>CAJDVT010000039.1_pt1 | contig 20942 bp, 19 predicted proteins | sample 7391411 | NCBI WGS metagenome assembly CAJDVT01 (sample SAMEA7055698, study PRJEB34461) | soil metagenome | biome: terrestrial ecosystem; feature: Peninsula; material: soil | place: Antarctica | collected 2016 | reverse complement strand
CGGCGCGTACAAGTGCAAACCAACCGTGCGTCGCAGACGGACAGCTATGGCGCGCGCGGACTCGCCGTCGCGGAAGACAACCCGCGCACGCCGCAAACCACCACGCCTGAACTGGTGCCGCTGACCACGCCAGCCGATACGTCGCTGACCTGGGAGCAACTGCGCGGTCACCTGGACGGCCAGGTGCTGTTGCAAGTCAGCGTGGACAACAGCGGTCGCGTCAACGCCGCCAGCGTGGCGCAGTCCAGTGGCGACGAGCTGCTGGACGCGCACGCACTGCGCAGTGTCTGGCGCTGGCGCTTCGCCGTACCCGAAGGCAGCGTTACCGGTATGCGGGGGGAGGTACCGGTGCGTTATTCAAGCAGGCACGGCGCACCGTGACCCGCGGCATCTGCACGGGCCACGTGCGCTTTGCCGGCCTCGGCCACGCCGGTTCGCCCGGCATGTAGCGCCACCGCAACATCAGCGCAGAATCTGCAGATAGTTGCGCACGGTCTTGGCCAGGCCGGCGTAAAGGGCTTCGCTGATCAGCGCGTGGCCGTCGTCTGCGGCAAACGCTTCGGCGTACGGCCCGGTATAAATTTCCACGCGCTGTGCGCCGAGCGCGGCCAAGCTTGCAAAGTCCTGCGTGCCGGCGTTGACAAACAAGCTGACGCGACAGCCCATGGCGCGCAGCTCGGCGACCAGCGGACGCAACGCTTCCGCATCGCGCTGTGGATCGAAGCCGTGATCGGACGTTATCTGGCCATCGCTGTCTGGCACCAGCGTTACCTGGCTGGGACGCACTTCGCGCGCGAGCGCCAGCAGGCCCGGGTAGGTGCCGCGTGCGGGCGCAAACGGATTGCCCTCGATGTTGAATTCCACGCGTCCGCGCAGCATCGCCGCGAGCGCACGCACATCCTCCGGCCGTACGTGGCGCTGGTCAGGCCGCGGATGCACGGTGATGCCACCACAGCCACAACCGATGCAGGTTTCTGCGGCGACGCAGATATCCGGTTCGCTACCACCACGCGAGTTGCGCAGCACGGCAATCTTGTTGAGGTTGATGCTGAGTACGGTCATGGTGAGGTATCGCTGGGTGGCGGATGTGACAAAGACATGCGTTACCTTCGTACCATCACCGCGTGCTGGCAAGCCTGCGCACGCACACCCGCCGCGCACCACCACGCCACGCCAGCGCCGCGACATATCCAGGGTCCAGTTGCAGCCGCTGCAGTTGCCACGCGGCGGCATCATCACCGTCGAGCCACCCCAGATGCAGCACCGGCCGGCACGTCACCTGCAAGCGATGCAAGCCGAACGCGATGCCACGCCCCGTCGCCTTGAGCACGGCTTCCTTGGCGGTCCACAATTCGAGGAACGCGGCGCTGCGTTCGCCTGCGGGGCATGCAACGAGCGCGGCGACTTCTTCCGGATGAAAAAAACGTTGCGCCAGTGGCAGCGCGTTCGCGCGCTCGCGCAAGCGCTCCAGATCGATTCCGGGCGCAACGTGGCGCGCGAGGACCACCGCGGCATGACTTCTGCTGTGCGACCAGTTGAAGTCCAGCGTGGGGTCCAGCGCTGGATCGAACTGCGGGCGTCCGTGGTCACCAGCAACGAGGCGAATAGCCTCGGGTTCGCGCCCAAGGTAACGTGCCAGCAGCGCCAGCAACGGCGCACGGCGATCCGCACGCTGATAGGCAAAGTGCCATACGTGCACTGCATCATCGCCGAGATGCTCGGTCACGTTGCAGAGGGACGAAACGGACGCAGCAGTCATCCGTACATGGTGCGGCGCGTGTGGCAGCGAAACAAGTCACGCCCGCATGCGCGCCGCTCGGATGCAGCGGCCGGCGTGGCAAGCGCCTTGCCGCGATGCATCACGCACAATGCACACACATGCATCCCGAACACTTCACCGGCCGCAACTGCGAGCGGTTGTCGGTAGTTGCAGCTCCCGCCTCGTTGGCCCGCAGGGCGGGCAATACCCGCCGGATTCCCGTAGGCGCAATAGTGCCCGCAGATACAAGGCCGGCGGGCAATGCCCGCCGGCCCCTCACATCGCGCCGTCGGCCATCCAACAGGACGGACCGGACCCGTGCCATCAGCAAGCTCGATACAGCCGCTCGAAGAGGTCACCCCCGCTCGAGCACCGTCACCGGCGGTCGCCGGTAACGGCTTCGCAGTCACTTATATGCGTGGCGCACGCCGGAACAAGCCAATGATCACCAGTAGCACAATCGCACCAATCAACGCATACACGATACTGGTGAAGAGCGGGTTGCCAAGGGTGAAGCCAATACCCAGCGCCGGCAGCAACCAGCCAGCGAGTAACGCACCGATGATACCGACGACAATATTGCCGATCAGCCCGAAGCCGAAGCCGCGGACGATTACGCCAGCAAGCCAGCCGACGATCGCGCCAATGATGAGAAGGATAAGCAAACTGGTAGCTGTCATCATGGATTCCTTTATCTGACAAAGCGGCGGGGAACCACGCGGCGCCCCACATCACGCCTGCCAACGGTCCCTGATGTCATGTCGACGGCGCGTGATTGGACGCACCGCCCTGCCATTGCACCGCTGCTCGGGGGTGTGCACGGGGTAGTTCGATCGCGTCATTACGCGCAAACGCTGACGCAACCTGTCGCTCACCCGATGTCGCCGCACCTGAGACAAGGGCACGGCACACTGCCCTGGTGACCCACGCAACGCCGCCACCGCCGGATACTGCACCGCCCGCACGCGCGATCAAGGGGCGTGGCGCCGCGTCCAATCCCGAGGGGCGCTTCGAGTCGATGCGTCATCATGCCGAAGACGACGGCTGGCAAGGCGCAGTGCTGGATGAGGACAGTCCGCGTCCGCGCACGGAAGTGACCGAGGAGCGCGCGCGCAGCGTGATCAGTCGCAACGACTCACCAGACATCGATTTCATCCAGGCGCTCAACCCTTACCGCGGCTGCGAGCATGGTTGCGTCTACTGTTTTGCGCGTCCCTCGCACAGCTATCTGGGACTTTCGCCGGGTCTGGATTTTGAAACCCGGTTGCGCGCCAAGGTCAATCTGGCCGACGTGTTGCGCCGCGAACTGGCCAAGCCGGGGTATGTCGTCAGCCCAATCAACATCGGCAGCAATACCGATCCGTATCAGCCCGTCGAAAAGCGCTGGCGACTGACCCGTGCCGCACTCGAAGTGCTGGCGGCATGCCAGCACCCGTGCACTATCGTCACCAAAAACGCGATGGTGGAGCGCGATCTCGACATTCTGGTGCCGATGGCGCGCGCGAATCTGGTGCAGGTGTTCGTCTCGATCAACTCGCTGGACAACCATCTTGCGGCCAAGCTCGAACCACGCGCGAGCGCGCCGCACCGGCGCATGCAGGCGGTGCGCACGCTGAGCGCCGCCGGGGTGCCGGTCGGCGTGCTGGTGGCGCCGATCATCCCCGCGTTGAACGACCGCGACATGGAAGCCGTACTGGCACAGGCCGGCGCCGCTGGCGCCTGCAGCGCCGGCTACACCACGCTGCGTCTGCCGCACGAATTGAAAGCGCTGTTCCGCGAATGGCTGGCACTGCACGCCCCACAGCGTGCCGAGCACGTCATGAGCCTGCTGCAACAAATGAACGGCGGCCGCGACTACGACAGCAATTTCGCCACGCGCATGCACGGTCAGGGCGTGTTCGCCGATCTCCTGCGCCAGCGCTTTGCCATAGCTTGCCGCCGGCATGGGCTGACGCGCGCGCGTGACTTGCAACTCGACGCCACGCATTTCGTGCCGCCGCGGCCGGTGACTCCACAAGGCGAATTGTTCTGACCGGTTCCGCCCTGTACGGCTTCACGCGCTGCTGATGGCAACACGGGTTCAATGGACCGTTACAGACCAACCCCATCTGGTATGGCCGAGCGTTGCTTCGGTTAACGCCGCTAGACACGGAGGCAACAATGTCCTCATTTGCGCTCTATTTGTTCGGCATGGTCGTGGTGATCGGCGGTCTCGCCTACGCCGCCTTTTTGCTGCATTTATCCACGCAGTGGATCATCGTCGGCGTGGTGATCCTGCTCGGCATCGGCATCGTTGGTGCCGTTACTCGCACGCGTCGACGCGATCCGCCGGAATCCTGACCGCCCGTCCACGCCGACACAGCGTCGGCGTGGGCCAGCCTGCCGGCGAGTCAGTCGCCGGCAGGCAGATACTTCTGGAACCAACCCAACGCCCGCTGCAACACGTCGCGTTGATGCGCCGGATCGACAAAGTGGTGGCCTTCGTTGGGGTAAACCACCAGTGACGTCGGCACGCCTTGCGCGCGCAGCGCATGCCACATCTCGAACGACTGCGGCGCCGGGCATTCCGCATCGCGGTCACCGACGACGATGAGCATCGGGGTGTGCACCTGCTTGATGAAATTGATCGCGGAGCTTTTCGCGTACACCGCTGGATCGTCGTACACCGTGGCGCCGAAAAACGGCGGCATCCACTGGTCGATCAGGTTCTGCCCGTAGTAACTCTGCCAGTTGGAGATGCCCGCGCCTGCCACTACTGCGCGAAAACGCCGCGTTTGCGTGGGCGCGAACATGCTCATGAAGCCGCCGTAGCTCCAGCCGGTAAGGCCCAGGCGCTGGTCGTCAACCGGTAATTTTTTCTCGATCGCGTCGATGCCGGCGAGCGTGTCACGCAAGTCCCCGTAACCGAAATCCCGGCGGTTTGCCTGCACGTATTTCTCGCCTTGGCCAAAGCTGCCGCGCGGGTTGGGCATGAACACGAAGTAGCCCAGCGCCGACAAAGGCGCGCCGCCGTATCCCATTCCCGGCCAGCGCGGCAGCACGGCGCTGGATGGACCGCCGTGCACCACCACGATCATCGGGTAGGTCTTGCTTGGGTCGTAGTTGGCCGGGTACAGCAACCAGCCTTGCGCGTGGAAGCCCTCGTTGTTCCACTCCACCGACTCGGCCTTGCCCCACGCCGGTTTTAGCGCGGCGTTGATGCTGGTTACTGCTGGCGGCGGCGTGGCGCCGAGACGGCCGGCGTGCACTTCCTTGGCACTGGCGAACGAACTCTGCACAAATGCGATGTGCTGGTTATCGGCGGATAGGGACATGGCCATCGCCGCGCTGCCGTCGCCAATGCTGGCGGGCACACTGAAGACCAGTTGTTGTTGCCGCGCACTGCGGGTATCGACACGGTACCTGGCGAGCTGGCTTTGACCGTTGCTGATCTGACTGACCAGCATCGATTGCGCCGCGGTCCAGCGCAACCAGGTCGGTGTGAGATGAACATCCGGAGTGAGGTTGACGAGTGCACCGCCGCTGGCCGGAACCGCATAGATGTCGCCACCGGTGGCGCCCTGATCGCTCATCAGTCCACCGATGAAAGCAATCCGCGCGCCGTCGGGCGACCAGCGCGGCAGCGCGATCTGCAGGCCGTGCAGCGAACCGCTGCTGGCGATCGTCGGGTCCACCAGCAAGGTCGCACTCGCGTCAGCGTGCGCAGGCTGGGCATACAGTTTGGCGACCCACCAATTATTGTCACCGGGCGGTTGCGCCGCCGTGTAGGCAATGCGGGAGCCGTCGGCCGACCAGTTGAATTCATATGCGTACAAATTCGCCGGAGTCAATTCGTGCAGTGTGCCGCTGGCCACGTCGATGCTGGCCACGCGTTGGACTTCCACGCCGCTGACGCCGATTTCTCCGACCAGCGGTTTGGCTGCAGCAACGGCACTCGCGCGCCGCGTCGCTCCGGACACGTAGAGAAAACCGAGCGACTTGCCATCTGCCGTCCACTGCAATGCGTGCACATAACCGGCAAGCTGTGCCAGGCGTTTCGGTGCCGTACTGCCTTGGGTGTCCGCCAGATAGATGTCGTTGTGCATCGGCTGGGTACTGGTCAGGTCGACATTGCAGTTGGCGACAAACGCCAGATGACGCGAGTCCGGTGCCCACGCAATGCCTGACTCACTGCACGTGCCCGGCTTCGCTGCAGCGCTGACGACGCGCTGCTGAGTTCCGTCGGCGGCAGCGACCGTGATGGCACTCTTGCCGTCACGTTCAATGACCCACGCCAGTTGACTACCGTCCGGCGCAAGCGCCACCGCGTCGATGGACCGCGCCTGCGCCAGGTCGGTCAGCAGCGATTCGATGCGCGGGTCCACCGCCGCGGCCGAAGCCGTCGCAGCGACAGCGCCGCTGGTCACCATGCCGGCAAGCAACAACAGCGGTATACCCAACGACGGGTGATGCGACATGGTCCGACTCCACCTGTGAAATGCATGCACGCTACTGCCCTGTCCCCGGCGTGCCAAGTGCAGGTTGGCAGGGGTTGATCCACTGGTGTGGCGCAGTCGATGATCTCGCGCCACACGGGAGCGACTGATTGGAGCCGGACGAAAGTTGGCGGACCTCTACCGTCTCGCGACAGTGCGAAGCCACTGCGCGCTTTCCGGCTTCACGGAAGACGCTCACGATGTCGGGTTGCACTGCGCGCCGTATAATGGCTGCCAGCAAAAGCACTTCAAAAGGAGCGCGTGATGGGAGCAGACCGGATTGTTGGCGAAGGTGGTGAGACCACCCAAGCGCCGTCGGTGGCGCCAACGCAGGCCGCGCGAATGCGTGCCGCAGTGGCGAAGGCGGTTGCTGTTGCGCCGGGCTTTCTACGCGGTGATGTCGACGCTGACCATATGGCGAAGACGATGGTCCAGGCGGTCAATACCTACGTCGAGCAGGAACGCGCCGCGGGCAGCGATGGAGCTCCGCAGAACGCGGAAGCCCAGGCGTTGCAAGGTACGCTGGCGGAGCTGATGGGATGCGGTTCCGGCTACCTCGCAGGTCGCTGCGACGGCGCCTGTGTCGCCCGCACCATGACGGAAATGGTCCGCGAGTTCGCGACCCGCTAGCTCAATCGCAACACCGCACCGCCATCCGGCAGCCGATGGTGAAAGATGCGTTGAAACGTGATGCTGCACCGCCTGCATGCACTTTCTGCAGTTGCCGCAAGGGCAACGCTTTTGCCCCGTGCTGCAATCAAGTTCGCGCGTGGGTCTGTTTGCGACCGCTCAGGTGCGCGCGCAGTGCTGGCACCGCCGCGCTTCTTGGACAAGGCGACCGGGCCGATCACGATCCCGCTGCGTGCGCGGCCTGACGCGCTACGCGCATGGCTTCCAGGCGCTGGCGGAGCAACGGCATGGCCGCCAGTGTGGCCTTCTCGCCTTGCAGGATCGCCTGGTCCTTGCGCGCAAAATCCAGTGAGCCCATGCCGGCGGTGCCGGGGCGAATGACGACATCGGCGCGTGCGGTTTCCTGCACTGCCAGTTGGCGCCCCATGATGACGATGGACTGGCCCACGATATTGGCCAGGCCGCTCGGCGTGCTGCCGTTTGGCTGGGCGGAAATATCCACGGCGATCACGAAGTCAGCCCCCAACTGGCGCGCTGCATCCACCGGGATGGGGCTGACCACGCCGCCGTCGATGTAGTGCTTGCCGTTGATGGCCACTGGCTCAAAGACCCCGGGAATACTGCTGGACGCGCGTACCGCCTGCCCGGTATTGCCGCGCACGAATACGGTACGCGCCCCGGTTTCCAACTCAGTGGCCACCGCCGCAAACGGCAATTGCAACTGCTCGATCGAACGGTGGTGCACGAGTTGATTGACGTAATCCTGCAGCTTTTGACCCTGCACCAGGCCTCCGGAAAACAATCGCACATCGCGAATCTTCGCCTCATCGAGGGCAAACGCGGTTTCCTGCAACTGGAAAGGATTCATCCCGCTGGCGTACAGCGCGCCAACCACGCTGCCGGCGCTGGTGCCCGCGACCACATCCACGTGGATGCCGCTGGCTTCCAGCATCTTGATCACGCCGATATGCGCGAAACCCCTGGCGCCGCCACCGCCGAGCGCGAGACCGATTTTCAAGTGCACCGGCACCGCGAGGGGCGCTACGGACGGCAGCGGTGCCGGCGGCGCACGCCTGACGCCGCCGAAGCATGCAACCAATGCCAGCGTAGCCAGCAACGGCAGCAGATGACGAAAGTGCACAAGAGACATGTCGGCGCAAGGTGGAGGGTGAAAAATCAAGTGTAAGCCAAAGGTCGGCGCCACCTGGTGTCACCTTGGCACCACTCACGCGCCAGCCCATCGTGGTGGGCCACTGCTCGGGCAACAGGTTTGCAGCAAGGCCCGCATCGAATGACTCCATTGTCCAGCGTATGGCGCGCTTGGATGCCGCACCACTGGGTGCGCCGGTGACGCGCCGCGCGAGTGGATCGTTACCCCGCGCGATGCGGGCTGCCGACTGAGGCGGCTGGTTACCGCTCAAGTGCGTACGCGATCCGCCTCCAGGTGGTAGCGCGTGGCAATTTCCACTTCGCTTTTCGAGCCGAGAAAGACGGGCACCCGCTGGTGCAATGCAGACGGCTGGACGTCCATGATGCGCTGACGCCCCGTGGTTGCCGCGCCCCCCGCCTGCTCAACGATGAAAGCCATGGGATTGGCCTCGTACATCAGCCGCAGCTTGCCGCCACGCGCGGCCAGCTTCGCATCTGTCGGGTAATAGAAAACCCCTCCGCGGCTCACGATGCGGTGAACGTCGGCCACCATCGAGCCGACCCAGCGCATGTTGAAATCCTTGTCGCGTGGACCGCTGGCGCCGGCCAGCAACTCACCGATATATCGCTGCATCGGCGCTTGCCAGTGGCGCTGGTTGGACATGTTGATGGCGAACTCGGCGGTTTCCACAGGGATACGCAGATCACGCCGGCTCAGGATGAAGCTCCCTACCTCGCGCTCCAGGGTGAACTCGTGCGTGCCGTGACCGAAGGTGAGCACCAGTACCGTGGCCGGTCCGTACACCACGTAGCCGGCAGCCAGCTGCGCGGTACCGGGCTGCAGGAAGTCGACGGCCTGCGTGCCACTGGCGCCTTCGGGACAGCGCAGCACCGAGAAAATCGTGCCGACCGACACGTTGACATCAATGTTGGACGAGCCGTCCAGCGGGTCAAACAGCAGCAAGTGGTTGCCCTTGGGGTAGCCGTCCGGAATAGGCTGCGGGTCGGCCATTTCCTCCGACGCGCAGGCGGCCAGATGCCCGCCCCACGCATTGGCCTCCAGCAGTATTTCGTTGGAAAGCACATCCAGTTTTTTCTGCGCTTCACCCTGGACGTTGATGCTCTGCGCACCGACGGAACCGGCCAAGCCGAGCACGTCGCCGAGCGCACCCTTGTTGGTGGCTACGGCAATGCGCTTGCACGCGCGCGCCACCACTTCAATCAGCAATGACAACTCGGCATTGATGTGGCCGGCACGCCGTTCCTCGATCAGGAACTGGATCAGCGATATGCGTTTCATGTCGGGTCCATGCCAGAGGCGGATGCCCATTGTCCCGACTGCCGCGCCGGTATGCCAGCCCGCTGCTCCGCGTGGACATGCACGCCGCCGGCTGCCACGCTGTGGCGCCGCCACGGTGCTGCAACGCCGAGCCAAGCGTGCTGATCCCTTCCGCAACGGAGCCCTCGCCCATGACCCAGCCTGAACGCGTCACTTTTTTTCACGCACCACAAAGTCGCTCCGGTGGCGCGCGCGCGTTGTTCGAGGAACTCGGCGTGGAGTACGACTTGCACGTACTCAACCTGAAAGCCAACGAACAGCGGCAGCCGGCCTACCTGGCGATCAACCCGATGGGCAAGGTCCCGGCAATCCGTCACGGTGAAGCCTTGATCACCGAGCAACCGGCCGTGTTCATTTACCTGGCCGACCTGTATCCGGCCGCGAAGCTGGCACCACCCATTGGCGACCCAAAGCGCGGTCCCTACCTGCGCTGGATGGTGTTCTACGGCTCAAGCTTCGAACCGGCCGTGATCGACAAGTCACTGCAGCACGCACCGGCGGCGCCGATGACGTCGCCCTACGGCGACTACGACACCATGCTGAAGACGCTCACTGACCAGCTCGAGCGCGCACCGTATCTGCTGGGCGATACGTTCAGTGCCGCCGATGTGTTGTGGGGCACGGCGTTGAACTGGACAACGAAGTTCAAGCTGGTGCCGGACTTGCCGGTGATCCGCGCGTATATCGAGCGGGTGACCTCGCGCCCGGCCATGCAACGTGCCGCAGCGGCGGACGCGGCGTTGGCGGCCAGACAGGCGGCGTAGCTGATTGCGGCGTTGGTCGATGTGGATCGTGCACGCGCGCGGATGATATGCAACACGCCATGCGTTTCAACGCGGACTGCATCGTCGACGTGGCGTTGGTCCTGGCGCTGCAGCCGGTGCTGTTCATCGACAGCAGCCTCGGTGATGATGTCACCGCACGCCGTCTTGACCGCGTGGTTCGGTCTGGCGCCCCAAACTGTGCTGCACGGAAACCTGCCCGAAACAGCGTGCTGACGCATGCATTTGCCCCACCTGCCAGCGGATCGCAGGGGGCCGGGAATGGTCAACAGGCCGGATGGATTTTCTTTATCAGGGTGATATCGAAATGAAAGGAACGCGCATGAGCAAATCACGAGTGCTGCTGTGGCTGCTGGCGTTGACGTTTGCTGGCGGTGTCTTGCCGCTGCATGCAGCGTCTGCAGCCGCGGCAGATGCAGATTTCGACACCAACGCGAATACCCGCTTCGAGCACATCTACACGACGGAGTGGGCGTGGCGCACGGGACAGCCTGCGGGCAGTGCCTCCAGCGAGTCGCCAGCCGCCACGACTCGCCTTGACGACGTGGACGCCGCCCACCAGCAGCGCCGCCTGGTCTATTGGCAGGACGTGCTCAAGCAGCTCGACGGGATCAATGTGGCGAAGCTGTCGGCGGCGAACCAGGTCAACTACGCGGTGTATCGCGCGCAGATCGAGAACCTGGTTGCCGATCAGCAGTTCAAGAACTGGCAGATGCCGTTCAACAGCGACTCGGCGTTCTGGTCGGACATCGGTTACGAACTGGGCGGCGACAAGCTGCGCACGGCTGAGGACTACCAGCGGTACCTGGATCGTCTGGAGCAGATTCCCGCGTATTTCGATCAGCAAATTGCCAACATGCGCGCCGGCCTGGCGCGCGGCTTCAGCGTACCGCGCGAGGTGCTGACCGGTCGCGATGCCTCGATTGCCGCTGTCGCTGAATTGACGGACCCGACGCAGAGCAGCTTCTACGCACCGTTCAAGAAACTGCCCACGTCGATCTCCAGCGAGCAGGCCCAGGCCTTGCGCGGTCAGGCCCTGCAACGCATCCGCGACAAGGTGATTCCGGCCTACGCAAGATTGCTGACCTTTATCCGCAACGACTACGTGCCGCACGCCCGCACTACCCTGGCCGCCGAGGCGCTGCCCGACGGCAAGGCTTTCTACCGCCAGCAGATTCGCGAGTACACCACGCTGGATTTGAGCCCCGACACGATCCACCAGACCGGGCTGGACGAGGTGGCGAAAATCCATGCACAAATGCTAGAGGTCATGAAGGAAACCGGCTTCAAGAGCGATTTCCCCGCGTTCCTGACGTTCCTGCGTACTGACCCGCAGTTTTACGCCAAAACCCCGCAGGAGCTGCTCGACAGGAGCGCGTGGGTCGCCAAGGAAGTCGATGGACAGATGTCGAAGTTCTTCGGCCACCTGCCGCGCGCGCGCTTCACGATCAAGCCGGTGCCCGCCGACATCGCGCCGTATTACACCTCCGGTCGCGGCGGTGCCGACGCCTATCTGGTCAACACCTACGATCTGCCTTCACGACCGTTGTACAACATGCCGGCGTTGACCCTGCACGAGTCCTACCCGGGTCACGCGTTGCAGTTGCAGCTGGCCGATGAGCGTCACGATCAGCCGGCGTTCCGCCGCAACAGCTACATCTCGGCGTACGGTGAAGGCTGGGGCCTGTACTCGGAATATCTCGGCAATGAGATGGGTATCTACCGCACGCCGTACCAGCGTTTCGGCTACCTCACCTATCAGATGTGGCGTGCCTGCCGGCTGGTGATTGATACCGGCATCCACCACCTGGGCTGGACGCGCCAGCAGGCGATCGATTACCTGACCGCCAACAGCGCACTGTCGGCGCGCGAGATTGCCAACGAGGTGGACCGATACATCAGCTGGCCGGGACAAGCGCTGTCATACGAACTCGGCTATCTGAAAATACGCGAGCTGCGCAAAAAAGCCGAACAGGCGTTGGGCACGAAGTTCGACGTCCGCCATTTTCACGACACCGTCCTGTCCACGGGCTCCGTGCCGCTGCCGGTACTGGAGCAACGCATCGATCGCTTCATTGCCGAGGGTGGTCCGGAGCCGGACTATAGCTGTGATTGCGCGCAAGCGGGGAATGCTTCTGGGTCCGGGTTTTAAAGTTGACTGGCGGGTTCCGCGAGTCTGACGGCCCTGGTAAAAGCAGCCCCCTCACCCCAACCCTCTCCCCCGGCTGCGCCAAGGGAGAGGGAGTTTAGCGCGCGTCCTCCCGCCAATTATCCCGGCGTTGCTGGCCGAGCACGAGCCGCGAAGACCTCCGCACCAGCCTTCTCTCTCAACCGGCGAGGAAGCGCCGAATGCGCTCGGCGCCTCTCCGCTCGGCAAGCCGCAGTTGGCTCCCCTGCCCACGGCGCAGTCGCTGTTGACTAGCTCACCCAAGGCGAAGTCGTTGCCGGCTCCCTCTCCCCTGGCGGAGCCGTTGTTGGCTATCTCACCCAAGGCGAAGCCGTTGCCGGCTCCCTCTCCCTTGGCGCAGCCGTTGTTGACTACCTCACCCAAGGCGCAGCCGTTGTTGGCTCCCTCTCCCCTGGCGCAGCCGTTGTTGGCTACCTCACCCAAGGCGAAGCGGTTGTTGGCTACCTCACCCAAGGCGAAGCGGTTGCCGGCTCCCTCTCCCTTGGCGCAGCCGTTATTGGCTACGTCACCCAAGGCGGAGCCGTTGTTGGCTACCTCTCCCCTGGCGCAGCCGTTGTTGGCTACCTCACCCAAGGCGGAGCCGTTGTTGGCTCCCTCTCCCCTGGCGCAGCCGGGGGAGAGGGTTGGGGTGAGGGGGCCGCTGACACGGAGATGACCGCACGGACTTGGTTGGGACTGTGAATATGCAGTAGAATTGAGTTGCACTTCACAGAGAGAGTCATCGTCATGACTGCTCAGACCCGTATTACCGAAGTTTCGCCTCGTTCCGCAGAGCCGGTCGACCGGCTGACCGGGCCGGCCCTGCGCGGCTTCTTCCGCCTCGCCGAGTACTGGAAGCTGCGCATTGCAGACCAGCGCAAGCTGCTCGGCGATCCACCCGAGTCCACCTTCTACAAGTGGAAACGCCAGCAGGACGGCAGCCTCAGTCGCGACACGTTGGAGCGCATCAGTTACCTGCTCGGCATCTGGAAGTCGCTGCAGATCCTGTTTCCCGACCGGGCCCAAGCCGACGCGTGGCTGCACAAACCCAACGCCGCACCGTTGTTCGGCGGTCAGGCCGCGCTGGAGCGCATGCTGTCGGGCAACGTGGCCGACCTGTATGTGGTGCGCGAGTACCTGGACGCGCAGCGCGGTTGAGTGCGCTGGGCGCCGGTCGCGACCGGCGAGACGCATGCAATACATGCTTGACTCTTCCAGCGCAGGACCCGCGCTCTTCCCGGATTTCCCATGTCGTCTCTACTGCCACCCGTCAGGCGCATTCGCTGGAGCCATGCGTACCGCATCGTGCCCAGTCGTTTTCCGCCGATCGGGGTGTACGACCGCATCGCCGATCCCGCGGATCTGGAGGCGCTGTTTGCGATCGAGGCATTGACCAATCCGCGCCTGCGCGAAGAGGTTGGCACGCTGCAGCAGGTGGCAAAGGAACACCGCATCAGCGGGCCCGGTACCACCCCGGTGATGGCCGCGTTCACCCATCGCAATCCACTAGGCAGCCGATTCTCCGACGGCAGTTGGGGCGTTTTCTATGCCGCGCACGATATCCCTACTGCGGTGGAAGAAACCGTCTATCACCGCGAACGGTTTCTCGCGGCCACGGCCGAACCGGCGTGCGACATTGAAATGCGCTGTTATCGCACCAGCGTCGACAGCAAGCTGCATGACATTCGCGGCGGTTGGTCAAGCGCGCACGATCCGGACAGCTACGTTGCCAGCGTGGCGTTGGCGCGCGAACTGCGCGCTGTCGATTCCAACGGCATCGTCTATGCCAGCGCTCGCCAGCACGGCGGGGAGTGCCTGGCGGCGTTCTATCCTGACGTAGTCGGCCCGTGCGTGCAGGCGCAGCACCTGGTCTATCGCTGGGATGGCCAGCGCATCAGCCAGGTGCTTCAAGTGAGCGAATTGAAGCGCGGTTGAACGTGCCGCGCTTGGCAGCAGAACCGTTGGCGCCAATCCCGTGTCCGGCATTTCCCGAGAAAACCCGGTTGACGAGTGGATTCTGGGCCATCCGCTGACCTGATGGCAGATTCAGACCGATGCGCGAGCACCCGCCACGCGGCTCAGGTATCCGCGTCGGTGGCCCAGCCCTCGCCGGTGCCCCGGGTAAACACATGATCCGCGGGCAAGACGCTGCGTGCCGCGTGCGCAGGCTGTGGCGCGAGCGTCGTGTAGATTGGCGTGAAGTCCGGCCGCGTCGCCGCGAACAGTTGCTCGAAGTCGTCGATCACGAAATAGGTCTGCTGGTAAGTGTCGATGCGATAGCGCGTACTCATCACGCGCTCGAGATTGAAGCCGATACGATTCGGCGCTGGCGAGTCCAGACAGTAGATCGATTCACCCTTGGAGCTGACGATACCGGCCCCGTAAATGCGCATGCCCTCACTGGTGTGAATCAGGCCGAACTCGACCGTATACCAGTACAGGCGCGTCAGATTGATCAACGCCTGCGGGCCAATCGCAAATGCCTTCATCCCGCCGCGGCCGTAGGCCTGCATGTAATCGGCAAACACCGGGTTGAGCAGCAACGGGACGTGGCCGAACATGTCGTGGAACAAGTCCGGCTCGCTCAGATAATCGAGCTGATCGGGTTTGCGTATCCACCAGGTGACTGGAAAGCGCCGATGTGCCAGATGGTCAAAAAATACGTTGTCCGGCAGCAGACCTTCGACCCCCACCAGTTCCCAGCCGGTGGCGGCGCCCAGCACTTTGTTCAATTCCGAGAATTTCGGAATGCCACCGTCACCCAGACCAAAGCGTTTCACACCATCGAGAAACTCGCGGCACGCGCGCCCCGGCAGCAACTCGCGCTGGCGTGCGAACAGCGTGTCCCACACACGGTGTTCATCGCGCGTGTAATCCGCCCACGGCTGCTCGACGACGCCGGTGGCGTAGACCGGCACATAACCCAGATCACTCTGTTTGTGCTGGACCTTGCTCGGGGTCTCCATGGCCTGGCTCCAATGCAATGGGATATCTGGACAGCATACGGCGGATATCACGCACAAAGGTTGCGTAGTCGTGATGTACAACCAGATGCTTGCACTATCATTGCAACAATCCCCAAAATCCCGTGGTTTCTTGCGTATGAGCTCGCTTGATCGCACAGACCTGCGCTTGCTGGCCACGTTGCAGACCGAAGGTCGCATTACCAATGCAGACCTCGCCGAGCGCGTGAGCCTGTCCCCCTCGGCGTGCCTGCGGCGCCTGCAACGGTTGGAGGCGGACAAGGTCATCCTCGGCTATGTCGCGCGGATTGACCCCCAGGCAGTCGGCTTGGGTCTGCAGGCCTTCGTGCGCGTGCAACTGGGCAAGCACCAGAGCGCGGCCGTGGAAGATTTTGCGCAGCAGGTGAATGGTTGGGACGAAGTGACGGCTTGCCACGCGCTGACCGGCGACATGGATTATCTGCTGCACGTATATGTTGCCGACTTGCAGGACTTCTCACGTTTTTTGCTGGATCACCTGTTGAACGCCGCAGGCGTCGCCGATGTCAATTCCAGCTTTGTGCTGCGCACCGTGAAGCCGCCAGGTTCCCTGCCGCTGACGCGTTTGAGCGTTCGCGGCAACGTTGACTAACGCTAAACTGGCTGACGCATGGATATCGATTCGACGACCGTACCCGAGCATGATCTGTGGCGCCCGCTGCGTTACCTGTGGCGGGTACCGCTCCTGCTGGTGCATTTGCTGCTGGGCATCTGCCTGTGCGTGCTGGTGCTGAATCCGAAGCGTGGCGCGATCATGCGCGACGGTCACGAGCCTTTGGCGCACCGTCTGCAGCGGGGTTGGGCACGCTGGCTGCTGGCGATTTTCGGCTTGCGTGCGCGGCGTTTCGGGCAGCCGTTGGACGACCCCGCGTTGTTCGTCGCCAACCACACCTCGTGGCTCGACATCGTGTCGATGCACAGCCAGCGCGCGGTGTGCTTTGTGGCCAAGGCGGAGATCGCACACTGGCCGCTGGTGGGCTGGATGGCCGCCAGCGGCGGCACCATATTCCACCGTCGTGGCAACAATCACTCGCTGGCGCTGGTGATGCAGACGATGGTTGAACGGATGCAGGCGGGGCGATCGGTTGCGGTTTTTCCGGAAGGCGGCACCAGCCACGACGGCGTGCCCCAGTTATTTCACGCACGCATCTTCCAGACCGCGCTGGATGCCGACGTTGCAGTGCAACCCGTGGCGCTGCGCTTCGCCCGGAATGGCCGACGGGTACTGGACGGAGGCTTTCTCGAAGGGGAAAATTTCATGGCCAATTTGGTGCGTTTGCTTGGCGCCGCGCCGATGGATGTCGAGGTGCACTTCCTCAGCGTGGTGCCGGCCAGCCCGAATGCCCGTCGACACATGGCCGAGCAGGCGCGCGCGCTCATCGCGACTGCGCTGACGGCGGATTTGTCGCCTCTCGCAGGCGGTAAATGAGTCTGTCGCGCGGGGCAGATTTCCGCCCCCCGTGGCCGCTGCGCAGCGGTCACCTCCAGACCATGCTGTCCTCCAGCGGCATACGCCGTTTGCTGTTGCCGCGCGCGGCCAAGACCGTGCTGCAGGACGCACGGAAAGTCATGGTCGATGGGGGCGCTGGCGTGCGCCTTACTGGCGCCTATACCGCGCAGCAAGTCACGCCACGGACACGTGGCCTGGCGGTGCTGTTTCACGGCTGGGAAGGCAGCATCGATTCGACGTATGTGCTGCAGACGGGCAGTCGCCTGCTGGCCGATGGCTGGGATGTGTTTCGCCTGAACTTTCGCGATCACGGCGACAGCCAGGCGCTCAATGAGTCGCTGTTCCACTCGTGCCGGATCGACGAAGTCGTGCATGCGCTGGTCGACATCGCGCAGAGATGGCCGGCGCGACCGATATGTCTGGCCGGCTTTTCCCTGGGCGGCAACTTTGCGCTGCGCGTTGCGCTGCAGACCCCGCGCGTGGGCATTCCACTGAGCTATGTGTTGGCGGTATGTCCGATCATCGACCCGAACGCAGGCTTGTACGCGCTCGAAAAGGGCTCGTCGTGGTTGTATCAAGCGTACTTCATGCACAAATGGCGACGTTCACTGCAAGCCAAGCAAAAGGCGTTTCCCGAGCACCATTATTTCGAGATGGCCGAACTGCGCAAGGATCTGCGCGGTTTGACGGACGCGATGGTACGCAGGCACACCGATTTCAAATCACTGCAGCAGTATCTGGACGGCTATTCCATCTCCGGCTCCGCGCTGCAGGGTTTGCAGATTCCGGCAGGCATACTCAGCGCGCGCGATGATCCGGTCATTCCGGTCAGTGGTTTCGATGCGCTGCAGGTGCCGCCCAACGTCGAGCTGGATATCGCGCCTTACGGCGGCCACTGCGGATTCATCCGCGACTACGCAATGACCAGCTTTACCGACGATTACATCGCCGAACGCTTCAACGCGGTGGCTGCTGGCCGCATCAAGCAAGTGCCAGCAGTCGCGGAGCCGGTTGGGGTTTGACGGTCGCGCAAAGGCCGCACAACTTTCAGCTGTCCCGATAGTCGCCCAGCGCCAGTTGCAGCAGATTCTTCATTTCTTCGCGCAGTGGCAGCGGCGCGATGATCTCCGCGTCCGGGCCGTACTTGAGTACATCCATCAGCAGTTCGCGGGATTTGGCATAGGGCAGTTTGAGCTCATAGCGACCATCGGCCAGCCACTCGCCTTTTTGCTGCGAATGCCAGTGTTCATCGGCGACCCAGCGCGCTGCGTGCGCGGAGAAGCGGATCGTTGCCCACGCCTTGGGCACACCGGCAAAGATGCCGTAGCTGGAGGCCAGCAGCTCGTTGAGGTCGGCATCGGGCACATCGATGGCGGGCGTTTCCTGCGCGCGCGGTTCAGCGATGCGATCGACGGCAAAACTGCGCAACGCCTCGCGGTCGTGATCCCATACATCCAGATACCAGTTGTCGCGGTAATGCGTCAGCCGCTGCGGCGATACCCGGCGATGGCTGTCGGCGTTGGTCGTGCGTGCGCGGTAGCTGAAGCGCAGTTGGCGCCGCTCCAACACGGCACCGGCAACGATGCGGAACACCTGCTGGTCCAGCTTGCGCTCCCCCCAGGTGATGACGCGGATGCGCTCGATCGGCAAGGCCTTGCCGCTGCCCTGGTCGGACAGCAAACTCTCGATGCGCGACTTGAACGGCGCCAGCGCGCCAGCCAGCACGCCGGGGCCGGAACGACTGATCAGCTCGTTCAGCGCCAGCAATGCGGCCAGTTCATCCGACGTCAGCCACAACCCGGGCAACTCGAAACGCTCTCCCTCGCCCAGCGCATAGCGGAACGCGGCCGACTCAGTGCCAGCACCTTCCACCGGCGCGCCCAACGCGTCACGCAGGAAGGCGATATCGCGATACAGCGTGGCCCGCGAGCACTCCAGCTCACCAAGCAGGCGCGGCAGGGGTACCGGATAGTGCGCCGCCTTCAGCAGGCGATGCAGGGTGAGGATGCGCTCGTATCGATCCATGGGTTTCGCCGGTGCACGGGGTCGCAGCCATTGTGCGACAAGTACCTCATGAATGCCGGTTCAGGTGGTATCGCCTCAGGTCGTGCCGCGTTCCACCAGACCATAGCTTGCCAGCAGCGCTTCGGGCTGCGGCTTGCGCCCGCGAAACGCAACGAAGCTTTCCAGCGCCGGCCGGCTCGCGCCTACCGCCAGAAACTCGCGGCGAAAGCGTTCGCCCGTGGCGCGGTCGATCACCCCATGCTCGGCGAAATCGGCAAACACGTCGGCACTCAGCAACTCGGCCCACAGATAGCTGTAGTAGCCGGCGGCGTAGCCACCGGCAAACACGTGGCTGAATCCCTGCGGGAAGCGCTGCCATGCCGGCGGATGCAGTACCGCGACCTGATTGCGCACCCGCTCCAGCACCGCCAGCGGGCGCGCCCCGCGTTCCGGGTCATATTCCAGATGCAGCAGAAAATCGAATAGCGCGAACTCGAGCTGGCGCACCAGGAACATGCCGGCATGGAAATGCCGCGCGGCGAGCATGCGTTGAAACAAATCCTCCGGCAGCGGCGCGCCGGTCTCCACATGCCGCGCAAACAGATCCAGCGCCTGCCGGTTCCAGGCAAAATTTTCCATGAACTGGCTGGGCAGCTCCACGGCATCCCATTCGACCCCATCGATACCGCCGATGGACGGCAAAGTAATTCCGGTGAGCAGGTGATGCAGCCCATGGCCGAATTCATGAAACAGGGTCTGCACGTCATCGTGGCTGAGCAACGCCGGTTTACCTGCAGAGGCCGGGGCGAAGTTGCAGGTAATGAACGCCACCGGCAACTGCTGATGCGTGCCATCGACAAAACGTGCACGACAAACATCCATCCACGCCCCGCCGCGCTTGCCGTTGCGCGCATACAAATCCAGATACGCGCCAGCAAACACGCGTCCTTCGGCATCCAGCAGGTCGACGTAGCGCACATCCGGATGCCAGACGTCGACGCCATCGCGAGCGGCCACGGCAATGCCGTACAACTTGCTGACCAGCGCAAACAAACCGTCGATGACTGCCGGTACCGGGAAGTACGCCTTGAGCTGCTCTTCGTCCAGCGAGTATTCGCGCTGACGCAGTTTTTCGGAAGCGTACGTGACATCCCAGGCTTCAAGATTGTCCAGCTGCAACTCACTGCGCGCGAATTCGCGCAGCGCCACCAGTTCGCGGTGCGCCACCGGTCGCGCGCGCTCGGTCAGATCATGCAGGAACGCCAGCACATCGGTTGGCGAGGCGGCCATCTTCGTGGCCAGCGATTCCTCCGCGGCGTTGGCAAACCCCAGCAAACCAGCCGCTTCGTGGCGCAATGCCATGATTTGTTCAATGCGCGCGCTGTTGTCGTACTTGCCCGCATCCGGTCCCTGATCGGACGCACGGGTTTGATAGGCCCAATACACCCGCTCGCGCAGGCCGCGGTTGTCGGCATAGGTGAGTACAGCCTGCACGCTGGGTTGCTTGAGGGTGACCAGATATCCAGGCAGATCCTCATCCTGCGCATACTGACGCAGCACGCTGCGACCGGATTCCGGAATGCCGGCCACGTCACGCTCGTCGGTAATGTGCTCGCGCCATGCTTCGCTGGCATCCAGCACGGCATTGGAAAACTCGGTGGACAAGCGCGACAACTCCACGCCGATGTCGCGAAAACGCGAACGCGCCGGTTCCTCCAGCGCCACACCGGAAAGTTTGAAGTCACGCAACGCATGCTCGACCAGCGCGCGTTCCGGGCGCGGCAACGTGGCGAAGTCCGCAGCGTCGGCCAGCGCCTGCACCGTGGCGTACAGCTCCCGGTTCTGGCCCAACTCGATCGCATGCTCGGTCAAGCGCTCTTCGGCCGGACCGTACACTGTGCGCAACTCCGGGCTGTCGGCCACCGCATGCAAGTGGTTGACTGGCGCCCAGGCATCAGCCAGACGCTGTTCCAGACGTTCCTGGGCCAACATCACACCGGCGAAATCGCGCGGCCCGTCGGCCGCAGTCATGCGCGCGATGGCTGCACGATAGTCGGCCAGAATGGCATCGATCGCTGGCGCGACGTGCTCGGGACGAATGCGGGAAAACGCCGGCAACGCCGAATCGGCGAGCAGCGGATTGTTGTCACTCATGCAGCCTCCTGTTGATGACCGCCAGCGTGGC
>CAJDVT010000065.1_pt2 | contig 21063 bp, 18 predicted proteins | sample 7391411 | NCBI WGS metagenome assembly CAJDVT01 (sample SAMEA7055698, study PRJEB34461) | soil metagenome | biome: terrestrial ecosystem; feature: Peninsula; material: soil | place: Antarctica | collected 2016 | reverse complement strand
CCGCCCTTCTCCACCTTCTGCGCCACCTGTTCCAGCAGCGCAACTGAATCAGGATGCGGCTCCTGGGTGATCTTGTGCACAAACAACGCAATGGGCACACCCCACGTGCGTTGCCGGGAAATGCACCAGTCGGGGCGACCAGCAACCATGCCGGCAATGCGCTCCTCACCCCAACTCGGCACCCAGTGCACGGACTTGATGGAAGTCAGCGCCGTGTCCCGCAGCTTTTGCTGCTCCATCGAAATGAACCACTGCGGGGTGGTGCGATAGATCACCGGCGTCTTGTGCCGCCAGCAGCACGGGTAGCTGTGGGTGATGTCCGCATGCGCCAGCAGCACGCCACGCCGACGCAGCAGGTCGACGATGGCGTGGTTGGCCTTCCAGATGTGCGTGCCGGCCAGTTCGAGGCCGCCGGCAGCCGGCACATCGGCGCGATAGGTGCCGTGTGCCTCGATGTAGTTGAGCAGACCAATGCCGTACTGCTGGCCCGCGATGAAGTCCTCGACGCCATGATCGGGCGAGGTATGCACGGCACCGGTACCGTCTTCGGCGCTGACGTGATCACCGAGAATGACCGGCACTTCGCGCGGGTAGAACGGATGGTGCAACTTCAGCCCTTCGAGGGCTTTGCCGAGCAGATGACCATGGACTCGTGCCTTGTCCGTAGCCGGAGCGTCCGCATCCTGCGCCGGAGCCGAGAAACGCTGCCACGCGGAGTCGACCAGGGCGCTGGCGACCACCAGCAATACGCGGCGGCCAGCGCGTGACGGGCCTTCAATCAGGGCATATTCGAGTTCCGCACCGAGCGCGACGGCCTGACTTTCGGGTAACGTCCACGGTGTCGTGGTCCAGATCGGGATGGCCACGATGGCGTCACCCGCGTCCACATCAAACTTCGCCGCCAGGGCCTTCGGATCAACGGCGTCGTATGCCACGTCCACCGCCGGCGAGGACTTGTCCGCGTACTCGATCTCGGCCTCGGCCAGCGCCGACGCGCAGTCAAAGCACCAGTACACCGGCTTGGCGCCGCGCAGTACATGGCCGTTGGCAACGACCTTCGCCAGCGCCCGCAGCATGTCCGCCTCGTACTTGAAATCCATCGTGCGATAAGGGTGCTGCCAGTCGCCAAGCACGCCCAGACGCTTGAAATCATCGCGCTGGGTATCGACTTGCTGTGCGGCATATTCGCGACACTTCTGCCGGAACGCGACGGCATCGAGCTTGTCGCCCGGCTTGCCGAATTTCTTCTCCACGGCAATCTCGATCGGCAGACCGTGGCAATCCCAGCCCGGCACATACGGCGCGCGATAGCCGGACAAAAGCTTGGATTTGACCGAAATGTCCTTGAGGATCTTGTTTACCGCGTGGCCGATGTGGATAGCGCCGTTTGCGTACGGCGGGCCATCGTGCAGCACAAACACCTTGTTGCGCGCGGCGGTACGTTTCTGAATTTCGCCGTACAAGTCCTCGCGCTCCCACTGTGCCAGCCACAGGGGCTCGCGCCGCGGCAGGTCGGCGCGCATCGGGAAAGCGGTTTGTGGCAGATTGATGGTGTTCTTGTAATCGTGGGTCATTGCCTGGATGCCATTGCTGAATGTTGTCGCGCCGTACTGGCGCATGTGGAAGTGAAAACGCACGCGTTGCTGCCGAGTCGGTCAGCCGGTGAACTGCCTGCTCATGTGGTTGCCAGAAGTGGATTCATGCCCAGCAGCTCACGCGCCATTCTGGCATCCAGTGCCATCTGCGCCTTGAGCGGTTCCAGACCGGCGAATTTCTGCTCATCGCGCAACTTCGCCACGAACTCCACCGCCATGCGCTGCCCGTAGAGATCGCCATCAAAGTCAAACAGGTGCACTTCCAGCAACGGTTGCGCGACTTCGTTGATCGTGGGGCGCAGGCCGAGACTGGCTACCCCCGGCCACAGGCAATCGCCCTCGCCCAAACCCACCCGAACGGCAAAAATACCCTGAACCGGGCTGACGCGCTGCGCCAGCCGAATATTGGCGGTCGGGTAACCCAGCGTGCGGCCCAGCCGCTCGCCATACGTGACCCGCCCCTCGATCACGAAAGCCCGTCCGAGCAGCGGCACGACTTCTGCAAACTCGCCGGCTGCCAGCAACGCCCGCACCCGACTGGCGGAAACGCGCGCGCCAGCGACCGTTACCGCTGGCATCGTGCGTGCGGAAAACCCCAGTTCAGTGCCCATGCGTTCAAGCAGCGCGACATCACCCGCGCGCTTGTGGCCGAAGCGAAAATCCGCACCCACCCACACTTCGCGCACAGCCAGTCGATCGACGAGCACGCTCCGGACAAAGTCCTCGGCCGACATCGCAGCCAGCGCTGCGTTGAAGCGCAGCAGCAGCGTGTGCGCCATGCCGGCGGCGGCGAAACCCTGCAATTTTTCACGCAATCCGGATAATCGCGGCAACGGCTCGCGCGAGAAATAAGCCCGCGGCAGCGGTTCGAAACTCACGACCACCGGCGCGACATCCAGGGCCTGCGCGCGCCGCTGCACACACGCGAGCAGTGCTTGATGTCCGCGATGCAGACCGTCAAACGCACCGATCGCAATCACACTGCCGTGCGGCGCCAGAGCGGGGCCCGCGACATCCCTGGAGAGTCTCATCATCGCGGCAGTATAACGGTCACGCTGCCCACCTCACGGGTCTGGGGCAGACGTCGGGGCACCCAACGGGCGCAAGTCGCGTGGACGCAAACCCAGCAACAACAAGGTACCCACATAGACGCCGCCGCCAGCACCCACCAGCACCAGCAAATGCCAGAGCCGGGTGAACACCGGCACGCCATGCGTCCATTGCGGCCACCACCAGCGCCCAAACAACAGCACCGCGACCATTGCCGCGCAGGCCAGGCCGAGCTGGAGCAAATGCCGCGCCCAACCCGGCTGCTGCTGATACACGCCAGCAACCTTCAGCCAGCGCCACAGCAGCCACAGATTGACGTAAGCGGCGACTGCGCTGGCCATGCCCAACGCCATGTGCAGGCCGGGTACACGGCTGATCGCGTCAAACCAGCCGAGCGGGCGCAACGCTGCGGGTGCCCACAACTCAAACAGCAACAGCACGAAGACGACGTTCAAGACCATGTTGGTCACCAGCGACGCCACCGCCGCGCGTACCGGGGTGCGCGTGTCCTGGCGCGCATAGAACGCGGGCAGCAGGACCTTCACCAATGCAAACGCGGGCAGACCGAAACTCAACGCGGTAATCGACAAGGTGGCCATGTCCGTGTCGTGCGCGCTCCATCGGCCGTGTTGAAAAATCGCCGCCACCAGCGGCTCGGCCAAAAGCATCAGGCCGAACATCGCCGGCAACGCAATCAAGGTAGCCAGGCGCAGCGCCCAGTCCAGTGCCCGCGAGAATCCATCATGGTCGATCGCCACAAAATGCCGTGACAGCGACGGCAGGATCACCGTGCCCAAGGCCACCCCGAACACCCCGAGCGGCAGTTCCAGGAAGCGATCGGCCTGGGACAGCCAGGTCTGCGAACCAAGGATCAGGTACGACGCGATCACCGTGTCGAACAGCAGGTTGATCTGCGCCACCGAAGAGCCAAACAGGGTTGGCACCATCAGCCGCATGATCCGCCGCACATCCGGGTGATTCCAGCCCCAGCGCGGCAGCGTCAGCAGGTTCAATCCGCGCAGTGCCGGCAACTGGAACAACAGCTGCAAGATGCCCCCAAGCAGGATCGCCCAGCCCATCGCCATGATCGGCGTGTGCATATGCCGGGACAACCACAACGCGCCACCAATCATGCATAAATTGAGAATGACCGGGGTCAGCGCCGGCAAGGCGAAGCGGTGAAAACTGTTCAGCGCCCCACCCGACAGCGCGGTCAGCGAGACAAACAACAGGAACGGAAACGTCAGCCGCAGCAAGTCGACGGTCAGGCCAAACTTCTCCGGCTCGGCCAACGCCCCGGGGGAAAACAGCACGGCGACCTGGGGTGCAAACAAGATCCCCAGCGCCGTCACCAGCAGGAGCACGCCGCCAAGCGTCCCGGACGCTCGCGCCATCAAGATCTTCAACTCGGCGGGACTGCGGGTCTCCTTGACCTGGGTAAACACCGGCACGAACGCGGTGGAAAACGAGCCCTCGGCAAACAACCGGCGCAGGAAATTGGGAACACGAAACGCGACCCAGAACGCGTCGGTCGCTCCGCTTGCACCAAATGCGGCGTTGATCGACATGTCCCGCACCAGACCAAGCACGCGCGAGATCAAGGTCATCGCACTGAACGACAGCAGTCCGCGAAACATGCTCGGAGATTTCATGCAGCGCTGGTCACCTGGTACGGAACAAAGACGGACACCGGCAAGTGTGTGCAACGCTTGCGCCCTGCACACAACGCCAACGTACCCACATGGCCAATCGTGTATCGGCTTCCGGTTGCGTAGTTTGACAGCCAACCGCCCCATCATGACAAGCCGTCCATCTCCCTGGACGCGACAAGCACATCAGCGGGCACCGCCCGCCCCGGGTAGCGTGTCGAGCGGTAACGTCGCTCCGCTGGATACTTCGTTGCCTGCCGGATGGGATCGGCGCCTGCAAGCTTGCAAGTCTGCAGAGCACTGCGCGTCGAGCAACCGGGGCATCTCCCTCGAGCATCGCCGGGCCACCACCCGGCAATTGACGCGCCACCGGATCAACCGCATAATTGGCGTCTTTTTCCACCCCACAACACTGCATTACGGAGTTCTACCTTGGCCAACATCAAGTCCGCGAAGAAGCGCGCGCGCCAGTCCGAACAGCGCCGCCTGCGCAACATCAGCGCCCGCTCCATGGTTCGTACTGCGTTGCGCAAGGTCGTCAAAGCCATCGAAGCGAAGGACAAGGCCGGCGCAGTCGCCGCGTTTGCCATCGCCCAGCCCGTGATGGACCGTTATGCCGCGCGCGGCTTGATTCACAAGAACAAGGCCGCCCGCCACAAGAGCCGTCTCAACGCGAAGATCCACGAGCTGGCGTAAGCCTGCTGCTGGATTCGGGTTGCACGCAGGAGCCGGCGCAAGCCGGCTTTTTCGTGGGGCGAGCGTGGCCCAACAAGCCATGTCCTTGCCGTATCGCGGAACGCCGCCACCGTCCGCCCGGCCCCGCTCCGCCCCACGCCGCCCACGCGCAAGACTGACCACGCCCGCCCGCTGAGCCAGCGGCAGGTCGCACGTACGTTTATGATGGGATTCTTTGCGGAGGCGCCGTGATGGCCGAGTCTGTCCTGTGCGAACATCGTGGCACCACGTTGTGGCTCACCTTGAACCGCCCGCAGGTGCACAACGCTTTCGACGATGCCTTGATTGCCGCGCTGACCGGCGAACTGGAGGCGGCCGACGCGGATCCGCAGGTGCGCGCCGTGGTACTCACGGCCAATGGCAGTTGCTTCTCTGCCGGAGCGGATCTGAACTGGATGCGCTCGATGGTCGGCGCCAGCGAACAGCAAAACCGCGACGATTCGCTGCGCCTGGCGCGGCTGATGCGCACGCTGCAGTTCCTGTCCAAGCCGACGGTTGCGCGCGTCAACGGCTCGGCTTACGGCGGCGGCGTGGGTCTGGTCGCGTGCTGCGATATTGCCGTGGGCGTGAGCAGTGCCAAGTTTTCGCTGTCCGAAGTGAAACTCGGTCTCGTACCGGCGGTGATCTCGCCGTACGTCATTGCCGCCATTGGTGTGCGTCAGGCACGGCGCCTGTTCATCACCGGCGAAGTGTTTGATGGCGACCAGGCCGCGCGCATCGGCCTGCTGCACACCGCCGTGCCGCTGTCGGAGCTGGACGAAGCTGTGGATCGCATCGAACACCTGCTGAACAAGGTCGCACCCGTTGCGCAGCGCGAAGCCAAGCACCTGGCGCTGCGCGTTGCCGGCATCGAACGTGCGCAGGTTGAAAGGGTGGACGCTGCCAACGCTGAACTTATTGCGCGACTGCGGATATCCGAGGAAGGCCAGCACGGCCTTGCCGCCTTTCTGGACAAGCGCCCGCCGCGCTGGGTCGCCGGTGGTTGAGGCAGCACGATCACGCGACGGCACCCTGGCGCAACGCGCGCAAGGTGCACGTTGGGTCATGCTGCGCCGCGTAGCGGCCGGCGCAGCGTGATCTGTTAATTTGAGGTCGCTGGCCAATGACACCCGAAGTGAAGGTTTCTGCATGTTTGAACGCGTACTGATAGCCAACCGTGGCGAGATCGCCTGCCGGGTCATTCGCACCTGTCGGCGCATGGGCATTCACACGATTGCCGTGTATTCCACCGCTGATGCCAACGCCCAGCACGTGCGCCTGGCCGACGAAGCGTGGCCGATCGGTGATCCACCGCCGGCGGAGTCGTATCTGTGTGGCGACGTGATCCTGGAGGTGGCAAGGCAGTCCGGCGCGCAAGCGATTCACCCCGGCTACGGTTTCCTTTCGGAAAACACCGGCTTTGCGCGCGCCTGCACCGATGCCGGCATCGCCTTCATTGGCCCGCGTCCGGAAAGTATCGAGGCGATGGGCTCCAAGGCCGCTGCCAAGGCGCTGATGGAACATCACGCCGTCCCGCTGGTGCCCGGTTACCACGGTGACAACCAGGACGGCGCATGGCTCGCCGAGCAAGCGGCGAAGACCGGATTTCCGCTGATGCTCAAACCGGCTGCCGGCGGCGGTGGCAAGGGCATGCGTATCGTGCGCGACGCCGGGGAATTTGCCGACGCGCTGGCGTCAGCGCAGCGCGAGGCCACCAGTTCCTTCGGCGACGCCCGCATGATTCTGGAGCGCTACGTCGAGCACCCGCGGCATATCGAGTTCCAGGTATTCGGTGACACGCTGGGCAACGTGATTCATTTGAACGAGCGTGAGTGTTCGTCCCAGCGCCGATATCAAAAAGTCATGGAAGAAACACCCTCGGCGTCGCTCAGCGCGCAGCAACGCGCCGCGATGGGCGCGGCAGCGGTCGCGGCGGCAAAAGCGGTGAACTACGTCGGCGCCGGCACCGTGGAGTTCATCGTCGCCCGGCAGGCCGATGGCAGTCCGGGCGAATTCTTTTTCATGGAGATGAACACGCGCCTGCAAGTGGAGCACCCAGTAACCGAGATGACCCTTGGTCTGGACCTGGTGGAATGGCAACTGCGCGTAGCTGACGGCCAGCCACTGCCGCTGCGTCAGGAACAGGTCCATGCCACCGGCCACGCCATCGAGGTGCGTCTGTATGCCGAAGATCCCGATCACGGTTTTCTGCCCAGCTCGGGCAAACTGCTGACGCTGCGCCTGCCGGCGGTTTCGGCGACGTTGCGCCTGGACGGCGGCGTGGTCGAAGGCGACACGGTCACGGTCTTCTACGATCCGATGATCGCCAAGATGATCGTGTTTGCCCCTGATCGCGTGCAGGCACTGCAGCGCATGCGCGAGGCGCTGGCGGCGTGCGAAATCATCGGCCCGAAATCCAACATCGGCTTCCTCGAGCGCCTCGTGCGCCACCCGGCGGTGGTCGAAGGGCGGATCGATACGAGCTATCTCGACCGCCATCTGGATGAATTCGTCGTTGGCGACGTTGCTCCCGCCGACTCGGTCTTGTTCGCGGCAGCCACGGCGGCACTGTTGCACGACGAACAAAATGCACCCACCCAGGTGGCTGATCCACATTCTCCGTGGTCAAGAACCGACGCGTGGCGCATCGGCCACGCTGGCAAGCGCATCGTGGCGTTGACCGTCAACGCCCAGCGTCACGAGTTGGAAGCGTTTGGCGATGGCGGCAACTACGCGCTGCAACACGAAGCCGCGCACTGCCAGGTCCACGGCGCGGTACTGGACAGCAACGGTCTCGGCGCGCGGTTTGACGGCACCGCGCGACGCATCCCGCTCCGCGTCGATGCGGCGCATATACTCATGCACGATGTTGACGGCCAGCGCTACAGCCTGTCACGCGCCCCTGCCTTCGTCTGGGCAACCACCGACGCTGCCGGCGGCAATCAGGTTATCGCGCCGATGCCCGGTCGCATCGTGCTGGTAAAGGCCAAGGCTGGTGAGACGGTGGAGCAAGGCCAGGATCTGCTGGTGATGGAAGCGATGAAGATGGAACTGGCACTCAAGGCGCCACGTGCCGGAACGATTGAGAGCATCAACGCCACGGCGGGAGAGTTTGTCGAGGCCGACGCAGTGCTGGTGCGCTTTGCGAACTGACATGCCAGCACCTGACGCGCGCGCGCAGTCTGAGGGTTATCGCGACCCCGTAGCGCGGACATTGCGCGCCGGCTTTCCAATTGTCGCCAAACGTTCCGCCGGGCGCGGCGGGCACCGGCTGCCGCGCAACCTTCTGCACTGCAAAAATACCCGACAAACGCGGAGCGCATTGCCCATCCGGCAAGGCGTTGCGCTGCTACGCGAAACCATTGCGCGCCTGGCACCCCGGCACGTGGACCCACGGAGGCTGGCATGAGATCTTCCGAACATGTTCGCATCGTCGAAGTCAGCGCACGCGATGGCTTGCAGAACGAAAAGGCCCTGCTGCCGGCGCGGTTGAAAATCGAGCTGATCGACCGCCTGTCAGCTACCGGCCTGACCACGATCGAGGCCACCAGCTTTGTCAGCCCGAAATGGGTGCCGCAACTGGCGGACGCCGCCGAAGTATTCGCCGGCATTCGCAAGGCACCGGGCGTCAGCTACCCCGTACTGGTTCCGAACCTGCAGGGCTATCAGCGGGCACGTGCGGTTGGTGTCACCGAAATCGCCGTATTCACCGCCGCGTCCGAGGCCTTCAATCGCAAGAACATCAACGCGTCGGTGGATGAATCCATCGAGCGCTTCATCCCGGTAATGGAACAGGCCCGGGCCGACGGCGTGCAAGTGCGCGGCTACATCTCCACGGTACTTGGCTGCCCGTATCAGGGCGACGTGCCCGTGCGCGACGTGGTGCACGTTGCGCAGCGCCTGCATGCGCTGGGCTGCCACGAGGTATCCCTCGGCGACACGATCGGCGTCGGCACCCCGGCCAAGGCGCGGGCGATGTTGCGCGCGGTAGCTCAGGAAGTGCCGCTGACCGCGTTGGCAGTGCACTTCCATGATACGTATGGTCAGGCGTTGGCAAATATCCTGGCGTGTCTGGAAGAAGGCGTGCGCGTGGTGGACAGTTCGGTATCGGGCACCGGCGGTTGTCCGTACGCCCAAGGCGCCACCGGCAACGTCGCCAGCGAAGATGTGGTGTACATGCTGCATGGCATGGGCATGCCCACCGGAATTGACCTGGACCAGCTCGTCGTCACCGGCGCATGGCTCGCGCAGCAGTTGCACAAGGACACGGCCAGCCGGGTCACGCGCGCCAGAACCGCCGCGGTGTGAACATCCAGCAGGAGCGCAGCCGCGCTCGGGCTCAGTTCAGCGGATGACGGCCGCCTCGTAAGTGCCTCCTGTCACTCTCACCATCTGTCACGACACCATGACCCACAGGTTTTTGATTCGCCCGATCGCCACTGGTGACAACCCCGCGATGGCAGCGGTCATTCGTCGGGTCATGCCCGAGTTTGGTGCCGACGGTCCCGGCTTTGCCATGCGCGATGCCGAGGTGGATCGCATGTACGAAGCCTACGCGCAGCCACGTTGCAGTTACTTCGTGGTCGAACTCGACGGTGCGGTGGTCGGCGGCGGTGGGGTCGCCCCGCTGGAGCACGCCGCTCCGGAAGTGTGCGAGCTGCGCAAGATGTACTTCCTGCGCGAAGCACGCGGCATTGGCGCCGGCACGGCGATGATGCAGCACCCGGGATGGATGCAGCGCAGGTTCTGTACAAGCGCACCGGCTTCGTACCGCTCGCCAGCACAATGGGCGGCACGGGCCACTTCAGTTGTGACCGGTTCTACCTCCTCGATCTGTGAGCTGCCTGCCCGGAAACAACCCGGACCAACGCCGCGACGCCACCCTCACCACGTCGTCGACGTCGCCCGGCCAATCACTTAAGTCAGCTCAACCCGCCCCAGTCTCACGGCGCGCCCGCGTAGCACTCTGGCGTACAGCGCGATTAGTTGGAAAGAATGATGCTTGTAATGATCCCGGTGGCAATGGCTACCAGCAGGAAATCGTTGTTGTCGCTGCGCACCCAACGGTAACCACGGGGCGGTTCACGCAAACGAAGCGCGCGCCAGTCGGTGACGTAGTAGCGGCTTTCGCGATACTGCACAGGCAGGTAGCCGCCGCGCTTGTACCAACCTTCATGGCGGCCGCGGTCATGCACCACGTAGTAGCGACCGGCGTGGTCACGCAGGCCACGGTTATCCCGTACATATCGGCCACGGTCGTACTGATACCGATCATCGCGATCATGGCGATCACGCCGGTCATCCCGGCGATCGCTCCGGTCATCCCGGTCATTGCGGTACTGGCGATTGTCGCGGTAATCGTAACTGACACGTTTGTCGTGCTTGCCGTTGTCCTTGTGCTGCTTCTCGCTATGCTGCCCACCCTGACCGCGCCCCTGCGGCGGATCGGCCAGCGCCGCGGTGCTGGCGAACAACAAACCGCTCGCCAGAACAATCAGATACTTTTTCATGACGCAGCTCCTGGATGGTAAGTGCACGTCGGCGGCCGTCGATAGCACGGCATGCTCCGCGGAACCAAGGCTAGCAATTGCACCTGAACGCAAGCGCCCTGACGACACGCCAGGCTGAACTCCGCACCAGCCGATCAATCTGAGCGCCCCGAGCGCAGTCCTGATCCGCTCAGCTAATATGCTCGTTTCCCCGCACGCGGACCTGCCATGCAACTCAATCAAGTCAAGGCCATCATCACTGGCGGCGCCTCCGGCCTCGGCCATGCCGTGGCGCAACTGCTGGTCGCCAACGGCGGGAAGGTTGCGCTGTTCGACGTCAACGACGAGAAAGGCGTGGCTGCAGCGCAGGAGCTCGGCGCCGGGGCACACTTCTTTCGTACCGACGTCACCTCCGAAGACGGCGTGGCCACCAACGTCGCCGCTGCCCACAGCACGATGGGTGGCTTGAACATGGTGATGAACTGCGCCGGCATCCTGGGTGCGGGTCGTGTGCTCGGCAAGCAAGGGCCGATGCCGCTGGCCAATTTCACTGGCACGGTCACGGTGAACCTGATCGGCAGCTTCAACGTAGCCAAGGCTGGCGCCGCACTGATGCAGGCCAACGCGCCGGGCGAAGACGGCGAGCGCGGCGTGATCATCAACACTGCCAGTGTCGCCGCCTACGAAGGCCAGATTGGCCAGGCCGCGTATTCCGCATCCAAGGGCGGCATCGTCGGCATGACGCTGCCGATGGCGCGCGAGCTGGCGCGCTTCGGCATTCGCGTGGCGACCATTGCACCGGGAATTTTCTGGACGCCGATGGTGGACAGCATGTCGTCCGAAGTTCAGGCGTCGCTGGGCGCATCGATCCCGTTTCCGTCGCGTCTGGGCAAGCCCGAAGAATTTGCCAGCACAGTGGCGTTCATTCTTGGCAACCGTTATATCAATGGCGAAACGATCCGCCTCGATGGCGCGGTGCGCCTGCAGCCCAAGTGAGGCTCGCGCCGTGACTGTCATCGCCCGCTTCAGCTATTCCATCCAGTCTGGCCGCATGGACGAATTCCGCGCCAAGCTCAAGGCTGCCGCCGATCCACGCTTCAACTCCGCGCAGATGCCACAGGCAATCCGTTTCTATCGCAGCATCGTGCCCGGTGCGGCACTCGACACGCTGGTGATGGACATCGAATACCCGAGCGTTGAGGCCTGGGGCGCGCGCACGGATTTCGAGCACAGCCACGCGGCCTGGGCGAAGATCTGGGGCGCACAGCCTGATGCGCCAGAGCGATTGCTCAGCGTGGAACTGCTCCGGCAAGTCGACCCGTTCGCCTGAACTCCTTCCCTATTCCACTGCGAAGAATCCTGCAATGAAAGCTTCCGATACCAAGAAAGGCAACGTGATTGAACACGACGGTACGGTGTATCAGGTGCGCGACGTAGAGCGCAGCTCGCCGAGCGCCCGCGGCGGCAATGTCACGTTTCGCTTCACCTTGTATTCGATTCCCGGTGGGCGTAAATACGATCTCAGCCTGCGCGCCGAGGACGATCTGAAAGAAATGGAACTGGTGCGGCGCGCGGCCAACTTCTCGTACAAGGATGGCGACGCGTTCGTCTTCATGGACGCCGAGGATTACACGCAATACCTGTTGTCACCTGAAACCGTCGGCGACAACGCCGGCTACATCGTGGACGATGTCGAAGGCTATTACGTGCAACTGATCGACGACGATCCAGTGGCGCTGCAAGTGCCAAGCAGCGTGACCCTGACAGTGCTGGACACGGCCCCGGAAATGAAGGGCTCCAGCGCCACCAAGCGCAACAAGCCGGCCACGCTCAACACGGGCATCGAACTGCAGGTGCCCGAGTACATTGCCACCGGTGAAAAGATCTGGGTCAACACCCTCACCGGGGAATTTGCCGGACGCGCTTGAACCGGCACTTGACATTGCCTGGCGAGCGTCGTGACGGCTCGGTCAGGCATGGGCCAGAATGGGCCATGCCTGACCACCCGCCCAGCGCCAAACCCAGCCCGGACCTGAGTGCTCCGGGCCTGTATCTGAGTCGCGAACTGGCAGCACTGGAGTTCAATTTCCGGGTACTGGCGATGGCGCGCGACGGCAGCGTACCGTTGCTGGAACGACTGCGTTACCTGAGCATCGTCGTCAGCAACCTTGATGAGTTTTTCGAGGTCCGCGTGGCGGCGCTCAAACACCACCACGCGCATGGCTCAGCGGAGCCTGGCCCGGACGGCATCCCTTCTGGCGAGCTGTTGCAGCGCATCCGCGCGCGCGTGGTGGATCTGGTCAACGATGTATACGCTGCCTGGCGTGACGAGTTGCGCCCGCAGTTGGCCAGCGAGCATGTTTACGTCGCCGACCGGACGCAATGGAGTGGCGAAGAGCGCGAATGGCTGCAGGGATATTTCCAGCGCGAGGTCTTGCCGGTACTGTCGCCGCTCGGGCTGGACCCCACGCATCCATTTCCACGCATTCTCAACAAGACCCTGAACATTGCCGTCAGCTTGCGTGGGCGCGACGCGTTTGGCCACGCAAGCCAGACGGCGCTGGTGCGCGCACCACGTTCATTGCCGCGCATAGTGCGGATACCAGCGGAGATTGGCGGCGGCGGCGACCGCTTCGTGTTTCTGGCCGAACTCCTGCAGGCATTTGCCGCGCTGATATTTCCCGGCTTTGAGGTGGAAGGCTCTTACCAATTTCGCGTCACCCGGAACAGCGAGCTTCTGGTGGAAGAAGCGGACGTGGAAAACCTCGCCCAGGCACTCAGCGCGGAGCTGCCCGGGCGCGGCTACGCCCGTTCGGTGCGCCTGGAGGTCGGAGCCGATTGCCCGGCAAGCGTGACCACATTGCTGGTGGGCGACTTCGAGCTGGAGGACACCGACGTCTATGCCTGCGATGGCCCGGTCAACATCATCCGGATCGGCATGATCTATGACTGGCTGGATCGTCCCGATCTGAAATTCCCGCACTTCACTCCACAACTGCCGGTGGCACTGGAAAGCACGAAGAACAAGTTTGCCGTTATCGGGCAACAGGACGTCCTGCTGCACCATCCCTACCAGAGTTTTGCCGCAGTGATCGACCTGCTGCGCCAAGCTACCGTTGATCCGGATGTGCTGGCGATCAAGCAAACGCTGTACCGCGCCGGCGAAGACACACCGTTGGTCGACCTGCTGGTCGATGCCGCACGCCGCGGCAAGGACGTCACGGTTGTCATCGAGCTGCGCGCACGCTTCGAGGAGGCCGCCAACATCAGTCTCGCCACGCGCCTGCAGGAGGCTGGCGCGCAAGTCGTGTACGGCGTGGTCGGCTTCAAGACCCACGCCAAGATGATGCTGATCGTGCGCCGCGAGCGCGGCAACTTGCGCCGGTACGCGCATGTGTCCACCGGCAACTACCATCAAGCCAACAGCCGGGTCTACACCGACATCGGCCTGATGACCGCCAATCCGGAACTGACCGAGGATTTGCACAAGGTCTTTCAACAGTTGTCCGGGCTGGGCCCGAAAATCCACCTGAAGCGCTTGCTGCATTCGCCGTTCACCCTGTACTCCGGCGTCCTCTCACGCATTGAACGGGAGACCGCGCACGCACGCGAGGGCCGGCCCGCGCACATCGTGGCCAAGCTCAACGCCTTGAACGAGCCGAACGTGATCAAGGCGCTGTATCGAGCTTCGCAAGCTGGCGTGGAGATCGACCTGATTGTGCGCGGCGCGTGCACCTTGCGCCCCGGGCTGCCCGGCATCAGCGAGCACATTCGGGTGCGTTCCATCGTCGGCCGCTTCCTTGAACACAGCCGCGTGTACTGGTTTGCCAACGACACCACACCGGAATTGTTCTGCGCCAGCGCGGACTGGATGGAGCGCAATCTGCTGCGGCGTATCGAGATCGCGTTTCCCATCCTCGATCCGACCCTCGCTGCGCGCGTGTTCGAGGAAACATTGGCGAACGCGCTGGCCGACAACACGCAAGCGTGGGTGCTCCATGGCGATGGACGCTACACGCGCGTCCGGCCGGGCAGCAGCCCGGCCTACAGCGCGCAACGCAGCCTGCTTGAGCGTTTCCGGCGATGATCAACCCGCCGTGGCTCGTGGCTGCCGCGCCGCCGTGCCAGAATCAGCGCCTTGTATCCAGGAGGCTACCGCTTGAGTCCGGTTGAACAGACGCCGATCCTTGACGGCGAATTGCTTGCAGCCATCGATATGGGATCGAACAGCTTCCATCTGGTCGTCGCGCGCATGGAGCATGGCCAGCCCCGCGTGCTTGACCGCCTGCGCGACAGTGTGCGCCTGGCAGCCGGTCTGCGCGCCGACGGCACCCTGGAAGCGGCGCAACGTACCCGCGCGCTGCACTGCCTCGCCCGTTTTGGCCAGCGCATCGCCGGTCTGCCGTCGCAGCGCGTGCGCGCGGTGGCGACGAACACCGTCCGCCAGCTCGCGTATCCGCAAACCTTTCTCAATGCAGCGGAAGCGGCACTCGGTCATCCGATCGAGGTGGTCTCCGGACGCGAGGAGGGGCGCCTGATCTTTCTCGGCGTAGCCCACGACCTGCCGGCATCACGCGAGCCGCGTCTGGTCATCGACGTCGGCGGGGGCAGCACTGAATTCATCATCGGGCGTGGCCTCGCACCGCTGCACACGGAGAGCGTCCAGGCCGGTTGCATCGCATCAACCTTGCGCTTCTTTCCGGACGGCAAGCTGACGCGCACACTCTGGCGTCGCGCCACCACCGAGATCGGGGTGCTGTTGCAGCAGTTTGCGGAGGACTATCACGCCTCCGGCTGGCAGGACGCCTATGGCTCCTCCGGTACCGCCAAATCCATCAGTGCCGTAGTACAGGAGCTGAAGCTTTCCGACGACGGCATCACCGCGACCGCGCTCGCAGCCCTGCGCGACGAACTGATTCATCAAGGTCGGATCGACACCCTCAAGCTGCCGGGTTTGATGAAAGATCGCGCGCCAATACTTGCTGGCGGGGTGGTGATTTTCGAGGCTGCGTTTGCCGCGTTGGGAATCGAGCGCCTGCAGGTGTGCGAAAGCTCGATGCGCGAAGGCTTGCTCTGGGATTTGCTCGGGCGAGCCGGTGGCAGCGATCCGCGCACTGCCAGCGTCGATGCACTGGCCATGCGCTACGCGGTGGATCGTGCGCAAGCACGCCGTGTCGAAGCGACGGCGCTGATGCTGTTTGATCAGGTGGCGGTCGCCTGGAAGCTCGGGCCGGACGCGAGGGAGTGGTTGTCGTGGGCCGCGCGCGTTCATGAAATCGGCCTGGTGATTGCGCATAGCCAGCATCAACATCACGGCGCATACATCCTGCGCAACGCCGATCTGGCCGGATTCTCGCGACAGGAGCAGCAACTGCTCGCCGCCGTGGTCGAATCGCATCGGCGCAAGCCGGACAAGGCCATCATTGCCGCGTTGCCCCAGCGCTACATCGACCTCGCGCGCTACATCACCGCATTGCTGCGCCTGGCTGTGCTGTTCCGCCGCGCCCGCCGCGCCGAATCCCTGCCCCCCATGACCCTGGGCGCCACGCGTCGCCGACTGCGCATTGCCCTGCCGGCGGCGTGGCCCAAGCAGCACCCGCTCACGGATGCCGACCTGCAACAGGAACACGCGCCGATGGCCGAGCTCGGATTGAAGCTGGAACTGTCAAGTGCGCCAAGCACGTGACGGCGGCCGCGCTTGCCCGCGACAGCGTGCTTGCGCTCAGCCCCGCTCGCGTATCATGTCGTGAACACGTCACCGGTCTTGCTTCCATGCTCAGGTCCCTCTTCCTTGCGGCGCTGCTCACACTGCCGTTTGCGCTCGCGGCACAGTCCGGTAAAACGCCCACGGCCGTCGTGAATGCCGTCCCGCAGGTCCTGCTGACCACGTCCGAAGGGGACATCACGCTGGAGCTGTATCCGGACAAGGCGCCCAAGAGCGTCGCCAACTTCCTGCAGTATGTGCACGACGGCTTCTATGACGGGACGGTCCTTCACCGCGTCATCCCCGGCTATCTGGTGCAGGGCGGCTTGTACACACGTGAGCTGCAACCCAAGCGCAGCCGCCCGACGATAGCCAGCGAGGCCGACAACGGGCTTTCCAACCTGCGTGGCACCATTGCGGTCGCGCGGGGAACTGATCCGAACTCCGGCGGCGCACAATTTTTCTTCAACCTTGTCGACAACCGCCGGCTGGACTTCGTCGGCACCCAGAGTGACCTCACCTGGGGCTACGCAGTATTCGGCAAGGTGCTCAAGGGCATGGATGTGCTTGACAAGATTGCGGCGTTGCCGACCCGCGCGCTTGGTCCGTTCGCCGGGGACGTGCCCAACCCGCTGGTGGTGATCACGCGCGCCAGTGTCGTCGGCGAAAGCACCCCTGCCGCAGCGCCGAGCACCCCGGCCGGCGCAGCATCAGCACCTGCCCGGAAGAAGAACAAGGCAGCCGCGGCCAAGTCGCACCCGGGACACTGATGGCGATGAGCACGCTGTTCATCGCCGACCTGCACCTGGACCCGAGTCGGCCACACATCACCGCATTGTTCGAGCGCTACCTTGCCAGCGCAGAGGTCCGCCAGGCCAGTGCGCTGTACATTCTCGGCGATCTGGTGGAGGCATGGATCGGTGACGACGACGATGCCGAACTGCCGCAGCGCATCGCGCTGGCCACGCGTGCGGTACGTGACGCCGGCGTGCCGGTGTATTTCATGGTCGGCAACCGCGACTTCCTGCTGGGTGAAGCATTCGCCGCCCGCGCCGGGTTCACCCTGCTGGAGGACGGCACCGTGCATGCAATCGCCGGGCAGCCCACCTTGCTGATGCATGGTGACGTGCTGTGCACCGACGACATCGCGTATCAGACGGTCCGTGCGCAAGTGCGCACTGCGGAGTGGAAGCGGCAAATCCTGTCCCTGCCGCTGGAAGCGCGCCGCACGTTTGCGGCGAAGGCGCGGGCGGACAGCAAGGCGCATACCGGCAGCACCATGGAAAGCATCATGGACGTCAATGCGGATGCAGTGGCTGCAGCCATGCGCGATGCCAGCGTGACGCGGCTCATCCATGGCCACACGCATCGCCCAGCGATCCACGCACTCACGCTGGATGGTCACGCCGCGCAACGTATCGTGCTCGGCGACTGGTATGAACATGGCTCGGTTTTGCGCATCGCAGATGATGCCGTCGACTTGCGCGGCGTCGCTGTCGGATAACTGCACCGCGCACAGCAGCCACGCTGAAGAAAGTCGAGCCGGCAAGGGACTGCGTGGTCGGCACACATCGTGTTTGGAGATCTCCCACCTTGCCGCACTATGCCGGTCCCCTGCTCACTCGCTCCACCGGCACGGCGCTGCTGGCGGCACGCGATGCCGGTGCACGTGTGTGGGATGGCTCGCTGGATCTGGAACGTTCGCGCGGCAGCGCCCAGGTGCAAGCAGATGACTGGCTATGGCACGGCCAGCGTTATCCGTACCCGTCCACGCTGAAGGATCGAACCATCTATTACTGGGCCGGCGACGAGTTCGCGCCAGCGTCCCGCTTTGCAAACTCGTTGATCAAGCTGGTACCCACTGAATGGGGCGCGCCCACGTTCGAGATTGACGGCATCAAGATGCTGCCCACGGCGAAGGTATCGCCGTTCGTGGATGCCCGGCGCAAGGTCGCGCTGATCGAGCCGCGCGGCAAGATCGTGCTCGATACCTGCGGCGGCCTTGGTTACTTTGCGGCCTGCTGCCTGGAGGCGGGTGCGACACGGGTCGACTCATTCGAAAAGAACCCGGATGTGCTGTGGCTGCGCATGCTCAATCCGTGGTCACCCGATCCTGCGGCGCCCGCCAGCGGCAATCGCCTGCAACTCACCCATGCCGACGTGTCGCAGGCAATAACGCAAATCGCCGATGCTTCAGTGGATGCGCTGCTGCACGACCCGCCGCGCTTCGGCATCGCCGGCGAGCTGTATTCGCAGGTGTTTTACGATCAACTCGCGCGTGTACTCCACCGCAGCGGCCGCCTGTTCCATTACACCGGCCGGCCGAATCAGCTCACCAGCGGCCGCGATCTGCCGCACGAAGTAAGCAAGCGGCTGGAGAAAGCTGGTTTCAAGACCCAGCCGGCACTCGATGGAGTGCTGGCCATGCGGCGTTGAACCACACCGCGCAAGCCCGGCAGGCTCTCCGCGGACCGCGTCCACGCAAGGGACGCGCCGCCTTCAGCGCAAGGCGAACTCAATCGCCGCGCACACGGCCGCTACCTGTGCTGCATCGCACTGCTCGGGCGTCGCCTGCTTGCTGTCGGGATAGACCTCGGTAGTCGACTTGTAGCGCGCGTTGGTAACGCCGGCACACAGGCCAAGCTTGGTGAATGCGTATTCGATGACACCGGGTCCGACCATGGTCGAGCCGATGATTTCGCCGTTGCTGTCGGCCGGCGCGATGTGCGTGACTTTCGCCACCGCCGTGATCACGGCACGCTGGAATTCGGGTTGTGGATGCGCACTGTCGTCGACCAGGTAGAAACCATCAGGGATCTCACCCGGGGCATGCTCTACGCCATCACGTGCGGCCAGCGCGGGGCGAAACTCCGATTCATCCGTATCGGTGGTTTCGTGCAGATCAATATGCATGATCACGCGATCGCGAAACGGCGCGATAAAATCCATGAGCGCAGCAGCTTCGGGCGCCGGACTATGCTCGTGAAACGACCGGTTCGGGTCAAGTGCCTGCGGGTTCCAGCGATGGATCCGTTCATAACCCCACGGACTGACGCACGGTACGATCAACAGGTTGACGCGGTCCGCATAGTCTGCGGCACGCTGTTCGGCGAACCCCAGTGCCCCGCGCACGCCGCTGGTCTCGTAGCCATGCACGCCGCCCGTGACCAGCATGCAAGGCAGGTCATCGCGCCAATTGCGGCTTTTGAGCGCAAACAGCGGGTAGCTGTCCGGCTGATAATCCAGACGTCCATATGGCACCACGTCAAAACTCGAACGCAACGCGTCAATCCGGTTCAGCACATCCGTTTTGTAACTACGCTGGGGCGTCTGGCGCGCTCGCCACGCAGCTACTTCAGCTTCGCCCCAGGGCTGTCCTGGCGTGCCAATCGGGTAATGTGCGGGTGTCATCATCAGTTCGCGCTCGTCATACGTTGCTTCGTGAACAACTACTCTAACACCCGTATGCGGGCGCGCCGTTCACAAGCCTGACGTCCTCAGACCGCCGCCTTTGGCCACCGAATCCAGTCGTCCCTGATCAATTCACCCGGACGCGGAACAACTCCGCGCAACGCGACCGCATTTGGCCGCGTGGAGAATCTCCGACCTGCAATGGAATGCCGCAAAGCGGTCGGTCGCCAATGTCAGGAACGCGCCACCAGCGTCGACTGATTTGGCACCAGCCGTTATCTTCAGGCTGGCTTTACTGAGCATCGCGCCAGGCTGCGAAAGCCACGGTGGCGTGGCCGATGGAGTCTTCCAACGCCATGCGCCGGCGGGTGTCTGCGACATCCCGAGGTGGCGTGAGCAAGGCTTTTTGGAGCGCCACACCATCGCGCCGGGTGAGGTGTTGCAGCCAGCGGTCGTTGCTGTCGCCGAACGTCAACGGATCTCGACCGGCGTGGTTGCGGCGCGCCACGCGCCAGGCGTGCTCAAGCGCGCGGCCGAGTACGACGTAACCGAATTGTGGATCGTGCACTGGGCCAAAACGCGCCTGCTGTCCGCCGGCTGTCAGGGGCCCGAGCCTGAAGCGATCTAGCTTGCCCGCGTAGTAGACGCTGCCGGTCGCGCCCAGGATGCCGCCGATCAGCGCACCTGCTCCAAGGGTGTGGCCGACAGTGAGCGCGTCGATACCCACACCGCCCAACGCGCCCGCGCCGAAGCCGACCACGCCGAGGTAGGTGCGGCTGACGCCCCAGGCATGGCGAGCACGTGAACTGAAAAGATCGTCGCCGGCTTCCCACGCCAACTCCATTTCCAGACGGTGAAGCCGGTTGTGCTGATACAGCTTCTCGATGTCATGCCGCAAGCGTTGTTCGCGTTGGCGCTGCCAGTCACGCCAGCGCTCGCGCAGCGTCTGCGTGGCTGCTGTGCGGTCGGCACCTTCGCGCAGGGACAGGGTTTCCACGTGCCCAAGCATGTCGCCGATTGCGCTGGCGATCAGCGTGACGGATGCACGATCGCGCTGGTCGCGTTGCTCGCGCAGATAGCGCACCGCACGCTCCAGTGGCTCGCGCCAGCCGGGCGCGAGTTCGCCAAAGGCGCGCAACAGGCCCAGGTGTTCCTCGAACGGTGCCTGCACGGCATTGAACTGCCGTACGATGCGGAAATATTGCCCCAGCGCCGCTTCCCATGCCGCGCTGTGGTCGTGGTCGCCGATGTGGTTGATGAGCGCGAGGCTGGGGCGACCAGTCCAGCGCAGGATCTCCATTTCCGCTTCATTCTCGCTGGAATAGGGCACCGAACCGTCAACCACGTACAAGATGCCCGCCCCGTCGATGATCGGTTGCAGCAGTTCGCATTCGTCATGAAAGCGTGCTTCGCCGGCATGCTGGCGGACGAATGCGCGCACCGTGTCGGGA
>CAJDVT010000036.1_pt1 | contig 21202 bp, 17 predicted proteins | sample 7391411 | NCBI WGS metagenome assembly CAJDVT01 (sample SAMEA7055698, study PRJEB34461) | soil metagenome | biome: terrestrial ecosystem; feature: Peninsula; material: soil | place: Antarctica | collected 2016 | reverse complement strand
GGCCTGTTGGTCACTTGCCACCATCGCGGACCTCGTCAGCCCGCGTTATGGACCGCCGGCCTGGCACTTGGCGGGCACACTACTGTGGATTGGGGCACTCGTCGCGCTACCCACCATTTTCGTCGGCGTAGTCGAGCTGATTCAGATACCAAAGGAGCCTGCGCCCGTGCGTGCCGGTTTCATGCACATGGGGCTCATGCTGGTGGCGTTCATGCTCTACCTGGTGAGCCTGCTGCTGCGCATGGACCAGGGACACATCATTCAGCCCGGGATTGCCGCGCGGACGATCAGTGTCATCGGGTTCGTCTTTCTACTGGTGGGTGGTTGGCTCGGCGGCACCCTGGTTTATGGTTTCGGGGCAGGCGGCGAGCGCAAGGCGAGGGAACCATCCGTCGTGGAATAAGCCGCGGCTCCTTGAGCTTCGCCAAGCCGCTGCGCAGGACGCGTCGGTTTCCCGCTCATGAGCACCCGGTGGCCGGCAAACTTTCTCCGCGGCGACGGGTGGTCGCATCCTCGTGGGCGGGCTTTCGTGGAGCTGGTTTCGGCCTATGGCTCCGCAGCGACGTACGTCTGCGAAGAATCCCGCCGTCGAATCGGCTGGGCATCCACGTTGCCTGACCGACGCCTTCCATGGCGTACCGCAGTGTCATCGGCTCACGGCAGCATTCGTACCATCGGCTCGCGTGCCCACTGCCTGGTCCTGGCTGCAGCGATGAAGGCCTTGGGGTCGGCTGCCTCCACGATACCGGCGCCTTTTTTCACGCCGCCCGCCTTGAGCAGTGTCTGCGCGCCGGCGTCTGCGGCGATGGCCTTGAGGTGGACGAAGGCGTCACTGACGAAGTCCCGCGCTGCAGACTCCCGGGCAAGTTGCTTCGCTGCCGCTTCGGTCAGCACGATGGCGACGGCGTCGAAGAATACTGAAGGTGTGCCGGCGAGCTGGCCATTGGCCGGCATTTTCTTGCCGTCGGACAGCGTCGCCCCACCAACCTTCGGCGCCACAATCGTGACTGCCGCACCGGCGGCTTCGACTTCCCTGCGTAATGCGGTGATGGTGGCCGCGTCCGACCCGTCATGAACCAGGATGCCGACCGCGCGACCCTTCAGCGTGTCCTTCATTTTGCCGATGGTTCGCAGCGCGGGCGACAGCGGCAGATCGACTGGCGCTACCTTGGCCGGGGGCGCTGGCGGCATTGGCGACAACGCCAGGCCGTCAGCGACGCGGGCGGCCAGGTCGGGGTCAACATGACGCAGGTGACCGACCATCGCCGCTCGCACGGGCAGCGTCTCCACCTTGGAAAGTTCGAACACGAAGGCGCTGGCGATATGTGCCTGTTCGGGACCGGTTTGCGAGCGGTAGAAGCGGCGCGCCTGGCTATAGTGGTCGGCGAACGACTCGGCCCGGATGCGTCCTTTGCTACCCGATTCCGTGGGCTCCGCTGCATGCGCGAAACCCTGTGGCGTTTCGCGCGGGCTGTTCGCTGACAGCGAGTTCGGCTCGTAACTCACGCGACCGACTGGTGACTCCATCTGCATCTGCCCATCGCGCTGAAGATTGGCGAAGGGGCACTTCGGCGCGTTGATCGGCAACTGATGGAAATTCGGCGTGCCAAGTCGCGACAACTGCGTATCCAGATAAGAGAACAGGCGCCCCTGCAGCAGCGGATCGTTGGAGAAATCAATGCCCGGAACCAGATGCGACGGGCAGTAAGCCACCTGTTCGGTTTCGGCGAAGAAATTGTCGGGCCAGCGATCCAGCACCATGTGCCCGACGACGATGAGCGGCACCAGTTCCTCCGGAATCAGTTTGGTGGGATCCAGGTGATCGAACGGGAAAGCGTCGGCTTCTGCTTGCGTGAACAGTTGCACGGCGAGATCCCATTCGGGGAACGCGCCGCGCTGAATGGCTTCAAACAAGTCGCGCCGGTGAAAGTCCGGATCGGCGCCGGTGATCTTGACGGTTTCATCCCACACGGTGGATTGCACGCCAAGCTTCGGGCGCCAGTGGAACTTCACGAACGTGCTGCTGCCATCGGCAGCAAGCAAACGGAAGCTGTGGATCATGAAGCCTTCCAGCATGCGCAACGAACGCGGTAGGCCACGATCGGACATCAGCCAGGTCACCGCGTGCATGCTTTCCGGCGTGAGCGAAATGAAATCCCAGAACGTGTCATGCGCGCTGGCGGCCTGCGGATAGCCGCGGTCCGGTTCCATCTTCAGCGCATGCACCAAGTCTGGAAATTTCATCGCATCCTGGATGAAGAACACCGGAAAATTGATGCCCACGAGATCCCAGTTGCCCTCGCTGGTGTACATCTTCACCGCGATGCCGCGTGCATCGCGCGGGGTGTCGATCGAGCCCGCCCCGCCGGCGACCGTGGAGAAGCGCGTGAACAACGGCGTGCGTTTGCCTACCTCGGTGAGAATTTTCGCGGTGGTGTATTTCTTCAGTGACCGGGTCAGCTCGAAATAGCCATGCGCGGCTGAACCACGGGCGTGCACGATACGTTCGGGAATACGTTCGTGGTCGAAGTGAGTGATCTTTTCGCGCAGGATGAAATCTTCCAGCAGCGTCGGTCCGCGCGGGGACGGTCGCAGGGAGTTCTGGTCATCGGACAGAGGCACGCCCTGATTGGTGGTCAGGGGCGGATGGGTGTCTCCGGCAAGCTGGTGCAACTCATCGGCATTGCCGCGCGTGTCGCTGGCGGCAGGTGGCGCCGGGGTGGCGGCTGATTGCGGGGCGCTTTTCTTCGTGGAGGCCATGGCCGTAATCCGAGCGGGGAGTGGGCTAGCCTGTGCTGAACGCGGTGAAGCGCCAGTGAGCTGCTTGCTCGTGACCAGGCACAGGCGTTCCGATCGACGGTGTCACAGCCTTCAACCGGGTCGCGATTCGAGCTTGTCTGGCGCCTGACCGCCCATGTCGCGGCAGTTGGCGTCGATTTCAGGCAGAGGTCAGACGACCAGCGGGCGGGCCACGAAGTACGCGGCCGTCAGTACGGGTCCACTCTCGTTCAAAATATCGCGCCTGGACAAGAACGCGCGGAGCGAAACAAGCGATCCCGACGCTGCCTGAGACCTGCGCATCATTGCTGCGCGTTTTGACGCCCACCGTTGAACGGTGGAGCGGACGCATGGCGTGTCCCGCGCAGCGGCGGAGGTCGACGGAGTTGTTGCGTGCGCCACAGCGCTGGTATCGTGATGCGCACTTTCCCGTCTGCTGGCCCACGTTATTTATGCAATGGTCATGGCCGGATTGCGAAGATTGGCCAATCAGGCTTAAGCAAAGGTTCGCCACCCATGGGAAATTCGCAACTTCCAGATGCGGGCGCGGAGGCGGAGGCCGCGCGTTCGGAGCAAGCGCAGCGGGTGCTCGGCCATACGACTGAGAACGACCTGAAGCAAGTGCTGGGATGCGACGAGGTCAACGTCGTGTTGCTTGGCGCGAATCTGGGCATCAGGCGGATGAGCGGGGCCGCGGCGAGACTGGTGGGTATCGGTCAAGCGCTGCCCCCGACGACGCTCGATGATTTGGCCGAGTGGTGGCGAAGTCCGGAGCTGCTGACGGATGCGCGCCGCGCGCTGGAAGGCGGCAAGGTGACCGTGTGCAACCTGCTCTTGGCGGAGCGCAACATGCGTCTCGCGCTGCGCTTCTATCCCTGTCGCACCGAGTCTGGTCAGGTGAACGGACTGTTGCTGAGCATTGCCGACATCACCGCGCGCTGGAACGCCAATTCCGTGGCGCGACATTTGGCCGCCATTGTCAAGTACAGCGACGACGCCATCCTCAGCAAGGATCTGAACGGCATCATCACCAGTTGGAACAATGGTGCGGGGCGCCTGTTCGGATATACGGCTGAAGAGACAATCGGCCAGCCGGTGACCATCTTGATTCCCGACGGCATGCCGGATGAGGAGCCCGGCATTCTCCAGCGCATACGGCGCGGTGAGGCTATCGATCACTATCAAACCAGACGCAGGCGCAAGGATGGCAGTCTGATCGACGTTTCACTGTGCGTTTCGCCGGTGCTCGATGACGACGGCCGCGTGATTGGTGCGTCCAAGATTGCCCGCGACGTCACTGACGCAAGGCGTGCCGAGCGCGAGCGCGAGGTGCTGATCAACGAGCTCAACCATCGCGTCAAGAACACCATGGCCACCGTGCAGTCCATTGCCTATCACTCGCTGCGTTATGCGACGACGATGGACGCGTTCGCCGATTCCTTCAATGCGCGCTTGCTGGCCCTGTCCAAGACGCAAAACGTGTTGACCACAGGCAACTGGATCCATGCACCCCTTCGCGATCTGGTTTTGAATGAACTGGCACCGTACCGCAACGAGTCGAACGCGGTAAATCTGTCCGGCGAGGACGTCCAGTTGCCACCGCGCGTGGTAACTCCGCTTGGCATGTTGATCCACGAGTTGACTACCAATGCGGTCAAATATGGTGCCCTGTCGGCGCCTGGCGGACATGTCGACGTTTCCTGGCAGATGAGCGATGGCGCTGGCTGGCTGCAGTTTTCCTGGAAGGAAACCGGCGGACCGCCGATTGCCGTACCACCCACGCGCAAGGGCATGGGTTCGCGACTGATCGAGACGCTGATGGCAGGACTGGGTGGAACTGCCGATCTGCAATTTGCTCCGAGCGGTGTTTGTTGCGTCATCGAGGTATCCACGAAAAACGAGCAGGGTGCAACGTGACCGTCGCTGGCACTGCTGCAGCATGCGTTCTCCTGGTGGAGGACGAGGTCATGGTTTCCCTGATGCTGGAGGACAGACTGGAGCAGGCCGGTTATCGCGTGCTCACCGCCGCGACCCTGGATGACGCGTTGACTCTGGCGAGCCGAGCGGAAGCCGATGTCGCTGTGCTCGACGTCAACCTCGATGGCCAGCAAAGCTTTCCGGTCGCCGAAATATTGCGTAGCCGCGGCATTCCCTTCACGTTCGCTTCGGGCTATGGCGTGGACGGTGTGCCGCAGTTCTATCGTGGCGAGAACATGCTGCAGAAGCCCTACGACACCCGGATGTTGCTTGAAGCGTTGTCGCGACTGCGCGCGAATGCCACGCGGAGTTGATGCAGTCCGCAGGAAAAAAGTCTCATCGGGTTGCTTGCCGCACGTGAGCACCGCAAGCGAAAGTCCGGGTCGACTTGCTCCAGGTATCCCTGATTCCACGCGCCGTTGTCAGTGGCGGCGGTGACGGAGATCAGCCCAAAGCTATTTGCAGCCAGGCGCCCGTATTCCGCGGTCAGCGAAGTTCGCGCCGCAAAACCTTGCCGACGGCCGACTTCGGCAGGCCGTCGCGAAATTCGATGTAATGCGGCTGCTTGTAGCCGGCCAGATACTCACGGCAATGCGCACGCAGGTCATCTTCGCTCAGGGCGGGGTCCTTGCGCACGACGACCAGCCGCACCGCCTCGCCAGTTTTTTCATCCGGTATCCCGACCACCCCGGCCTCAAGCACGCCCGGATGCATGGAGACCACTTCTTCCACTTCGTTGGGAAACACGTTGAATCCGGACACCAGGATCATGTCCTTCAATCGGTCCAGCAAAAAGTAATAACCGTGCTCGTCGACTTTGGCGATATCGCCGGTACGGAACCAGCCGCCAGCGAAGAACGCATCGCGGGTCTCCTCGGGCTGCTGCCAGTAACCGGAGGTGATCTGCGGCCCACGGGCGCACAGCTCGCCTTGAGCACCTGGAGCGGCGAGGTGGCCATCGGCATCGCGCAGGCAGATTTCCATCCTGGGCATCGGCACCCCGATCGAGCCAACCGGGTTCGTCGTATCACAACGGTTGAAGGTGATCGCGGAACTGGTTTCGGAGAGGCCGTAACCTTCGATCACATCGTTTCCCGTCAGCGCTTTCCAACGTTCGGCGGTGCCACGGCGCAGCGCAGCGCCCCCTTGCAGACATAGTTTCAGGTTGGAGAAATCCAGCGTCGCAAATTGCGGTGAGTTGAGCAGGGCATCGAACAGCGTGTTGATGCCGGCGAATACTGCCGGTCTGACTTTTTCAAACGTGGCCACCAGCGCCGGGATATCGCGCGGGTTGGTGACGAGTACCGAATGCAGGCCAAGCGTGATGTTGAGGGTGAGGTTGCTGTACGCAGCAATGTGGTACATCGGCAGACATACAAGTCCCACGTCGTTTGTCGGGTCGATGAAGGGCGAAAACCATTCCTCGAAGCTGGCCACATTGGCGAGCAGCGCGCGATGCGAAAGTACCGCGCCCTTGGACAGGCCGGTGGTGCCGCCGGTGTATTGCAGATGGGCCATATCGCTGGCATTGGCGTGTGCCTGTACGCGCGGCAGGTGGCGGCCTTTGCTCGCCGCCCGGGTCCAGCGCACGGCTCGGGCGATACGGAACGGCGGAATCGCCTTTTTGACGTGCTTGAGTACCGCATCGACCAGCAGTGATTTAGGCCACGGCAGCAGGTCTCCCACGCGCGTGGTGATGACGTGGCGCACCTTGGTGTCGCCCAGTGCCGCGGCCGCTACGGCACCGAAATTGTCCAGCACGATCAGCGCAGCGGCGCCCGAATCAGCCAATTGGTGGTGCAACTCACGAGCGGTGTAGAGGGGGTTGACCATCACGGCGACAAGGTCGGCGCGCAGCACGGCCAGTACGGCGATGGGGAACTGCAACAGGTTGGGCAACATGATCGCTACTCGTTCACCGCTTGCCAGTCCGAGCCCATGGCGCAGATAGCTGGCCAGGTCGTCACTGAGGTGATCAACCTCGGCAAAGCTCAGGGTCCGGCCCAGGTTGGTGAAGGCGGGTCGATCGGCGTGGTGCCGGCATGCTGCAAGGAGCATCTCGGGCAAGGTCTGGTCGCTGGCGAAGGCATCGCTGGCGAAACGCGGCAAATCCGGCTGCGGCCGCACGCGGGTGGCGGTAGTTTCCAATGATTCGCCCATGTCATCGCCCCTGCAGTAACAGACTGGCGCGCTCGCGCGTGCGTGCAGTTACCCTACGCCAATGGCGTGGCCCGCGATAGCAAGGGGTCTAGCGCGATGATCGGGACGCAGCAAGCCCCATTCCGAACAAGCAATTCCGAAGCAGTTGCAGAAAAGCGGGGCTACCTTCAACTGACACCGTATCGCCCGTCCCGTTTCGCTATTTTGCGGAGATATCCATGAGCATTGATGAAAGTGTGCGTGCCGGTCGCCGGCGTTTTCTGCAGGCGTCCGCGTTGGGTGCGGCGGCGCTGCCGCTCCTCGCAGGTACCGCATGGGCGGGTGAGGGCTCAGCCAAATTGCCACCCGCGATCATGGGCCTGCAGCCAGTGGCGCCCCGTGCCGTACCCATCAGCGATGCCGAGCGCGAAGCGCGCATGCGCAAGGCGCAGCGATTGATGGCCGAGCACAAGATGGATGCGTTGTTCATGGGGGGTGGTACGTCGCTTGAGTACTTCACTGGCATCAATTGGTGGGTCAGCGAGCGCACCACCGGCATGCTGCTGCCCAAGTCTGGCGACCCGGTGTACATCACCCCGGCGTTCGAGCGTGCGCGCACGCTTGAGCAGATCAAGTTTGGCAACAAGGACGTGCGCACCTGGCAGGAAAACGAAAATCCGTACGCGCTGATTGCGGGCGTGCTTGGCGAGTGGCATGTCGGCACGGGCAGCTTGGGTATCGAGGAAAATTTGCGCTCGGCCAAACAGTTGGGCATTGCGGCGGCGGCGCCGCAGGTCACTTTGCTCAGCGCCACACCGGTTACCGCCGGCTGCCGATCGATCAAGAGCCCGGCCGAACTGGCGCTGATGCAATTGGCCAACGACGCCACCTTGGCGGTGTACCTCGCCGTGTGGAAGGCGCTGGAGCCGGGCATGACGCAGGACACGATCCACGCCATGGTCGACGCTGCCTACGCGCAGCAGGGCCTGCGTGGAGACGTCAGCGTCAATGTCGGCAAGTTCACCGCTTCACCCCACGGCTCGCCGGTGCCGCAACAGCTCCGCGAGGGCACTGTGGTGATGCTCGACGACGGCTGCAAGGTAGGTGGTTACCAGAGTGACCTGACCCGCACGTTCGTGCTGGGCAAGGCCAGCGACAAGATGAAGCGCGTGTTCGACATCGTGCGCACTGCGCAGCAGGCCGCACTTGCCGCCGCGCACCCGGGCGCCAGGATGGAATCGGTCGATGCCGCCGCGCGCAAGGTCATCACCGATGCCGGCTACGGACCTGGCTACAAGTACTTCAGCCACCGTCTCGGCCACGGTATCGGCATGGACATGCACGAGTGGTACTACCTGGTGCAGGGCAACACGCGCCGCATCCAGGCGCACATGACCTTCAGCGACGAACCGGGCATTTATCTCCCTGGTGAATTTGGCGTGCGCCTTGAAGATGATATGTACATCACCGCAGACGGCGCGCGCTGGTTCACCGCGCAGAGCCCATCGATCGAGCAGCCGTTTGCTTAGCGCGAACGGCGGCGCAGAACCGGGCGATGTTCGCTGACAGTCAGTCGGTGGCTTGGATCCGAGCCGGTTTTGTCGAGATGTGGCGGCGCGCAGTGGACTTCCGGTGCTGTAGCTGGGCAAGCCTGTGATTCAGGCCGCGTATCAGGTAGGGGAACGGCGATGGGCATCAACTGGTTGGTGATCGTTTTCGCGGCAGCGCTGGTCTTGCTGCTGGGCTTGCACTCGCGCGCCGTTTCGCCGCGCGCCAGCAGCATCGAGCCAGCGGTCATCGAGGCGTTCCGCGCAGCGCGGCGACGGCAATGGCTGATGAGCGTCCCGCTCGCGGTGCTGGTAATGTTTTTGCAGTGGCATCGGGTGCACTCATCGACCGGTGCCGGGATGGATAGCATCTTGTTGCTACTCGCAGTTGCGGTAGCCGCCTTGTTCACTTACCGCAATTGGCGCTGTCCCAATTGCGGCGCTTACCTTGGCAAGTACCCGCTGTATCGGGGTGTATGTCCAAAATGCGGCGCAGCGTTGCGCGAGCAAACCAAGTGACGTTGCCAAACGCAAGGACCCGCTCACTTGCTATCGCCCAAGCGGGTCAGCAAGTGAACGCGCCCCGGTCAGGTGGCGGCGTCACCCGGGTGCCGTGACCGGGGGTTACTCGGGAACGGTCTGGCCCGATCCGCCGAACTCGGCTGGGAAGTCTTTCAGCTTGGTCAAGCCGTCTTTCATTGGCAGCACGGTCTCGGCGTAGTTCACGTGGACGGCGGGCACGAAGGCCAGATCCGGGATGGTTGCCGCAAAAACGTCAGTGAGTCCAAGCTCCGGGTGACCGGCCAACAGATGGCCGCCGCATTGCTTGCAGAATTGGCGGTCGCTGTTTTCCGTCTTCTTGAAGTGGCCAATGAACTCGCTGCCCCTGGTGACCTTCACGCTGTCCGGTTTCCACAACGTGAATGCATGCACCGGCGCAGCCGACCATGACCGGCAGGAGCTGCAATGGCAGTAACCCATCGCTTCTGGAGTGCCGGTGACTTCGACCTCCACGGAACCGCAGAAACACGTACCCGTGTGCTTGTCTGTCATTTCGTCTCTCTCCGCGTGGCGGTGGCGTGTTCCGGTTGAGCCATGGACGGCTCGGCGACGACCGGCGTCCGGCCGGAGCGGTGTCCTGAGTAGTTGCCACCGCGTGGGCCTGGGTCCCGGGCTTTCCTCACATGGGTCCTGAGCTTATACCGGCACGAAGGCGGCTGGGTTAAGCGGAACTGAAAACCGGGGCGTGAGGGCACACCGCGGCGTGCACTTTTTCCGGCAAGGCCGGAAAGACGTCGGCTTTGACGTCAGCGGCGCATCTGTCTTCATCACTGGATGGCTGAGGTGGCGTGCATGCAATCCTTTACCTGGTCTGCGTACGTGACGTTCTGACCAGGCTTCGCGTAGTACTTCGCAGTGGTGGTTGGCCCAGTGGCGACGATGTCCACCAGCGCAGCAAGAGACGCGTCCCTGGTATCTCGAAGCTGGATACTTGTTCACCCGGGGGTGGGCACGGCCGACATTTGCGCTGAGGTCTTCGTCCACCTTCCTGAGACGCAGGTGGCGAAGTCTTCGACGCTTGTATCGCTGATGGAGTACTCGGTTGCAACCGTATCGCGCAGGCTTTGTACCTCGGTGCAAGCCACAAGCATCCCGGCGGCAACGATGCCCCCCAAGTGTGCTTTCATGTCCACTCTTGTCTGTGATTCCTGCCTGGGCTTTTGCTTTGCGGCAGAAATCTGACCGGTCCACTCTGTATCGGAAAAGACCCGGTCACCGCATAGTGCAGTTGAAAAGTTGCCGCTCACACTGGTTCCGACCCCGTAACGAAGGAGCACCACCATGGCTGCCAAACCAAACATCCTGCTGGTCCATGGCGCCTGGAGCGACGGCTCCCGTTGGGGTCATGTCATCCCGCGGCTCCACGCCAATGGCTACGTTGTGCGCGCCGTACAAAATCCGCTGACGTCGCTACCCGATGACATCGCATGCACTAGCAAACTGGCGGCTGCACTCGACGGACCGACTTTGCTGGTTGGGCATTCGTATGGAGGCATGGTGATCACTGGCGCGGGCCATGCACCCAACGTTGTAGGCCTGGTCTATCTTGCTGCCTTCGCGCCCGATGAAGGGGAATCCGTCGCCGACCTGATGGCGTTGCGGGAAGCTCCGTCCGGTTCTGCAAGCATCCGCAGGGATGCCGATGGACTGCTCTGGCTGGCGCGGGAAGGCTTCCACGAGAACTTGTGCCCGGATCTTGATGCGACGGAGGCATTGGTGATGGCCGTGGTGCAAAAGCCCACTGCGGCTCGCTGTTTCAAGGGCACCTCTGGTCCCGCGGCATGGAAGTCCAAACCGAGCTGGTATCAGGTCTCCACGGATGACTGCATGATTCCGCCCGAAACCGAGCGCTGGTTTGCACAGCGGATGCACGCCAGAAAGATGCTGACGTTGCAGTCGAGCCACTTCTCCATCGCCTCGCACGCTGCCGAAGTCGTGGCGTTGATCGAGGAAGCAGCCGCCGCAGTGAGGTGACAAAAATCTGCGTGGCTGAAGACGCTCGATGCCCCGTTTGCGACGACATCGCTGGGAAGCAACTGAATCTTGCGAAGCGTGGGGTGGTCATCCACGTCGCCGGACGACCCTGAATTACCGTCAGCCAGAATGCGTCAATCGGCGACGCAAGGTCGAGGGCAAGTTCAGGTGAGTTCGGGCTTTGTGCGGGCGCAGCGATCGCGCCGGGCAGCGCCGGCGGTTCGAGCGCATGCGGTCCTGTCAGAACTTTACTCTGGCTGGAGGTGAGATCGCCGCGGGTAAACAGCGCGGCCGCCGCGTGCAGGCGCGACGGCCGCAAGCGTCAGATGCGTGTGGGCCAGCAGCAAGCGCTGGCTGCGATCACCAGATCACCACCTGCTGGTCGCCGGTGCGGTTCATCGGGTCGCCGGGCTTGCAGTCGAACGCCTTGGCGAATGCCGGCAGATTGGCTGGCGCGCCGATGGCGCGGAACTGGCGCGGCGCATGCGGATCGGAAGCAAGCTGCACCTTGATCGCATCCGGAGTGCTTTCACCGCGCCACGATGTGCCGAAGTTCAGGAAGAAGCGCTGGTCACGCGTCAGTCCGTCGGTCATCGGGTCGGGCTTGCCTTGCGTGGCGATCTGCATCGCATCGTAGGAAGTCGCCAGGCCGCCCAGATCGGCAATGTTCTCGCCGAGCGTCAGCTTGCCATTGACGTGCTGGCCGGGCAGGGCTTCGTAGCTGTCGAACTGTTTGACCAGCTTGTCGGTGCGCGACGTGAAACCCTTGGCATCGGCGGGCGTCCACCAATTCTCGAAATTTCCGGTGGGTCCGAAGCGACTGCCCTGGTCGTCGTAGCCGTGGGTCATCTCGTGGCCGATAACCGCGCCGATGGACCCGTAGTTCATCGCCGGATCAGCATCCGGGTCGAAGAACGGTGACTGCAGGATCGCGGCCGGGAAAGTGATCTGGTTCGCCAGCGGGTTGTAGTAGGCGTTCACCGTCTGCGGGGTCATGCCCCACTCGGTCTTGTCCACTGGCTTGCCGATCTTGCTCAGTTCCCACTTGTGGTTGAATGCATTGGCGGCCAACGCGTTGCCAATGTAGCTGTCGCGTGAGGTCTCCAGCCCTGACCAGTCACGCCATTTGTCGGGGTAGCCAACGCGCGGGTCGAACGTCGCCCATTTCTCCAGCGCCTTGGCCTTGGTGGCGTCGCTCATCCACTCAAGGTGCTCGATGCGTCCCTTGAGCGCAGTGCCGAGGTTCTTCACCAGGGTTTCCATCTTCGCCTTGGAATCAGGCGGGAACGCGACCTGGACGTAGAGTTCGCCCATGGCCATGCCAACGTTGTCGTTGATCGCGCCAAGCACCTGCTTCCAGCGTGCCTTCTGCTCTTTCTGGCCGCTCATGGTCTTGCCGTAGAACGCGTAGCGCTCCTGCACGAACGGTTCGCTCAAGTACGGCGAAGCGCCATCGACGGTATGGAAGCGCAGGTACGCTTTCCACGCGTCAGCCGGCTCGTCGGCAATCATCTTGCTGACTTCCTCGTGAAACTTCGGCATCGCCAGCGAGAAGGTTTTCGGTATTGCCACGCCTTGCGACTCGAAGAACTTTTCCCATGGGAAGTTCGGGGTCAGCTTGTCCGCATCGGCCGGTGATACCGGGTTGTAGTACAGCGATACATCGCGTGACATTTCCTCGCTGGACTTGGAAGCCGTGGCCAGCCGCGTTTCGAAAGCCACCACGGCCTTGGCCTGTTGTGCCGCCGCATCCGCGGCAATGCCCGACAGCTCCAGCACCTTGGCTACATGCGCCTGGTAGGCAGCGAGCTTGTCGGCCTTGCTCTTGTCGACGTAGTAACTTTTGTCCGGCAGGCCGAGGCCGCCCTGGACGGCATAGGCCATGTTCATCGACGAGTCCTTGAAGTCAGCCTCGGGCCCGAATTGAAAAACAAAACCTTCGCCGCTGGCCGCCGAGGTGCGCAGGTAATCGGCAATGCTCGCCGGATCGGTCAGCGCATCGATCTTGGCCAGCCGATCGTTCAGCGGCGTAATGCCCTGCGCATCGATCTTCGCCTTGTCCATGCCGGTAGCCCAGAAATCGCCAACGATCTTCTCGACGCCGCTGGCGTTCTTGTCGGCTGCAGTCTGTTCGGCCAACTGCTGCTGCACGGCCAGCGATCGTTCGGCCAGTACCGCGCCCGGACCCCAACTGCTGCGGTCGGCGGGAATTGGATTGGCCGCGATCCACTTGTCATTGACGTAGCCGCCAAAGTCCTTGCAGACCAATTTGCTCTTGTCCAGGTCGTCAACCGAGAAGCGGATCACCGGCGGCAGTTTGCTCTGGTCCAGAGTCAGCGCCTTGGTGGTGGTCGTGGCGGGAGTGACGGGGGTCGTGGCGGATGTGGCCGGCGAGGTATTGGCGGCGGGATTCCCATCGCCCTGACTAGTGCAGGCGGACAGGGCCAGACCCACGGCCAGCGACAGGAACAGAACTTGCGGCTTGTTGGCACTCATGCAGGACTCCGGCCCGGAAGGGCGGTGATGACTGAAGGGGGGTGAGCCGCGCAAAGCCCCGGCGGCATGCGGCGCCGACGATACGCCGACTCGCGCCGCGCGACAGGTGTCGAACGTCATGCGCGAATGGTGCGGAGGCGCAACGCGAAAATCACGCAAACGGCCCGCAGGACGGTACTTGAAAGCGGGACGGCGGAAGTTAAGTCGCGGTAATCTCCCGTCATTTCTGATCCTGTCGAAAACGGGGAGGAGCATAAGGGAAGCGCCAGGTCGCGTGTGCGTCTGGCAAAGAGCGACTCTGGCGCCTGCTCGCAGCCGCGCTTCGATGAAGCAGGCTCGATCGGCTGCGGCGGTCCAGCCAACGTCGCGGTCGAAGAAGTTGGGTCGGCGGCAAGGACGTGTCTGGAAAAGACCGGACACATCAAGTCACTTAGTACTCAACCGAGGTTGCAGTCCATGTTCCAGGCAGCGCCGCGCCCGGTGCTGCGATCCGCTGCACGCTTCCATCGTGATCACCGTACCCGCCGGCACCTGCGCCAACCACACGCTGCACGCATTCCGGCGCAGATCCTGCCGCCGCAACACTCGCCCTGAAGCGTCCACTGCGCACATCGAACACACGCTCTTCGCCAAATCCACGCCGATGGTTATAGTGCGCATGGCGACTTCCTCTTCTGTTGACGGTTGTGTCGCAAAACCATCATGGCCCTCCAGGCGGTAGCGGTAGGAAGTCTCTTTTTGACTCGTTCACGCGGACGGCTGCGCCGCCGCTCAATTCCAGCGTCAGACTTCAGCGCTCGCCCTCAACAGCCCAAGGATTTGTCTTGCGATATATGTTGATTCTACTTTTGCTGCTTCTCAACTCGGTTGCTGCGGCTTCCGAGCCGGAGGTTGCCACAAGCTTGTTCGCGTCGAGAGTTGCTGCGCTTGAGAAAGATAATGGCGGACGGATTGGTGTCGCGGTGATTTCAACTGACGGCGCTCCGCTTCTCTCATATCGCGCCAACGAACGATTCGCCATTTGCAGTACGTTCAAAGTCCTGTTGGGTGCGGCCGTGCTTGCGCGCGTCGACTCGAATCTTGAGTCATTGGATCGATCGATACCCTATGACTCATCGGCCATGCTTGACTGGGCTCCCATTACCAGAGACCACCTGGCTGCGGGACACATGACGGTCTCCGACCTCAACGCGGCATCAATTCAGCACAGCGACAATACGGCCGCAAATCTCCTCCTCAATATAATCGGAGGCCCCAGCGGCCTTACGCAGTACCTTCGGTCGATCGGAGACGTGACAACTCGTCTTGACAGAAACGAGCCATCGCTGAACACCAACATGGCAGGCGACGTGCGGGATACCACCACGCCACAGGCGATGGCTGAAACGCTTCGCAAAGTATTGACCGGCAAGTACCTTTCACCGGCATCGAAGGAGCAATTGCAAGCCTGGATGTTCGGAAACACTACTGGCGATAGTAAACTCAGAGCAGGCTTTGATAAATCGTGGATAGTCGGAGACAAGACTGGAAGCGGGGAAAACGGAGCCAGCAATGATGTAGCAATTGTATTTCCGAGAGAAATGCCCCCTTTCATCATCACCGTTTACTACTCGGGATCTACTTCATCCGGAGAGGCAAAGAGCGCCGTGCTTGCCGAGATTGCACGAATTACCGGCGCTATTCTGTTGAATAACTCGCAGAAGCCTGATAAGTAATTTGCGTCGAAGCCGCTGCGCGGCCCGGCTTGACTCAGGTGTCATGGCTTACTTGCAGTTCGATTGGTGCAACGCCGCTAAACGGAGCGCTGGATCAGCAGGTTTTAGATCATCACGTTGATGCATCCCGACCTCACACAGCATGTGTGCCGCGCCGTTGATGCTGTCAACGCCGGGGAAATGAGATTTCCGCCCTGGACGTGCGGGCCAATGCCAGTCATCACGTTGGCCTGATTGTGGCGTACTGCGTGGCGGCGCTATCCATCGAGGAGCGTGCAGCCGTCAACGTTTGCGTGGACCGGACTGGCGGGACGTGCAAGCTATCCTTGCGCCATTCGTCATCACCGAGCGAGGTTGCCGTTGTGGCCAGAATTGCCCTGACGCGAATGGTCAGCCGTGCCCTGGGGCGCTGTGAACTGACCCACCTTGCGCGCCGCGAGATCAACGTCGATCTGGCACGGACGCAGCATGCCGCGTACGCAGACGCCTTGCGCGATGCTGGGTGTGACGTCCTCCAGCTTCCGGAAGAACCAGATCTTGCTGACTCGGTGTTCGTCGAGGACACGGTGATCATGCTGGAGCAGGTAGCGGTGTTGACGCGGCCAGGGGCCGCATCGCGACGTGCCGAGATCGAGTCGATGGCGATCGCTTTGGCACCATTTCGCGAAGTGCGGCGCATCGCGGCGCCAGCGACGCTGGATGGGGGCGACGTGTTGCGTCTGGATCGCGTGTTGCACGTTGGTGCCTCCGCGCGCAGCAACGCCGACGGCATGAAGCAACTTGCGCTGCTGGTGGCGCCCTTTGCTTACCGGGTGCAGACGGTGCCATTGCATGGGTGTCTGCATTTGAAAAGCGCAGTCACGCAAATTGCCGCCAATTTGTTGCTGTTCAATCCCGATTGGGTCGATGCGCGACATTTCCCGGGGTATCACACCGTTGCTGTGGACCCGAGCGAGCCGTTTGCTGCCAATTCACTGCTGGTCGGGAACCGGTTGTTGTACTCGGCAGCCTTTCCACGCACCGCGGAGGTATTGCGGCGCGCCGGCGTGCACGTGGATTCTCTGGACATGTCGGAGACCGAAAAGGCTGAAGGCGGGGTGACCTGTTGCAGCGTGATCTTCGACGCCTGAGCCAACTGTCGGCTGCCGCAGACGGCGTGCAATGTTTGCAGAGCACCGCCGCAAGGTCCGGCAGGAGCGTCGTGCGCGTACTGGCAAGTGGCAACGGTCCGGCCGGGCTGGTCAGCGTTCCGCCCATTGGTTGATGCCGGCATTCTCGACAACTGCCGGTGGGGTGTCCGCGCGAGTCAACGCGAGCATCGCCCGCCCGACCTCGGCGGTGCTGGTCACCTGGCCAGGCAGCAGGCGTCGGGCCATCCCCATGACCGGGGCGGCGAGGCGATAGAACTGCGCCAGTCGACGGTGCGGTGAGCGCACGCCGTCCACCGGCTGGATGCCGCCGGGGCGCAGCATGACCGTGGTGATTGGCAGGGCAGCCAAGGCCTGCTCGGTTTCGCCCTTGGCCTTGAGCACAGTTATCCGACTGCGCGGATTGGCGTGGGCACCGGAGATATACAAAAATTTCCCGCGGTCATTGCGCTGCGCGAACGCCTCGGCGACGTGCACGGTGAGAGTCAGGGTGACGTACCGATAGTCCGCCCTGGCGGTGCCGATCGGAGGTGCCCCGGCGCAATAGAAGCAGGCATCGAACGCCGCCAGACGCTCATGGACGGCAGTCAGGTTGGAAAAGTCGGCGCAGATCACCTCTTCCAGCTTCGGGTCGTGCACTCCGGTAGTCCGCCGCCCGAGTGCCACGACCTGGGCCACGTCGGCGGCGCGCAGGCACTCGCGCAAGACGCCTTGGCCTACCAGGCCCGTGGCACCAGTGATCAGAATGCGCAAGTCGACCTCCGCACGCCGGACGTGTGACTGGATTATGCGCAGTACGATGTGGCGGAGTGGTGACGGCGGGGCGTCGCGTCGATCGTGGATGAGTATTTTTGCCGGAGCCGCAACTCCGCAGGTTTGCCTTTGGCGCAGCGGCATACGCAGGGTTTAAATCGGCGGGCGCTGAGCCACGAAAGTTGACCTCCCGATTGCTTGTCGCACACTGGCCACCTGTCCGCTCAGACTTGTCACATGGGCCAGTATTGCGGCGGCTCTCGCCGCTTCCCGCAGGTCGGTGCCGCGGCTTCCACGACAACTTGCGCAGGCCGATGCGTCGCAGTTGACGCGGACTGCTTTGCGGCCCTGGTTGTCGTGTCTGGGCGTGACGGGCCACCAGCAACTGCGTAATGGCTGTAGATGAAGGGGAAGACGAGGTTGCGCTAGAGTGGCAGAAGCAACGCCGGATTCGTCATTCGCCGGTTCGGTTACCCGGCAGCGGGGCGTTGTGCGCCGCCTTGATGATGAACGGAGCATCGCATGCGCCTGCACGTTTTGTCGGACTTGCACCTTGGCTTGCAGGGTATGTCGCCGCCCGCGGTAGACGCCGATGTGACGATTCTCGCCGGCGACATCCTGCGCCCGGCTGCCGCGGCGATGACGTGGGCTGCCAGTCTGGGGCGGCCGGTGCTGTACGTTCCGGGCAATCACGAGTTCTACGGTGGGTCTATTCCCGATGTGCGTCGGGAGCTGGCACGCAGTGCGCATGAGCACGGCGTCCAGTTGCTGGATGAAGACGTGCAGGTGATCGACGGTGTGCGCTTCGTCGGCGCGACGTTGTGGACGGACTTCAAGCTGTTCGGGGACGCGCAAAGTGCGATGGCGATGGCGCTGTCGGCGAAGTTCATGCGCGACTTCAGCGCCATCCGCAACGCCGACGGCAGCGTTTTCACTCCAGCCGACTCCTGCGCATTGTTCGCCGAGCAATATGCCTGGCTGGCGGCGGTGCTGGATGAGCCGTTCAACGGGCCGACGGTGGTCATCACCCACCACGCACCGACACCGCGCAGCGTCCATCCGCGCTTTGCCGAGTCACCAGTCAGTGCGGCTTTCGCGTCCGACTGCAGCGCCCTGATGGGGCGGCCCGTGCTGTGGGTTCACGGCCATACTCACGACAGTTTTGACTATGTCGTGAATGGCACCCGGGTGGTATGCAATCCGCGTGGCTACTGTCCCAGGGGCGTCAACGAAAATCCGGCCTTTGATCCGCGCTTGTGCATCGAAGTCGCACCCGACGCGTAGACAGTCGATCCGCTTGAGCCTGGGTCAATCGGTCGCCCGGTATTGCGGAAATGGACGGCCATCCCGCGTTTACGTGCCCGGGTCCAGCCGCGGTGTGTCGAGCGCGTGTTCTGACCGTGCCCGCTCCAGCAGTGCGCGCATCGCCGGCTTCCACAATTTCCAGTTGTGCTTGCCCGGCAACATGATGACGTGGTCCGCTGGCAACAGCGGACTCAGCAGTTCGATTGGCTGGCGGAAGGGTTCATCGGCGCCATAGGCAAGCCAGGTCGAGTGGGTCCGCTCTGGCCGGCGTGCCCAGCCTTGCACGGAGCGCCACAACTCACGCTGGAACGTCTTCGGACCGATCGGTTGTGGCGGCCCGGGTTGCCACGCGGCGAGTCCGCCGGCCGCGCGGATCTGTCGGTGGATGGGATCGTCGCCGAGGTAGGGCGAGAGCAACAACAGACCGTCGATCTGATCGGGATACTCCCGGTCGTAGAGCAGGGCGCCCATGCCGCCGAGCGATATGCCGGCCAGCCACACTTGTCGATACGTCGGCTGGAGTGCGGGTTTGATCACCTCGTCATGCAAGCGTTGCGGTGCCCGACCCTGGCGGTAGAACGGCATCGTCAGGCCGGCAAGCAGCACGTCGGCATCGGGCCAGCTCTGCTGGATGATGCCGGCAATGCCCGTGTTGGTCAGCGACTGCAGGCTGTCGCCACGGCCGGGCAGCATCACCACCAGTCGCTGCGCGGGCTGCGGCGCGGCAATGAAGGTGGTGGGCACCGGGCGCGTGACATCGCCGCCCGCGGTACAACCGGCCAGCGCCAGGAGGCCGGCAAGCAGCAGGGGAACGAAGGCTGGACGAAACGTGCGCATGCGTTTCCTGGGTGAGCCGGAGCGGCCGGTGAGCTGTGAGGTGCGTCTACTGTGCCCAGAAACCGAAAGCGTTGGCAATGACCAAATCGTGAGGCGCAAGGCGAATGATGAAACGCCATCGTCCCGGTCACGGCGGCAATCGACGCATTGCCACTCCCGCCTGGGGGTCATTCCATCGCGGCGGCTTTCACTATCTGCTGACTCGACGCGGCGTGCTTTGCAGTAGCCTGACGCACGAGCGTGGCTGCTGCATCCGGCGCGCGTATTCCGCCAGGGCGGTGCACGGTGGGCTTGGTGATCGACCTCGCCGTGACAAACGGACGTGGTGACGCACAGGAGACAGCATGAGCATGCGCGAGGTCGAAATTGCCATCATCGGCGCCGGGACGGCCGGGATGTCCGCTTATCGCCAGGTGCGCAAGCACACCGACAGTATCGCGCTGATCGAGGCGGGCCCGTTCGGCACCACCTGCGCCCGGGTCGGCTGCATGCCATCGAAGCTGCTGATCGCCGCCGCCGACGCGAGGCACCAACTGACTACGTTGGCTGAGTTCGGGATTGCCAGCGACGCTGGCAAGGTAGATGGTCGTGCCGTGATGAAGCGTGTGCGCGACGAGCGTGACCGCTTCGTCGGCTTCGTGCTCGACGCGGTGGCTGGTTTTGATACACGCCACGTCGTTCACGCGCAGGCCGCATTCGTGGACGCCCATACGCTGGAACTCGCCCCCGGAAGGGACGGCAGCGTGCCGGAGGTTGAGCGGATTCGCGCCAGGCGCATCATCATCGCCACTGGCTCGCGACCGACGATTCCCGAGGCGCTGCGCGTGGCGGGAGACCGACTGATCATCAGCGATGACGTATTCGACTGGCAGGATCTGCCCGCATCGATCGCCGTGTTTGGTGCCGGCCTGATTGGGCTGGAGCTTGGCCAGGCGCTGCATCGCTTGGGGGTGCGCGTACATTTGTTCGGTCGCGGCGGGCGGCTTGCCGGCATCAGCGACCCGAAAGTACACGCCGTGGCCACGCGCCTGATGGCCGCTGAACTGCCGCTCAGTCTCGAGGTCGCTGATGTGCGCGTGGAGCGTGACGGTGACGCGGTGATCGTGCACTTCGCTGACCCTGGCAGCGCGCCGACCAACGAGCGCTTCGACTACTTGCTGGCCGCTACCGGACGTACACCCAACATTGAGGCGCTGCGGCTCGAACACTCCGGTCTCGAGCTGGACGCGAAAGGCCTGCCGGTGTTCGATCCGCAGACCACCCAGGCCGGTGACAGCCATATTTTCATCGCCGGCGATGCCGACGCCGACCGCGTATTGCTGCATGAAGCGGCAGACGATGGGTATCTGGCCGGTCAGCAGGCTGCGCGCTATCCGGCGGTCTACAAGCACGCGCGCCGCACACCGTTGGGCATTGTGTTTTCCGACCCGCAGGTTGCCTACGCCGGGCAGCGTCATGCGCAATTGCTCAGCGCTGGAACCGATTTCGCCGCGGGCGAGGTTTCGTTCGAGAACCAGGGGCGCTCGCGGGTGCTGCTGGTCAACCGCGGCCTGCTTCGCGTGTACGGCGAGCAGGGCAGCGGCATGCTGCTCGGTGCCGAGATGATCGGTCCGCAAAACGAGCATCTGGCCCATCTGCTGGCCTGGGCGATCCAGTCGCGCATGACCGTCTCTGACGTGCTGAAAATGCCGTTTTATCACCCGACAATCGAGGAAGGCTTGCGTACGGCGTTGCGCGACCTGCTCAAGGCGCTGGGAATGGCCGCCGCGCCGCCGCGAAACTGTCTCGATTGCGGGCCGGGTGGCTGAGCGACGGGTCGTGGATTGGCCCGCTACAACAGGGCCAGCTTCGTCTGCTACAAAAAAGGTCGTCGTGTCGAAGCTGCGGTCGGCAAGTTTCAGGTGGCGGTGGATGCCCTGGATTTCCTGGTGGCCGAATGCGTGTCGTCGTACATCCGCGGACAGGGCGTTCC
>CAJDVT010000035.1_pt1 | contig 21216 bp, 22 predicted proteins | sample 7391411 | NCBI WGS metagenome assembly CAJDVT01 (sample SAMEA7055698, study PRJEB34461) | soil metagenome | biome: terrestrial ecosystem; feature: Peninsula; material: soil | place: Antarctica | collected 2016 | reverse complement strand
GCTGCGGAAGCTCGCACCACGGTCAACATCCACACTGCTGCGCTGCGGACTCATTGGCAGTGGGGTATTGCTGAACCGGTTGAAGTCATGCCAACCCCAAAACAGTGCGCCGGAAATTGCCAGTGCCAGCACCAGCAGCAACGCACGCCAGACCATGCGCCCACGCGCCCGCGTTCTCAGTGTCGGATGATGCATGCCGGCTCCTCCACGGGAAACCCGAGCTCGCGCCAGTGCTGCTGCAGGTGGCGGGTGACACCGCCCGGAACATACTCCCAGGACGCCATCGATCGTACCGGCACGATGCCACGCACGCTGGAACTGAGGAAGATCTCACTCGCAGCGTGCAATGCGTCCACGGACAGCGTCGTGACGCGGGCCTGGGGACACACGGCGAGTACTTCGGCGCGGCCGACGCCGGCGATCCCGCAGCGATCCAATGCCGGCGTCAACAACTGACCGTCAACTACTGCGAACAAGTTCGCCATCGTCGCGGAAATTACCCGGCCATCCTCTGCACACAGGACGCCTTCGGCAATATCCGGATCATCCCATTCGGCGCGCGCGAGTACCTGCTCCAGGCGATTGAGGTGCTTCATGCCCGCCAGCGCCGGTTGCTCGGCCAGACGCAGATTGCACATTCGCATGCGGACCCCTTCGACATACGCGGCAGCCGCCACCACAGGTAGTGCAAACGCTGCCACGATGCGAGTGGATTGCACCGTGGCAGATGGTGTGTAACCACGCGCGCCCACGCCTCGCGTCAGCGTGATACGCACCACGGATTGGCGCATGTCATGGCTCACCGCCAGCGCTTCACTCCACAGTGTTGCCACATCGGGAGCGCATAAATGCAGGCGCGTACAACCTTCGCCGAGTCGCTGCATGTGCCGAGCCCATAGCGGTGCCCTCGCCCCGACGAAGCGGATGCTCTCGAACAAGCCATCGCCATAGGCAAGGCCGCGGTCCAAGGCCGACACCGTGTCGGTGGCAGTGCCATTGACGAGCATCGACGGCGCAGCCATCAGCCTGGCACTCCAAGCGCACGCAGCAGGCCACGCGCCTTGGCACGCGTTTCTTCCAGTTCGCACCGGGCCACGGAATCGGCCACGATCCCTGCTCCGGCGCGCAACGTGATCTCGTTACCAAACAGCGTCAGCGTGCGAATCAGAATATTCAAATCAAGATCACCACTGCGATCGAGATAACCCAGCGCACCGGTATAGGCGCCGCGCGGTGCGTCTTCCAGCGCCGCGATGATTTCCATGCAGCGCACCTTCGGGCAGCCGGTGATGGTGCCACCGGGAAATACTGCCGCGATGACCTGGCCCGGTGTCACTCCAGCACGCAACCGGCCGCGAACATTGGACACGATGTGGTGGACGTGGGTGTAACTCTCCACATGCATCAACTCATTGACCTCCACCGAGCCTGCCTGACACACGCGGCCAAGGTCGTTGCGTTCCAGGTCAATCAACATCACGTGCTCAGCCTGCTCCTTCGGGTTTGCAATGAGTGCGCGAACGTGCGCGGCATCATCCGCACCGGGTAGGCGCGGTCGCGTGCCCGCAATGGGTCGCGTCTGCACCACGTCGCCGCGCACTTCGACCAGACGCTCCGGGGACGAACTGACCACGGCCCACGTCGGCTGCTGCAGCAAGCCGGCAAACGGTGCCGGATTGGTCCGCCGCAGCGCGGCATGCAGCGCTGCCGGCGTGGGCGAAGTCACGTACCGTGCACGCCACGCCCGGGACAGATTCACCTGGAAAATATCTCCTGCGCGCAAATGTTCGTGCACGCGGCTCACACCATCCAGGAATTGCTGGGGAGCGTCTTCATCCCATGCCGTCGGCGCGACCAATCCGCACACCGCTGGCGCATCCTCGAGATCAGCCTGCATCTGGTCCAGCCACCGCGCGTGGTCGTCCTCGGCCAGCAGAATGGTGCAATTGCGCACATGGTCAAAGACCACTGCCGCGACGCAGCGCAGCGCCAGAGCTACGGGCAGTGCAGGTTCCGCGCGAAGTTTCAGCGTGGGCTCGATCTGAGCGGCCAGCTCATACGCCAGTTGCAGCACCCAGCCCCCGTGAAACGGCAAATCATCAAGCGCACACGGCACCTGTTCAACTTGCCACGCGGCGTCCAGTGCATCGAGGAAACCACCATGCAACTCGTGCCCGCAACCATCGAGCAAGCTGCCGTCGGCATGCAAGGTCAAGCTTGCTTGCGGCAACGCAAACAGGATGTCATAGCGCGCCTGTGCGGTGCCATGCACGACACTTTCCAGCAAGCACGGATAACGCTCCGGCCAGGCGGCGGCCGGCCCCAGCAAGTCATGCCGACCGGGTAGCTCTCGTCTTTGAAAGGTCACGCTCAGACGCGACGAAATGCCAACGTACCGTTGGTGCCACCAAAGCCGAACGAGTTGGACAGGGCAACGTCGATCTTTGCCTCACGCGCCACGTTCGGGACGAAATCGAGATCACAGCCTTCACCGGGCTCGTCCAGGTTGATCGTGGGTGGCAGCACCTGGTCGCGCAACGCCAGGATGCTGAAAATTGCTTCAACACCACCGGCGGCACCGAGTAAATGCCCGGTCGTTGACTTGGTCGAACTCATCGCCAGCTTGTGCACAGCGGCGCCAAAGACGGTCTTTGCGGCCATCACTTCGCCCAGATCGCCCAGTTGCGTAGATGTCCCATGCGCGTTTATGTACTGAACGTCGGAAGGATCAAGTTTTGCGTCCTCGAGGGTATTTTGCATGCAGCGCGCGGCCCCTTCCCCGCCCGGGCTGGGCGCAGTCATGTGGAACGCATCGCCGCTCATGCCAAAGCCGATTATCTCGGCATACACGCGTGCGCCGCGGGCCTTGGCGTGCTCGAACTCCTCCAGCATCAGGATACCGGCGCCGTCGGACAGCACGAAGCCATCACGATCCTTGTCCCATGGCCGGCTCGCGCGCGTCGGCTCATCGTTGCGAGTGGACATCGCCTTGGCCGAACAGAAACCGGCCATTGCAGTACCCGTAGTCGCGAATTCAGCGCCGCCCGCAAGCATCGCATCGGCATCACCATACTGGATCATGCGCATCGCCAGCCCGATGTTGTGGGTCGCAGTGGTGCATGCGGTGACACAGGCAATGTTTGGCCCTTTCAAGCCAAACATGATCGACAACTGCCCGGAAACCATATTGATGATCGAACTGGGGACGAAAAATGGTGATACCCGACGCGGGCCCTTCGCTGCCAGCTCCAGGGTGGTTGCTTCGATCGTGTGCAGGCCGCCGATCCCGGCACCAACCGCCACACCGATACGCGGTGCATTCAGCTCCGTCACTTCTATGCCGGAATCACGCAACGCCTGGGTGGCCGCCGCGACGCCATAATGGATGAACGGATCCATTTTCTTGACGTCCTTGAGCGGCATCCACTGTGCCGGATCAAAGTCACGCACCTGTCCGGCAATGCGGGTGGCGTAGGCGGAGGTATCAAAGTGAATGACCGGGCCGATGCCGCTGACTCCCTTGATAACGCGATCCCACGCGCTGGCCACGTCGTTGCCAACCGGCGAGATCATGCCCATGCCCGTCACTACTACGCGTCGTTTGCTCATGCCCGTCCTGTCCTTCCTGATCCGGCGAAACAGCGTGTGTGGACCGCATCCGCATCGGCGATTCCGCAGTGGCAAAGGAACGCCTGCGCGGCGCGCACATACCATACGGGGCCGAACGTTGCACACGCACAAACGAAAACTGCGCCATATCGGCGCAGCATTCGGTCAAGCCGCATGACGGGGGCGCTGGCGTGGCTGGTCAAAAGCCACCGCAAGCGAATTCCGCCAGCTGGCCCGCTCAGCTCTTGGAATGCGCTTTGATGTAATCAACAGCCTGCTGCACGGTAGTGATCTTCTCGGCGTCTTCGTCAGGAATTTCGGTTTCGAACTCTTCCTCAAGCGCCATGACCAGTTCCACTGTGTCCAGCGAATCTGCGCCCAGATCGTCCACGAACGAAGCGTTCGCCGTGACCTCATCCTCTTTCACGCCCAACTGTTCGATCACGATTTTCTTGACGCGCTCTTCGATGGTGCTCATGTTGCCCATACCTCTCAAGGAGTAGTGGTTTGTCCCGCCTGCAACTGCCAGGCAAAACGCCGACGCATTGTAATGGCTAAGCCGGAAGGCCGCCACGTTCCGCCGGTGAAACCTGAAAGCTGACCATGATGGCCAGCACGAAGTGTCAATTATCCTGCAAAAGAGAGCCGCGTGCGACTCCCTCATCTGAAACTTTTTTACGCCATGTACATGCCGCCATTCACGTGCAGCGTCTCACCAGTGATATACGCGGCCGCTGGCGAGGCCAGGAACCCGACCGCTTCGGCAATGTCGGCCACGCCGCCCAACCTGCCCAGCGCTATCTGCCCCAACAACGCGCTCCGCGTTTCCGCGGGTAATGCTTGCGTCATGTCGGTGTCAATGAAACCCGGGGCCACGACGTTGACGGTGATGCCGCGCGAGCCTATTTCGCGCGCCAGCGATTTGGAAAACGCGATGATCCCGGCTTTCGCCGCCGCATAATTTGCCTGTCCGGGATTGCCGGTCAGAGCAATTACTGACGCCATCGAAATGATGCGTCCCTTGCGCGCTTTCATCATGCCGCGCAGCACCGCCTTGGACATGCGATAGACCGAGCTGAGGTTGGTGTCCAGGATGCCGTTCCAATCCTCCTCGGACATGCGCAGCAACAACTGATCTCGCGTGATGCCGGCGTTGTTGACGAGGATCGTTACCGGACCAATTTCCTTGGCGATGCTCGCGACGAGAGCTTCCACACCGCGGCCATCGGTAACGTTCAACACGCGACCGCAGCCGCCATGCGGCAACATTCGTTCGCCAATTGCGACCGCACCTTTCTCACTGGTCGCAGTACCGATGACGGTGGCGCCGCGCTTTGCCAGCAAATCGGCAATCGCCGCGCCAATGCCGCGACTGGCGCCGGTCACCAATGCAATCTCGCCCTGCAAATCTTGACTCATGGATGGGTCCTTGAACAACAAACGTCAGGGTCGGTTGGCGATGCGTGGCAGCCGCGCCACCAGTGCACAGTCACGTCCATTCGGCACGTGCCGCATCCATCTCCTCCGGCAAACCGATCGCGTGGGTCGCCAGCGTCTTGTCGATACGTTTGAGCAAACCACTCAGTACCTTGCCCGGGCCACACTCGACTACGCGGGTCGCGCCACGGGCGACCAGTGCCTGTACGCACTCAGTCCAGCGCACCGGTTGATACAATTGCCGCTGCAATGCCCGGCAGATCTCAGCCACCGTGTTGTAACTGCGTGCATCGGCGTTCTGCACGACGGGAATTTGCGGCAACTGCCAGGCAATGGTCGCCATGCGTTCCCCCAGACGGTCCGCCGCCTCGCGCATGAGCGCGCAATGCGATGGCACCGATACCGCCAACCTGATCGCACGTTTCACGCCCATCCCGGCCAGCTTGGCCAGCGCCCGATCCACCGCTTCCGCGTGGCCGGAAATGACCAACTGACCTGGGGCATTGAAATTGGCCGGCGCCACGACCTGGCCCTGCGCGACTTCCGCACATACCGCGGCAATCTGAGCGTCATCGCCACCGATGACCGCCGCCATCGCGCCGACACCGGATGGGACGGCCGACTGCATCAGCCGTCCACGCTCGGCGACCAACGCCGCCGCGTCATGCAACGACAACGCTCCGGCACATACCAGCGCGCTGTACTCACCAAGGCTGTGACCGGACAATTGCGCTGGCTGCGCACCACCCAACTGCTGCCATACGCGCCACACCGCCACGCTGGCAGCAAGCAGCGCCGGCTGGGTGTTCTGGGTACGATCAAGCTGGTCTTCGGGGCCGTGCTGACTGAGCTCCCACAGATCCACGCCAACACCTTGCGCCGCTTCGTCAAACGTGGCGCGCACGACAGCATGCCGCGCAGCCAGCTCGGCCAGCATGCCAACTGTTTGCGCTCCCTGTCCGGGAAACACAAACGCCAGCGATGAGGAAACTGAGCTCATGGAAAGGTCAATCCGGGTCAAGGTAGGGGACATGGTGACACGCTGACTCTCCATACGCAGCGGTACCACCGCAAGTCATCGCCCGTTGTGGCGCGGGACGTTGTGCGCCAGCCTCAATAACGCAGCAATGCCGACGCCCATGTGAAGCCGCCGCCGAACGCTTCCAGCAACAGATTCTGACCACGCTGCACTTTGCCCGAGCGCACGGCGTAATCCAGCGCAAGCGGAACCGAGCCTGATGAGGTATTGGCGTGCTTGTCCACCGTGACGATAACGCGCTCCATCGGCATGCTCAGGCGCTTGGCCGTCGCCTCGATGATGCGCAGGTTGGCTTGATGCGGGATCAGCCAGTCGATCTGCGACTCCTGCATGCCCGCGGCCCCCAGGGTCTCGCCAACCAGTGCGTCGAGCGTCTTTACCGCCATCTTGAAAACTTCGCGTCCAGACATGTGGATGCGAACGCCATGATTTGGCCCGTCTGTGAAGCCTGCGGAGACGCCAACCGGATTGTACAAAAGGTGTTTGTAGCCACCGTCTGCATGCAGACACGTCGCATGGATACCTGGCTCGGTCGCAGCTTCGAGAACCACCGCGCCTGCACCATCACCGAACAACACGCACGTCTCGCGTTCCTTCCAGTCGACCATCCGCGTCAAAGTCTCGGCACCCATCACCAGCACTTTCTTTGACTGTCCACTGCGAATGAACTTGTCGGCAATGCCCAGGGCGTACATGAACCCCGAGCACGCGGCGTTGACATCAAACGCGGCACAGCCATTGGCACCAAGGCGATGCTGGATGAGACAGGCAGTGGAGGGAAAAATGATATCCGGTGTCGTCGTACCCAGAATGATCAAGTCCAGTTCCGAAGCCTTGACCCCCGCTGTCTCCAGCGCGTTTTGCGCCGCCTGGAACGCCAGATCGCCGGTCGTCTGGCCATCAGCGGCGACATGCCGTTGGCGAATGCCGGTGCGGGTACGGATCCACTCGTCCGTGGTATCGACGAGCTTCTCCAGCTCGGCATTGGTGACAACGTGTTCCGGCAAGGCACTGCCGGTGGCCATGATACGGGCGTAAATCTGGGGCATTCAGCTATCCACCAACAAAAACACGATTTGACGTAATCACCTTTGTACCACGCAAGCGCATGCGTTGACTCCGACGCCAACGCAAAACGGCGCGTCACCGCACCGTTTTACATGTTGCGCTGGTCCATAGAGACCGGTAGCGGATGCCGTGCAGGCACACCACCGATCACTGTAGAGAAATTGAAATCAATCCTCGACTGTCACCGCGCTCTTGGTTTCGAGCACTTTCTTGCCACGGTAATAGCCATCCTTCGTGACGTGGTGACGCAAATGCACCTCGCCGCTGGTCGGATCGGTGGAAAGCTGCACGGTGGTCAGTGAATGATGGGCACGGCGCATGCCGCGAGTGGACGGGGTGCGACGGCTCTTGGCAACAGCCATGATGGTTCTCCAGCGGAAACTTGGTGATTGGAACGAAGAGGCTGCGTCGGCTGACGCAAACCCAAGGTACTCTCTGCAACTACCTGCTCATTTTTTCAGTTCGCGCAACATTGCGAACGGACTTGTTCTTTCGTCACTGTCTGCAACATCGGACGCTGTTGCCGCATCGGGCAAGCTGCCATCCGGATTGATTGCCACCAACGGCAACGCCAGCAACAATTCATCCTCCACCACATCAGCCGGGTTCAATCTGCCATCGGCGGGTACCAACAACGGCTCGTAATCCGGCGGCAATCCGGCTTCGTCACTTTCCTGGCGCATCAAACCCAGCCGGGTGCTGACCGTCAGCGGCAATATGAACGGCTCCAGTGTTCGCTGACAAAGCATGGTCAGCGACACCTCTGCACGCACATCGACGTAACTCACTTGCAGGCTGTCGCGACCAAAGTCCAGCGTGAAACTTGCCGCCCCACACACATCTGCCAGCGTCTCACACAAGCGCTGCATGCGTGCAACCGGCAAACTTCCCTGGAACGAACGGCGCGCCGAAACCATGCGCCAAACGTCGACCGACTCTGGCAATGTCACGGACATAATCGCGGAATGTTAGGTTTGTGCGCTGCGCAAGTCAACCGTGACGACGTTGACACTCCCACCCAGCGTCGACATTCTGCGCCACTGGGTGCGCTTGCGGCACACTGCAATACCGTGGACCCTCCACCAGCCCGAGCCAATTGCCAGTGAATGTCTACCTGCTGCCTGTCGTCAGCATGATCCTGCTTGTCGTGCTGGCTTTCATCGGCGCGATCCTCTGGCAGCGGCGGCGGCAGGCATTGCATACGGCACGGCTGCAAAGTCTGCTGGATCTTGCCGATGCGCTCGAACGCGATCTCAAGGCTTGTCGCAGCCACTTGGCGCAAGCACACGCGGTGATGTCCCTGAACCCGGACTCGCCCGCGCCCAGCGAACAGGATGCGCAGCACGCAGTGGACGCCGGTCTGCGTGCCCTGCTGCAACAGCGCTTGTGGATTCGTGATCGCTCCGCCCAGGCCAGCGCCAGCGACTTCGATGCCGCAGCGACTTCGGTGCGGCACATGCGCTCCCGTCTGCAGCCATTGCTGCTGGCACTGGCACAGGCACAAAATGCCTTGGACCGCGCGATGCGCGAGCACATACGGCAAGACGGTGAATCGTGAGCAACGCCATGCGCGTCCTCATTCTGGGATCCACGTCGCGCTACCGGGCCGATCTGCTGCGCCGCTTCGGCATTGCCTTCACCCAGCGTGCGCCCGAGGTGGACGAGCGCGAGATTGCCGGCGAGCCGGCAGCAACGCGAGCGCTGCGTCTGGCTGTCGCCAAGGCTGAAGCCGCCGCGCAGGGCGAGAACGACGCGGTGGTGATCGGCTCCGATCAAGTGGCCGAGCTCGGTGGCAGCATCCTGCACAAGCCCGGCGGCAGCGCACGTGCACATGCCCAACTGCGCGCCAGCTCCGGCCATGACGTGGTTTTCCATACCGCCGTCTGCGTGCGTGACACCCGCACCGGCCAGGCACATGCCCATACCGACCGCACCACCGTGCATTTTCGTGACCTGTGCGAGGCGGAAATCCAGCGTTACGTAGAGCGCGAACACCCGCTCGATTGCGCCGGCAGTTTCAAATGCGAAGGTCTCGGCATCACGTTGTTCACGCGCATCGAAACGCAAGACCCGACAGCACTCATCGGCTTGCCGCTGATCGCCCTGGCGCAGATCCTGCGCGAATGCGGCTTCGACTTGCCTTGAAGGCGCACGCGAACACTTGCTGCCCCCACCCGCGCGACGCTCCCTTGCCCAGAAATCCAGTCTGCCTCCGGCGCAAGATGGATCTCGACCCGTTGCAATGTGTCGTACTTCCGCGATCTCGTCGAGCAGGCGTGGCACAGTCTGGCTTGCGTCGGGGCGCGACCGCACCCTGTCAGCCGGCGCGCACATTACACTGATCCAATCCCGTCCACGTCATACCGGGCCCGCCGCGACCACCTGAAGAAGTCATGTCTGCCATCACCGAGCAACCCGACGAAATCTTGCTGCATCGACTGCATGCGGCGATGGCCCAGGTCAACCAGGTGCTGCTGGGCAAACCAGCGCAGGTGAAGCGGGCCTTTACCTGCCTGATCGCTGGCGGACACTTGTTGCTGGAAGATATCCCCGGGGTTGGCAAGACCACGCTTGCCCAGGCGCTGGCGGCCACGTTTGCGCTGGACTTCCAGCGCGTGCAATTCACCAGCGACCTGCTGCCCTCTGACATCATCGGCGTTAGCGTGTACGAGCGCGAGACCGCGCAGTTCCGCTTTCACCCCGGGCCCATTTTCACCGGGCTGCTGCTGGCCGACGAAATCAATCGGGCGAGTCCGAAAACCCAGAGTGCATTGCTTGAGGCCATGGCCGAAGCGCAGGTAACCGTCGACGGCCATACGCACGCCTTGGCGCGACCATTTTTCGTCGTCGCCACGCAGAACCCGCTGGATCTCAATGGGACGTTTCCGCTACCGGACTCGCAACTTGACCGTTTCATGCTGCGCTTGTCACTCGACTACCCGGATGCAGCCGCTGAACGCGCCCTGCTCACCGGCAGCGATCGTCGTGATTTGCTCGCGCAACTGACGCCCCAACTGGACGGTGCGGCGTTGCTTGCGCTGACCCGGCAAGCACAAACCATCACCACCAGCAGCGCCTTGCTGGACTATCTGCAGGCACTGCTCAGCGCAAGTCGCAGACATCCGGACATTCGTGTGGGGTTGTCTCCGCGCGCTGGGCTGGCACTTCTCGGTGCGGCGCGGGCATGGGCGCTCATCAGTGGACGCAAGCATGTGTTGCCCGAAGACATCCAGGCGTTGTTCGTGCCGCTGGCGGCACATCGCCTCCTGCCCGCGCGTGGTGCCAACAGCGACACATTGGCGCGGCAACTGCTGGCCGAGGTAGCAGTGGACTGATGCACGCCCTGCTGCAGCGTCTGGCCTTGTGGGGCGAGCGTCGCCTGCCGGCATTGACTCGTTACCGGCGCACCGAAAGCCTGCCCATTGAGTTGCACCGCCGGCGCATCTACCTCGTACCTACCGCTTTCGGCGTCGGCTTCACCGTGTTGCTGCTGGTCATGCTGATTGGTGCCCTGAATTACGCCAACAACGCTGCCTTGCTGTTGACGTGTCTGCTTGGTGCCGCCAGCGCAGCCAGCATGCTGGTGGCGTTCCGCAACCTCGACGGCCTGCGTCTCAGCCAGGTCCAGGCCGAGCACGCGATGGCCGGGCAACCGGTCGAGCTCACCCTGAGCTTTGACTCGGTGCGAGCACGCAACGCAGTACGCATTGACATGGCGCGCACGCGCACCGCGTTCGCAATCTCAGGCCCCGACACGACGCACGTGCGGATTTCCATGCCGACCGCCCGCCGCGGCTGGCAGCCGGTGCCGCGCTTGCGCCTGTGGACAACCTGGCCGCTGGGTCTGTTTCGCGCCTGGAGCTGGCTGCATCCGGAGCAGCCGGTATTGGTGTGGCCCCGCGCGGAAGCTGGCGGACCCGCGCCGCACGCGTCCGCCACCAACGCCCAGCAAACCCGGCGCCGGGCCGGTGACGAGCTGGCGGCGTTGCGCGAGTATCGCGTCGGCGATCCGCAACGACATATCGCCTGGAAGGTCAGCGCTCATCACGAAGGCCTGCTGGTGAAGGACTTTGCGCAACCACAAAGTCAACCACAATGGCGCCTCGACTGGCGTGAGCTGCGCGGTCTGGACAATGAGAGCCGGATATCCCGGCTCGCACGCTGGCTCGGTGAAGCCCAGGCTGAGCGCCACAGCTACAGTTTGTGGTTGCCCGGCATGGAACTCCCCCTGGGCAGCGGTCCCTCCCATTACGTGCATTGCATGAATGCGCTGGCCGAGTTGCCATGACCCCGGACTCAACCCATGCCCAGCAAGCGCCGGTCGACCGACGCACGTTCGATCTGTTGGCCCTGACCACGGCCGTGGTGCTGGGGGTGCATTCGCCCCACTTGCCGTGGTGGCTCAGTACATTGCTGGCAGTGCTGCTGGCCGCGCGCTGGTGGCAGCGCCGGCAACATGTCATGCGGGTGCCGCGCTGGATCAAGCTGCCACTGCTGCTGCTGCTGACGCTTGCGGTCATCGAGACCTACGGGAGCATCTTCGGGCGTGAGGCCGGCGCCGCGTTGGGCGTTGGACTGCTGGTGCTGAAGCTGCTGGAAACCGCAACGCCGCGCGACGTGCGGGTTGGTGTCGGGTTCGCCTGCTTCGCGCTGATGTCCGCGCTGCTGTTCGGCCAGGGGATGATGACTACCGCGGTCGTGGCGATGGGCTTGCTGCCCGCACTGGCCACACTGCGCGCACTGGAACCTGCGCAGGCGCAGACAGGCTTGCCACGCAGCCTGCTGCCGATATTGCTGTTGCTGGCTGCAGCCCTGCCGCTGAGCCTGCTCGCGTTTGTGCTGGTGCCACGTTTGAGCTCGCCTTTGTGGGGGGCACCGTCACCTGATCAGGCGCGCACTGGCCTGAGCGACAGCATGTCCCCCGGCAACTTCACCGAATTGCTCACCGACGACAGTCCTGCACTGCGTGTCAGCTTCGACGCTGCGCCACCACCGCCGGACTTGCGCTACTTCCGCGCATACGTGATGTCGAACTACGACGGCCGACGCTGGCAACGAGCGCACCTGCCCGGTACCGACAACACGCCTGCGCCACTCGAATTCGCCACCTCGATCAGCTACCACGTCACCCTGGAGCCCACCCATCAACGCATTCTGCCGGCGCTCGATGTGCCACTTCAGGCCCCAGCCAACGCCGGGTTGCGCTCCGACCGCGAACTGTTCGCCAACAAGCCGGTGAGCAACCCTTTCACCTACACGGTGCGCTCGGCCCTGCGCTACCGCCTGCAACCTGAGCTGGACGAGCGATCGCGGCAACTCGACCTGCGTTTGCCCACGGGCTTCAACCCGCGCACGCACGTGCTCGCCGGAGAGTGGCGCAAGCGCTACCGCACAGACGACGCAGCCATCGTGCGTGCCGGCCTGACGCTGTTGCACGACGGCGGTTTCAGCTACACCCTGACGCCGGCACCGCTGGGTCGCGATGCGGTCGATGATTTCCTGTTCAACACGCGCGAAGGCTTCTGCGAGCACTACGCGTCCTCGTTCACTGTATTGATGCGCAGTGCCGGCATCCCGGCGCGCGTGGTCACCGGCTATCAAGGTGGTTACTGGAACAAGCTGGGCAATTACCTGCTGGTGCGCAATTCCGATGCCCATGCCTGGAGTGAAGTGTGGCTGGCAGGTCGCGGCTGGGTGCGCGTGGACCCCACCGCCGCAGTGCGTCCCGAACGCGTGACCCTGGGCGCGGCAGCGGCCATCGGCAACGAGCGCGGGTGGTATCACAACGACTGGCTGCAAGGTGTACGCAACCACTGGGACATCGTCAATCGGTGGTGGAACCAGGGTGTCGTGGGGTTCGACGCGCTACGCCAGCGTGCTCTGCTGACGCCGTTCGGCGTGCGCGACACGGACACGCGGACGCTCGGCATATTGCTTGCCATCAGCAGTACGCTGTGCATGGGTTTGGGTCTGGCGTGGGCCTTGTGGCGACGTCAGCGCCACGACGTGTTGCGCGAAGCGTTGCGCGTGCTGGAGCGCAAGCTGGCACGGCGTGGCGTCGTGCGGCGCCAGGGTGAGGGGCCCCAGCACTATCTTGCACGCGCAGCACGAGCACTGCCCGGACAACGTGCCACGCTTGCGCAATTGTCAACGAATTATCTTCATCTGCGTTACGCTCAGAACGAACCGCCGCCTGAACCGTTGCGCGCGTTCCGCCGCGCGGTACGGGATTTTCGGGCAGCGCGCATGGTCAAATAAGCCAACCGTAGTGGCACAACGCCGTTACCAATAATGGAGAAACCGCCATGTCCCTGTACCGTCCGCTTGCGTTAGTGGGTGCGCTGGCTCTGGTTGGTGGCTGCGCGACGATCCCGCAGCCGCTGCAAGGCACGTACACCAACGTTTCCTCTGCCAGTGCCCAGCAAGGTGGCGCCGGGGGCGAGCACGTACGCTGGGGCGGCGAGATCATCAAGACCGAACCCGGCCCGCAGCAAACCTGCTTCTTCCTGCTGTCACGGCCACTGGACAGTCAGGCACGCCCGGAAATGGGCACCTCCGGTGAAAGCAATGGACGCTTTGTCGCCTGCCGCGATGGCTTCTACGACCCGGAGGTTTTTGTGCGCGGGCGCGAGTTGACCGTGACCGGCACGCTCCAGGGCACCGTATCGCAGAAAGTCGGCGACTACGATTACGCCTATCCGCGAGTAGCGGCTGACGTGGTTTATCTGTGGCCCAAGCGCGTGCCAGTCCAGCGCTACCCACCAGGCTACTACGACCCGTTCTGGGGCTCTGGCTTCGGGCCGGGCTACTTCGGCGGTGGGTGGGGATATCCCTACTGGAATCAGCCGCGGGTGATCATTGTGCGGCCACCTACGCCGCCGCCGCCGAAGAAGTAATTACCATGCAACAACGCCGGCTGTCTGCCGGCGTTGTTGCATGGCGGCGCAGTCGGGCGCTGGAACGCTATCGATCAACCCGGGGGCCAGCGGAGCGAACGCCCCGCCAGCAGGTGCATGTGCAGGTGGTATACGGTCTGGCCACCGTCCTCGTTGCAGTTGATCACCACCCGATAACCGCGCTCGGACAACCCCACCTGCTTGGCGTAGTTGGCCGCGGCGAGCAGCAACTTGCCCAGCAGCTCGGCATCCGCTGCAGTGGCATCGTTCAACGTCGCCATCGGCACCTTCGGGATAAACAATACGTGTACCGGTGCTTGCGGGTTCACATCGCTGAAACCCAGCACCTCGTCGTCTTCATAGACGATATCGGCCGGCAGTTCCCGGCTGATGATCTTGCTGAAAATCGTGTCACTCATCATGCATCCCCTGACGGCAAGTCATTCAAGCAACTGGCGTCCGCCAAACGCGTGCGCCAGCGTGCTGCGGTCAACGTACTCCAGCTCACCACCAAGTGGCACCCCGTGGGCCAGCCTGGTCGGACGTACACCACCGGCGCGTGCGAGTTGTGCGAGGTAATGTGCGGTGGCTTCGCCTTCGACGGTGGGGTTGGTGGCGACAATCATCTCCTCGATCTCGCCCTCGCCCAGGCGGGCCGCCAATTGCGGCAGGCCGAGTTCTTCGGGGCCCAGACCATCCAGCGGGGACAGATGGCCCATCAGCACGAAATACTGGCCACGATAGCCGGTCGCCTGCTCGATCGCCGCCAACTCGGTGGGCGACTCGACCACGCACAGCGTGTGCTGGTCGCGACTCTCGTTGGCGCACACCGTGCACAGTGGATCTTCGCTGAAATTGCGGCAGCGCTGGCAACGGCCAATCCGTTGCATGGCCTGTTGCAGGGCGCCGGCCAGCTGCAAACCGCGGTCACGGTCGCGTTCCAGCAAATGGAAGGCCATGCGCTGGGCGCTCTTGCCGCCCACACCGGGCAGACAACGCAGCGCTTCAATCAAGCCGTCAAGAAGGATGGAACCACTCATGTTTGTCTCAACCTCTCGCAGGAACCCACTGGCGGCCGACGCCTGCCGCGGCGGCGCAGACCAACGACATCACCCGCCAGCGGGCTCCTGCAATGAATGCATCAGAACGGCATCTTGAACCCCGCCGGCAGGTTCATGCCGGCGGCAACACCACCAAGGCGCTCCTTGCTGGCCGCCGCTATCTTGTTCACTGCGTCATTGATTGCCGCAGCCACCAGGTCCTCGGCCATTTCCGGGTCGTCGGCAAAGGCCTGACGGTCGATCTGCACGCGGCGTACTTCATGTTCACCGGTCATCACCACGCTCACCAGGCCACCACCCGCACTGCCGGTAACTTCGAGCTTGGCAATCTCCTCCTGCGCACGTTTCATGTCTTCCTGCATGCGCTGCGCCTGCTGCATCAACTGTCCAATCTGACCTTTCATCACGCGACTCCCGATTCGTTTGCCAATGGTTTGATCGATTGCGGCACGACACGCGCACCAAATTCCCGTTGCAAGGATTGCACCAGCGGATCGCTTTCGATCGCGGCCTGTGCCGCGGCCTGCGCCGCGTCGTGTGCCTGCGCCGCACGGGCTGCAGGTGTCCGCACCGCGGCCGTCGGGCTGCTGACCGGAACAAAGCGCAGACGCACCGACTCACCCAGTGCCCGACTGATATGTTCCTCCATCTGGCTGATCATCGGCTCCACGGCCATATGCAGATGTACCGGTTGCAGGGCCAGTATCAGGGTTTGCCCCTCCCTTGCGCGCAACACGGCGTTTTGCGCCAGCATGCCCAGCGGCCCGCGCAGTGCCGCGCGCGCGATCAAGCCTTCCCAGTCCGGCAGGCCGTCGGCGTCGAGGATGGCCGGTGCCGACGCAGAGTCCGGTGCTGGCGGCAGCGCTGGCGCGGATGGCGTTACCACCGGCAGTGATTGCACACTTCCCGGTTGTGGCTGCGGGCTTGGAGCGTGTGCCGGGCGAACCGCAGGACCGCCAGGGTTTGCAGCTCCGGTGGCGGCGCGGATCGACGCCGATTGCGGACGTACTGACGGCGATGCGTCTCCCTCCGGGCGAAACGCCAGCATGCGCAGCAAAGCCATCTCGAACCCCGTGCGCGCATCCGGCGCGAGAGGCAGATCGCGTCGCCCGGCGATGGCGATCTGGTAGTACAGCTGCACGTCTTCCGCAGCCATCTGCGCGGCCAGTGCCGCAAGCGCATGGTCATCATCCGCACCGTCGGCGGGTTGGTAGTCTGGAATCAACTGCAGTAACTGCACCTGATGCAATGCGCTGGCGAGGTCATCCAGAACGCCCCCGAAGTCGGGCGAGTACGAGGCAATCTGCGCACATTCATTCAGCAACCTGGCGCCGTCACCGGCGGCCACAGCCGCCAGCACGCCCAGTACTTGAGCACGGGCGACACTGCCAAGCATCGCCCGCACGTCGTCACCGCGCACCGCGCCGGCACCATAGGCAATTGCCTGATCCAGCAGGGACAGTCCATCGCGCAGCGACCCGTCCGCTGCGCGCGCCAGTTCGGCAATCGCGTCCTCGTCGAACTGGATGTTTTCCGCCCCCAGAATATGGCGTATCTGTCCGGAAATCTGTGCCGGCAGCAGACGCTTCAAATTGAACTTCAAACAGCGCGACAGCACCGTCACCGGCAGCTTCTGCGGATCGGTGGTGGCGAGCAAAAACTTCACATGCGGCGGTGGCTCCTCCAGTGTCTTCAGCAATGCGTTGAACGCGTTCTTGGACAACATGTGCACCTCATCCACGAGATACACCTTGAAGCGCCCGCGCGAGGGTGCGTACTGCGCGTTCTCGATCACCTCGCGAACGTCGTCCACCCCGGTGTTGCTGGCCGCATCAATTTCCAGCAGATCAACAAAACGCCCTTCATCGACCGCCGTGCACACTGAACATTCACCGCACGGCTCCGCCGACTGGCCACGCTCGCAGTTGAGTGATTTGGCAAAGATACGGGCGATCGTGGTCTTGCCGACGCCGCGGGTCCCGGTAAACAGATAGGCGTGGTGCATGCGTCCACTGTTGAGCGCATTGGTCAGCGCGCGCACGACATGTTCCTGGCCTACCAGTTCGGAAAACTTCCGTGGCCGCCATTTACGCGCAAGTACTTGATATGACATTTTTCAGAGTCCGCCCACGGTATCGCGGCGACCCGCGCCGGGAGCGGTCTGTCCACTGGACAAGAGAAAACCAACGAATGCAGATCGAGACATGGCTGATTGATGACGTCCGTCTGTGAGCAACCAGCCCTGACCCGAACGGTGCAACGCGGGCAGTTGGAATGCCATGGCCGACTCTCTTGCGTTGGGGACAAGTGTCGATTGTGCCAAGTTGAACCGCGCAAGTCAGCAAGCAGCACGGTTCCGCACGATGCGACAACGCTCGATTCCGGGTGCGCTGCGCGCACCCGTCAGACCCGAAAGGGTGGCAGCCCCGCCAGCCACACCCCGGCACCCGAATCATTCGCTACCGTTGCTTCCTTCCGGACCTGGCGGAGTTTACGAACTATCGTCGCGGGGGGACCGACGGGGCCACCATAGACGTGGGCCAAAAGCCCTGCGCGGCGATTGATATCATCGCGCGTTTGATCAACTGGCGGAGAGAGCGGGATTCGAACCCGCGATACGTTTTACCGTATACACACTTTCCAGGCGTGCTCCTTCAACCACTCGGACACCTCTCCGCACGCAAAACCGTGATGCCTGTGTCGCATGCCGGGACGGACCGGTGAAACCACCCGACGTGACCGGGTTGAGCTGCACCCATCACCCGACAAAGAAGCGGAAGGATAGCTGCAGCCCCGAACGCAGGCAAGCACACTCGCTGCAAACTCAGCCTGCGCCCGGCCGTGGCGGCGCGGCGCGCGGCAGGGCGATGCGTTCATCCGGCTGCGCGGCGCGGTAGCCGTGCGCAGTCAAGACCGCGCCCTCTGCCGCGCTGCCGTAGTGATACAGCAGCAGGCGCGCGCGCAGCTCCGGCGGGTACTCGCGTGCAAGGTCGTCGACGCCCGTGTGCGAGGGATTCCCCGCCACGGAACAATCGTGGGCAACCAGCTCACCATGTGCTGCGCGTTGCGCGAGTAACTCGGGAATCGGTCGCGTGTCGCCGGTATAGACCACGCTACCCTCCAGCGCCAGACCATACGACGTGCCAGGCATGTGGTGGCGCGTCGCAAACACGTCAAACCAGCAGTCATCCAGCCAGAAACCGCGCGAACATGGCACCAACCGGAACGCCTGCCAGAAGTTCACGCCACCTTCCGCCAACACCCCCGGATAGTCAGCCACACGCGCCTGCAACCACGGCAGCAACGCTGCGTGCACAAAGATTTTCGTGTGGCCACGCAGTTGTGTATCGAACCACACACGTGCAAACAGCAATTCCATGTCCCCGACATGGTCGAGGTGCGCGTGGGTGAGGAACAACGCAGTCGGCGCCACACCATAGGTGGCGAGATAGCGATCCAGCGTTCCCGGTCCGCAGTCGATCAGCAGCAGCGGGGTGTCGTCACGCTCCAGAACGGCGGCTGACACGCCCAACGCGGCGGCGTGCGCGGCGCCCACCCCGAGAAAGCGCAGATGCCAGCTCATGCGTCCCAGACCTGCGCATAGCCATCCAGAAGCGACTGCCATACGGTCGACATAAAGCGGTCCTCGCCACCTGCCGCTGCTCCCAGTTTCAACAGTGAGCGGCGCAATCGCAGCAAATTGCCTTCGCGCCAGGCGGCTGCAGGTTCGCGCACGCGACCGCGATCAAAATCGATCAGGTGCACGCCGACTGTACTGAACAGGATATTGTGCGCATTCAAATCGGCATGCCAGATACCTGCACGATGAAACCGCGCAATCACGCCACCCACCGCATGTGCCACGTCCGCATTCAGCGCTCCGCTGGCCAGACACTGAGCCAGCGTGCGCGCTCCCGGTACCCGCGCTGTGATCAAATCGGCGGTATAGAACAGGCCACGGCGCACATAGCGCGCTGCCACCGGCGCCGGCCCGGGCAGGCCGAGACTCGCGCAATGCTCCAGCAAACGGAACTCGGTGAAACTGCGGGTACGTGCGGCGCCCAGCCACAGGTAGCGATCGGCCAGCAACCGCGCGACCAACCCACCACGCCGGTAGTGCCGCAAGACGCACTCACCGACCGGGGTGTTGATCACCGCGACCCCGCCACGGCCACCGGCCAACGCGCTCAACGCATCGCGTGCACGCCAGAACGCCGGCGCAAACCACTCGGGCCCGATTTGTCCGGACACCGCTGCGTCGAAGACAATGGCGGTGGTGGCTTCGTTGTAGGTTTGTTCCTGCATCACGCCATCTGCCGCCCAGTCGCCTGGCCCGCCGTCGATTCTAACCCACGCCTGTGATCGTACCCGCCTCCATCTGCCTGCTGCGTACCTCTGCCATTGGCGATGTCACCCACGTCGTGCCGCTGGTGCGCACTCTGCAGAACGCATGGCCAGGCACGCGCTTGACTTGGGTGATCGGCAAGCTGGAGCGCAAACTGGTGGGTGATCTGCCGGGTGTCGAGTTCGTGACGTTCGACAAGGCCGCTGGCTGGGCTGGCCTGCGCGCAGTACACGCAGCGTTGCGCGGTCGGCGCTTCGACGCGCTGCTGCACATGCAAGTGGCATTGCGCTCGAATTTGCTGAGCATGAACATCCATGCCAGGCGTCGAATTGGTTACGACCGCGCCCGCGCAAAGGATCTGCACGGGCTGGTCATCAACGAACGCATTCCGGCGCGCAGCGGTCAACATGTCCTCGACGCGATGGGCAGCTTCTGCGAGCCGCTCGGGTTGCAGCAAACGCAGGTGAATTGGGACATCCCGATCTCCGCTGCGGCACACGCCTGGGCAAGCACCCGGATCACCGGCACGGCACCAACGCTGGTAGTCAGTCCGAGTGCCAGCCACACCCTGCGAAATTGGCGGCCGGAGCGCTACGCGGCGGTCATGGATCACGCTACTGCGCACCACTGGCGAGTGGTGCTGGTGGGCGGGCCGTCCAGCGCCGAGCGCGAGATGGCCGACGCCGTGCTGGCAGCGTGCAAACACCCGCCGCTCGACCTTACTGGCCAGGACACATTGAAAAAGTTGCTGGCCTTGCTCAGCCGCGCGCAACTCGTGTTGACCCCCGATTCCGGCCCGATGCACATGGCCAACGCCGTCGGCGCGCGCGTGCTCGGTTTGCACGCGGCCAGCAACCCGAATCGTTCCGGCCCCTACTCCGACCGCCGCTGGTGCGTGGACAAATACGATGCTGCCGCTCGCAAGTACCTCGGCAAGACCGCGAACGAGCTGCCATGGGGCAAGAAGATTGAAAAGCCGGGCGTAATGGATCTGATCAGCGTAGATGATGTTGTCGAGCGCTATACCGCTGCCGCGCACGACCTCGGCCTGGCCTGATGCAACATCCGGACCACTTTGCGCGGTGCTCCATCCGCACCGGCCGGTGCGCCACAGCGCGTGAAGCCAGCACCACGCAGCGCACATGTTGCAGATGCGAAGCACTTGATTGTGCTCGCGACCACGCAGGCGCAGGATAACCGGCGTCCGTTACTTGAGGTGTCTTTCATGCGCACGAGTCGCTTGTGGCTTATGTCCTCGCTACTACTTGGCGCCGCCGTAGTTGCCGTGGCTGCACAGCCGCCGGTTCTGTGGACGCCCCCGCCAGGCTTCTGGACCACGCCTGCCGTCCCCGGCTACGGCAAGATCCACTACGTGCCCACGGACGCCTACCAGCCTGCTCCAGGTGAGACCTACAAGATCGTGTTTGCGCTGACCAAAGCGGGGGCGACACCGGACAAGGTGAGCCCATCGCTGGACCACATTGCACGAACCGTCAACCTGTATGCCGCCGCTGGCGTGCCACTGGCGCACATGAAGTTCGTCGGCGTCGCCTATGGCGCGGCGACGCCGCTGGCGCTGGACAATGAGCATTACCGCGCCGAGTTTGGCGTGGACAATCCCAATCTCAAGTTGATCGAACTGCTGCGCAAGGATGGCGTGGACATCGCGGTGTGCGCGCAAGCTGTTGCCGAACACGGCTTCAAATATGCCTGGGTGTCGCCGCAAGTGACGCTGGCGTTGTCGGGTGTAACCACGGTTAC
>CAJDVT010000034.1_pt1 | contig 21451 bp, 23 predicted proteins | sample 7391411 | NCBI WGS metagenome assembly CAJDVT01 (sample SAMEA7055698, study PRJEB34461) | soil metagenome | biome: terrestrial ecosystem; feature: Peninsula; material: soil | place: Antarctica | collected 2016 | reverse complement strand
CCGAAATTCTTCCCGATGCTGACCACTGCCGCCGGCACCATCCGGCCGTCCCGGGTGCTGGTGATTGGCGCCGGCGTTGCCGGCTTGCAGGCGATTGCCACGGCGCGCCGACTGGGTGCACAAATTGAAGGCTATGACGTGCGTCCCGAGACGCGCGAGCAGATCGAGTCGCTCGGGGCAAAGTTTCTGGATTTGGGCGTCAGTGCCGCAGGCACCGGTGGTTACGCCCGTGAGCTGTCCGCCGAAGAACGCGCGGCGCAGCAACAGGCACTGGCCGAACATCTCAAGTTGGTTGATGTGATCGTGACCACTGCCGCCATCCCCGGCCGCCCGTCGCCAAAGATTCTCACCACGGCCATGGTGGAAGGCATGAAGCCCGGCGCACTGATTGTCGACCTGGCCGCCGAAGGTGGTGGCAACTGCGAGCTGACGCGGCCCGGCGAGCGCGTCGAGCATGCTGGTGTGGTCATCCTTGGCCCGCTGAATCTGGCGGCGGGCGCGCCGTTGCACGCTTCTGAAATGTACGCGCGCAACGTGCACAACTTCATTGATTTGCTGGTTCACGATGGCGCACTGCAACCGGATTTCAACGATGAACTGGTTGCCAAGTGCTGTGTAAGCCATGCCGGAGAAACCCGCTTCAAGGTTTGAGGGGCTTGCGCGGCGCAATGGTGCAGCGCGCGGGGTGCCGGGGGAGCTCTTCCTGTTGCCCAGCCGCGCGAGGCGATTAGCGTTGCGGTTGCTGCGGCTCCGCCGGCGGCAACGGTTGCTCACTGGCGGCATGGCTGGACGACGCGCCAGACGGTTGCCCGCTGTTTGCCGGCATGGACCAATGCAGGCGTTGCTCGGGCGTGAGCGCTCGCCATTCCTGAAGCAGCTTGTCGCGCTGTGCCGGTGGCAACTGTTGAAAGTGCTCGAACGTGGCGTGCAACTGCTGGCGTTGTTGTGGAGACATGGCGCGAAACTTGCGCCGGTTTGCACGTGCCTGCTCGCGCTCTTCGGGCGTCATCTGCTGCCAATGGGCGATGTGCTCGCGGATCGCGGCGCGGCGCTCCGCGGGCAGCGTGGCCCAGTGCTGGGCACGCTTGAGCATGTGCCCCTGGCGGCGCGGGGATAGCGTGTCCCAGGTAGATTGCAGGGGCGCGAGCAGCTCCTGTTGGGTTGCGCTGAGGCTGCTCCATGGGCGTGCTGGCGACATCGCCGGAACGCTGGCGGCACTGCCTGGCGCGGCATCCTGGGCCCGGACGCACGGGCTCATTCCGTTGCTCATGAGTGCGGCAATCAGTGTGGTCAGTAGCAAATGGCGAATTTTGGTCATGGCGCACTCAGCGATGGCTGGCGGAGGTGTCGTTTGCTGCCAGCCAGCCGTAGAAATCCAGCTTCTGGTAGAGCACCGGATCGGTCTGATCGGCGTCGGGTGGCAAATCGTTATCCATTTCCGCAGTGCTGGCGGTGTTGTTGACCATCCCGTTGGACAGTGGTGGCTGCGAACCGGTGAACGGCTGCCACCACAGCACGGCGGTGAATGCGAGTGCGGCGAACGCGCCGCCCGGGACCAGCCAGCGTGTGCCGGGCCGACGTTCGCCAGCACCTGCCGTGGCCAGCGCGCGGGCTCGGGCGGCGCGCAACCGGGCGGTGGTGTGTGGGTCCACGTGTTGTGCGGCTGCGCGATAAACCTCACGCGCACGCTGGACGAAGCGGTCATCGGGCGTATTCATCGCCAGTCCTCGAGTTGGACGCGCAGATGCTGCATCGCGCGGAACAGATGAGTTTTCACGCTGCCTTCGGAGCAGGCCATGGCGCGTGCGGTTTCGGCCACGTCCAGTCCTTCCAGCATGCGCAGCATGAAGGCTTCACGCTGGCGGGTCGGCAGTTGTTGCAGCGCAAGCGTCAGGCCGGCCCACGACTGCGCATCCTGCAGCCGGTCAACCGGGCCCGGGCCGTGATCGGCGGGCTCCCACGTCGGCATGTCGTCGCCGTCGCTGTCCTTGCCGCCGAGCCAGCCGACGACGATTGACCGCACCTTGCGCCGGCGTTGCAGATCGACAACGCGTCGACGCAAAATGCCCCAGAACAGCGGAGCCCACTCCGCCGCCGGCTTGTCGCGGTAGTGCTTCACCAGCCGCAACATGGCGTCCTGCACTGCGTCCATGGCATCTTCGTGATGCCGCAGTTGGAATTCCGCCATGCGCAATGCGCGCCGCTCCACCTGGGCCAAAAACGCGTCCAGCGTCGCCGGCGTGGCAACAGCGGGGGCATCGCCAAAGAGCGGCGATACGAGCGTGTCAGCCACTGCGTTCACGGCATTCGCAGCTGCATTCGCACCCGGTTCGGTGTTGGGCACATCGTCAAACTCCATTGGCTGGGTTTCCTCCGATTCAACGCGGCAGACTCGCGCGGGTTGACGCTCACCCGTATGATGCGCGGACATTCGGGTTTTCTCGGGGCGACGTGATGGATGGATTTCTGGCGCTGTACATTTTCATGCTGGCTGCCTTTACCGGCTATGAAATCATTGCGCGGGTGCCGGTGATCCTGCACACACCGTTGATGTCCGGATCCAACTTTGTGCACGGTATCGTGTTGATTGGCGCCATGATCGCGCTGGGGCATGCCAGCACGCCGTTCGAGATCACCATCGGCTTTATCGGCGTGCTGCTGGGCGCCGGCAACGCCGCAGGTGGGTACGTGGTGACCGAACGCATGCTGGAGATGTTCAAGTCGAGCAAACCGGGCGCCGGCAAGGAGCGCAAGTGATGGTCTGGGTGCCGATGTTGATCAAGGCGTGCTATTTCGTGGCCGCCGTATTGTTCATCCTGGGACTGAAGCGCATGAGTTCCCCGCGCACGGCGCGCGGCGGAATCGTGTGGGCCGGCGTGGGCATGGTGGTTGCGGTACTGGCGACGTTCTTTCTGCCGGACATGCACAACCTCGACTTCATCATCGCTGCGGTGGTGATCGGTGTGAGCGTGGCGTGGTGGACCGGCAAGCGCGTGGCAATGACCGCGATGCCGCAGATGGTGGCGCTGTACAACGGCATGGGTGGCGGCGCGGCGGCGGCAATCGGCGCGGTCGAGCTGATCGGCTTTGTCCGCAACTGGGCACTGCTGCATCCAGCGGGTGTGCCCGACACCTCACCGCTGCGCCCCGAGAGCTGGGCGATCAACGCGCTGCCGCCGCTGCCCACTATCACCGTGTTGACGCCGACCGAGCTGACTCTGGGGGTGCTGGGCGCACTGATTGGCGCGGTGAGCTTTTCCGGCTCCATGATCGCGTTCGCGAAGCTGCAGGGCTGGATGGACAAGCGCTTCGTGTTTCCCGGGCAGCGTGTGGTCAATCTGCTGTTGCTGGCGGCAACGGTGGTGGTCGGCATCCTGTTGCTGAGCGGACATGCCAGCTTGCCGTTGATCGCGCTGTTTTTCGCGCTGGCGTTGCTGTTTGGCCTGATGATGACCTTGCCGATCGGCGGGGCGGACATGCCGGTCGTGATCTCGTTGTACAACGCTTTCACTGGTCTGGCCGTGGGTCTTGAGGGCTTCGTGCTGGGCAACGAGGCGATGATCATTGCCGGCATGGTCGTGGGCGCTGCCGGCACGCTGCTGACGCAGTTGATGGCCAAGGCCATGAACCGATCCATCGGCAATGTGTTGTTTGGCAGTTTTGGTGCGGCGGCGAGTGGCGATGCACAATCCATCGACGGCGCGCAGAAGCCCATTGATGCCAGCGATGCGGCAGTGATGATGGCGTACGCCGAGCGCGTGGTCATCGTGCCCGGCTATGGCATGGCCGTAGCCCAGGCGCAGCACAAGGTGTGGGAGTTTGCGCAAGTACTGATCAAGCGCGGGGTCAAGGTGAAGTTCGCGATTCACCCGGTGGCGGGGCGCATGCCTGGCCACATGAACGTGCTGCTGGCCGAAGCCGGCGTACCGTACGACCTGATCGCCGACATGGACGATATCAATCCGGAGTTTCCTGTCACCGACGTGGCGCTGGTGATTGGTGCCAACGACGTCGTCAACCCGCTGGCCAAGACCGATCCCGCGTCGCCCATTTATGGCATGCCGATTCTGGACGTCGGCAAAGCCCACCAGGTCATCGTGATCAAGCGTGGCAAGGGCACCGGCTTTGCCGGGATCGAGAACGCGCTGTTCTACGCGGACAACACGCGCATGCTGTACGGTGACGGCCAGGCTGCAGCCGGGCAACTGGTGACGGAGTTGAAGGCGCTGGACGACTGACACACCGCCGGTGCGGCGCGAGTGCTCAGCGTCGCGAGCGGCGCAATGCGATCGCCGCTGCGAACGCCGCGCCGATCGCGTACCAGGCAATATCTGTCGGCGATGTGGCCATTCGCGTGAGCTGCCAGAGCAGACCGGCGCCCGCGGTGCGCAGTGCATCGGTCAGGTTCAGCCCCATGCTGCCGGCAATCTGTACGCCCGCCAGCAGCACGTTGAGCGACAGCGCTGCCACTAGCGTGGCCAGCGCGGCGAGGGCGGCGCAGGCCACACCCGGAGCGTGGATTCCGGTGCGAAGTACCCATGCCAGAACGGCGCCGACAGGAAGTGCAAGCCATGCTGTGGGTTGGCGCAAGTACAGCGTCGCCACCATCCACCCGGCGCCTGCAGCCGCACCAAGCGAGACAGTGCCAAGCAGTCCAAATGCGTTGCCGAGGGATGTGCGCACACCCATCAACATGTCAGGCGCGAGGTGTGGATGGGCATGGGTCGTCCAGCAAGCAAAGGCGCCATAATAGCGTGGCGCTCGGCGAGATGTGGCCATGTCGGGCCAGTAGCCTGATCTGTGACAAGCGCGCGCGCTGTATCAACGGCATAATGGGAGGTCCCAGCTCGACGTTGCGTCGCGCGGACTATCCCGGTTGGCATTGACATGAGTGGTTTCAGCCTGAACAGCGAGCCTTTTACCCTGGTGCGTGATTGCGATGCGGTCATGGTGCCGCAGGGCGAGGACGTTGTGCTGCCGGCGGGGCAAATTGGTTACATCACCCAGGCCCTCGGTGGCAGCTTTACCGTCTATGTGGAAGGCAACCTGTTCCGCATCGCCGGCGCCGACGCGGATGCCCTGGGCAAGGAACCGCCGCCGCCGCTCGAGTTGCCACCGCATGCGACCAACGCAGACGTGGAAAAGCTGGCGTGGGAACAACTGCATGCGGTGTTTGATCCGGAAATACCGGTCAATGTCGTTGATCTGGGTTTGATCTACGACCTGAGCATGGAGGAACTGCCGGACGGCAATCGCCGCGTTTACGTCAAACTCACGCTGACGGCACCGGGGTGCGGCATGGGCGACATTCTGGTTGAGGATGCGCGTACCAAGCTGTTGATGATCCCGACGCTGATCGAGGCCGATGTCGATCTGGTGTTTGATCCGCCTTGGTCGTACGAAATGATGTCTGACGAGGCCAAGCTCGAAACCGGCATGATGTGACGCGGTCACATTGCGCGGCTCAGGATGAGATTTCCTCGAAACGGTTGGCATCGCGGTTCTTGCGTACCCTGGCCGGGTCCCACACGCGCCCGTTCATGGCGATGTAAACGCCGTCGGGCAGGGTCTGCACGGCGGCGACGGCGCAACCAATGTTGAACACGGCGTCGGAACCCTGGAACCGTGCCGGGTTCAGCGCGCCGGTCAGTACGATCACCTTGCCCTTGATGTCGGCCAGCGCCTTGGCGGTGTCGACCATCGTGTCCGTGCCGTGGGTCACCACCACGAAGCGTCCTGGCTGTTGCTCGATGGTCGAGCGTACCAAGGCGCGATCTTCCGGACCCATATGCAGGCTGTCCTTGCGCATGACGGGAACCACGGTGAATTCGAACGCCACGCCAAGCTGGCCCAGGATGTCAGCAATTTGCGGCGCACCAATCTTGTAGTCCGACTTGTCGTCGAAATAAATCTTGTCGATCGTGCCGCCGGTGGTGATGATGGTCAGTTGCATGCTGAGCAGCCAGAAGGGGAACCAGCCCATTTTAGCCCGCGCCGCTGTGGAGCGGCGTTGGCCGTTTGCTGGCTGCGGGATACGACGCCGCACGGCCCCCACTTTCCGCCGAATCTTCGCTTGCCAGGATTGGGTGGGCAGAAACGTGCGAAGTGCCCCACGGAGAAGGCCAGGTCAACCTGGTGCTGCCGCCAACCTATGGCTGTCGCTCGCGCCGCACGCCCGCGCCCAGTGCACCGATCAGCACCAGGGTGAGCAGGATCTCGAGAAGCGCCAGTACGCGCGTACTGGACGAACTCCAGGCTTCGGCTACGCCGTGGCAAAAATAAAATAGGGCGAGGATGCCCACCCACAGCAACGCGCGGCGCACATTGCGCAAAGCGCTCAATGGCAACAGCAAGGGAATGATTGTCACCGCCAGCACCACCCACAGCGGCATGTGCCGTGGTGGGAAAAACCAGGCATGCCAGACAGGTTGCAAGATCGTCAGCGCGGCCCATGCGCACAGGCCCAGTTTCTGCTCACCGGGCAACTGCGAGAATGCGTTCATGCGTTGATTGCCAGTTTGCATGCAATCTGGGCGAGGCGCCGGCCCAGAGCGCGTGCCAATTCGCGCTCATGTTCACTGATGGTTCGTTCTCCGTTGGCGCCACTGACGTGGCTGGCGCCGTATGGCGTACCACCGCTCTGCGTGGCGGTCAGTGCCGGCTCGGTGAACGGGAGCCCGACGAGCAGCATGCCGTGATGCAAAAGCGGCAGTGCCATGCTCAGCAGGGTTGCTTCCTGGCCACCGTGCATGGTGCTGGTACAGGTGAACACGGCAGCCGGCTTGCCGACCAGCGCACCGCTGGCCCATTCGGCGCCCGTACCGTCAAGAAAATGTTTCAGCGGCGCGGCCATGTTGCCGAAACGCGTTGGGCTACCCATGGCCAGTCCGCAGCAGTCGTGCAGATCCTGCTTGAGCACATATGGCGCACCGTCGGCGGGCTCTGGCGGTTGCGCCACTTCAGTGACAGGAGCAACCGGTGGTACCTGGCGCAGCCGCGCGTGCGCACCCGATACTTCCTCGATCCCGCGCGCAATCAGTCGCGCCATCTGCGCGGTATGACCGTTGCGGCTGTAGTACAAAACGAGGATGTCAGAGGTCATGCGGCATGGCTCAGATAAGGGCATTCACGCAGTTGGGACATCCGTGCGCAATACGCTAGTGTACTGACCGCAGTCATGATCTTGGCTGGTGCACGTCGTATCCACTTCGGGGACATTGATGACCCGCCGCTTCAATCGTGACCGCACGTTGAGTTTCAGCCGGTTCATCTGGCAGCGCTTTGTCGACGACAAGTGCTTCGAGACCGCGGGCGCGTTGTCGTACACGACGCTGGTGTCGCTGGTCCCGCTGACCGTGGCGGTGTTCGCCATGTTCTCCGCGTTCCCGGTGTTCCAGCCGGCGCGCGACACACTGGTCAATTTCGTCTTCAGCAATTTCGTGCCGGCCGCCGGCGAGGCAGTACAGGACACGATGCTCGGCTTTGCCGCCAACGCCAGCAAGCTCACCGGTATCAGTATTCTGGTGATGTTGTTCAGCGCACTGGCGATGATGATCAGCATCGAGGACCGGTTCAACCGGATCTGGCGCGTGCACGTGCCGCGCGGATGGGGCTCGCGGTTGCTGTTGTACTGGGCGGCACTGACGCTGGGGCCGATCCTGGTGGTGGGTGGCATCGCGGTGACGTCGTACGTGACGGCGATGCCATTGCTGCACGGTGCGATAGGGCAGTTTGGTGGCTTTGCCCGAGGTCTGTTGAGTACGCTGCCATTTCTGGTGACGTTTTTCACACTGTGGGTGATGTACACGGGGATTCCCAGTTGTCCGGTGCCATCGCGCGACGCGGCCGTTGGCGCGTTGCTCGGGGCCGTCTTGTTTGAGATTGCGCGTTGGGGTTTCACGGTTTTCATCCAGCACGCGCAGACCTACCAGCAAATCTACGGCGTGCTTGCGTCGATTCCGATCTTGCTGCTGTGGATCTATCTGTCGTGGGTGATCGTGATCCTGGCTGCATCGATTGCCGCATCGATGTCCGCGTTCGAATACCACGCTACCGTGCCGACGCTGCCTGCCGGCGCGGAATTTCTGGGGCTGCTGGTGGTATTGCGGTGTTTTATCGATGCCCAGCGCTCTGGGCAGAGCGTGGACCAGGCCAGTATTCGCGCGATCGAACCCTATTTGCACAGCACGGCGATTGCCAAGTACTTTGACGACTTGCAGCGAGCCGACCTGATCCAGCGTGCGGAGTCTGGTGGCTGGGTGCTTACGCGCAGTCTGGACAGCACCGATTTGTTGCGCGTGTACCGGCATACCGAGTATCGATTGCCGCTGCATCCGCAGGAAGAAGCCGCGACGTTGGGCATTGACTTGCCACCCGAGTTGCTCACACTACTGGCTGACCTGGCGGAGGTTCTGGCTGTGCAGCTCGGGACTCGACTGGAAGTGGTTTACCCACCCAATGCAGGCATCGCCACCGATGCCACGGAGATTTCAGCGTGAGTGTACGTTTGCCCTGCGTTTTCCTGGCGTTCTTGTTGGCGGTGCTGGCGCCTGTATCTGCGTCGGCAGCCATGCCGGTGCAGCCACAATTGAAGGTCACCACATTGGATGGGCAGACGTTCGATCTCGCTGCGCAGCGAGGCCATTGGGTGATCGTCAATTTCTGGGCCACCTGGTGCGTGCCGTGCATCAAGGAAATGCCCGATATCTCGCAGTTCGTGGCCACGCACAAGGAAGTACGCGCTATCGGGTTGGCCTATCAAGACAATCCGGTCGCGGACATCACGGCGTTTTTGCACAAGCGCCCGGTGGTGTATCCGATCGCCCAGGTCACGCTGGACAAACCACTCGCCGACTTCGAGGAACCGCGGGGTTTGCCTACCACGTGGTTGATTGATCCACAGGGCAAGGTAGCCGCGCACATCGTCGGCCCGGTCAGCGCCGCTGAACTCGCCAAGGCCATGGGTATCCAGTGATGGCGACGTCACGATTCATTGTCACCGGCCGCGTGCAAGGCGTGTTCTATCGCGCCAGCACGCGCCAGCGTGCGTTGGAGCTGGGCCTGGTCGGATACGCCCGGAATCAGCCCGATGGCAGCGTCGAAGTGGTTGCCAGCGGAACGGATGCCGCGCTTGAAGCGTTGCAAACGTGGTTGCAGCAGGGTCCCCCGGCAGCACAGGTGGAGCGGGTGACACGAGTGGAGCAGGCCGAACGCGCGCTGCAGGGCTTCCGCTGCAGCTGACGACGGGGTGGATTCATACAGTGCCCAAGGCCTGCAGTTGATCGGCCTGGTATTCGCGATTCAACGCACTGATCAGTTCGGCCATGTCCCCTTGCATGATCTCAGGCAAGCGATACAAAGTCAGGTTGATGCGGTGGTCGGTGATGCGTCCCTGGGGGAAATTGTACGTACGGATGCGCTGGCTGCGGTCGCCGGAACCGACCTGCAGACGCCGTGCCTCGGAACGTTCCGCACTTTGCTTGCTGCGTTCGCTGTCCAGCAGGCGCGCCTTGAGCAGGCTCATCGCACGTGCGCGGTTCTTGTGCTGACTGCGCTCTTCCTGGCATTCCACCACGGTGCCGGTGGGCAGGTGGGTGATGCGGATGGCCGATTCGGTCTTGTTGACATGCTGGCCGCCCGCGCCGGACGAGCGGAACGTGTCGACTTTCAAATCGGCCGGGTTGATCTCTACCTCATCGATCTCGTCGGGTACCGGCATGATCGCGACGGTGGCCGCAGAGGTGTGGATGCGCCCCTGTGATTCGGTTTCCGGCACGCGCTGGACGCGGTGGGTACCCGATTCAAACTTGAATTGCGAGTACGCGCCGGTACCTTCGACGCGTGCCACCACCTCCTTGAAGCCGCCGTGCTCGCCCGCGTGCTCGCTGAGGATTTCCACCTGCCAACGCTGTGTTTCCGCGTACCGCACGTACATGCGAAACAGGTCACCGGCGAAGATGGCGGCCTCGTCGCCGCCGGTGCCGGCCCGAATTTCCAGATACAGGCTGGCGTCGTCACGCGGGTCGGTGGGCAGCAGCAGAATCTGCAGCGCAGCATCCAGATCGAGCAGGCGCTGCTGCAGGCGCTGCACGTCCTCGGCAGCCATCTCGCGCAACTCCGGATCGTCGAGCATGGCGCGCGCCTCGGCCAGCTCGCGTTCGGCCTGATCGTGCGCGTGCAGCGAGACGGTTACCGCGTCCAGTTGCGCGTATTCCTGTGACAGTGCACGAAAGCGCGCGTTGTCGGCATGCGCATCAGGCTGCGCAAGCAGCAACCCGATTTCCTCGTGGCGTTCGGCGAGTGCTTCAAGCTTGCGGCGAATCGATGGGGTCATGCTGGGTGATGGTCACTGTGATGAGGCGGCGCGTGCGTACTCGGCGCATCGCAAGAACGCACCGTGCCCGCAAACCCGGTAGCAGTGCTGGTTCCGCCGTGGACGGGTTGCGGTTGGTGTGTCTCTATGTCCGCGAGCGTGTATCGCCGTCGATGTGGTACAGGCGCTCGGCCGCGTGCAGCAGTTCGTTGTCGCCACTCAGCGCCGCGTCGCGCAGTCGTACGGTCGGATGGTGCAGCAGTTTATTGGTCAGGGTGTGCGCCAGGAACTCCAGCGCGTCCTCGGGAGCCTTGCCATGGGCAAGCATGGCCCGCGCCTTGTCCAGCACCTCGTCGCGATAGACCTCGGCGTGGTGACGCATGTCCAGCACCGGATTCTTCAGCGTAAGTGCCCGCCGCCAGGCCATGTAGCGCTCTACCTGCAGATCGATGATGGCCTCCGCCTCATGCGCGGCAGTGGCTCGAGAGCGGCGGTTGTCGTCGATCACCTGGCGCAGATCGTCGATACCGTACAGATACACGTCCGGCAGTTCGCCGACGCTGGGTTCAATGTCGCGAGGCATGGCAATGTCAACCATGAACATCGGCTTGCGCCGGCGCGTGGTCATGGCTCGTTCGACCATTGCCCGAGTCACGATCGGCTGACGCGCGGCGGTGGAGGAGATCACGATGTCAGCTTCCGCGAGGTGCTGCGCCAGGTCGCCGAGCGCAATGGCGTAGCCGCTGTAGCGACCGGCCAGATCCTGGGCATTTTCCGGCGTCCGGTTGGCCACGATCAGGCGCGCCACGTGTTTCTCCGTGAGGTGTCGGGCGACCAGTTCGATCGTGTCACCAGCGCCGATCAGCAACACGCACGCCTGTTTCAGATCAGTGAAGACGCGCTCGGCCAGTCGCACCGCGGTAAATGCGACAGAAACCGTATTGGCGCCGATTCGGGTATCCGTGCGCACACGCTTGGCTACGGCAAACGTGTGCTGCAGCAGGCGATCCAGTGGCGGGCCCATGGTTTGGGCCGCACGTGCCTGGCGATAGGCATCCTTCACCTGGCCCAGAATCTGCGGCTCGCCGAGCACCATCGAATCCAGTCCTGTGGCGACGCGAAACACATGGCGCACGGCGTCCTGTTCGTCATACCGATAGAGGAACTCATTCAGTTTGCCAGCGGTCAGATGCTGATGTCGTTCCAGCCAGAATTGCGGCACGCCTTCAGCGCCGCTGTGCACGCCCACATAGATCTCGGTGCGGTTGCAGGTGGACAGAATCAGTGCTTCTTCGACGCCCGGCTCGCGCTTGAGTTCGCCCAGCGCCGCGGCGGCGGCGTCTGCGTCAAACGCCACCTGTTCGCGCAAGCTGACTGGCGCGGTGAGGTGATTGAGCCCGAGGGCGATCAACGGCATGGTAACGGGACGTCTCGACGGTGGCAGGGTGACAACGTGGGCTAAGCTTGACGCCACGTCGCCGCGTGGCGACCCGGGCGGGTGAATCGAACAGGCAGATGGAGTCTAGTGTGCGCAGCAGTTCGGCGAAGTTCAAGCCATTGCGGCATTTTACGGTACTGGCGGCATGTACGCTGGGTTTGGCTGCCTGTGCCAGCACGCCGGTGCAATCCGTTCGCCGGGCAACCATCTCCACGCCACAACCGCTGGCGCGCATGGTGGTGGCGTTGCCCGATGCGGAGCACGACGTGCTGGCGCAAGTGCTGGCTGGTGAAATGGCGCTGACACGCGCGGATTTACCTGCGGCAGCCGGGTTCTATGGCCGCGCCATGACCTTGAGTCGAGACCCCGACATCGCGGCACGTGCTGCCGAGCTTGCACTTGCCATCCACGATGACGATGCGGCGGGGCGCGCGCTCGACAAGTGGCAGTCCCTGGGCGCGAAGCCGGCAGAGATGGCGCAAGCGCGCGCGCAACTGGCACTGGATCGTGGGGATCGCGTGCAAGCGCAGCGTGAGCTGGAGCGCTTGCTGGCCAGCGGTGACAAGAACGCATGGCGCCAGTTCGGCCGAGTGCTGGTCGGTGCGCGCGACCAGGCCCAGGCAGCGCGCCTGCTGGAGGCATTGGCAACCCCGCAGCGCCTGCCCGCCGACCCGCTGGCATGGCTGGCGATGAGTGAGCTGGGGGAAAAAATGGGCCTCCGCGCGTATGCCATGCAAATCGGCGAAGCGGCCATGGCGCGCTTCCGGACCCCGGATACCTACGCGTGGGTGGCCCGGATGAAGCTCGGCGCGGGTGATTCCGCTGGCGCCCGGGCATTGCTGCAGCAGGCCATCAAAACAGCACCCACGGATGTCCAATTGCGCCTGGCGTACGCGACCTTGCTGGGCCAAACAGGTAATTATGTGGCCGCGACTAATGTGCTGAAGCGTGGTCCGCAGACTGCCGACACCTATGCACTGCGCGCCGCGCTGGCCGCGCATGACAAGGACAGCAAGGCGCTGGCAGCGCTCTACCAGCAACTGCAGGATGCGACGCCGCACGTACGCGAACAGAGCATGTACCTGCTCGGTCAATTGGCCGAAATGCAGCATCGCGACGCCGAAGCGCTGGCATGGTACGAGCAAGTTGACGATGACGATCCGCATGCGTTTGCTGCGGATTTGCGCAGCGCGCTGATTCTGCACACGCAGGGGCGGACTGCTGATGCGCACCAGTTGCTGGAGCAGGCCGAGCTCGCCTATCTCGAGCAGCCTGAGGAGTTGCGTCAAGCCTATCAACTGGATGCCGAACTGTATCTGCGTGAACAAAACTATGCGCAAGCGGAAGCCGCGTTCGGGCGAGCGTTGCAGGTGGTGCCGAATGATCCGGCGCTCCTGTACGGGCGCGGCCTGGCCTATGCGCAGGCGGGTAACGTCGATAAGGCGGTGAAGGACTTCGAGCATGTGCTGAAAATCAAGCCAGGCGATGTGGATGCCAGCAACGCCCTCGGGTTCACTCTGGCCGACGCCAATCGTGACTTGCCCGAGGCTCAACGCCTGATTCAGGCGGCGCGTGTGGCCAAGCCGAAGGATCCGTCGATCGCCGACTCCTGGGGCTGGCTGCAGTATCGGTTGGGCCACCTTGACCAAGCGGCGCAAACGTTGCGTGCAGCGTGGGCCTCGCACCCGGACCCGGACATCGGCGTGCACCTTGGCGAGGTACTGAGCAAACAGGGCAACGCGCAGGAGGCGCAACGGATATTTGACCAGGTGCGCAAGGCCGACCCGCACAATGAACTGTTGCAGGAAACCTTGAAGCGCCTGCATCCATGAAGCCGATGATCCGTTTGCTGTGCGTTGCGCTACCGCTTTTGCTGGTTGCGTGTGTGCCCGCCGTCCGCGTCAAGAGCGATGCCGGCCTGCTAAATGAACAGCTTGCACGCGAGCAAGTTTTGGCGCACGCCGTGCACTGGACCCTGAGCGGTCGCCTCGGCGTGACCTCCGGTAACACTGGAGGCAGTGGCAGCTTCAGTTGGACTCAGGATGGCGAGCGCTACGAATTCGAACTGCGGGGACCCTTGGCAAGCAAGAGCTTTCGGCTCAGCGGTGGTCCGGATGGCGCCATGCTGGAAGGTCTGGATGGCGGTGCGGTGCACGGCCCGGACGCCGAGACGCTGATGCGCAAGGCGCTGGGCTGGGACGTGCCATTGCGTGACTTGCGTGCGTGGGTGCTCGGCTTGCGTGCGGACAGCGGCCCGGCGGAGCTGGTGTTTGGCACCAATCGATTGCCGGCGCTGCTGCGCCAGGATGGCTGGCTGGTTGATTATCGGCAGTGGGACACGGCCCGCCAGCCGCCGCTGCCGCAGAAGGTGTTTGCCGAGCGCGCCCCGTACAAGGTGAAACTGTCGATTGATAGTTGGCAATTCAAATAAACCGATGCATGCATTCTGTGGCAGTGCGTGCGAGACGATGGATACGCCGATTGGTTGCGCGCACCACGAGCGGGTAGGCTGCGCGGCGCGCCGTATCAGCGACACGTGGATCATCGCCGTGGAACGCTGATGAGTTTTGCCATTGAGCACGCTCGACCCGGACAGGTGGATGCCTTGTGCGCCATTGAGCGCGCGGCTGTGCAGATGTTTCGCGGACATCGGGCATGGGCGAGCTATGCCGGTATGCCGATTCCACCAGGGTTGCTGCAACGGGCGATAGCGCGCGGCATGGTCTTCGTCGCGCGCGATGCTGCCGGTGAGGTGCTGGGCTTCGTGTGGCTGGATGCCGAGGTGGCCGCCAACGGTATCGGTATCGTGGAGATCAACGTATTGCCGAGGCATGGTCAGCGCGGCATTGGCGCCGCCTTGCTGGAACATGCATGCGCATGGGCGCGTGCGGCGGGTTATCAGCAGGTGCACCTAGGCACTTTGGCTGACGTGGCGTGGAACGCTCCGTTCTATGCGCGGCACGGTTTTGTTGTCGTCGACAAGAATGATGCGGGTTTTGCGCTGGCGCGCGAACGCGATCAGGAAAACGGTTTTCCCGCGGACCTGCGCGTGTTCATGCGTCGATTGCTGTCACCGTTGACCCATGGCGAGTGGACGGTGTGGCCGGCGCCGGCCAAGCTCAACCTGTTTTTGCACATCACGGGTCGTCGCGCAGATGGTTATCACGAATTGCAGACGGTATTTCGCCTGCTTGACTGGGGCGATGAAGTTCGCTTGCGTGTGCGCGCGGATGGTGCAGTGCGGCGCATGTGCGAGGTACCGGACGTACCGGCGGAACGCGACCTGACCGTATGCGCGGCGCAGTTGCTGCAGGCGCATGCCCGGATCGGTGTGGGCGTCGACATTGCGCTGGAAAAGCGCATCCCGCTGGGTGGCGGTCTGGGCGGCGGCAGCTCGGATGCGGCCACCGTGCTGGTGGCATTGAACCTGCTGTGGGGCCTGGGTTTGAGCGAGCACGTACTGGGCGAACTGGGGCGTCAACTTGGTGCTGACGTGCCCGTATTCGTGCGCGGGCGCTCGGCGTGGGCTGAAGGGGTGGGCGAGCAGTTGACGCCGCTCGAGCTGCCGCGACGGCATTATGTGGTGCTTGACCCCCATGCGCGCATATCCACGGCGGAGCTTTTCCAGGCGGATGAATTGACACGAAATGCGCCACCAGCGACAATTTCATCCTTTGTTTCCGGCGAAACGGCGGACAATGTCTTCACGCCCGTGGTGCGTATGCGGCACCCGGCGGTGGCGGCGGCGCTGGACTGGCTCGGAAAGTCCGGTCCCGCGCGCCTCTCCGGCACTGGCGGCTGCATTTTTCTGGAGACGAGATCATATGATCGGGCGCGGAACATCGCCAAGCGCTGTCCGTCGGCATTTACCGCACACGTCGTCTCCGGCGTGACGGTATCGGCTTTGCAGCGGGCAGTGGCGCGACATCGGCGCCTGGTGTGAGTGGCACAGATGCCGGGAGCGTGCGGCAACAGCGGTAGAACATGGTTAACCACACAAACGTTTCACTGGGGCGTCGCCAAGCTGGTTAAGGCACGGGATTTTGATTCCCGCATACGCAGGTTCGAATCCTGCCGCCCCAGCCACTCATGATGGCTTTGGTTTCGAGGTAGCAACTGTGGATACGTCCACTCCAATGATGCTGTTTAGCGGCAATGCGCATCACGCGCTGGCCGAGGATGTCGCGCACCGGCTGGGTATGCCGCTGGGCAAGGCGCTGGTGGGCACGTTCAGCGATGGTGAGGTGCAGATCGAAATCGAGGAGAACGTGCGCCGTCAGGAGGTGTTCGTCATCCAGCCCACGGGCTCGCCAAGCGCGGTCAACCTGTTCGAGCTGCTGGCGCTCACTGATGCGCTCAAGCGTGCCTCAGCCACCAGTGTCACGGCTGTCATCCCGTATTTCGGCTATGCGCGACAAGATCGCCGGCCGCGCTCGGCGCGCGTGCCGATTACCGCCAAGCTGGCTGCGCGCATGATTGGTGCTGCAGGGGTGGATCGGGTGCTGACCGTGGACTTGCACGCCGACCAGATCCAGGGTTTCTTCGACATGCCGGTGGATAACGTGTACGCGTCGCCGGTGCTGCTGGCGGATATCTGGCGCCATCACAACATGGAAGACCTGATTGTGGTCAGTCCCGACGTGGGCGGAGTGGTGCGCGCGCGCGCCATTGCCAAACGCCTGGACGACGCGGATCTGGCGATCATCGACAAACGTCGGCCGAAACCGAATGTATCCACGGTGATGAACATCATCGGCGACGTCAGCGGCAAGTGCTGCGTGCTGGTCGATGACATCGTCGATACGGCCGGCACCTTGTGTGCGGCGGCGGCGGCATTGAAGGAGCGCGGTGCGAAGCGCGTCACCGCATACTGCGTGCACCCAGTGCTGTCGGGCATGGCCATCAGCAATATTGAGGGCTCGCAGCTCGATCAGGTGGTGGTTACCGACACCTTGCCGTTGCGTGCCGAAGCGCGCGCCTGCGCCAAGATTCGTCAGCTTTCAGTCGCCGAATTGCTGGCGGAAACCATTCGCCGCATTGCGTTTGGCGAGTCGGTCAGTTCGCTTTACGTCGATTGAGCTAACACGCGGGGAACGCAGACTCTGTCAGGCTGCGACCGCGCAAATCGTTTCAACTGTCTTCCCTGGTCGCGGGGAAGTCACTCGGCCACCGCGAGGTGGCACACACCAACCAAGGTAGCAACGAAATGGCAAAATCACACGAAATCAAGGCGCAAAGCCGCAAAGACGAGGGGAAAGGTGCGAGCCGCCGCCTGCGTCATGCGGGCTTCGTGCCTGCCGTCATATACGGTGCCGGCCAGCCCCCGGAAAGCATTCAGGTTCTGCACAACACCATCTTGCTGGCCTCGAAGAATGAGTGGTTCTTCTCCTCGATTCTCGACTTGAATGTCGACGACAAAGTGCAGAAAGTGCTGGTGCGTGATTGGCAGAAGCACCCGTTCAAGCAGTTGATGATGCACATGGATTTCCTGCGTGTGAACGAGAAGGAAGCCTTGCGGGTCAGCGTACCGTTGCATTTCCTCAACAAGGAAACGTCGATGGCGGCCAAGACTGCGGGTGTGGTGATTTCACACAACCTCACGGAAGTGGAGGTGTCCTGCTTGCCGAAGGATCTGCCCGAGTACATCGACGTCGATCTGGCCGACCTCAAACCGGGCGACATCATCCACTTGTCCAAGGTGAAATTGCCGCCGAATGTCGAATTGGTGATCCAGATCCTCGACGAAAGCAGTGACGTGGCGGTGGTAACTGCCAATCTCATGCGCGAAGAAGTGGATGCGGCTCCGGTCGAGGCCGCCGAGCCCGTTGCCGGTGCTGCCGGCGCTGCTGGTGCGGCCGCTCCGGCCGCTGCGGGCAAGAAGGACGACAAGCCTGCCGCAGCCAAGAAGGACGACAAGAAGTAAGCCGCTGCGGCCCATGCGTCGGTGACGCGTGGGCCGTCGCTGCCGAGCGCAGGCATGACTGGTTTGCAACTTATCGTCGGGCTGGGCAATCCTGGTTCCGAATACCTGCGAACCCGGCACAACGCGGGGTTCCGCTTTGTCGACACCCTGGCCAGCGGTGCCGGTGTGCAGTTCGGTTTTGACGGCAAACTGCACGGTGAAGTGTGCCGGCTGAGTGTTGGTGACACGTCCGTCCGCGTGCTCAAGCCCGCTACGTTCATGAACAAGAGCGGCAGCGCGGTTGTCGCCGCGTTGCACTATTACAAGATTGAGCCGGCAAGCTGCCTTATCGTCCATGACGATCTGGATTTGCCTCCCGGCACGGTGCGCCTGAAGTTTGACGGCGGACACGGCGGCGACAATGGCCTGCGCGACATCATTGCGCAGCTCGGCCACGGCCAGTTTCACCGCCTGCGTCTGGGTATTGGCCATCCGAGTGATCGCAGCCGCGTCATCGACTGGGTGCTCGGGCGCCCCTCGGCGGTGGATGAGGAAGCCATCACCGATGCCATAACCCGCGCGTTGCATGTGCTGCCACTGGCGGTGGTCGGCCAGTTCGACAAGGCAATGCAGATGCTGCACACGCCAGGTGCCGCCAACGGTAGGCACGTCCCGGAACCGGGTGTGTCGCGTGATTGACGATGGTGCGCTCGACACACTGTGTAATGCGTCGACGCTATCGTGGATGCTGCGCTGAAGCTCGGTCACGCGCTGAGCATGCCGGTATTGCGGCACGTGTGTTGGCGGATTTTTGAATTTTCCGGGAGTTTCCATGGGCATCAAATGCGGCATTGTCGGACTTCCCAACGTCGGCAAGTCCACCCTGTTCAACGCACTGACCAAAGCGGGTATCGCGGCCGCGAATTTCCCGTTCTGCACGATTGAACCGAACGTCGGCATCGTCCCGGTGCCGGATCCACGACTGGAACAACTGGCCGCGATTGTCCATCCCCAGCGGATCGTGCCTACCACGATGGAATTTGTCGACATTGCCGGCCTCGTCGCCGGAGCTTCGAAGGGCGAGGGTCTCGGCAACAAGTTTCTGGCGCATATCCGCGAGGTCGATGCGATTGCCCATGTGGTGCGCTGCTTTGAGGGTGACGTGATCCATGTCGCTGGCAAAGTGGACCCGCTATCGGATATCGACACGATCGATACCGAGTTGGCGCTGGCCGATCTGGAGTCAGTGGAGAAGGCGCTGAACAAGGCAGAGCGCGCGGCGAAGGCGAACGACAAGGACGCGCAGGCGAAGAAACCGGTATTGGAGAAACTGGTTGTCGCCCTGAGCGCCGGCACAGCTGCCCGCTCCATCGGCCTGGACGCCGAGGAAAAGGCCCTGGTACGCGACATGTTTCTGCTCACGCTGAAACCGCTGATGTATATCGCCAACGTTGCCGATGACGGTTTCGAGAACAATCCGCTGCTGGATGTCGTGCGCGCCCGCGCCGCCGTTGAAGGCGCCGCGGTCGTGCCAGTATGTGCGTCGATCGAGGAAGAACTGGCGCAACTCGAGGAAGCCGATCGTGATGAGTTCTTGCGGGACATGGGGCTGGACGAACCGGGTCTGAACCGGGTCATCCGTGCCGGTTACACCTTGCTCGGCCTGCAGACATATTTCACTGCCGGCGAGAAGGAGGTCCGGGCGTGGCAGGTACGCGCTGGCTCCACAGCGCCGCAGGCAGCGGCAGTAATCCACACCGATTTCGAGCGCGGCTTCATTCGTGCGGAAACCGTGGGGTTTGATGATTTCATCAAGTACCACGGCGAAGCCGGCGCCAAGGAAGCCGGTCGGCTGCGCCTGGAAGGCAAGGATTACCTCGTGCGTGAGGCCGATGTCCTGCACTTTCGCTTCAACGTTTGACGCGGCTGGTTTCGCACTCGGCGCCACATTCGGGCATTTGAATACGCATGGTGAGGTGGAGCGATAGGCGCGTGACAGGCGTGGGTGAACCGTCATCCGCACTTCCACGGGCGGGATGATCGACACCCAGTCGGGCGTGTGCAGGACTCCCGGCGCATTGTCGGCGGCACTCATGCGATCTGGCGTGTGGTGCCGTATCGGTGTGGGCAAAGACGCCCGCGATCCCGTGTCTGCAGCGTGCGTGGCCTGTCCGTGCGTGCCGTGGTGTACGCATTGACGGCAAGTTGCCGGTCGCGCCGTCTGTAACCGGGAAAGCGAGCACATGGATGACCATGCCGTTACCGTAGCCCCCGACCCGGGCTTCGCGATGAACGCGTGCGGTGTCGGCTTCCCATTCACAAGCCCATGCATAATGCGCACACGACACCCATGAGATGCAAGCATGCCCGGTCAACAGCACGAGGTTACCTTTCGCTTCCTGGCGCAGCCGATCGACGTGAATTTTGGAGGCAAGGTACACGGCGGCATGGCAATGAAGTGGATTGATCAAGCGGGTTATGCCTGTGCCGTGGGCTGGAGCGGAGCGTATTGCGTAACGGCATCGGTCAGCGGCATCCGGTTTGTCGCACCGATCCTGATCGGCGATCTGGTTTCGGTGCACGCTCGATTGGTCTACACCGGGCACTCCAGCATGCATCTGGTGGTCGACGTGTTTGCGCGAGATTTGCGTCAGGGCGAGTCGCGCCTGGCAACCAGTTGTGTGATGGTGTTTGTCGCGTTGGATGCACCAGACGGCAAGCCGACGGCGGTTCCGTCATGGTTGCCGAGCGACGCGGACGAACGACGGCTGCAGGCCAAGGCGCAGGAGTTGCTCGCGTTGTCGCGTGGCATGGAGCAGTTGGTGGATGCGCGTGACGACTCGTGCGCGTGACCTGCTGTCGTGCTCCGAGCCGGGCAAAAACCATGCCCGGACAGGTCGATATTCGCGCATCAGGTGTTGACAGGCACCGGCGCGATCCACACAATACGCGTTCTTTATTGAACGGATACTCAAGAAGCGGCCAACGGCGGCAGGCGACGTCATGGATGCCCGAAGGTATCTACCTTCCCGGTTTGGAGTCGCAGAGCCACAAGGTCCAAGTTGAGAAAAATTCGGAGGGATACTCAAGCGGCCAACGAGGGCAGACTGTAAATCTGCTGGCTTACGCCTTCGGTGGTTCGACAAATTCGTCTGGAACGAATTTGAACAGCCCGCAGGGCTGGCCCCGAAGGGGCGCAGGGCAGGATGCCCGGAGTCATCCACCTCCCGGGTTTGGAGCTACGACGCAAGATCAAAGTTGAGAAAAATTCGGAGGGATACTCAAGCGGCCAACGAGGGCAGACTGTAAATCTGCTGGCTTACGCCTTCGGTGGTTCGAATCCACCTCCCTCCACCAGTACCAGATCCACCAGTACAAGAGTCATCGGGTTCACAGAATCGGTCCCTGTGCGCGACGCGAGAGTGGCGCGGCCAACCGATGTTCCGCGCAGAGCGGGAGTAGTTCAATGGTAGAACATCAGTTTTCCAAACTGATTACGCGGGTTCGATTCCCGCCTTCCGCTCCAACACAGCCTGCTCCAAGACAGCAACACACGCTCATGTAGCTCAGTCGGTAGAGCACTTCCTTGGTAAGGAAGAGGTCACAGGTTCGATTCCTGTCATGAGCACCATTTCCTCGCCCGCCGGTTGTCCGTCGGGATGTTTTTCATCATTCATTGACTCCATCGGAGTTTAGCGCGCATGGCAAAGGGTAAATACGAACGCACCAAGCCGCACGTCAACGTCGGCACGATTGGTCACGTGGATCACGGCAAGACGACGCTGACGGCAGCGTTGAC
>CAJDVT010000050.1_pt1 | contig 21635 bp, 21 predicted proteins | sample 7391411 | NCBI WGS metagenome assembly CAJDVT01 (sample SAMEA7055698, study PRJEB34461) | soil metagenome | biome: terrestrial ecosystem; feature: Peninsula; material: soil | place: Antarctica | collected 2016 | reverse complement strand
GTGGCCGATCGCATCAAGCCAAGTACGTCGCAGGCAATCAACGACCTGCATGCAGCCGGCTTGAAGATCGTGATGCTGACCGGCGACAACGCCACCACGGCGAATGCTGTAGCACAGGAGCTGGGCATCGACACGGTGCATGCGGACGTCTCGCCGGCCGACAAGGCCGCCGTGGTGAACGCCTTGCGTGCGGACGGGCGGCGCGTCGCCATGGCTGGCGACGGAATCAACGACGCGCCCGCTTTGGCTGCAGCGGATGTTGGTATCGCGATGGGCAGCGGCACCGACATTGCGATGGAAAGTGCGCAAGTGACGCTGGTGAAGGGGGATCTGACAGCAATCGTGCGCGCCCGTACCTTGTCACAGGCAACCGTGCGCAATATTCGGCAGAACCTGTTCTTCGCCTTTATTTACAACGCCCTTGGTATCCCGCTGGCGGCCGGTGTGTTGTACCCCTGGTTTGGCGTGATGCTGTCACCGATGATTGCCGCGCTGGCGATGAGCCTGAGCTCAGTGTCGGTCGTCACCAATGCGCTGCGCCTGCGCACCGCGGCGTTGTGACTGGACGGACCAGAAGCGCGGCGGGAGGGAATGAATTCGCTCCCGCATTTCAGGTCGGCGTCGGCCACAATGGGCGCTTGCTTTCCTTGTCATGAAGAAACTGCTCGATGTCTCGCACACTTGCGCAATGGCTGACCTATCAGGAACGCGTCAACGTTCACAGCATTGAATTGGGGCTGGACCGCGTAGGCCGGGTCTGGCAGCGCATGGGCGCGGTCGCGCCGGCGCGCCGCGTGATCACGGTGGGCGGCACCAATGGCAAGGGCTCGACAGTAGCCATGCTCGAAGCCATGTTGCTTGCCGCGGGCCTGCACGTCGGCGGTTTCACTTCGCCGCATCTGCTGCGCTACAACGAGCGCGTGCGAGTGGACGGCACGGACGTGGACGACGCGACCCTGGTCGCCGCGTTCGAGCGGATTGAAGTGGCGCGTGGCGACATTCCATTGACGTATTTCGAGTTTGGCACGCTGGCCGCGCTGGACGTGTTTGCCCGCGCGCTCAACGGTGCCGCCGCACTGGACGTCGCGGTGCTGGAAGTGGGGTTGGGAGGTCGTCTGGACGCAGTCAACATCGTGGATGCGGATCTCGCGTTGATCACCACTGTGGATCTCGATCACATGGAATGGCTGGGTCCGGACCGGGACAGCATCGGCCGCGAAAAAGCCGGCATTGCCCGTGCGGGCCGGCCAGCGATCGTGGGCCAACTCGATCCTCCCGACGGACTGCTGGATACGCTGGGGGCGATCGGCGCGAAAGTGCAGCGCGCCGGCGTGGATTTTCGGGCGGAACGCGGTGTCGCTGGCTGGTCGTGGATACACCGCGACGGCACTGCGATGATCTTGCCTGATCCGGGCCTTGCGGCACCGGTGCAGTGGGAGAATGCTGCGGCGGCGGTCGCGGCGTTGCACGCGTTGTGTGCCAATGGAAGCTGGCTCACGCCGGCGGCACTGTTCGCCGCCGTGACGCATGGTCTGCAGGAGGTGCGGGTGTCTGCGCGGTTGCAAGTGCTGGGCGGTGATCCAGTGCTGGTCGTGGATGTTGGGCACAATCCACAAGCCGCGCGCGCATTGGCGCAATGGCTCGATGCGCAGCCGCCACGACGCGTGCACGCGGTGTATGGCGCCATGGCTGACAAGGATGTGGCCGGGGTTATCGCGGCGCTGGGTGACCGCATCGTGCTTTGGCATCTGGGTGGACTGGAGCGCGAGACACCCCGCGGCATGGCCATCGGTGGCCTGGTCGATGTCCTGCACAAGACGCTGCCGCTGGCGCCGTGTGATGCCCATGCAGATATCCCGAGCGCGCTCGCTGCGGCGCGCGCCATGGCGCAGCCGGGTGAGTGCATTCTGGCGTTTGGCTCGTTTTACGTCGCGCGCGCAGTCGTGAGTGCCAACCAGCGACAGGTCTGAGCCAGTCTGCGCTGGCGTCCGGCGAGGGCGGCCACCAGGGTGCATCGCATCGGTGCTTGCGCGCGCACCTCGCAGTGCGCTGGCAGGCCGTTCGTGGTCAATCTTGCCGGTGGACATGGCTGTCAGTTTGCCGGTCTGCTGCGGCGGCGCTGACTTCAGCGCGATGAACGCAGGGATGCCGAGTGGGCTGTCGCTCCGTGCCAGCCGTCCTGCGCAGGTATAATCGCCCGGTTGCGTATAGCGTTTACCGCCCTGGAGCCACGACTTGAAAACACGCCTGTTGGGAGCTGCCGTCCTCATTGCCCTGGCGGTGCTGTTTGTACCGATGTTCTTTTCCGGCAAACCACCGGCACCGGGCGACCAGGCCGTGAACCTGGCGATACCCCAGGCACCCGATCGTGAGTTGCAGACCAAGACCATGAGCCTGAATCCGGATGCCGCCGTCAGCAGCTCTGCTGCGACCGCGCCACTGCCATCCACGCCGCCTGCGCCTGGCGCATCGGGCGATCAATTGGCCACGGTGAATATTGGCTCTCGGCGCCCACGTGATGTGGAAACAGACCCGCTCGCCGGCAAACCGCCGGTACCGACCACGGTCACCACCGGATCCGGCGCATCGCCGACGCAGCCAGTCATTCCCATGCAAGGTGCCACTGCACCGATGCCGCCTGCCGGCAAGCTGCCGACGCCAGCAAGCACGGCACCGGTGGCGGCCAAGCCCGTGCCCAAGGTAACGCCGGTGGCATCTGCGCCTGCCGCAGCGTCCGCTCCGGCACCAACCGAGCATGGCCGGTACACACTCAACCTCAGCGCCTATGCCAGTGCTGCCAACGCCGCCGCCTTGCAACGCCGCGTGCAGGCTCTTGGCTACAGCGCGAGCAGTCACCAGATCAGCCAAGCGGGCAAGCAGCTTACGCAGGTAAGCGCCGGCCCGTTTGCCACGCGTACCGCTGCCGAAGCCGCGCGCTTGAAAATCACCCAGGCTGTCCCCGGTGTGCAGCCGCGTGTGCAGGAGCAAGAGGCAAGTCGTGAGGTCGCAGCGCCTGCGGCAACCCAGACTGCTCGCGAGGTGACAGCGCCTGCAGGAAACCAGATTGCCTCGAAGGCAGGCGGTTGGGCGGTCCAGTTGGCGGCGCTGAGCAGCGAGTCAGATGCCAATGCGTTGCGCGACAAACTGCGCGCCAGTGGGTTTGATGGTTACGTAAGCCCGGTACAAGCGGCGGGCAAAAAGCTGTGGCAGGTGCGCGCCGGTCCGCAGACACAACGCGCGGATGCGCAGCGCGTGCAAGATCAGATCAAGGCGAAGCTGGGTATCGACGGTGTCGTGCGCCAGGTTCCGTGAAGCCATGCTGCAGGTCGAGATCGGGACAGGCGCGTGAACTGGACTGACTACGCCATCATCGGCATTCTCGGCCTGTCCATCATGGTCGGGTTATGGCGCGGACTGGTGTCCGAGGTGCTGGCCCTGGTCATTTGGGTCGCCGCGTTCTGGGTGGCATGGTGGTTCGGGCCCGTGGTCGCGGCAAGATTCGAACATGTGATCGAGTTGCCCTCGGCTCGCATCATCTTTGCCTACATGCTCTGTTTCGTCGCAGTATTGATTGTTGGTGCGTTGCTGCGCTTCGTGGTCCGCCGGCTGATCGAGAGCACGGGTTTGTCCGGTACCGATCGATTGCTCGGGATGCTGTTCGGGTTTGCGCGCGGCGTGCTGCTGGTGACGTTGCTGGTGTTTCTGCTTGGCTTCACTGCATCCACGCGCGATCCATGGTGGCAGCAATCCGTTTTGCTGCCGCACTTTCAGCAGGTAGCCGCGTGGATAGGCCAGCGGGTACCGGCGGACGTTGGCAAATATTTGAATCCGCAGCGCGTGCTGGAGCATCTGCCAAGCTTGCACGCGCCGGTTGTGCACCCAATATCGGGGGCGACGGCGCCCGCACCAGCGACATCCGTGATCAGTGCGCCCGCCGCGCCTGCACGCACTCCCTCATCGGCGCGTACCCAGCATTGACCACCCACAGGCCGCACGCTGCTGGCAGCTTCATGGACCCAAGGCAACGTCTTTCCCGACTACCGATTTCTTGATACAGGCAGCACACCATGTGTGGAATCATTGGCATAGTCAGCACCACGGATGTGGCACCGGCGCTGTATGACGGCTTGACGGTGTTGCAACATCGTGGCCAGGACGCCGCCGGCATCGCCACGGTCGATGGCGCGCACTTGCGCCTGCACAAGGACAATGGCCTGGTGCGTGATGTGTTCCATCAGGACTCCATCAGTTCACTGCGCGGGCACATTGGAATTGGCCATTGCCGCTATCCCACCGCAGGCACCTCCGGCCCCGCCGAGGCGCAGCCGTTTTACGTCAACTCCCCGTACGGTATCGCGTTTGCACACAATGGCAACCTGGTGAATACCGACGCCTTGCGGCGCGAGATGTTTCAGAACGACCGCCGTCACATCAACACCCAGTCCGATTCCGAAGTGCTGCTGAATGTACTCGCGCACGAGTTGCAGATTCAGGAGCGGATGGAACTCACCCCCGATCACATCTTCAAGGCGGTGGCGGGCTTGCATGCGCGCGCGAGCGGTGGCTATGCGTGTATCGCGTTGATCCTGGGCTACGGGCTGGTGGCGTTCCGCGATCCGCATGGCATTCGCCCGCTGGTGCTTGGCGAACGGCTGGTCGGTGACGCGCGTGAGTACGCGGTGGCATCGGAATCGGTAGCGTTGGACGTGCTCGGTTTTACCCGTATCCGCGATGTGGCGCCCGGCGAAGCAGTCATCATTACCGACGATGCCCAATTGCATACGCGCCTTTGCGCCGGACGCGTGGCGCATACACCGTGCATTTTCGAATACGTCTACCTGGCCCGACCGGACTCGATGATCGAAGACGTGTCGGTGTACAAGGCGCGCCTGCGCATGGGCGAGAAGCTCGCCGAGAAAATCCTGCGCGAACGGCCGGACCACGGCATCGACGCGGTCATTCCGATTCCAGACACTGCGCGCACCGCGGCGAGTGCGCTGGCTGGGGTGCTCGGCGTGCCGTTCCGCGAAGGCTTCGTCAAGAATCGTTACATCGGTCGCACGTTCATCATGCCCGGACAGGGCGAACGGGTGAAGTCCGTGCGGCGCAAGCTCAACGCCATCGGGCTCGAATTTCGCAACAAGAACGTGCTGCTGGTGGACGACTCCATCGTGCGCGGCACGACCTCCCGGCAGATCATCCAGATGGCGCGCGATGCCGGTGCAAAAAACGTTTATTTCGCTTCCGCCGCGCCGCCAGTGCGTTTTCCGAATGTCTACGGCATCGACATGCCGTCCACCGCTGAACTGGTTGCCGCCGGGCGCTCGGAGAAGGAAGTGGAGAAGGTGCTGGGCGCGGACTGGTTGATCTACCAGGATCTGCCTGATCTGGTACGTGCCGTCCAGGAAGGTAACGAGGAGCTCACTGCCTTCGACACGTCGTGCTTTTCCGGCGAGTACATTACCGGCCTGGATCCACACTATCTGGAACAGATTCAACTGCTGCGCTCGGATGAGGCCAAGACCGCGCGTCAAGTGATGTGAACTTCAGCCGTGCGAATGCCGGATTCTGCTTGCGGCCGATGTATCTGCTCGACAATCCGCGACCGACGCTGCATTGCCCGCCAGATGGCTCCTGTACTGGAACCGATTCATGACCGATCTGCACGCCGCCGCCAGGCAGTGTCTCGATGCTGCGGAACCCGATGAAAAGCTGCGCCTCACTCGGGCAACCTGGGAAGCCGTCCTGGCCGGAGAGCTGCACGCCGACCCTGTGGCGCCGCCGCCTGAGCCGATCAGCGCACCCGGTCGCCCGGCGCGACCAGTGCTGGTCAATGCGCGACAGGTGCCGCAGCGCGGGCTGGGCAGCGAGGAGGGTCGTGCGGCGTTGGTGCACGCCATTGCGCATATCGAATTCAACGCCATCAATCTGGCGTGGGATGCGGTGTACCGCTTTCGGGGCATGCCCGCTGCCTACTACCGTGATTGGGCGAGCTGCGCTGCTGACGAAGCGCGACACTTTGCCATGTTGGCGGGTCGGCTGCAGGAGCTGGGCCACGTCTACGGTGATTTCGCCGCGCACGACGGCTTGTGGCAGATGGCGGAAAAAACCGCCGGCAGCGACACTGCGCGCATGGCGCTGGTGCCGCGGGTACTCGAAGCTCGCGGGCTCGACGTGACGCCCGGCATGATCGAACGTCTGCGCCAGCTTGGCGATACCCGCACGACTGCCGTCCTCGAAGTGATCCTGCGTGAGGAAGTGGCCCACGTCGCCGCCGGTACGCGCTGGTATCGCTACTGCTGTATCCGCGACGGCCTTGAGCCAGTGGATACCTTCTTCGCGTTGTTGAACGAATACATGGGCGTCAACCTGCGCGGCCCGTTCAACCTGCCGGCACGCCGCGAAGCTGGCTTTGTCGACGCTGAGCTCGCGCGGCTGACGGCGTTGGCAAGCAGCGGTACCTAGCGCGCGGCAAGTGTGGAATTCCAAACCGGGGCGGACCGCCGTGGACAGGCGAGGTGGCGCTTGGGTCACTCCGTCTGCGGAAGTTCCACGTGATCGAGCCGCCGCAAAGGCGAACTCAATACGCAATTGCCCTGGCCCTTGGCACCGGGTGAGATCGGCGTGCCCTGGCGGATACCGCAGACGTGCGCACGATCCAGAACGGATCGCCTCAGCTGATGTCATCGGCTCGCCGGAAGTTTTTGGGCCGGAGCTGAGAGTGCGATCAGGTTATCGGAGCCGCGTTCCTGGCGTGCCTGGACACCGGCAAGTTCGTCCCAGTATGCACACCGGGCTCGCAGCGCCGGACGGATATCCGTCGAGGCCGCAAGACGTGGATGGCCCCGGGGCGGGAAGACAAGCTCGCACCGATACCTCTGTTTGGACGGCCCTCGCGTGCCAATCGCTTCCGACATGATGGCGGAGTCATACCATTTGCTCCCCCCGGTTTGTTTGCATCATGTCCGCTGCATTCGCTCGATCACGCTGCCTCGACAAACCCGCGTGCATCTTCCCATCGTCAACGACACTGCTACGGACCCCACTAGCGGAGAAAGTTATGGGCATAAGCAATCGCAAATTCGGCGCAGACGCCGAAAGTCAGAAGGGTGGCATCGGCTACATATTCATGTGGCTTTTGGGCGTGCCAATTCCGCTCCTCATCATCTTCGCGCTGCTTCGCGGCTGCGCATAGCGTCCGGCCCTCCGCACCCCTCCATACTAGTCATTGAGGAGAAAATCATGCCCGTTGTCGATACCGTGGCGACCCCTCGCGATGTCTTCGCTACGCCTTCACTCAGTTTCAAGGCCATATTTGCCGGCTGGTTCATCGCCACCGGCGTCGCCGCTCTGCTTTACCTCGCTGGCCTGGCGCTGGGGTTCTCGAGCTTCAACGCGTGGGATGCGGCAGACAGCGCCAAAGGCATCGGCATCGGGACAGGCATCTGGATGGTCCTCACCTGGGCTGCAGCATTGTTCCTGGGCGGCATGTTCGCCAGTTGGTTCGACGGTAGAAACGACGACACCTCCGGCGCCGTCCAGGGTGTGGCAGTGTGGGGTGTGTCCATGGTGGCTACGGCGATCTGGGTGGCCTTCGGACTGTCCCAGGCCGTCACTACACACGGTGCCATAGCGGATATGCACGCTCCGCAGGCTGCAGGAGCGACCACGGCGGCGCCGGCTGCTCCTGCAGCGGTGATGGTGCTTGACGCAAATATCCAGCGATTGATGTCCGCAGACGGTTCAGACCGCAGCAGTTGGTCGGCGCCTGTCACTGCAGCGCTTGTCGCCGGCCACGATGACACCGCAAACGCCCTGTTGGCGGCGCGGATCGGTGCGCCCCAAGCAGCCACGGCCGCGGAGCTGGGTCGACTTGCTCCGGAGATTCAGGCTGCCACGCGCAGCGCGAAAGCGGCTGCAGACAAAGCCGCGCACTATGCAGCCATGACCCTTTGGATAGCCTTCATCAGTGCGTTCCTGGCCCTTGTTGCCGCCGTGCTGGGTGGCTGGCTGGGTGCCGGCCATGTCCATCATGTTTACCATCTGCGCGACTATCCCACGCGCACGCGTCAGGTCGTGTAACTTGCCAATATCCAGGCAGGAGAGCGCGCCATGGCTCTCCTGCGGCACCAACAAGCTGATCCTCGTTGACGCGAAGACCCCGGAAGACACGCACATGAGTATGTTGCAACTTGACCCGCCCATTCCACTGGTGACGCCCAAGGGCGAAGGCTTTGCGCACGTTCTGCTCGACTATGGTCCGGAGTCCGATCTTTACTGGACCGTGTTGATTACACAGACCGGAGAGATCTGGACGTACGCCAACCGTTACGTGCGTGCAGGCAAGAACATCACACTCGGACGGACACAGCCGAACGTGCCGGAGGACGACCAACATCACCCAGCGCCGTTCCGCGGCAATGGTGGCGCGCCGCTGGCAAGCACCGTGGTTGGCGATGGGGCAGGTGAGCGCATCCTCGCGTGACGGACAGTGGACGAATCGTTGACTGTGCGACGACGGATGGCTTGGCATAGTGATGTTACCTGCGGTGTACGTACCGCCTCACGCCAAGCAAGAAGGAAAAAACCATGACTCAGAACCCACGATTCCTGTCGGCCTCCACGTTGAACGGCGACACCGTCAAGAACCACAAGGGCGAGTCCGTCGGCGACCTCAAGGACATCATGATTGATACGACCAGCGGCAAAGTTGCGTACGGCGTATTGTCGTTTGGCGGTGTGCTCGGGATGGGCGAAAAGCTGTTCGCCGTGCCTTGGGACGCGCTGACGGTCGACGGCTCCAACAAGCAGCTACTGCTCAATGTTGACAAGGAAAAGCTCAAGGATGCACCCGGCTTCGACAAGGACCATTGGCCGAATTTTGCGGACCAGGCATTCACTGACAAGATGCGTGCCTACTACGTGAGTTGATCTGCTTCGACATGTGCCATATGGAAAGCCGCCGAAAGGCGGCTTTTCCTTTGCGCGTGAGCAAGACCGCCCTGCACGATGATCGGTACGCAGTCAGCGCAGGTGTGCCGGTGGGGCCGCGCGCCAGTGGTGGGATTGCTGACAAGTTCTGCTCGTGACTGTGTTCGTGGGTACGCCGCAGCAGTTGCATGGCGAATGACGGCCCACCGGATAGTGCAGTGCCAACGCCGCTCAGGCAAGCCCGCCGCAGGTCGCTGTCACGTTGCGCGAAAAAACGGGCAAAGCTCAGGCAGCCATGGAGATAGGAATGAGCCGGAGCAGCGATCGGGCCACCGTGAGCAGCACCTCCCCGAAGTCCGTCACGACGCCAGCAGGGCTTCCTGGATGACTTCCACCGGTGCATTGGTGAAGGTCTTGGCGATCTCCCGGATGAGGCGCCGTACGGTTTCCTTGTGCAACTGGGGCCGGATCTGCCCCAGGGTTTGCGGATCGGCGACGAGCACCAGGCCTTCGTATTCGTTGTTCAATGCCGAAGCGTTCAGACGGTGCGCCACCTGTTTGGCGAATGTTGCCTCGTCCGTCGCCTGAGCGTCTGATTCTGGCGGTCGATGACCAGCCGGACCTTCGTCGTCCATCTGCGTTGGTTTCAGCAACTCCACTTGTTTCAGTGACATCCTGGTGGCGCTGCCGACGTTGTGGAAAAGGCGGGCCTCTTTACCATTGGCAACCATGACCCATGTTCCGGCGGGTATCTTTTGCATGCGTTGTCTCCTTGCGTGGGCGTGTGGGGATCTGAACCACGGCGGGTGCCTTGCGACTTGAGAGCACCTCCGCACTTCCCCGGCGAGCGCGGCGGGATGATGTGAAGGCGCAGGGAAGGTTTCCAGAAGCGTTGCAGTGCCGCCGACGTCTCGACCGGTGCTGGGAGTCGCTGCCGTGTGCGGGGCTTGCGCACTGGCAGAACAACCGCTCCGCGGTGCTTCGTCGCATCAGTGAGTTGCTGCACAAGCACCTTGCTGCGCCTCGGCTTTTGCAAGACTTGATCACAGCCGTGCCTGACCACTGACGCACGCAAACGAGTGGAGTGAGACCTCCGATAATTCGCGGACACACTTCAGCTTCCAGCAGTTGGGCAATCAGCATTTCCGGGATATGGGCCGCTGCGCGGAAGGGATGAATGAAGCGAGTGGCGACTGCCACTTTCTTCACCCCGCCCAACTCGCGAGTAACCATGAATGCCGGGTCGATGGTGTGAACCCAACCCTGGCAGGGCACCATGCGTGGCGCGCGATCGTCAGCGGAACACTCCCAACAGCCACAGCACCAGGACGATCAACAGGATGACGCCGATGCCTCCCATCGGGCGGTAGCCCCATGAACGGCTGTATCCCCACGTGGGCAGAGCGCCGATCAGCAGCAGCACCAGAACGATAACTACCAGCAGTGAAATCGACATTGTCGTATTTCCTTTTAGCGTGAGTTCGAAGGTCCGTCACGAATGGAATATCGCGACATGCGCACCGTCGCACCCGATTGGTGGACGCACTGTCAACGCATGTCGCTGCGGACCGGGTGGCGCGCTGCTCATGGCGGGAAAATATTGGTTGCGTACGCCAGCGGAAACGCTGTGTACGAATGATGGCGGCGATCTGCTGCGGCCAGTGGACGCTGACCGAGCCAGACCCGGCCTGGGACCGCAAGGTCATGGTCATCACTGCGCATGAATATGGCAAATGCCGGCACGCATTGGCATGACCGGGAAGCCTGCGCGCTGGCCAGTCGCTCAGCAGCCGCAGGCGGCGTGACATGCCGACTTTCGCCGACGTCGTCACCATCGCATGTGAAGCGACCGATTTCCCGCGCAAAGACACTTCAGCGAAGCTTCTGCATGACCGTATCGAGGTCCTGGCGGAGCTCGTCGATGCCGGACCACGGGTCGGTGCGCAGGCGCGCAAGCCGTTTGGGGGTGGAGTGGATGTCGAACGCGTGTCCACTTTTCAGCTTGCCAAGTTCGCTCCAGCGCAGCGGCATTGCCACCGGCGCGCCCGCACGCGCGCGGAGTGAGTACGACGCCACACTGGTTGCGCCACGACTGTTGCGCAGGTAATCCACGTAGATCAGACCACGCCGCTGCGCCTTGCTCGCGGTGGCAATGAATTGCAGCGGATGGGCTTGCGCCAATGTGCTGGCGAACGCCTGCGCAAAGCTCTTCGCCTGCGGCCAGAGGCAGGCGGGACGCAGGGGCACCACCACATGCAGGCCTTTGCCGCCGGTAGTGCGCACGAACGATTCCAGTCCGAGCCGCGTCAGCAGTCGATGCACCATGCGCGCCGCTGCCACCACCCGATTCCAGGCTACGTCTGCAGCGGGATCGAGATCGAACACAATGCGATCAGCACGGTCCGGCTGCTCGATCGTCGACCCCCACGTGTGGAATTCCAGCGTCCCAAACTGCACGAGCTCCAGCACTGAGCGGGCATCAAGCGCATAGATGTAGGTGGCTTGAGCGCCGGACTCTTCCTTCAGCTTTGCCATGCCGACGTGGTTCAAGCCCTGGATCACGTGCTTTTGGAAAAAGCAGGCGCGCGCAGTGCCCTGCGGACACCGAACGACCGACGTCGGGCGATGCACCACCCCCGGCAGGAACCACTCCATCACGCTCGCGTAGTAGTCAGCCACGTCCTGCTTGGTGATGCCGTTGTCCGGATACACGACACGCTCCGGATGACTGATGACGATATCGGGCGCAGCGCTGCCGGCTTTTCTGCTCTTGTCCCGTGCGGCCGGTTTCGCGCCATCGACGGACGGAGTGCGGTCGGAATCGGTCAGGTCGGCAGGCGTCTTGTCAGTGCGCATGATCTTCAGACTCGGTTGACGCAGCAAGTGGTTGTTGCCGATGCCGCGGTAATACACCTCGACCACTGCGGTTGGCTCGACCCAGCGCGCGTCGCGCAACAACGGGTCGATCGCGGTGAGGTTGGGGGGCGGGTGTTTGCTGCCGGTGTTGGCAAGACTCTGACCCAGACGATGAAGCTGTTCGTCCGAGAACCCGCTGCCGACCCGGCCTGCATAGATCCAGCCGGTCGCCACCTGGGGATCGGGCCTGGCCAGCAGTAGCGAACCGAAGCCCCTGCGGCTGCCCTTGGGCGCGGTGTAGCCGACCACGGCAAACTCGTCGCTTTGCACCCGTTTGATCTTCAGCCAGGCGTCACCACGCCCGGGCCGATAACCGGAATCGGCGCGTTTGGACATGATGCCTTCCAGTTGCTCCCCGGTCGCCATGCGGAATGCATCCTCGCCATCGCCGAGCACGTGCGAGCTGAAGGCCAGGCGCTTTGATGCATGCATCAGCAATTTGCGCAGCAGTTCCTTGCGTTCCAGCAAAGTCACCCGCGACAGGTCGCTGCCTTCGAGGTAGGGCAGGTCGAACAACATGTAAACCAGTGCCGACTGAGCTGTTCCGGAAAGGGTCTGTTGCAGTGCGTTGAAGTCGCTGCGTCCACGCGAATCCAGTGCAACAAGTTCACCATCGAGGCGCGCGGAATGCAGCCCCAAGGTCTCCAGCGCTTGCAGAATATCGGGTAGTCGATCGTTCCACGCCAGCGCGTTGCGTGACCACAATTTTACCTTCCCGCGGGCGATCGCGGTGAGGATGCGATAACCATCCCACTTCACCTCATGCAGCCATTGTTCGCCGGCGGGCGGAGTGTCGCGCAGGCGCGCCAATTGCGGCCTGAAGAACGCATTGGTCGCGGGTGCCGTGCGCGCGCCATGCAGCGCCGAGGCAGCCTTTGCCAGGCGTAACCGCGGTGCCTTGCGCCCTTTCGGGGCGGTCCGCGTGCGCGCCACGGATTTTTTCGCAGCGGCCTTGGTGGCTGGCGTTTTTGCGGCGGCATGGGTGCTGCGGCGCATGTTTGCATCAAGCAAGTCGTCAGCTTCCACGTCTCCGGAAAACGCATCCTTGACCTTGATCAGGAACCACGCTGGCTGGCGTTGCTTGCGGCTGCTGCGCACCAGATCCCAAGCGCCCTTGAGGCGGGTCCCGAACAGCTCGAAGCGCAGGTGTCCCTTGTCCAATTGTGCTGCTGCATCTCCTTCGGTCGTCCACACGCCCGAGTCGAACTGATCGACGTGGCCCTTGCCATAGCCGTGTTCGATGTCACCTGCGAAAGCCGCGTACGCGAGCGGGTGGTCTTCCACCTCCACCGCCAGACGCTTCACCTGCGGGTCATAGCTGGGCCCTTTGGGCACCGCCCAACTCTTCAATACATCCCCAAGCTGCAGGCGGAAATCGAAGTGGCGACTGCTGGCATGATGCAACTGCACCACGAAAATCGTTCGCTGGTCTGTTCTGCGGGATGTGCTGCCCGGTGGCTCCGGTGTCCGGGAAAAATCCCGCTTGCGCCGGTAATCCCGAAGGCTGTCCATGATCAGCCGGTCGGGCCGCCGATCACGAGGAAATAGCGCACAAGGTTGGTACGCGCCGTCGCGTCGAGATCGGCTTCGGTGCTGCGTCCGGGTGCATCGGCATCATTCTGGAGCGCGACGCGGTTGGTCACTTCGGAGAGCTTGCCGAACGCAGGCCCCGTTGCGGGTTTATCGTTGCAGCCTGGGACTGGCCGGCTCGCGCCCTGGCGTTTCACGGTCGCCGCGGCGCAGGTAGTGGTGGCCATGCTGCATGACTCCGTCGGGGGCGAATGTGGCAAACGCTAGTCGCAGCGGCGTACGCCACAGGTGAAGTGCCGGTTACGACGTATTTGACAGCACGTGTACACCGAGCCCGGGATAGTCCGGATGTGGTGTTGTTGCATTGCTGGCGCCTGGCTTCGCAGGTCAGCCCTGCCACGCACGACGGCAGCCGACTCCAGGCACGAGCCGGCGGCGCCGGTCCGCGCGCGGCGTTCATCCTGATCGAATCATCATCAACTGAGGGCGCAAGCCATGGCACGTCCCATCTGGTCTGGAACTCTTTCGTTCGGCTTGCTCAATGTGCCGGTAGCGCTGATGTCCGGCGAACGCAGCGTTGACCTGCATTTCCGCATGCTCGACAGTCGCAACAACACGCCGGTGCGCTACGAGCGCGTCAATGCGGAAACCGGTGAAGAGGTGCCGTGGAAGGAAATCGTCAAGGCGTTCGAGTACGCCAAGGGCAGTTACGTCGTGCTGGCGCCCGAGGACCTCAAGGCTGCGGCTTCCGACGGGCACGAAGTGGTGGAGGTAAAGGCCTTTGTTGCAGCCGATTCGATCGGTCCGGAATATTTCGAGAAGCCGTACTTCCTGGTGCCGGGCAAGAAGGCGGAGAAGGGGTATGTGCTGCTGCGCGAGACGCTCCAGCGCACGGGTCGGATTGGTATTGCGCGGGTAGTTATCCGCACCCGTGAGTATCTGTCCGCAGTGATGCCGCGTGGCAACGCGCTGATGCTCCTGTTGTTGCGTTATCCGCAAGAATTGGTCGATGCTCACGAGTACAAGATTCCGGAAGATACGACATCGCAATACCGGATTTCGCCCAAGGAAATGCAGATGGCGGAGCAACTCATCGACTCGATGAGTGATGACTGGAATCCTGCGGACTACCGCGACGAGTTTCGCGATCGCCTGCGCCAGGTCATTGAGAAACGGATGAAATCCGAAGGTGTAGTCTCGACTGAAGCAGAAGACGATGCCGGTACCCCGGAGAATGCCACCACCAACGTCGTCGATTTCATGGCGCTCCTGCAAAAGAGCCTGGCCAGCAAGAAGCGTACGCCGGCAAAGCAGAAGCCGGAACCAGCAGCCCGCAAGAAAGCCTCCGGCAAAAAGTCTTCTGTGGCGCCAGGAAAAAAGAAGACTGCGACGAAGAAAGCCGCCGCAGGTGCAAAGACGCGGAAGGCCGGATGACCGAGCGCTTCCACGCACTCGAGCATGCTCACTCCGCGTTCCACGCCGCGGCAGCCGGGCAGCGGCAAGGTCGTAAAGCGGGGGTCAACACATGTCGCGCAAAATGAGAATGCCCCGAAGGTTTTCCGCTGTGCTCGGCCGCGAGCCGGTCACGCCCGGCCGACGCAGGTCCCGGCGTGTTCACGAGTCAAGTTGCTGCGCATTGGTCTCGATTTGTTCGCGGCGTGCACGCCACACTTCGGCCGTTTGTGGCTTGACGAACAGCGAGATGATTTCCGGATGCGTCGCCGTTGCCTGCCGCTCGATCCGGTTCACGCAAGCTTCAATTTGCGTGGTGTTCAACGCATCCTCGAACTCGGCGCTGAGCGCGGCCACGACCTGATTTGGCCCCATCTGCACAGTCAACACGCCGTTCGCGCAGCGCACACCTTCGTCGGCCGCGGCAATCGCGAGAATCGCTTCGCTCACCGCCGGGTGCGCGGTTTCACCAATCAGCAGACCCTTGGTCTCGCGCGCCAGCAGCATCGCGGCGATGGCCAGCACAGTGGCGATGCCGACGGAGGCGACCCCGTCGAGCACGGGTTGCTCCAGGATCTGCGCACCGATCAACCCGGCCAGCGCTATCAACAAGCCAAGCAGCGCCGCACTGTCTTCCAGCAAGACGCTGAACGTGCTTGGGTCTTTGCTTTGCCGGAATGCCGCGAAATATCCCAGCCGACCCTTGCGCGCGCGAAATTCACGTAGCGCGACGTACCACGAGGTTCCCTCGAACAGGAACGATACGGCCAGCACCACGTAGTTCAGCAGCGGCCACTGGATCGGTTCCGGGTGACGGATATGCATCACGCCCTCATAAAACGATACGCCAGCGCCCATGGACAGCACCAGCAGCGCAACGATGAAACTCCAGAAATACAGCTCGCGTCCATGCCCGAACGGATGGGTACGGTCAGGGGGCATGCCGGCACGATGCAAACCAAACAACAGCAACAGCTCATTGACGGTATCGACCAGTGAATGCACGCCCTCGCTGAGCATCGCCGAACTGCCGGAGAATCCGGCGGCCACGAATTTCGCGATCGCGATCATCAGGTTGCCGCCAAGGGCAACGTAAACCACCTTGTGGGAACTGGAGGCGGCCATGGATCAGTGGATGAAATGCAGTTTCTTGCGCCGCATGCAGAAGCGACCGTGACCACTGGCGTTGCCCGGATACACCGGCTGGATGCATCCCGTCGGATGAGGGGCAGAGGTGACGAGAATCTGGTCACCGAAGCCGCATGCGGTCCACAACAACCGCCCGGTCAGGCGGCGCAACTTTATTTTCCACGCGCCTTCCGGGTGCAAGGAGTGCCGCGGGAGCACCGCCACCACTTTGCGCCAGATCGCCATGGACGAAGCTTCTGTCATGTGTGCTTTTCGCCGAGCCGGAAGAAGGCAGTTTGCCGTGTCGAACGACCACGCGGAGTGAAACAGGCGATGGCTGAGCATGGTGCTGGGCCCTGAGCAGCCACCCCGTTCTCCGCAAGGCGACCCGAATCCATGCCGGCATGAAAATACCTGGCCGATTCAGCAGTCAGGGCAGTCGACGTCACATGGGCATCGCACCAATATCACTCGAGCTTGGCGCGCCATGAGCGATGGTCAGCCTCCTTGCCACGCGAGCCAGCCGCATGAATTTACCCATATCGTCAGCAATAATGTCGCCCGCCTCCCCGACCATGGCAACGCATCCCATCGCTGATCCCGAGCATCAGCCGCCGGATCCGCCACCGCCGACGTACCCGGAGCCGACCGATCCCAACCCGAGGCCTCTGGATAATCCCGAGTTGCCACCCACAAGCCCACAGGAACCACCGGTGCCTGCGCCTCGCATGTGAAAGCGCTCCCCGCGTGTCCCGCTTTTGACGCAATCGAGCGCCCCGGGTTGGCGATGATCGCGAGCGTCCCCGGGCCTCTGTGTGCCATGCCGGGAATGCCGGCCAAGTTGCTGCGCGAGGCGACACGCGACGCCAAGCTCCACTCGAAAGTGAGTACGGGCAGGGAACCGATCTGGGAACCAAGAAACGGGGGAACAGTATTGGACACATCTCGTTCAAGAACCGGTTCGGGGGTCAAGCCGTGGCACATTGACCGGCGTCGTGCCAAAGCAGGGTGTGAATCACGATTCGGTCGATTCGGCCCGACCAAACCAGCCGTTCTCCGGGCGAACTGGCCCCGAGCCATACACTCGCTGTCGCGGGTGCCGATATCGCGTGCTTTGTCGGTCTCGCGGCAATGGTCACTGCAGTATTTCCCGCTTTCGGCAACCATGCATTTGCATGCATCGCGCGCGCACGGGTGATCGATTTCCATGGTCAAGTTCCTCTGGCTTTGTGGCGTGAGTACACCGCAGACCTGTCAAATCGTCGACAGACCCGGCCGGCGAGGAGAACAGGAAAAATTTTTACGCGTTGGCGAGCGCCGGTTAACGTCTTGCGGGAGACGATGTGTGGCAGCAGGCGGGTTGAACATTCCTCACGCGAGCAGTCAGTGCTCGTGCGCCAGCTTGCGACGGGACAATTGAAGAACGTGCATGCGAATCGTCAACGAACGATGAGGATTCCGCACGGCATGTGCTTGCAGCGAAGTTTTCACATTCGCTGTGGCAAGTGCGAGGCCTCCGTGCGCTCGGCCACCGCACACAAGAAGGCCACCGCAAAGGTGGCCTGAATGTCTGTGATTTTTGGTCGGGGAGACAGGATTCGAACCTGCGACTTCTACGTCCCGAACGTAGCGCTCTACCAGGCTGAGCTACACCCCGAGGGAGCGGCGTATGTTAGTCGGCGACTGCGGGCTTGGCAACATTCCGCTGCGTGGATGCGAACTTGCGCCCGGCCGGACAGGCTGACCATCTGCTAATCTTGGCGGTCGCTGGCGTGCGCTGCGCGCCTGGCGCTATCCCGTCCCGCTGCATGAAAGAGAATCTCATGGCGCTTACCCCGGCCCGCACCATGCCTGGCGTGCTCGAACTGTTGCCGCTCGACCAGATCGCGTTGCAACGCATGCTGGACGTCATTCGCCGCAACTACGAACGCTTCGGGTTTTTGCCGATCGAGACGCCGGTGATCGAATACTCCGATGTGCTGCTGACCAAAAGTGGCGGGGAGACCGAACGTCAGGTGTACTTCGTGCAATCCACCGGCGCGCTGGATCACGCGGAGAAAAGCGCTTCGGGCGTACCCGAGCTGGCGTTGCGTTTTGATCTGACCGTGCCTTTGGCGCGCTATGTCGCCGAGCATGAGCGCGACTTGAGCTTTCCGTTCCGCCGCTACCAGATGCAGCGCGTGTATCGCGGCGAGCGCGCACAGCGCGGACGCTTCCGCGAGTTCTATCAGTGCGACATCGACGTGATCGGCAAGGATAACCTGTCGGTTCGCTATGACGCTGAAATCCCGGCGGTGATCTACAGCGTCTTCCGCGAGCTCAACGTCGGCGCCTTCACCATCCAGCTCAACAATCGCAAGCTGATGCGCGGCTACTTCGAAAGCCTCGGCATCCTTGACGGCGGGCAACAGATGCTGGTGCTGCGCGAAGTGGACAAACTGGACAAGCGCGGTGCCGATGCCGTGCGCGCCACGTTGACCGGCGAGGGCTTTGCGTTGGACCCTGGCGTGGTGCAGAAGATCCTGGCTTTCGTGCAAATACGTTCCACCTCGTTGCATGATGCACTGGAGCAGCTCGATGCGCTGGGCAGCGGTCCGCCGGGGATGGAGGAAGGGCGCGCGGAGTTGCGCGAAGTGCTCACCCTCATTCACGCATTTGGCGTGCCGGAAACCCATTTTGCGTTGAACTTGTCCATCGCGCGCGGGCTGGATTACTACACGGGAACCGTGTACGAAACGACGTTGAACGATCATCCACAGATTGGCTCGGTGTGCTCGGGTGGCCGCTACGAGAATCTGGCGGGTCAGTACACCAAGTCGCATCTGCCCGGGGTCGGTATCTCGATCGGGCTTACGCGCTTGTACTGGCAGTTGCGCGACGCGGGCCTGATTGCGGCAGCCAACAGCACGGTCGACGTACTGGTGACACACATGGATGCAGCGCAATTGCCGGCGTATCTTGCCCTGGCGGGTGAGCTGCGTGCTGCCGGCATCGCAACCGAGGTCGTGCTCGAAGGGGGCAAGCTGGGCAGGCAGTTCAAGTACGCGGACCGCGCCGGTATCCGCTTCGTGATTGTGCTGGGCGATGCCGAGATCGCGGATGCTACGGTGACAGTGAAGGACTTGCGCCGTGGTGACCAGTTTGCGGTGGCGCGGGGCGAGCTGATCAAGACGCTGCGCGTTGAGTTGGAACAAGCGTCCGCCATGGGCTGAAAGCCAAACCCTGATTCCATCGCTACAGGCTGTGGGGCGGGCACTGCCCGCGGCCAGTGACGGGTGTCACCGATTCAGATGTACCGCGTCCAAGCGACCTCGACAAACAACATTATTCTTTCGGGACGACTTTTGTGAGCGAGACAATTCTTCTGGATGGCAACAGCCTCACGCGCACGCAAATGATCGCCGTCGCGCGGCACGGCGCGTCAGTGGCGCTGGATGCAGCAGGCTTGGTGCAGGTGCAGCGCGCTGCGGATTTTCTGGCCGACAAGGTCAGTTGTGGTGAGCCGACCTATGGCGTGACCACGGGTTTTGGCAGCAACGCCGACAAACTGCTGGGCGCGCACCGGGTGCGCGATGAACTGCCCGGTGGAAATCCACAGCAGCATGTGGATGGCACGCTGCTGGAAGAACTGCAGCACAACCTGATCATTACCCACGCCGTGTGCGTAGGCAAACCATTCAGCGCCGACGTTGTGCGCGCAATGCTGGTGATCCGTATCAATACGTTGATGCGTGGTCACTCGGGAATCCGCGTCAGCACGCTGGAGGCGTTGGCCGCTCTGCTCAATGCCGGCATCGTTCCGGTCGTGCCGGAGAAGGGCTCGGTCGGTGCCAGTGGGGATCTTGCACCGTTGTCGCATCTGGCCATTGTGCTGCTCGGCGGTGGCGAAGCGTTCTATCTCGGTGAACGCATGACGGGCGCGGAGGCGCTCAAACGCGCAGGGCTCACGCCGGTGCGGTTGTCGTTCAAGGAAGGCCTGGCTCTCAACAACGGCACCGCGCAGATGTTGGCCACGTCGGCGTTGGCACTGGACGCCATGGAGCACTTGCTGGACACCGCCGATCTCGCTGCGGCGATGACGCTGGATGCGTTTGCCGGCCGCAGCGGCGCGTTGCGTGAGGATGTGCACGCGCTGCGTCCGCACCCCGGGCAGGTGGCCACCGCAGCGCATGTACGTGAGCTGCTGACCGGTTCCACATTGATGGACATTCCGTATCACCTGGTGCCGCGCTTCAAGCCATGGACCGCAGCAGCGTGGAGCGAAGCCGACGACCAGGCGCTGAGTTTCGACATCGGCTGGGACTGGGTGCCGGCCAATCAACGGCATGGTCGCGAGGCGTTTTATCGGCGCTTCATGCCGTTCAAGGGTGGCAAGAAACATCAGCCACAGGATGCTTACAGCCTGCGCTGCATACCGCAGGTGCATGGCGCCGTGCGTGATGCGTGGCTGCAGGCGTGCCGGGTCATTGATATCGAGTTGAATTCGGTCACTGACAACCCGCTGGTGTTCCCCGAGAATGCGGACGAGCCATTCATCGAGGATCAGGTGATCTCGGCGGGCCACTTCCACGGCATGCCGCTGGCGCTGGTGATGAGTTACGTCAAGGCGGCGATCCCGGTGTTGGCGTCGATCTCCGAGCGGCGCTTGAACAAGCTGGTGGACCCGGCGACCAATGATGGCCTGCCGGCGTTCCTTACCGGCAACGAGGACGGCACGGATTCGGGCTTCATGATCGTGCAGTACACGGCTGCGGCATTGGTCAATGATCTGGCTACCCGCGCACACCCGGCCTGTGTGTACTCGATACCGACCAGTGCGAACGCCGAGGATCACGTGTCGATGGGTGCCAACGAAGCGCGCCAGGTATTGGAGATGACCGAGGATCTGGGGCATGTGCTGGCGTTGGAACTGTTGACCGCCGCGCAGGCGCTGGAGTATCGCGAGACGATGTTGAACGCCGCGCAACGCCTGGCGCAACGCGGTGGCTGGCAGGCGCTGGCGGCCAAAGTGGACAACGCCCCGCGCGAAGATCACCCGCATTACGCGCAGTTTGTGACCGAGCTGGAGCGTCTGGCGACGGCGCTCACCAGCGCCGGTGACTTCCATGCCGGCGACAGCGTGCGTGCGGCGCATGCGCGGCTGCGCGAGAAGGTCGCGTTTTTGCATCGCGATCGCGCGCTGGACCCTGACATCCGGGCCGTCTGCGCACTGGTGCAGGGCAACGCATTTATCCAGTCGACGGCCGCCTGAGTTTTCCCCGTGGGAGCGACAACATGAGCCTGATCCAGACCCCGGTTTCGTACGGCGAGCTGATCGACAAGATCACCATTCTGGAGATCAAGTCGCGGCGCATCGAGGATGCGGAGAAGTTGGCCAATGTGCGCAACGAGCTGGATCTGCTCAATGCCACCTGGGCCAATCACCACGCCGCGGAGACCGACATTGCGCGCGAGCGCGAGCAACTGCTGGCGGTGAATCAGGCGTTGTGGGATATCGAGGACGCGATACGCATGAAAGAGCGCGCGCAGGCATTTGACCAGGAGTTCATCGAGCTGGCGCGCTCGGTGTATTTCCGCAACGACGAGCGTGCGGCGTTCAAGCGCGCCATCAACCTCAAGCTCGGCTCCGAGCTGGTTGAAGAGAAGTCGTACAAGGACTACCGCGCCGGGTGAGCGTG
>CAJDVT010000033.1_pt1 | contig 21735 bp, 24 predicted proteins | sample 7391411 | NCBI WGS metagenome assembly CAJDVT01 (sample SAMEA7055698, study PRJEB34461) | soil metagenome | biome: terrestrial ecosystem; feature: Peninsula; material: soil | place: Antarctica | collected 2016 | reverse complement strand
CCGCTGTCCAAGACCAAGCATCATCGCGTGGTCGAAATCATCACTCGTGCAAACGGCTAAAGGGAGGGTGCAGAAATGATCCAGACACAAAGCACGCTTTCGGCGGCTGACAACAGTGGCGCAAAGCTGTTGATGTGCATCAAGGTGCTGGGCGGTTCCAAGCGCCACTACGCGGGCATTGGTGACATCATCAAGGTTGCCGTGAAGGACGCCATACCGCGCGGCAAGGTGAAGAAAGGCGAGGTTTACAATGCCGTGGTGGTGCGTACCGCCAAGGGCGTGCGTCGTGCCGATGGTTCGTCGATTCGCTTCGACGGCAACGCAGCGGTACTCCTCAACAGTAAGCTCGAGCCCATCGGCACCCGCATTTTCGGGCCGGTGACACGCGAGCTGCGCAGCGAACGATTCATGAAGATCGTTTCACTTGCGCCCGAAGTGCTCTGAGCGGAGTTTAGCTATGAAACGTATCCGCAAGGGTGATCACGTTCTCGTGATTGCCGGCAAGAACAAAGGCCAGCGTGGCGATGTGCTGCGCGTGGGAGATGACCGTGTGGTCGTTTCCAACGTGAACCTGGTCAAACGGCACACCAAGCCGAATCCGCAGGCCAATCAGGCTGGCGGTATCGTCGAGCGTGAAGCCTCGATCCATCTCTCCAATGTGCAGCTGTTCAACCCCGCCACGAACAAGGGTGAACGCGTCGGTACCAAAACGCTCGATGATGGGCGCAAGGTCCGCGTGTTCCGTTCGAATGGCGAGGTCGTGGACGCGTAAGGAACACGATGATGACGCGCCTTGAAAATTTCTATAAAGACCAGGTAGTAGCCAAGCTCACCGAGCAATTTGGCTACAAGAATGTGATGCAGGTGCCACGCATCACCAAGATCACGCTGAACATGGGCGTGGGCGAAGCGGCGGCCAACAAGAAGGTGCTGGACAATGCCGTGGCCGACATGGCCAAGCTGTCCGGGCAGAAGCCGGTCACGACCAAGGCCCGGTTGTCCGTGGCCTCGTTCAAGATCCGCGAAGGCTGGCCGATTGGCTGCAAAGTCACGCTGCGTCGCGCACAGATGTTCGAGTTTCTCGACCGCTTGATCAACATCTCGCTGCCCCGGGTACGCGACTTCCGCGGTGCGTCCGGGCGGGCGTTCGATGGGCGCGGCAACTACAACTTCGGCATCAAGGAACAGATCATTTTCCCTGAGATCGAATTCGATCAGGTTGACGCCTTGCGTGGCATGGACATTTCCATCACCACCACGGCCAAGACCGACGAAGAGGCGAAAGCCTTGCTGGCTGCGTTCAGCTTCCCGTTCCGTAACTGATAGGCGTAATCCATGGCCAAGACATCAATGGTGAACCGCGATATCAAGCGGGCGAAACTCATCAAGAAATATGCAACCAAGCGCGCCGAACTGAAGGCGATTGTGCTCAGCACGACCGCTTCCTACGACGAGAAAATGGCAGCACAGGGCAAGCTGCAGAAGTTTCCGCGTGATGCCAGTCCGGTGCGCCTGACCACGCGCTGCGCGCTGACCGGCCGTCCACGGGCGGTGTACGCGAAATTTGGCCTGGGCCGCAACAAGCTGCGTGAAGCGACCATGCGCGGTGACGTTCCGGGCTTGCGCAAAGCAAGTTGGTAAGCAATTCGCCTGCGGCGCTGGGTGTTCTGAACCAAGGATTCCAGTGCAGCAAGTGCCGTGCCAGCACTGGGACGGGTGGAAAGTTGTTCGCTGCAACCTGATTTGCTGATATAGTCGCCGGTCTGCGCAACGCAGGCCGACTGCAAAGTCAGCTCACAACTCAATTGATTTCCGGTTTTACTGGATATCGGTGCACTCTGAAGGACTCCTCATGAGCATGACTGATCCCATCGCCGATCTGTTTACGCGTGTGCGTAATGCCCAGGCTATGGGTAAACCCGCAGTGCGTATGCCATCGTCGAAACTGAAGGTGGCGATTGCCAACCTGTTGAAGAATGAGGGCTATATCCTCGGTGCCGAGGTTGCCGATGTCGAAGGCAAGCCGGTGCTGGAGATCCAGCTCAAGTATTTCGATGGACAACCCGCGATCGAGAAGATTGGCCGCGTCAGCCGCTCCGGCCTGCGTGTGTATCGTGGGAAGGAAGAATTGCCCAAGGTGATGGGCGGGTTGGGTATCTCCATCATTTCGACTTCCGCCGGTTTGCTGACCGATGCGCAAGCCCGTGCCAAGGGCCTGGGTGGCGAAGTCATCGGCCAAGTGGCGTAAGGAGCCTCTCATGTCACGTGTTGCCAAACAACCTATTGCCCTTCCCAAGGGTGTTGATCTGACCGTTGGCAAAGACGCCATCACGGTGAAAGGCCCGAAGGGCACCCTGAGCTTGCACCATTTGCCTGGTGTCTCGGTGGCCGTCGATGCTGGTGTGGCGCATGTCACGCTGGGTGCCGGGGTCGATGACATGTTCGGTGGTACCGCACGCTCGCTGCTGGCGAGCATGGTGCACGGTGTGTCTTCCGGCTATGAGCGCAAACTCGAGCTGGTGGGCGTCGGCTACCGCGCGTCGATGCAGGGCAAGGTGTTGAACCTCAGCCTGGGCTTTTCCCATCCAGTGGTATTCGATGCGCCCGCCGGTATAAGCATCGAAACGCCGTCGCAGACCGAAGTGCTGATCAAGGGGGCGGACAAGCAAGCGGTGGGTCAGGTCGCAGCCAAGATTCGCGGCTTTCGGCCGCCAGAACCATACAAGGGCAAGGGCGTACGTTACGCCGGCGAGAAGATCACGCTGAAGGAAGCCAAGAAGGCGTAATACCGCCGATCCGCTTTCAAGGAAATTAGAGATGAACAAAAACGAAAATCGTCTGCGCCGCGCCAAATCGACCCGCTCCCGTATCCGCAAGTTGGCGGTGGCGCGATTGTCGGTACATCGCACGGGACAGCATATCTACGCACAGGTGTTTGATGCTACGGGCCTGAAGGTCGTGGCTGCAGCGTCGACTCTGCAGAAATCAGTCGCCGATGGGCTCAAGGGCACACGCAATATTGCTGCCGCCGCGGCCGTGGGCAAGGCCGTGGCTGAGCGTGCACTGGCGGCAGGCGTTGACGCTGTCGCGTTCGATCGCTCAGGCTTTCGCTATCACGGTCGGGTCAAGGCGCTCGCGGATGCGGCGCGCGAAGCAGGACTGAAATTCTAGAGCGCGTTCATGGTTGTTGAGCATGAAGGCTCGGGCACCTTGCTCGTTGCTCGACCGCTCGCGCCAACCGGTTCGCGGAACGTAACACACAACAACAAGCGGCCACGCCGCAAGCAAAAGCCCCGGATCGTCCGGGCATATGGATAAAGCACATGGCTTCTACCGATCGCGAAAATTCCGACGGCATGCTGGAAAAGTTGATTGCCGTCAACCGTGTGGCCAAGACCGTCAAGGGTGGTCGCCAGATGAGCTTCACCGCGCTCACTGTGGTTGGTGACGGCGCAGGCAAAGTGGGTTTCGGTTATGGCAAGGCGCGTGAAGTGCCAATAGCCATCTCCAAGGCCATGGAGCGTGCACGCCGCCAAATGGTGGACATCGAATTGAATAACGGCACGCTGTGGTACGCCGTCAAGGCCAACCACGGCGCTGCGCGGGTATACATGCAGCCTGCTTCGGAAGGTACCGGCGTAATCGCTGGTGGCGCCATGCGTGCTGTGCTGGAAGTGGTCGGAGTCAAGGACGTGCTCGCCAAGGCGGTCGGTTCACGCAATCCGATCAATCTGGTGCGTGCGACGATCAAGGGCCTGCAGGCCGTTGCATCGCCCAAGAAGATCGCTGCCAAACGCGGCAAGACGCTGGAAGAGGTGATGGGCAATGGCTAAGTCAGCAGCGAAGACAACGATCCGCGTGCGCCTGGTAAAGAGTCTGGGTGGCGTGCAAGCTCGGCATCGGTTGAGTGTCAAGGCGCTCGGCCTGGGCAAGATCAACGACGTGCGGGAGCTGAAGGACAGCCCGCAGGTTCGCGGCTTGATCAACACCGTCTATTACCTCGTGCAGGTTGAGGAGTAAGCATCATGCGTTTGAATAATCTTCAGCCCAACGACGGCTCCAACAAGGAGCGCCTGCGCGTTGGTCGCGGCGTCGGTTCGGGCATGGGCAAGACCGCAGGGCGCGGCCACAAGGGCCAGCATGCGCGCGCCGGTGGCACGCACAAATTTGGCTTTGAAGGCGGCCAAATGCCGTTGAACCGCCGGATGCCCAAAGTCGGCTTCCGCTCCAAGACCAAGGCCGAGAGTCAGGAAGTCTTTTTGTACCAGCTAGCCAACATGAAAGATGATGTGATCGACATCGTGGCCTTGCACAAGGCCGGCCTGGTTGACGCGCGTGCGCGCAAGGTAAAGGTCGTGTTGAAGGGTGACATTGGTCGGGCGGTCAAATTGTCCGGACTGCTGGCTACGGTTGGCGCGAAGGCGGCGATCGAGGCGGCCGGCGGCAGCGTGGAGTAATTGACGGTGGCCGCAGCCAAAGGCAAGGGCAAAGGCAACGCTCTGGGCAAGCTGGGCAAGCTCACTGAGCTGCGTCAGCGCATCCTGTTCGTGGTCGGTGCGCTGGTGGTGTTCCGGCTGGGTTCGTTCATTCCCGTACCTGGTGTCAATCCGGATGCGATGAGCAATCTGGTCAACGGCAACGGGTTGATGGACATGTTCAACATGTTCTCCGGCGGTGCCCTGGAGCGCTTTTCGGTCTTTGCCCTGGGTGTTATTCCATATATCTCGGCGTCCATCGTGTTCCAGATGATGGGCTCGGTCGTCCCCAGCTTGATGGCGCTGCGCAAGGAAGGCGAAGCCGGCAAGCGCAAGATGACTATGTACACGCGCTATGCCACGGTTGGTCTGGCGCTGCTTCAGTCATTTGGTATTGCCGCCGCGTTGCAGGGGCAAGTGGCCGCAGGCGGCGCCCCGGTGGTGTATACGCCGGGCCCCGGGTTCATCCTGTCTTCGGTTATCGGCTTGACCGCTGGCACCATGTTGTTGACGTGGATTGGCGAGCAGATGACCGAGCGTGGTGTTGGCAACGGTATCTCGTTGCTGATCTTCGCGGGGATCATTGCTGGTTTGCCCGGTGCGGTGGTGCAGACGCTGGGCATGGCCAGCAACGGTGAGTTGTCGTTGCTCAAGCTGTTGCTGGTGTTTGGCGTGGCTCTCGGCGTGACCGCGTTTGTGGTGTTTGTCGAACGTGCGCAGCGGCGCATCACGGTGAACTACGCGCGGCGTTCCGGGGGGCAGAAGGCGTACATGAACCAGACCTCGAGCCTGCCGCTGAAAATCAACATGGCGGGTGTGATTCCGCCGATTTTCGCGTCGAGCTTGTTGATGTTCCCGGCAACCGCCATCACCTGGTTCAGCACGGGCAGTCCGTCACGTTGGGTGCAGGAGTTGACGCAGCAACTGACGCCTGGTCAGCCGTTTTATGAAATGGTCTCTGCGGCGCTGGTGTTCGGCTTCGCGTTTTTCTATACGGCGATCGTGTTCAACGCAGACGAGACGGCTGACAATCTCAAGCGGTCTGGCGCATTGATACCGGGTATTCGTCCGGGCAAGGCGACGGCTTCGTACGTTGACGCGGTCATGACGAGATTGACCCTGATTGGAGCGATTTATTTGGTCGCGGTATGTGCCGTGCCATCCTTCATGCAGGCGTACTGGCACGTGCCGTTTTATTTTGGTGGTACGTCGCTGCTGATTGTCGTGGTGGTGGTGATGGACTTCACGGCGCAGATCCAGGCGCATCTGGTCAGTCACCAGTACGAAAGTTTGCTGAAAAAAGCCAACCTTCGCCGCAGTTAGGTTTGGCGTTGAAGGGTCGAAGTCGGGAGCGCGGCGACACCTCTGGCGTCGCAGGTCTTTCCTGACACAGTAATTCAGGTTAAGATTGCGTGTTTACCGCGCAAGAAACGTATTCGGAGAGATAGAACATGGCGCGCATCGCTGGTGTCAATTTGCCGGTCCAGAAACATGTCTGGGTTGGCCTGCAAAGCATTTATGGCATCGGCCGCAGCCGGGCGAAGCGGGTTTGTGCGGAATCGGGCGTGGTGCCCACGACGCAAATCAAGGCGCTTAGCGAAGGCGAAGTCGAGAAGCTTCGCAACGAGGTTGGCAAGTACACCGTCGAGGGCGATCTGCGCCGCGAGGTGGGCATGGCGATCAAGCGGCTGATGGATCTGGGTTGTTATCGCGGTCTGCGCCATCGTCGTGGTTTGCCGGTACGTGGCCAGCGTACGCGTACCAATGCACGTACCCGCAAGGGTCCGCGTCGCGCAATCAGGAAGTGATTGCAAAAGGGCGATCCACCATGATCGCGAATTGCAGAAAGTGGCCATCTGTGGCTGCACCGATCAACAAGAGCTTCCAAAATTATGGCTAAGCCGGTCAAGACCAAGAAGAAGATCAAGCGCGTTGTCACGGATGCCGTGGCCCACGTGCAGGCCTCCTTCAACAACACCATCGTCACCATCACGGATCGACAGGGTAACGCCTTGTCGTGGGCCACAGCCGGTGGCGCGGGTTTCCGCGGATCGCGCAAGTCCACCCCGTTTGCCGCCCAGGTTGCTGCCGAAAAGGCGGGTCGGGCTGCTGGTGATTACGGCATCAAGACGGTTGAAGTGCGCATCAAGGGCCCAGGCCCGGGTCGCGAGTCAGCGGTCCGGTCGTTGAATGCATTGGGCTTCAAGGTCCTCAACATCATCGATGTCACGCCGATTCCGCATAACGGCTGCCGTCCTCCCAAGAAGCGTCGAGTCTAAGGATCAGTTTTTTGCGATCGTCCTTGATCGCAAGAATCAAAACCGGCCATCCATGGCTGGACTATTTGGAAAAGAATATGGCACGTTATCGTGGAGCTACCTGCAAACTCGCCAGACGCGAAGGTGCAGACCTCAGCTTGAAGAGCCCGGCGCGTGCGCTGGACTCGAAATGCAAGCTGGAAAACAAACCTGGTCAGCATGGCGCGAACAAGCGCATGCGGATGTCTGATTACGCTGTGCAGTTGCGTGAGAAGCAGAAGGTCAAGCGCATCTACGGTGTGCTTGAGCGCCAATTCAGCAACTACTACACCAAGGCGACGACGCTCAAGGGCAACACGGGCGAAAACCTGTTGCGTCTGCTCGAGAGCCGTCTGGATAACGTCGTTTATCGCATGGGTTTCGCGGTGACGCGTGCCCAGGCGCGCCAGCTTGTTGCGCACAAGGCGGTGTTGGTGAACGGCAAGAAGGTGAACATTCCTTCCTTCCAGATCCGTGCCGGCGATGCCGTCGCATTGACTGAGCGTGGGCGCGCGCAATTGCGTGTGCAGGAAGCGGCGACCATTTTCGACACCATGGACTTGCGTCCCATGTGGGTCGAGGTCGACGCCAAGAAGTTTGAGGGCACGTTCAAGTCGGTGCCAGATCGCAGCGACTTGCCGTCCGACATCAATGAAGCATTGATCGTCGAGCTTTACTCGAAGTAATCATCGGAGCTCTGCATGGCAGTCTCGTCAACTAGTGTTCTGCGGCCGCGGGGCCTCAGCGTCGAACAGCTTGGAGCCAACCACGCCAAGGTGGTGCTCGAGCCGCTCGAGCGTGGTTTTGGGCATACTCTGGGCAACGCGCTGCGTCGCGTTCTGCTCTCTTCCATTCCCGGCAGCGCCATCGTCGAAGTGGAAATCGATGGTGTACTGCACGAATACACCACGCTGGAGGGTTTGCAGGAGGACGTCATCGACGTTTTGCTCAACCTCAAGGGCGTGGCAATTCGCCAGCACACCGGCGAAGAGGTGACTCTCACGCTGTCGCGCAAGGGCAAGGGCGTGGTTACGGCAGGCGACATCGTGCTCGATCATTCGGTTGAGATCATCAACCCCGAGCATGTGATCTGCCACCTGACCAAGGATGTCACGCTGAACATGCGTCTGAAGGTGCGCCGCGGTATCGGCTATCAGCCGGCGACTGCGCGTGTGCATCCCGACGACGAAGCGCGCCCGATTGGTCGTCTGCAATTGGACGCTTCGTTTGCACCGGTGTTGCGCGTGGCTTATGAGGTGGATGCGGCGCGTGTTGAACAGCGCACCAACCTCGACAAGCTGGTGCTGGACATTGAGACGAACGGCACCATCGGCGCGGAAGATGCAGTGCGCAAGGCCGCCGAGATCATCAACGATCAACTGACCGTGTTCGGTGATTTCTCGCACCGCGAGAATGATGCCGATGAGGCGGAGAAGAGCGGGTTTGATCCGCTGTTGCTGCGTCCAATCGACGATCTGGAGCTCACCGTGCGCTCGGCCAACTGCCTGAAGGCAGAGAGCATCTATTACATCGGCGACTTGGTGCAGAAAACCGAAGTAGAGCTGTTGAAAACGCCGAACCTCGGCAAGAAGTCGCTCACGGAAATCAAGGATGTGCTGGGTGGACGCGGTCTTGCGCTTGGCATGAAGCTTGAGAATTGGCCACCGCCGGGCGTCGCGCACGGCATGCAGCTGGGCTGATCGCATGATGTACCCGGGCGATCGATCCTTGGTCGCCAGGCAGCAAGGCTTCGGTCCGGGCGCCTATCGCACCTGGATCAAGCAACTGGAGCGGCCATTCGTGGCCGCGAGTGGGTTTTGCGGTCGTCCTTGATCGCTGTATTGTTTCGATCTGGCCAGCACGGGTTTCCCGGCTTTGCCAGACAGCAAAGGTGGCCAGTGATGGCCGCACTCTCAAATGAAGCCTGTTTGATTCGAGGCTTTTCATAGCGGGTAACCGCGGAAGGTCGGACGTAATCGCCGGCTTTCCATAACAACAGACATAGAGAGCTTCACCATGCGCCACCAAAAATCCGGACGCAAATTCAATCGCACCAGCTCGCATCGTGAGGCGATGTTCCGCAACATGGCATCCTCGCTGATGAAGCATGAGCTGATCCGCACCACTTTGCCCAAGGCGAAGGAGCTGCGGCGTGTGGCGGAGCCGCTGATCACGCTGGCGAAGGTCGACGGTACAGCCAATCGGCGCCTGGCCTTCTCGCGCATGCGCGACAAGGAAGCTGTTGGCAAGTTGTTCGTGGAGCTGGGCCCGCGTTATCGTGAACGTGCAGGTGGCTATCTGCGCATTCTGAAGTGCGGCTTCCGGGTGGGTGACAATGCGCCCATGGCCTACGTGGAACTCGTTGGCCGACCACAGAGTGACGCGGTCGCCGATTGATCGAGGGGCACGCTCTGCCGTTTTGCCTCAGCCGTGTGCGGTTTGGTTGAAGACAGCGACAGCGAGCTATGAGCAAGTGCAGCACATACCCCGGCCGGGCAACCGCCGGGGTTTTGCGTTGTAGGGTGTGCGGGGGCGTGCGCCATGCGCAGCGCGAGGCTGACAGCCTGCTGAAGAAAGGTTAAGGTTTACTTTCCGTCGGGGGCGCAAGTTTTCATGAATCCATTGTCGTGGTCATTTCGCACGAGCTTTCTGCTCGGCTTTGTGGTGTGTGTCAGCCTGCTCGGCTTTGCCTTGTACGCCGAGCACTACCTGGGCATGACACCTTGTCCGTTGTGCGTGTTCCAGCGCATCGCATTCTTGTTCATGGCGCTGTTCTTCTTGCTTGGAGCAATGCACGCGCCACGCGGCAAGACGAGGTGGGCGTATACCGGTCTCGTGCTGGTTGGTGCGGTTGGCGGGATCATTACTGCCGGTCGACATCTGTGGCTGCAGTCGCTGCCGCCGGATCAGGTGCCTTCGTGCGGGCCGGGCATTGGCTATTTGTTTGATGCGTTCCCGCTGGCGACCATGCTGCACAAGGTATTCAGCGGATCCGGCGAGTGCGCGGCAGTGGAGCCGATCCTTGGTTTGCCGATGCCAGCGTGGAGCCTGATCTGGTTTGTCGCGTTGAGCGTACTGGCTATTGCCGCCGCGCAGCGCAGCGCTCGTGGCGAAACCTCTCTGCGGAGGAGGTACTGATGATTTACCCATTGTCGGTTGCACCGGTTCCCGAGGATTGGGCACCAGACTCCTGGTGCCAGCGCGAGGCCCTGCAACAGCCGCATTACGATGATCCGGACGAACTGGCAGACGCGTGCAATCGGCTCGCGCAGTTGCCGCCGTTGGTGACATCGTGGGAGGTGATTGCGCTCAAACAGGCGTTGGCCGATGCGCAGGATGGTCAGCGTTTCCTGCTGCAGGGAGGTGAGTGCGCGGAAAGTTTTGCCGACTGCACTAGCCCGATCATTTCCAACCGGCTCAAGGTGTTGCTGCAGATGAGCCTGGTGCTGGTGCATGGCTTGCAGAAGCCGGTACTGCGTGTTGGACGATTCGCCGGGCAATACGCCAAGCCGCGTTCGTCGGATACGGAAATACGCAGTGACGTGAGCCTGCCGAGTTTTCGTGGCGACTTGATCAACGGTCAGCAGTTCACTGCAGCGTCGCGTCGCCCTGACCCACAGCGCATGCTGCAGGCACATGCGCACTCGGCGCTCACGATGAACTTTGTACGCGCTTTGGTTGACGGCGGCTTTGCCGACTTGCGTCATCCGGAGTACTGGAATCTGTCGTGGGTCGAGCGCTCGCCGTTTGCTGCCGAGTACCGTCACATGGTTCAGGCCATCGGCGACTCGTTGCATTTCATGGAAACTCTGGCCGGACCGATTGCCGGCTTTTCCAAGGTGGATTTCTTCACCTCACATGAAGCCTTGTTGCTGAACTACGAGCAGGCGTTGACGCGCCGTGTGCCGCGCAACGCGGGCTGGTTCAACCTGTCCACGCATTTTCCGTGGATAGGCATGCGCACGGCGGCACTGGACGGAGCGCATGTAGAGTATTTCCGCGGTATCAGCAACCCGATTGCGGTCAAGATTGGTCCTTCCGTGGACGCTGCGCAGTTAATAGCGCTGATTGACACGCTGAATCCGCATGATGAACCTGGCCGGCTTACCCTTATTCACCGCATGGGGCGTGCCAGGATCGCCACCGCGCTGCCACCGCTGCTGGAGGCGGTGAAGCGTGAGGGTAGACGCGTGTTGTGGGTGTGCGATCCCATGCATGGCAACACCGAGAACACGTCCAACGGGCACAAGACGCGGCGTTTCGAGAATATCCATGGCGAGCTGGATCAGGCGTTCGACATCCATGCTGCCGCTGGCACCTTGCTCGGTGGCGTGCACCTTGAACTGACCGGTGAGGACGTCACCGAGTGCATGGGCGGCGCACGGGACTTGTCGGAGACAGATCTCGATCGCGCGTACAAGTCGATGGTGGACCCACGTCTCAACTACGAGCAGTCGCTGGAGTTGGCGATGTTGATTGTGCACAAATCGGGGGTCGGCAAGCGCGGCGCTTGATCTCCTGACGTGGTCGAGGCGGATCGCGGCCACATCGCGTGCACGGCGGACAGCCGGACGACTCCGATGCCAACGCTCTCGTAGTTCAGGTCAATGAGTGTTCAGGGTTGCTCAGTGGAGACGGGTCTGCCGCCGGCGGTGTCGAAAAAGCGGGGCGCCTGCCAGGCATCCGTGTGCTGCTCGAAACCGTAGGCAATTGCGAACAGCGTGGGCTCACTCCACTTGCCGGCGAAAAACAGCATGCCAATCGGCAAGCCATGTACAAAACCTGCTGGCACGGTGATCGACGGATAGCCGGCAACTGCCGCCGCGCTGTAGGCAGAGTGACCTTCGCGATCGCCGTTGACCAGGTCGATTGTCCACGCCGGGCCTTGCGTTGGTGCGAGCAGGGCGTCGAGATGGTTGGCGGACAACGCCGCGTCGATGCCTTGCGGTCCGGACAGGCGTTTGGATTGCTCCAAAGCCTTGATATACGCGTCGTCGGTCAACGGGCCTTTGGCCTGTGCCTGCTCGAATAGCTCCTGTCCAAACCACGGCATTTCGGTCGCGGTGTGTGCTCGGTTCCAGACGATCAGATCAGCCAGCGAATGCACCGGCAAGCCGACGCGGGTTTCCAGGTACGCATTCAGGTCGTGCTTGAATTCATACAGCAGCACGGTCATTTCCGCAGCGCCGTAGTCGTTGAGATGGGGCACGACCACCGGGTCGATCACCACGGCGCCAGCCGCGCGCAAGGTGGCGATGCTGCGATCAAGAATCTGATCGACGTCCTTGCGGTAACCGGCCAACTCACGCACGACGCCGATGCGTTTGCCGCGCAGCGCATTGGGGTCCAGAAAGCGCGTGTAATCGGTGGCGTGCGCGTCTGCATCACGCGTTGCGGCATCGCGTGGATCGCTGCCGGCGATGACCGTGAGCAAGGCGGCGGCGTCGGCGACGCTGCGTGCCATTGGACCGGCGGTGTCCTGACTGTGGCTGATCGGTACGATGCCGCTGCGACTGACCAGGCCCAGCGTGGGCTTGACGCCGACAATGCCGTTCATCGCTGCCGGGCAGATAATCGAGCCATCGGTCTCGGTGCCGATCGCCGCGACGGCCAGGCCTGCGGCCACTGCCGCGCCGGAGCCGGAGCTTGATCCGCACGGGCTGCGGTCAAGCACGTACGGGTTGTGGGTCTGCCCGCCACGCCCGCTCCAGCCGCTGCTGGCGCGCGTGGAGCGGAAGTTGGCCCACTCGCTGAGGTTGGTCTTGCCCAGAATCACCGCGCCCGCTGCACGCAGCCGCGTGACCAGCGCGGCGTCCCGTGGAGCCGGAGCTGCGGTCAATGCAAGCGAACCAGCGGTAGTGTGCATGCGATCAGCGGTGTCGATATTGTCCTTCAACAACACCGGCATGCCGTACAGCGCCGAACGAGACGGCGTGCTGGCGCGTGCTGCGTCCAGTGCGGCAGCCAGCGCTGCTGCATCCGGATTGATTTCGATCACCGCCCGCAACGTGGGCCCGGCGCGGTCCAGTTGCTGGATGCGGGTGGTGAACAACTGGGTCAGTTGCACGGAGTTGAGCGTGCCGGCGTCCACCAGTTGCTGGTGGTGGGCGATCGATGCATAGGGTGACGGCGGGGGCGGCGGCTGGGTTGCCGTGGCTCCGCCGGCCAGCGCGAGCGCCATGAACGTGAGGCCGCCGTGGATCGTGTGATGCATGAACGTCTCCAGAAACATTTTATCCGTGGTGTACCTGCGCGCCATGCACGGCGTGGCGTGCGTGGTGAGTGCGGGCCTGCCGACGTCCGCTACCCGTATAATTTGCGCATGAATGATTTCACGATTGCGTTGCACCGGCCGCTGCAGCAAGTGGCTGGCTGGATGGCTGCCGCGATGTTGGGCGTTTGCTTCACGGTACAGGCCGCCGATGCGCCCAATGTACCGGATACATTGCAGCAACGGATTGCCGCGTGTACTACCTGTCACGGGGTGCATGGCGAGGGCACGCCAGGGAGCAATTTTTTCCCGCGTCTGGCCGGAAAGCCGGCGGCGTATCTGTTGCGGCAGATGCAGGATTTTCAGAACGGTCTGCGCAACTACCCGCCGATGGAATACACCGTGCGCCATCTAGGCACTGACTACATGCGTGAGATTGCCGAGTATTTTTCCGCGCAACAGGTGGCGTATGTGCGTTCGCCCACACCAGCCGTAAGTGAGGCGGTATTGCAACGCGGCGCGCAATTGGTGACCAAGGGCGACCCGCAGTTGAAAATCCCCGCTTGCGCGAGTTGTCACGGTACCGAACTGGTTGGCGTCGAGCCATCGACGCCGGGCCTGGTCGGACTGCCGTACGACTACATCAGCTCGCAACTGGGGTCATGGCGCACGCACACGCGTGCGACGGTCAAGCCCGATTGCATGGCCGTGGTCGCCGGACGCCTGCGCGAGGCGGATATCACAGCCGTCGCGGCGTGGCTGGCCAGCCGGGAGTTGCCGGCGCACACGCGCCCGCAGCCTGCCGGCTCGGTCAAGCCGCCCCTGCCTTGCGGCGTGCTCAGTGCAACCGGAGATGGCTCATGAGGTGGCTGTTGCGAGCGTGGCTGCTGGTGCTGCTGGCGGGACTGTTGGCTCTTGGGTGGCTGTTGTTCGGCGACTCAAGCCAAAACTCGGATTCGCAGCCCGCCGTCAGCGTGGAAATGCCGAAGCTGACGGATCCCGCCTTGGTCGCCAAAGGTGCCTATCTGGCGAAGGTTGGCGATTGTGCCGGCTGCCACACCGCGCGTGGCGGCGCGTTCTATGCCGGCGGTCGCGCAATACCCACCCCGTTTGGCAGCGTGCCGGTGCCCAACATCACACCTGATCGAGAGACGGGCCTGGGGCAGTGGGAGTTTGCCGACTTCTGGCGTGCGATGCATAGCGGCGTCGGGCGTCACGGCCAGCGGCTGTATCCGGCATTTCCATATACGTCTTACACGCGCGTCACGCGTGATGATGCCTGGGCGATTTTTGCCTACCTGCGCTCAGTGCCAGCGATCGAGCAGCGTCCGCGGGCATCCGGGCTGGATTTTCCTTATCGCATACGCACGACCCTGGCGGTGTGGCGCTCGCTGTACTTTCGCCAGGGCGTCTTTCAACCTGACGCCAGGCAGTCGGCACAGTGGAACCGTGGCGCCTACCTGGTGCAGGGGCTTGGTCACTGCAACGAATGCCACGCCGAACGTGGTGCCTTGGGCGGCACCGCCGCAAGCGTCCATCTGACTGGCGGACAGATTCCGGAGCAAAAGTGGTATGCACCGGATCTCAGCACGCAGCAGAATGGTGGCTTGCACGGCTGGAGCGAGCAGGACATTGTCGACCTGCTGCAAACCGGGCACTCGGCGAAGGGCACTGCGTTCGGACCAATGGCGGACGTGGTGGCACAGGCCACGCAGCACATGACGGCCGGGGACTTGCGTGCGATCGCGTCTTATCTCGCAACGCTGCCGCCCCGCGCGGCAAGGCCAGCCCCACGCTCGGCATTTGATGTGGCAAAGATTGCCAGCGCGGGTGAGAAAATTTATCTCAAGCATTGTGCAGACTGCCATGGCCGGGACGGCAATGGCGTGGCAGGCGTGTATCCGCCACTGAACGGCAATTCCGCCATGAGCGAACCAACCGGCATCAACGCTACCCGCATGGTGCTGCTAGGCGGCTTCCCTCCCGCGACCGCTGGCAACCCCCGGCCGTATTCGATGCCGCCGTTTGCGCAGCAGTTGAACGACAGCGACGTCGCACTCGTGGTGAGCTACATCCGCCAGGCGTGGGGCAACAAGGCGTCCATCGTGCGCCCTGATCAAGTCAGTACATATCGGCACACACCCATTGACTGAGCCTGGCGCGAGCGTGCGGCGGTGGCAGCGCTCACTTGCGGTCAGCGCACATGGGTCGTTGTATCAAGCAGGAAGTCGGTGGACTGAAAGCGCCCATCGCGCAGTATGGATTCGCCGCGACGCAGTTGCAGCGGTGCATTGAACAATGGTCCGGCGTAGTACAGCGTGTGGAACTCGCCATGTTCCCCACACGGATCAACAGCGGCCGGCAAACCGTCCAGCAGGGCACGGTCGTAGGGTCGCCCGCAGAACGCCGCGTCCAGTTGCTGAGTGTCCACGCAGCAGAGCACGGCGCGATGGCCCTCGCTGATGAAGCGGCGGGCCAGCATGGTGGTGTCTGCGCCCCACAGCGGAAACACCGCGCGCCAATTTTCCGTGCCAAGCTGGCGTACCCGGTAATCCCGGACATCCTGCAGAAACAAATCGCCAAAGGCACAGTGGCGGATACCGGGCCAGCGCATGCGCGCGTTGGCCAGTGCATGCGCATGCGCGTGCTCATACGCGGCGTTGCTGCCGGGCCAGTCCATCGGCACTTCAATCAACGGCAGGCCCAGCGCGCCGGCCTGGGCAGTGAGCACATCCCCTGCGATGCCGTGCATGGTCACGCGCTGATGGCGGCGATCGATCGTTGTGAGCAGCGCCACGACCTGCCAGTGCGGGTCGCTACGGAGCTGTTGCAGCGCGAGCGCACAGTCTTTGCCGCCGCTCCAAGCCAGGAGTATCGGGACCGGATCCATGCATCCACTGTAACGCTGGACGAGACCGCTGGCGCGGCCTGTTGCGAAGCGGCGTATATGCAATGCTTGCGGCGAACGTCTGAGGCTGTATGTGGTCAACACTGCAGACACACCGCGCATGCGCTATTGATGAGGAGTGCAGCAAGACTGCCTCGACAATGTCGCTATAAACATCAACATTTAGGGAGTATGCGGTGAGCGAGGAAATCCTGATCAACGTGACACCCCGTGAAACGCGGGTAGGGGTGGTCGAGAACGGCATGTTGCAGGAAGTGCATGTGGAACGCGCATCGAAACGGGGCTACGTCGGCAACATCTACAAGGGCCGCGTGCAGCGCGTGATGCCCGGTATGCAGGCGGTATTTGTCGAGATCGGTTTGGGGCGCGCGGCATTTTTGCATGCCTCTGACATTGTGCGCCCCGTGGCTGGCGACGACCTAGAGGCCAATGGCAATGCCCACGTGCCGTCAATCAGTGAACTGGTCCATGAAGGTCAGGAGATTGTCGTGCAGGTCGTGAAAGACCCGATCAGCACCAAGGGCGCCCGGCTGTCTGCACATTTGTCGATTCCATCGCGGTATCTGGTGTTGCTGCCGTATGCACGCACCTTGGGTATTTCTGCACGCATTGAAGACGAGGACGAGCGCCAGCGCCTGCGAGACACGCTGATTCCGCTGATTGGGGACAATCCGCTTGGCTACATCGTGCGCACCAATGCCGAAGGGCAGAGCGCGGAGTCACTCGCCTTTGATGTCACTTACCTTGGCAAGGTCTGGCGCGTGGTGCAGGAAAACATTGCCAAGGCCAAGGTGGCTGAGCAGGTGTATGAAGAGTTGTCACTGCCGCTGCGCAGTCTGCGTGACATGCTCAACGCAGACATCGAAAAGGTGCGTGTGGATTCTCTGGCGATGCACGCCAGCGTAGTCAAGTTCGTGCACAAGTTCATGCCCAAGCTGGATGACCGGATTGAGCACTACGACGGCGAGCGACCGATCTTTGATCTGTACGGCGTCGAAGACGAAATGCAACGTGCGCTGAAGAAGGAGGTGCCGCTCAAATCCGGTGGCTACCTGGTGGTTGACCAGACCGAGGCGATGACCACGATCGACGTCAACACCGGCGCTTATCTGGGATCGCGCAATCTGGAAGAGACCGCCTACCGCACCAACCTGGAGGCAGCACAGGCGGCGTCGCGACAACTTCGGCTGCGTAATCTTGGTGGCATCATCATCATCGATTTCATCGACATGGAGGATGAGGAACACAAGCGTCAGGTATTGCGCATGTTGAACAAGGGCCTGGCGCGCGATCATGCGCGCACCACGGTGTATCCGATCTCGGCGCTGGGATTGGTGGAGATGACGCGCAAGCGCACCACCGAGAGCCTGGCGCGGCAGTTGTGCGGGCCTTGTGCGGTATGCGACGGCCGCGGAGTGCTGAAAACCGCGGAAACGGTAACCTACGAGATTTTTCGTGAGATTACCCGCGCGGTGCGCCAGTTCAATGCCGAGAAATTGCTGGTGATGGCCAGCCCGGCGGTGGTCAATCGCATCCAGGAGGAAGAATCTGGTGCGGTCGCCGAACTGGAAGAGCTGATTTCAAAAAGCATACGCTTTCAGGCCGAAGATCATTATTCGCAGGAACAATTTGATGTGGTCTTGTTGTAGATCCCGTCCCGGTTGCGGCGCGTGAGCATACGTTGGTCGTATTGGGTGCATCGCTGCATGCGCGCCTCGGGCTGGACCGTGGGTGTGCTGATCATTGCGCTGGCCGTACTCATGGCGCTCACCCAGTTGTTGTTGCCGCTGGTTGCGGGTCATCCACAGTGGGTCGCGGCCCAGCTCAGTGCGCGCGCACAGCGCCCGGTGAGCTTCGGCTCCATGGAAGGTCGCTGGACGCCATCGGGCCCATTGTTTGTGCTGCACGGGATAACCGTGGGCGCGCCAGTTGGACAAGCTGCTGCACCGCTGCGCCTTCCGGAGGCGGAACTACAGTTGGACTTTGGTGGCTGGTTGCTGCCATCGCGGCATTTGCTGAATGTGCGTGTACGCGGGTTACAGCTTGACCTGAGCCACGAGCGGGACGGTACATGGCGGATCAATGGCATCGGCGTGGCCGGAGATACTGCCCGCCAGCCGCTGACGCTGGGCCGTTTGTCGGTCGATTTGTGGTTGCAGGATCTGCGCGTACAGATCGCTGATGTCGCCGCCGGCCAGCACTACAGCTTGCTCGCCCGGCAACTGCGAGTGAGTCGGCAGGGCAGCGGGCGCATCCGTGTTGGCGGAGCCCTGCGACGCGCCGGAGTGGACTCAGCACTGCACGCCATTGGGGACTTTCGCGACGACGGCACCAGTGGGCGGTTGTGGCTCGGCATGAGTGAGGTTGATCTGCAGCCGCTGCTGGCCAACGTCGATATGCATGGCTACCGGCTGCAGCGCGGGCATGGTCATGTGACGGCGTGGCTGGACTGGCGCGACGGCAAGCTGCAAAGCGCATTGATGCGGCTGGATGTCGATGCCTTGATCTTGTCTGGTGGCGACGGTGTCAGTGCTCAGGTACGTGCGCTGCACGGATTGGTGGACGTGCGTCCTGGCGCCGATGGCTACCGCATGCGCTGGGCTGGTGACGATGGCGGGGCGGCCGTGGTGGCAGTGCACCAGCCCGGTACGCCGCAAACCAGCGTAGGCATTGCCGCCCGGCAGTTGCAGCTTGCTCAGTGGTTGCCGTTGCTGGCGTTGAAACCGGGGCTGACCCCTGCCGTGAGCGCCTGGCTGGGTCATGGCCAACCGCGTGGTGTGGTAGGTCGTGCTGCAGTGCGCTGGAGTCAGACCGGTGGATTGGGGGCGCTCGACCTGACATTTGCCGGGCTGGGCATCGACGCGGTGGGCAAGCTGCCGGGGGTACGGCAATTGCAAGGCGAACTGCGAGGTGATGCGCAGGCGCTGGTCGTGGAGTTGCCGTCTCAGCGCAGCGTGTTGACTTTGCCGCGCTTGTTTCAGAAGCCACTGGTGTTTTCCAGCCTCGACGGTACCTTGGCGTTCTGGAAGCAGGAAGGCGACTGGACTTTTGGCATGGACGCACTGGATTTTTCCGGCGTTGGGTATTCTGGCCAGTTGCGTGGCGAGCTCACATTTCCCGCGGACGGCGGCGCGCCGGTGGCCAATGTGTATGCACAGCTGGAGCATGCGCAGGTGACTGCGGCAAAGTTGTTCTGGCCAATCGGGTCCATGTCACCGGCAACCGTAACGTGGCTGAACCGTGCGCTGGCAGGCGGCACTATCGATAATGCCCAGGTGGTGCTGCGTGGCGATCTGGCGCACTGGCCGTTTCCCGGGCATGAAGGCCGGTTTGAGGCCCACGTGCCGATTCACGACCTGACACTTGACTACGGCGTGGGCTGGCCGCGCGCCGAGGGCGTTGCCGTGGTGGCAGACTTCGTCAACAACGGCATGCGCGCGGTGGTCAGTGGCGGACAGGTGCTGGGCGTGCGTGCCGAGCAGGCGGTCGCGCAGATCGCCGATTTCGGCAGCGCGCCGCTGGATCTCACCGCAAGTGGCAGTGGCAGTGGTGCGAGCGTGATGCAGTTCGTGAGCAAAAGCCCGATCGGCAGTGCCCGGGTCGAAACCTTGGACAAGCTGAAGCTTGGCGGCACCACGACGTTTGCGCTGCACCTGCTGCTGCCGTTGCACGATGACGGCGCGGCGCAGCTTGACGGTAGCGCGCAGTTGATCGCTGCCGACCTGAGCGCACCGGTCTGGAACCTCAAGCTCGACCAGATCACCGGCCCGTTGCGCTTCGATACCCATGGCGTCGCTGCCGGCCCGATGCGGACGACGTTTCACGGTCGACCGGCGAAGCTGGCGTTTGCCATCGGGGATGTGGCGGGATATGCCGATACCACAGTGTGGGCGCAGTTGCAGGGCGCGTGGAGTCTCGGTGATCTCGTGCAGGATTATCCGAGCCTGACGTGGATTGGTGAGGCGTCCAGCGGCAGTAGCGACTTCACGATTGGCTACACGCTGGCCCGCGGTGGCGGCGCTTCGCAGGTGCTTACCGTCGACTCCAGCTTGCATGGCATTGCGCTGGATTTGCCGGTGCCGTTGCACAAGGCGCCAGCCTCCAGCATGCCGTTGCACGTGGCGTTGGGCTTGCCGGCTGACGGCAGCGATCTGCAGGTTGCTTTGGGTCACGCTGCGCATGCGCGTTTTCGCCTGGCTGATGCCGCGCGACCGCTGGCCGGCACGCTTGCCTTCGGCGACCAGATGCCAGAAGACCTGCCCGCGCAAGGCCTGGCCATTCACGGCCATGCAGACCAACTGGACGTCACCGGTTGGGTCCAGCGCACGGTGGGCGGTGGGGGCGGCGACGGGCCTGCGGTGCAAGACGTCCACGTCACGGCCGAGCATGCCCAGTGGTTTGGCCATGCCCTGGGCGCCATGCGGATTGACGCGTCCAGCCAGGCGGGTGTGCTGAACATCACCGTGGCCGGTCCAGCGCTGGCAGGGACAATCGCAGTGCCGGGCAGTGACTTGAATCGGCTGGGAGTCACCGCGCGTATGCAGCACCTGTACTGGCCGAAAAGTCCCGGCTCTGACACGGTCGTCGCCGGCAGTGTCGCGTCGGCCGACAGCTCGCTGGGCGTGCCTGCAAGTACCGCCGTTGCGGCTCCGGAAAACCCCGCCGATACCGGGATCAATCCCGCCGCGTTGCCGCCATTGCACGTGTGGATCAGTGATCTGCGCCTGGGTGAGTCGCGGTTGGGCGAGGCACGCCTGGAGACCTGGCCAACTGCGGAGGGCATGCATATCGAGCAGTTGCGGGCACTGTCCAAGGATGTGCAGATCACTGCCACTGGCGATTGGAATGGCAGCGCCCACGACAGCCACACGCGCATGCGCATCAATCTTTCCGCGCAGGACCTGGGGGCCATGCTCGGCGCACTCGGCTTCGATGGTCTGGTGAATGGTGGCAAGACGCATGATCTCATCGACGGACGCTGGCCAGGCTCGCCCATCGCCTTCTCGCTGGCCAACATGGATGGCGCGTTGAGTGTCAAGGTGGAAGACGGGCGCATCCCGGAAGCAGCTTCACCCGGTGTCGGGCGATTGCTCGGTCTGGTTTCGTTGACGGAACTGCCGCGTCGCCTGACGCTGGATTTTGGCGACGTGTTTGGCAAGGGTCTGGCGTTCGATTCCATCACCGGCGATTTCCGCCTGGGAAATGGCAATGCCACCACCGACAATCTGGCTATCGTCGGCTCATCGGCCAACATCAGTATTACCGGGCGCACCGGGTTGCGCGCGCGGGATTACGACCAGCAGGTGCACGTCGTGCCACACGTGGGCAACAGCCTGCCGTGGGTTGGCGCCGTAGTTGGCGGCCCGGTCGGTGCAGCGGCAGGTTTGGCCATGCAGGGGCTTCTCGGCAAGGGCTTGAACAAGGCCGCTGGCGCACGTTATCGCATCACCGGAAGCTGGGACAAACCGGTGATGACGCTGATCGAGAAACATGGCACCGCCGCGCCAGCGCCGCGGGTGCCGGATGGAGCCCCCGGCGGACCGGCAGCACCGCCAAGTAACTTGTCCCCAGCGACCGCACCCGCACCGGCAGCCCCGGCCAGCGCGCAGCCGGCACCGGCTGCAAGTGTGCATTGAGTGCCGCCAATGGCTTTAAACGTTACTGTAGTGACCCCATTGAAGGTTTCCTGCCGCAGTCACGGTCGTCATCCATGGATTCATTGATCAACCAGGTCGAACAGCGTCTGCTGACACCCGGCGGCATTGCCACCAGCGATCTGGACCGTGTGTTCAGCCAGTTGATGGGGCCGACGATCGATGCGGCCGATCTGTACTTTCAGCATTC
>CAJDVT010000031.1_pt1 | contig 22410 bp, 17 predicted proteins | sample 7391411 | NCBI WGS metagenome assembly CAJDVT01 (sample SAMEA7055698, study PRJEB34461) | soil metagenome | biome: terrestrial ecosystem; feature: Peninsula; material: soil | place: Antarctica | collected 2016 | reverse complement strand
TTTGCGGCACCCACTTCGTTGGTGCGCGACGCACATACGGCAGGTCTCGAGGTGCACGTCTATACGTTTCGTCCCGAAAACCACTTTTTGCCGCGCAGCCTGTGGCTGGGCGAGGATCCGGCAACCGTGAATGCCGCCGGTGCGATCGCCGACATGCGCGCGGCCCTGGACGCCGGGATCGACGCGTTTTTCACCGATGCACCCAGGCTGGGGCGTGCAGCACTGGACGGGTACTGATTGCTGCGTGCATCCGGGTCGCTGTTCGTTTGGCCGGGGGAACCCGTGCACTGCCGGCTTTGCTCTGCGCGTAGTGGCCAATCTGTGCCGCGCGCAAAGCCGCCGTCCACACTGGTGACGCGGTGGAGCGTCGTGCCCGTCACCGTCGCTTCGGCACCGGGACGACCGAGGCTCGTCGAGAGTGCGTTCGCGGCGATAGTCACTGGTTTGTCGTTGCTTGGCGAACGGGTGAGCCGATCAAAATCGGCTCGGCCTGGCGCGGCTCCGATCAAAATCGGCTCGGCCTGGCGCGGCTGGCTTTTCGTTAAGGGTGTGCCCATCTGGCCGGCTGGCGGTCGGTTGCGGGCTCCGGTTCTGCCAGGACTCGAGCCACAGCGTGCTGCTGTTGGCATACCCGTGCCGGCCGGCCGAAGCCTTTCGCAAGTCCGTGGGCGCTCTGGTCGTAGGCCAGTGCACAAGTAGTAGCAAGTAGATTATCGCCGGCTGCCACTACGGATTGCTGACGGTCCGGAACGGAGCGCGCGGTCGCGGCCAGGACCGTGCGGTCACGGCCGCTCGTCTTGGCCTGGCGCATGGCCTGATCGGCCCGTGCCAGCAACACTTCGACCGCCGCACACTCTTCACCTGTGCAGTCGGCAATGCCGATGCTGATGGTCAGAGGGCCGTTTGGTTGCTGGATCCGGCTCGCGGCCAGGCGCAGTTGCTCGGCGCGATCAGCGGCTTGCTGCAAACCCACTCCGGGTAGCAACAGCGCGAATTCTTCACCACCCATACGGCCGATAAGATCCGTGGGGCGACTGTGCGTGCGCAAAGCGGACGCCAGCGCACTCAGAACGGCGTCGCCGGCGGCGTGACCATAGTCATCGTTGATCTGCTTGAAGTGGTCGGCATCAACGTACAGCATGGAGGCCGTTTGCTGCTCGCTGTACGCAGCTACCAGGGCACTGCGCGCCAGCACGAGAAAGCGATTGCGTTGCAGCAGGCCGGTGAGCCCGTCCGTATTGGCCTGCTGGCGCAGGCGTTGCTCCAAGTGGAACTGTGCAATCAGTGTGCGCGCCATGAACGCACGCAACACGATCGAGACCATGATGGCCACACCCAACGACATGATGTATTGATCGATGTGCGTGGGATCGACGCTGCCCAGCAACAGCACCGATAACGGCCCGAGCGCACACAGGGTCATGGCGGCAATGAAGTCCCAGCGTCCCGACCAGATTACCGACGATGCCACGGGCAGAAGCAATCCCAACATGATCCACGCTTGTCCTGGCGCCACACCGACGGCATTGACGCTGATACCGACTTCCAGCACAAACAGGCAAGCAAGGGCGAGCAGGCTGAGTGGCGCTGGTTTCTGCGTACGTCGCGCGGCCAAGGCAATCAGTGCCAGTGGCAGTACCAGCAGCAACCCCCAGACCGACGCTGCAGTCGTGAGCCCGGGAAGACTCACGATCATTGCGACGGCGTACAGCACTCCCGCCATCAGCAACAGCGCGCGGATCATCGGGGCCATACGCTTGGCCAGGTAGCGCGCATTTTGCTTGCGCTGCTCAGAGGACTCGGCGCGGCGGTTGGCAAATGATGGGAACATGGAGTGTTGTGGTACCCGGAGAGTGAAGCCGGTGAGCCAAGAGTCGGAAGTTGGCACAATTGCTAGGTTGGTATCGTCGTGACCTTTGGCATAGGTCCGCGGATGGGGAGACGATTTAGCATGGCAAGTGTGAAGACCACGCAGCGGCGTGGCTTTCGTGCGCCTCGAATTCATGCACGCCGGCTACTGGCGTCACGTTGCCTCCACAACATATTTCTGGCGCGCCGCGGCCGTGCTATCCCTCGTCGTCGCCTGGAGTAATCGTTGAAAATTTCCTGTCTTTCCAGTGCCCTGTTTGCTTGCGGGCTTGGCCTGTGTGGCGGTGTCGCACTGGCCGAGGTGCCAGCGCCCCAAGATGCGCCCTATCAGGGCACCTTGCAGATCATGGTGGACGCGACGGACCTCGCGCAGCGCATCTTTCGCGTTCACGAAGTGGTACCGGTGCAGCCCGGGCCGTTGACGCTGTTGTATCCGGAATGGTTACCCGGCAACCACTCGCCTACAGGCCCCATCGACAAGCTGGCCGGCCTGAAGATCAGCGCGAACGGCCAGCCGCTCACCTGGAAGCGCGATCCGTTGAACGTGTACGCGTTCCACGTGCACGTGCCCGCCGGCACCACTGCGCTGGATGTGGAGTTTCAGTACCTTACGCCGCAGAGCAAGTCCCAGGGTCGCGTGGTGATGACGCCGGAGATGCTCAACCTGCAATGGAACGCGGTATCACTGTACCCCGCTGGTTACAACGCCAATCGCATCAAGGCACAAACCGCCGTGACTTATCCGCCGGGCTGGAAGGCGGCCACTGCACTGGAGGTGGCTTCGACCGATGGGAATACGGTCAGCTACAAGCCGATTGATTATGACGATCTGGTCGACTCTCCGGTGTACGCGGGCAAGTATTTCAAACGGGTCGATCTGGATCCGGGGGCGAGCGCGCCGGTGCACCTGAACATCGTTGCGGATGACCCGAAATATCTGGAGATCACTCCCGAGCAGTTGCAAGTGCATCGAAACCTGGTGCAGCAAATGTACAAGATGTACGGCGCGCACCATTACGATCATTACGATTTTCTGTTTTCGCTGAGCGACAAGATGAGCGGCAACGGGCTCGAGCATCACCGCTCCAGCGAAAATGGGGTGAACCCCGAGTACTTCACCGAGTGGGACAAGAACGCGCTCAGCCGTGACCTGCTTGCCCACGAGTTCAATCACTCATGGAATGGCAAGTACCGGCGTGGTGCGGATCTGGCCACTCCCAACTTCAATGTGCCGATGAGCGACACCTTGCTGTGGGTGTACGAAGGGCAGACCCAGTTCTGGGGCTATGTGATGTCAGCGCGTTCGGGCTTGTGGGACGCGCAACAGACGCGCGATGTCCTGGCCCATGCCGCAGCCACGTATGACCAGGGACGCCCGGGCCTGGCGAGCTGGCGCAACGTGCAGGACACCACCAATGACCCGGTGATTGCCCGGCGCCGCCCACTGCCGTATCGCAACTACCAGTCCAGTGAGGATTACTACGTGGCGGGCGCGCTGATCTGGCTGGATGTGGATGGCAAACTGCGCGAGCTGTCTGGCAACAAGCGTTCCATCGACGATTTTGGCAAGGCGTTTTTCGGCATGGACAATGGCCAATGGGACGTCAACACCTACACGTTCACTGATGTCGTCAAGACCCTCAATGATATCCAGCCGTGGGACTGGACGGCATTCCTGCGCAGCCGTCTGGACGGCCATGCATCGTTGATCGGCGGCATCGCGTCACACGGCTGGAAGCTGGTGTATACCGACAAACCCTCAGCCGCCGTGAAGGCAATCGAGGCGCGCCGTGGTTTCACGGATCTCACCTACTCGTTGGGCCTTTCCGTGGGCAAGGCCGGCGATATCGGGGACGTCCTGTGGGATGGCCCCGCGTTCAGGGCTGGCGTGTCCCCGGGCATGCAGGTGGTGGCGGTCAACGGCAAGGAGTTTTCCAGCGACAACGTCAAGGATGCAATTACTGCAGCCAGCAAGGACAAAACCATGCCGGTGCAGTTGCTGGTAAAGAATTTTGACGAGTACAGGACCCTGAACGTCGATTACCACGATGGTTTGAAGTACCCGCACCTGGAGCGCGTCACGGGTACGTCCGACCATTTGGGGGCATTGCTCAAGGCACGCTGACGCAGGCGTGGAGCAGGGCGATCGGCAACCGGCATGCAACGCCGGTTCATGGTGTTGTTGCGGGCTTGCCCGCACAACTTCGCTATACTGCCGGTCCGCCGCGACGGTTGTTTGCCCGTCGCGGGCGGATCGGCTACACCATATGCATGCGCCCGTAGCTCAGCTGGATAGAGTACTGCCCTCCGAAGGCAGGGGTCGTGGGTTCGAATCCCGCCGGGCGCACCAAATCAGTCGCGTGCCAGCCACAGCCTCACCGTAGTCATGGCACGAATTCTTTTCGCGGTTGCGGCTTCTCGCGCTGCTCCGCGCAAGATGCCGGCATTGGACCGTTCAGTCCAGCGGCGGCTTGCTGTTGCTTTTCGCGGCCACGGGCCGTGGCGTCTCAGTGCCGGTTGGTCGATTGCCCCCCCGCTGTGTGCAAAGCTTGCTTGATAAGCCGCGTTCGAACGTGACCGTAGCGCATCGACGTATATACGTCCTCGATCACCGTCATCGTGTGGGGCGAGAGCTTGCGATCGTTCATTGCGTCTTCAAGCGCAATCCGGATGTGCGCTTCGCCGCGTTCGACGCTGTCAACCACGCCTGTGCTGTCGGCTGAGCTGACCCGCGCGCGCAAGTCCGCGAACATGCGTGGACTGGCACCGTCGACCGCGAGTCCGTCGCCCGGCTTTCCTCCCAGCAGGCGGACACACTGTTGCAGCATCGAAGCGGCAGTACGGCGTTCACCGGAACGTGCGCGGAATAGTGAATTCAACGTTCCACTCTGCGCATCCTTGGCTGCTTCAGCGTAGCCATCGGCACTGTCCAGCGTGGTTTCAATGAGGCTGTTGAGGGTCTCGATGTCATGTTCATTGTTCATTTGCTGCGTCCGGAAGGGATTCGCATGCCAACCCGCTGCCCGCGCAGCGGAATTGCTTCGGTTTATTGAGCATCATCGCGCGTGACGACCGCGCCATCGAATGGGTACCACGCGTTGCACACGTTCATCACCGGCCGCTGCAACTGCGCACCCGCGTCGTGTGGCTGCGCGCCGTCCGCGTGATTGCCACGGTGGTCTGATCGGTGGGTCCTGGACGGGGGCCGAAGTAGTACGCGCCTTGCCCTGGGCGCCCCCGCCACGATCGCTTTTCCCCACGCCATCGAACTGAGGCCCCAGCACCCCGCGGCCGTATGGAACGCCGGGTCTGATGCGAATAACCGGTTGTCCTTGAAAATTACCCGGGATGTGCTCGCAATACGTGCTCGCAATACGTGCTCACGAGGCAGCAATCGTCAGCAGCGTCGCCCAAGTTGCCGACGTCGTCGTCGGGACATACACATCCGCAATGGACAACTGACGCTTCGTGGCAGGGCTTGATCCTGATCGGCAACGGCTTCAATCCGAGCCACCCGAACCAGCAACAGAGACGCGCTGAAGGCCGCCGTGCGAGCGAGCGGCGCTGCAGCTTGTGGGCGGCGAAGGCCTGTTAGCCGCCCGGACCTGACCCGAAAGCAGCGCGGCAGCCGAGACTCGCGCCGGTTGCAGATTCGAGGTTGGCGGGCAGGCGGCATCGGCCCAGATGATCGACCAAGATGAAACATCGACCATTCAATTTGAAAGATGAAGCTAGTGTGAAACTCGCATCGACGTCGTAGGTGCTTGATTTAACAGACTTACGGTGAATGGCACGCGAATTGCTCTAACAACCGTGACCAAAACCGATACTCAAGCTTGCTGCAACGCAGCGTACATGGTGCGCTGCACAAACCGGGAAGTCAAGCATGAATCAGCGCGTGAAGATCATTGTTCCGATTCCAATGGATGCCGCCGGTGTTGCCGCCCGCGCGTCCCAGCTGCCGCAGCGGTTGGTGTTGCCCGGCTTCGAACCGGAGTTCGTGGCGGTTGCGAAAGGCGCTGCCCTCGGCGACAGCGCCTATGACGCCTTGCTGATGGACTTTTCGGTGGTGGAAGCCGGCCTCCGTGCGCAGGAAGAGGGCTACGCTGCCGTATGCATTGATACGGTGAGCGATTCTGGCCTGGATGCATTGCGCTCGCGGCTGGACATCCCCGTCATCGCGCCCGGCGCCGCCGCTTTTCATGTCGCCTGCATGCTCGGCAAGAAATTCACCGTGCTGACGATGTGGGACGAATGGTTTGCGCTCTACGAGAAAACCCTGACTGCCTATCACCTGTGGCCTCGCGTGGCTTCGCTGCGCTCCATCAACACCCGTCCGGATCTCGCGGAGTTGCTTGCTGGCAAGGAAGAAGTGGTCTTCAAGAAACTCGAAGCCGCTGCACTGCGAGCCATCGAGGAAGACGGCGCGGACGTGATCGTGCTGGGCTCCACCACCATGCATCAATCGCATGCCTATCTGGCGGAGCGATTACCGGTGCCGGTAATCAATCCGGGCCAGATCGCGTGGAAATTGTGTGAAGTCTTTCTGTCTCTCGGCCTTCGGCATAGCCGCAAAGCCTATCCCGCCCCCCAGGCGCCCAACGATGCCGTTTACCACGGCTTCGCCCTTTGATCCATTGGAGGAATCGTATGTCCAAGCTCAGCCGGCAAGAACTGATTGACCTTGCAGTCGACAAGTACTTTGGAAATGTCGATAAAAAGAACATGGATGAGGTACTCGCGTGCATGCACGACGACGTTACCGCGACCATACAAACCGATCACGTTACGCACACCGGTATCGATGGCGTGCGCAAAATGTTTGAAACATTGTTCTCCACCTACAAGAAGACCTGGCACGGCGATTTCGAAGTTACCGCCGATCCTGAAAATCAAACTGTTGCAACTCGTTTCAACGTGACATTGGAGAAACCCGATGGATCGTTCGATCCACCCATGAAGAACTGTAATTTCTTTTATGTCGAAAACGGGAAATTCCGCCGTTATCTCGTATTCATGGATGGTGCCAGCGTTCTGCCGTGATGCCACGTATTCGCATTGGTTTGGGTGTTATGGATAGTCGGAGAGATTAATGAGCAAGGCACTCGAAGGAATACGGATACTCGATCTGACGCATATGCTTTCTGGTCCCTACGCCGCCATGATCATGACGGACCTGGGTGCAGATACGGTCAAAGTCGAGCCGCTGGGTGGCGAGGGAACGCGCGCCTTGCTGGCACGCAGTGCCAAGTTCTCACGTAACGGCATGGGTGCGTATTTCATCACGCTCAACCGGGGCAAGAAAAGTATCTGCATTGACCTGAAGCAAGCTGACGGCCGTGCGGTTTTCTACGACCTGGTGCGCAAGGCGGATGTCGTCATCGACAATTTCAGCGCCGGTGTCACGACCAAGCTGGGTATCGATCATTCTGCCCTCAATGCGATCAACAACCGGATTATCACCTGCTCGATTACCGGCTTCGGCAAGGATGGGCCGAATTACCAGCGTCCAGCATTTGACCAGGTCGTCCAGGGGATCAGTGGGGGCATGTCAATAACCGGAGAAAGCGGAGAGCGCCCAATGCGTTCCGGGATTCCCATCGGCGATCTGGGGGGCGGGATGTTCGCGGTCATGGGTGTACTCGCTGCATTGCAGGCGCGCTCAACACATGGGCACGGGCAGCACGTCGATATCAGCATGCTCGATTGTCAAGTGAGCATGCTCAACTACATGGCGACCATGTTCCTCATGAGTGGCGAAAACCCACAGCCGCTGGGCAACGCGCATTTTGTACACGTCCCCTACAACACCTATCACACGAGTGATGGGTTCATCATTGTCGCTGTTATCTACGACAGTTTCTGGGAGCGCTTGGTAGAGCTTCTCGACGTCGACGAGTTCCGCGTCGAGAAATACCATTCGCAACCAGGGCGTCTGGCTGATCGAAGTACGATTGACGACAGGCTCAATGAGGTTTTTCGTACCAAATCCACGGCACACTGGCTCGAGCAACTGAATTCTGCGCGTATTCCTTGCGCTCCCGTCAACCATTTCAGCGAAACCCTGTCTGATCCACAGGTTTTGCACCGCCACATGGTCGTGAAGATCAAGCAAGCCGGCGGCGACGAAGTCGAGGTACCGGGTAATCCGGTCAAGTTGTCGCTTGATGGCGAAGACACGTTCGGCTCACCGCCGTTACTGGGCGAGCATACGAACAGCGTCCTTGCCGACATTCTCGGCTATGCGCCGGAGAAAATCTCGGCGTTGCACAGCCAAAAGGTGGTGGCCTGACATGTCTGCCATGGATGTGGTCATCAATGAAGTAGGGCCGCGTGACGGCTTGCAAAGTCAGTCGCGTACGCTGACTGTCGCGCAGCGGCTGGGGATGATCACGGCTCTGCGGAAGGCCGGACTGAGCAGTATCGAAGCCGGCAGCTTTGTCTCGCCCAAAGCCGTGCCGCAAATGGCCAACACTGCCGAGCTCTTCTCTGGTCTGGCGGATCAGGACCGCGTGCATTACTCGGCGTTGATCCCGAATGCGCGTGGCTACGAATTGGCTCGGGCTGCAGGCGCGCGCACGGTCTCGGTGGTTTTGTCCGCAACCGAAACAATGAACCAGCGCAATATCAACCTGAGCCTTGCACAAACTACCGCTGTCTGTGGGGAGTTGATGCAACGGGCGAAAGAGGATGGCATTCAGGGCTGGGCCTATCTGTCGGTTGCCTACGCCTGTCCGTACGAAGGCCCCACGCCGCCCGCTGAAGTCGAGCGGCTCGCTGCCGCCATGATGGCTGCGGGTGCGACCAGATTGATAATCGCCGACACCATTGGCGCGGCCAACCCGGCGCAGGTGCGCGCATTGATTTCCCCGCTCGTCAGCAGTTTTGGTGCCGAGCACATCGCCTGCCATTTTCACGACACCCGCGGCATGGCGCTGGCGAATGTTCTGGCCGCGCTGGACCTGGGTGTCCGCAACTTTGACAGTTCCATTGGCGGGCTTGGCGGCTGCCCGTTCTCACCGGGCGCGAGTGGCAACGTGGCCACTGAAGACGTCGTGCTGATGCTTGAATCCATGGGGCTGCACACCGGCATCGATCCACTTGCGCTGGTCCCGGCGGTGGAATTTTGCGGGGAGTTGCTGCAGAGCAGTCTCGGCGGCCACGCGTTCCGGTGGTTGCACCGCGAAGCGCAGAAAGCTCCGGCGGGAGGGGTGTCATGAAATTGGCGTTGAGCTGGCTGGCGCGTTTGTCGCCGTGGGCCCTTATTGCGGGTCTCGGCTACGCCGCCATCTACGTCAAGGTTGCGGTCAAGCCGTTGCCGATGACGCAGCCACTGGTTGAACAACGCGACCAATTTCTTGCCGGTGTAAATGGCGGAAGCCACTACTGGTTCGTCGGGCAAGACGGCGCTGTGCTCTCGATGGATGCGAAAACGCGGCAGTGGGAACGGGTAGCCCTGACGCCTCGCGCCAACCTGCAGGGCATAGCAGCCAGTGGTGACGGCGTGTTGGTGGTGGTGGGCAACGACGCCCGTCTCTGGGTGCGTGGTCACGACGAAAAGTGGGTCGAGCAGATTTTGCCAGTTGGCGATGTGGCCCGAAAACTCATCGACGTGGCATTCATGAATGGCAGCTTCTGGATCGTGGGCGAGATGGGTGCCGTGTTTCGTGGCACGGCGGACGGCAGGACATGGACTCGCATGCGTGAGCCGGAGGACGTCGCATTCAATCGTGTTCGCCCGGGCCCTGACGGTTCGCTGTGGATAGCAGCCGAATCGGGACGCTTGTTGCACAGCGAGGATGACGGCAGCTCCTGGGAAACCAGTGAGCTGGGCAGTGAAAGCCTGCAGTCGATCGCCTTCGTGGGTGATATTGCGCTGGCCGTGGGAAATCGCGGGTTCGTCTACCGCAGTGACAACAAGGGACTCGATTGGGAGCAGCTGCCATCGTTCACCAGCGATAACCTGTTTGACGTCGGTGGCGGATCCGCCGGGTGGACGATCGTCGGTGATCACGGTTCCGTGTTCACGGCCAATGCTGATGCGCATGCCTGGCAACGAGCCACTGCGCGCGATCTGAGCAAACTTTACTACATGCGGGTCCTGGCCAGCGCGCACGGCGCGGTATTGATCGGCCACACCATTGGGCTGCTCTCCGGCAAAGACACGTACCAGTCCTGGCCGGCGGGAGACCAACCATGAACAAGGCTTTTGAACTTGGGGCCCACATCTCGGCCTTCGCCATTCGTCATCGGATCAAGGTGTGCATTGTAATCGCGCTGATTACCGTGATTTTTGCGGCTTGCCTGACACGGCTCGATGTGCATACGCGCTTCGGTGACATGGTTCCGCGCAATCATCCTTACGTCCAGGTGGATGAGAAATATCAGGATACATTTGCGGCCGCCAACCGGGTGACGATCCTCGTGCGCGCGACGGAGGGAGACATCTTCAATTTGCCCGTGCTGGGTGAAATACGGCGCATCACGAATGAACTGCAGAAAGTAAGTGGCGTCAATCAGTCGCAAATCATCTCACTGGCGTCAAGCAAGCTGAAGCGAGTGGATGCTTCAAGCGACGAAATTGAGAGCAGACCGTTGATGTGGCCGGACTTGCCGAAGAATCAGGCCGAAATAGAAGTACTGCGCAAGGCAGTACTCGATAATCCCATGGTTTACGGTCTGTATGTCGACCGTGACTTGCAATCGGCACTGATCCATGTGGACTTCTACAACCACCTGGTAGATTACCAGAAAATATTTCCGCAGATCCAGGCGATCCTCGACGCGTCGCCACTGCATGACAAGGTGAAACTGCAAATGATCGGCGAACCCATCCTGTACGGGTGGGTCGCACACTATATCGGCGAAACCGTGACCATCGCGCTGCTTTCGCTGGTGGCGATGTTGGTGCTTTTGTTCATGATCACGCGGACCTGGCGAGGCACCTTGCTACCGCTGATTGCCGGCTTGGTGTCTGCAATCTGGGCCCTTGGCATTGGCGCCATCCTTGGCTACAACTTTGATCCGTTGATCATCGTTGTCGCCTTCATCATCACCGCCCGCGCCTTCTCCCACTCCGTACAGCTCATTACGCGATTTGACGACCTTGCGGTTGGGGACAAGATCAACCCACGCGATGCCGCTCAGGAGTCCATGCGGGAACTGTTCCGCCCAGGGATGCTCGGCCTGTGGGCCGATGCGGGGGCGATCCTGTGTGTGATCCTCACCCCGATCCCGCTGATGCACAAGGTCGCGATCATTGGCTCGATCTGGGTCCTGACGATCACGATTTCCGCAGTGATATTGACCCCGGTCCTGTTGTCCTGGATCAAGTCACCAGACCGGTATATCCACCCCATCAAACTGGGCGGCATCCTCAGCATCTTTACCCGATCCGCCACCTGGGTCGTGACCACCCGTGCGCGCTATGCGGTTGCGCCACTGGTGGCGCTGCTGATGGTCGGGCTGCTGCTGGAGACCACCCACCTGACGGTTGGCGACGCCAGTGCCGGGTCCCCGATTCTGTGGCAAAACTCGGCTTTCAATGACGCCAGCGCGCAGGTGAACAGCCGCTATCCCGGCTCCGAGCAGATGTTTATCGCGATTGAGGGCGATCAGCCTGATGCGCTCAAACGGACTGAGGTGCTCGACTGGATGATGCACTTCCAGCGCTACATGGAGCGGCAGCCGGAAATTGGCGGCACGGTGTCTCTAGCGGACGTCGTCACCGAGGTGCGACGGAACCTGCATGAAGGCAATCCACGCTATCGCGAGCTTGGCGCCGACGCACTGGAAAATGGTGAGCTGCTGAACTTCTACTTGCAGGGATCAAGCCCGGGCGATCTCAACCAATACACCGACGTGCAGTTCCAGAACGGCGCCGTCACCATGTTTTTCCATGATCACAAGGGGGAAACGCTGCGGCAGGCGATCCACAACGCCGGTACCTTCATTGCGGAAAACGAACTTGTCGGCGCCAAGGCACTGCTGGCCGGTGGGGTGCTGGGAAACATAGCCGCAGTAAATGAAATCCTCCTGCGTGATCAGGTAGAGGCCATCGCCTTGGCGTTTCTGGTGGTGGTGTTGTGTTGCCTTGTGGGTTACCGATCATCGGTCAGCGGCATTTTCTTCATTATCCCCGTCTTTATTTCCAATGTCGTGACGTTTGCTTTCATGGCATGGCACGGGATTGGCATGAGCATAAGCACGCTGCCAGTGGTGGCGCTCGGAATAGGACTGGGTGTCGATTACGCCTTCTACATCGTGGACGGCATCAAGGAACACCTGGAGAACAACGCTGCGGCAACTCCCGAGGATGCGGTGCGGCAGTCCCTCGGTTCAGCAGGGAGAGGCGTGATTCTTACCGCACTGGTACTGGCGGCCGGTGTGTTGTTGTGGTCCTGGTCTTCGCTGCGGTTTCAAGCGGAGATGGGAATCCTGATTGGCATCTGGTTGCTCACTTCAGCATTCACGGCACTGTACGTGATGCCGTCACTTGCCCTTGTATTCAAACCCGATTTCATTTTCAAGAAGGCCAAGCTGGTGGCGTTGGCACACTCAACCTAATGCTCTCACCCGGAGCCAGGAAGCATAATGAATATTGAGCGAAAAAAACAACGTGTACGGCACCCAGTGCTGCGCCGCTTGTCCAACGCCTGTGCATTGGCATTTTGCGCAGCCGTCATTCCCGGAGTCGCATTGGCGGACCAGGGCCTTTTCGATGGCTGGGAAGTGAGTGGATATGTGCGCGCCCACCTCTCCATGAACCTGCAGAATCCCTACCTGGCGGATCCGGCCAACAACGGTGAGCCGCGGGGAAATTATCGCCATGATTTATCGATGGTGCGCGGGTCGGGCCGCTTGAATGTCTTTCGTGACTTCGGCAAGTCGCAGGTCAGCGTCGTGGTCCGTGGTTCCCAGGAATATGAAACCAGGTATCTGAAAGCGATGCAGCGGACGGCGGACGAATATGCTGCCACGGACCTATTCAGCAATAGAACCCGATCGAATGTCCGGTTGATGGACGATGTCTACAACGATATCGATCTGCGCGAATTGTGGTGGCAGTACGAGTTTGCGCCCGGTACCACGATGAAGCTTGGCAAACAACAGGTGGTATGGGGCGAGACGGACTTCTTCCAGTCGATGGATGTGATCCATGGTTACGATTTCCGCTGGCGCTCATTCCTGGAAGCCGAGAACGAAGAACTGCGCAAACCTTTATGGATGGCGAATTTCATCACGCGCATCGACAAGTTGAACGGTAGTCTGCAGGCGCTGTATATCCCCGGCCGCCCCAATCCGGGGCATACACGCGGCAACAGTTTCGACGTGGAAGGCGGACGCTGGGCGAATACCCCGAATCGGGGAATCAACTTTGCGACGGCGCCGTTTGGCGCGGATGTGCCTTACAACTACAGACTTGACGGTGCAGACAGCAAGGATGGTTCGTACGGCCTGCATTGGTCCGGAACCGCAGGCGAGTGGGGCTATTCGCTGGGAGCCTATCGCGGACCGACCCAGATTCCGGTGATCAATCCGAACCCCAACAGTCCGCTTGGCGTGCAGAACTCGGTTACCGGGCGGCCGTTCCTGGGGGCGTGGCACGGGCGCTATGGTTCCGATCCCGGCTCGACCGTTGGCGAGTTGATCTTCCCTCGAATCAACGTGTTCGGCGGCTCCGTCAACCGCTATCTAGCCGGCCCGGACGTCGTATTCTCGGCTGAGGCTTCCTACATTCCGAACATGACGTACAACGTTGGCGTATTGGCCGCCGAAGCTGGTGGTTGCGCCTTCTTTCCGGGCTTTTGCGGGATTGTCGAGCGGCATGCGGTAAAGACCATGCTGCGCATGGACAAGCAGGTAAACCTCAGCTCGGTGCTGAAGACGAGCCGCCCATCTTTCCTCTCGGTGCAGTTGTTCAATACCTGGGTGACCAATTACGACCGCGCGGACGAGTTGGTTAATCTGGCCGGGTTCGGCGGAGCGACCAAGCGCAATTCAGCGTTAATCACGGGAATTCTCGCGCTGAATTATTCCAATGATCGCATCAACCCCACGCTGGCCATCGGACACGACCTCAGTTACGGCGGTGGGTTCGTTGTACCCAGTGTCGAGTTCTCGTACGGTAACCATTGGCGAATCAAGGCAGAGGCTGACATTTTCTTCAATCGGCGCAATCAAAAACGGGCCCTCACTGGTTTCAACGACACCAACCTGTTTGGCTACTTTGCCGGCAATAACCAATTGGCCCTTCGCGCCACATACCAATTCTAACGGAGCATATACAAATGAAGACTTTAGCTTCCGCCATAGTTCTCCTTTGTGCCGGGTTTGCTGCGGCCGCCAGTGCTGCTGCATTGAAGCCGGGCGACACAGTACAGGCATCCAACATTGATGCACGCCAGACTGATACGTTTGAAGGCCACACCATCAGCGACATGTTGACCGATCGGATGCAGGAACTGATTCGCAAGGAAGGTTTGGTGATCACTCTTGCAGCGTCCAAGCCTATCGTTTTGGGCAAGGATTACATGGAAGCCACAAAGGCCAATGCGGGAAAGGCGAAATACAATCCTGATACGCGGCTTGTCGATGGCTGGGTTGCAGGTATTCCGTTCCCGAATGTCAAAGCCGATGATCCTAATGCTGCGGCAAAATTGATCTGGAATGGATACTATGCCCAACCGATAAAAAACATCCAGGATTACCCAAGCTACGCCTATTTGTACATCAGTGAAAAGACCGGGCTTGAGCGCCGACAGGTGTGGCGCTTTCTGCGCTATTACATGAAAGGACGGCTGGGTACTGACAAGGTGGTTGAGGGTGATGGCAGCATTTTCTCCAAGACGTTGATGTATGCGACCTATCCCACCGATATCCGTGGTCTTGGACTATTCGTTCAGCGCTATGACTCACCCAAGCTCGAGGATTCATGGGTGTACCTGAAGTCCGTGCGCCGCACTCGGCGTCTTTCCGGCGGTGCGTGGATGGACCCGATCGGTGGCAGCGACCAGCTTCAGGATGACATTGAAATTTTCAACGCCCATCCGACCTGGTATGCCAGCTACAAGTTGCTGGGCAAGCGCTGGATGCTGGTGACCGCCAATTCCACGGCAAAAACCTGGGACAAGAGCGCAAAGGGAGATGCGGAATTTCCGGTGATTGATCTGGCCCACGCCCCGCACTGGAATCCGGTGGACTCATGGGAGCCGCGCGAGGTCTGGGTCATCGAGGCGGTTACACCGCCAGAGCATCCGTACAGCAAGAAGGTGCTGTACATGGACACGCAATTTCCCCGCATTTACATCGCCGAGGCGTACGACAAGAAAGGCGACTTCTGGAAGTGGATGTACTACGGCCTGAAGACGATCCCTACCGGTGATGGGGACAGGGGCATGATCTCGGCGACCGGTTTCACGATCGATTACCAGCGCCGCCATGCGACCGTGTTCATCCTCGGCGGCGACGCGCGGTTGAACTCGCCCGGGATCAGCGCCGACGATGTGAACTTGCAGCAATTGGAAAAGGTGTCCCATTGAAAACCGGGTGCAAATGGCTTGACTCGGGCACCGCGCAACGCGTCTTCACGGAGTGGTCATGACTTTTCGATTGGGTGTGGATGTTGGCGGTACGTTCACTGACTTGTTGCTGGTGAATGAAGAAAGCGGTGAGACATTCACCGCCAAGGTGCCGTCGACGCCACACGATTCGTCGATCGGCGTGCTGGAAGGCATTGACAAGATCTGCAAGGCGTCCGGCATTGAGCCTGCGCACATCAATTCGGTAATGCACGGCACCACCGTGGCGACCAATGCGATTTTGACCCGGCGCGGAGCTCGCGTCGGGTTGGTCACTACGCGCGGTTACAAGCAGGTGTTGCACATCGCGCGCTCATTCGTTCCAGGCGGGCTCGGTGGCTGGGTCACCTTCAACAAGGGTGATCTGCTCGCACCGCTGGAGCTGACCATCGAGGCGGACGAGCGTATTGATGCAGCCGGTCGGATCGTGCGTGAGCTTGACGTGGCCGGGATCAGGGAAGGGCTGGAGAAGCTGCGGGACGCGGGCATCGAGGCCCTGACCGTCAGCCTCACGAACGCCTATGCCAACGGCGAGAACGAGGAGCGCATCGGCAACATCGCGGCCGAGGTCATGCCTGAGGTGCCGGTGTCGTTGTCGTCCGTGGTGGTACCGGAGATGCAGGAGTACGAACGCACGGAAACCACCGTGGTGAACAGTTACGTGCGTCCGCAGGTGGAAAAATATGTCCAGCACCTCCAGGCCGAGTTGGAACATCGGCTCCGACCGGACATCAAGTTGGCCATTCTGCGTTCCGATGGGGGTCTGGCCACGTGCCAGTCGGCGTCCCAGGCGCCGGTCAACATGTTGCTGTCCGGTCCTGCCGGTGGCGTGGCGGGAGCGATCTGGTTTTGCTCGCGCGCCGGCTTCCCCCGTGTTCTGACATGCGATGTCGGCGGTACCTCCACGGACGTCGCCTTGATTGACGACAACCATGCACGCCTGCGCCGGGAAACCCGCATTGGCGACATCGCGGTGCGCGCACCGTCTGTGGACGTGCGCAGTATCGGTGCCGGGGGTGGCTCGATCGCCTTCGTGCCGGAGCTGACGCGCGCGCTCCGGGTTGGTCCGGAGAGTGCGGGCGCAGTGCCGGGCCCGGCCGCCTACAATCTGGGTGGTACCGAGGCCACCGTGACCGATGCGAATATCGTGCTTGGTTATCTGCCGGAAATGCAGAAGCTCGGTGGCGATTTCGTCATCCGGCGCGATCTGGCTGAGGCTGCCGTGCAGAAGGTGGCCGACGCGATGGGAATCTCGCTGTATGAGGCAGCCGAAGGTATCACCCGGGTCGCCAACGAGCATATGTACGGCGCACTGCGGCTGATCAGCGTTGAGCAAGGTTATGACCCGCGCGAGTTTGCCTTGTGCGTGTTTGGAGGTGCGGGACCCTTGCATGGCAACGCGCTGGGGATCTTGATGGACTCTTGGCCGGTCATTGTTCCGCCCGGACCAGGCGTGCTGTGCGCCTATGGTGATGCCACGACGCGGGTCAAGGATGAGGCGTCGCGTTCGGTGATACGTACCGTGGCGGACATGAGCGTGGATGAAGTCGTCGCGATTATTGATGGCCTGAGCGAAAGCGTGCGTACTTCGCTGGCCGAACAGAACATCCCGCTCCATCTGCAGCAACTGAACTGGCAGGCCGACGTGCGCTACCAGGGTCAGGCGTTGGTGCTGACGCTGGAGGTCGATCCCGCACTTTTGCGCAAGGACGGTCTGACCAGCCTGACGGCAGCGTTCGATGCGGAGCATGAGCGTCAGTTCACGTTTGCGCTCAGCGAGGCGCATGAGCTGGTCAACCTGCGCGCCATTGCCCGTGCACCGCACCCGAGCATCGCCGACAAGAAGCTTGAAGCAGTGGGCGGCGACTTGGCCAAGGCTGTCCTCGGCACCCAGGTCATTTACTACGCTGGTACGAATCACAGTGCCACGATCTATGACCGGGCGCAGCTTTGCCGAGAGCAGCGCGTGCCGGGCCCGGCCATTGCATTCGAGATCGACTCCACGACGGTGATTCTGCCCGGGTACTTCGCCACAGTTGATGATTTCGGCAACTTGTTGATTCGCCCGCAGGACGGCCAGGAGCAAACGTCATGAGCGCACGCATTATCCAGTCCCATGCAGAACCCCTGCGCCGTGTCGAGGTTGATGGCGTGACGGTGGACATCATCGAAAATGCGCTCGCCAACGCTCGCAGCGAGATGGACGCGGTGCTATTCCGCACCGCGATGAGTCCGGGTATTCGCGAGCAGGGCGACGCGTTTCCGATCATTGCCGGGAGCGACGGCAGGATGCTCGTCGGCCAGTTCGGTTCGTTCATCGCCGGCTTTCTGCAGGCGTATGACGGCACCGTCGAGGAGGGCGACGTTTTCCTCACCAACGATCCGTACATGTGCAACGGGGCGGTCAGCCATTTGCCCGATTGGCTGGTTCTGCTGCCGATCTTCAAGGACGGACGACTGATCAATTACGCCGCGATGTTCGGCCACATGACTGACGTCGGCGGCAAGGTACCGGGAAGTCTGCCCACCGATGCACGCACGATCTGGGAAGAAGGTGTGCGCATCCCGCCGGTCAAGCTGTATCGCGCCGGCAAGCTCAACAGTGACATGCTCGACGTGATCCTGCACAACGTGCGCCTGCCGCGCTGGAATCGCTCCGACCTCAATGCGCTGGTTGCCGCTTGCCGTAGCGCGGGGCGCCGTTGCGTGGAGCTGGCTGGTCGCTTCGGTGACGACAGCTTTTACAGCGCGCAGCAGATGATGCTTGAGCGCACCCGGCGGGCCATGAAGGAGATCATCCAGCGGGTGGTGTCGGAGGAGCGTCAGACGTTCGAAGACTATATCTGTGACGATGGCGCCGGCCACGGTCCGTATACGTTGCGCTGCGCACTTTGGCGCGAAGGTGAAAAGGCAATCTTCGACTTTGAGGGCACGGATCCGCAGGCGCCATCATCAGTCAATTTTTATCTGAATGAGGAAATGTTCAAGATCTTCTTTGGTGCACTCACGATCAGCCTGTTTGACCCGGCGATCCTGCTCAACGACGGATTCTACGATCTGGTGGAAGTGCGCGTACCCAACGGATCGATCCTCAAGCCGACCTTCCCTGCGGCGGTATCGTGCCGGACGCATCTGCTCGGGCGCATCTTTGACATCATGGGTGGCCTGCTTGGCCAGGGCTCGCCACAGAACATGAATGCTGCCGGCTTCTCTGACTCGCCACATCTGATGTACTCGGGTTACGACGCCGACGGAAAATGGTTCCAGTTGTTCCAGATCGGCTTTGGCGGCATTCCGGGCCGCCCCGCTGGTGACGGCCCCGATGGCCACTCGTTGTGGCCCGGTTTCACCAACGTCCCGAACGAATTTGTGGAGGCGTATTTCCCGCTGCGAATTGAAACCTACGAGACCATCTCCGATTCCGGAGGTGCCGGGCTGCATCGTGGCGGCAATGGCTTGCGGGTCACCTACTGCCTGCTTGCGGATGGGGAAATATCGATCCACGATGACCGCTGGCTGACGTATCCGTGGGGCGTAAACGGTGGCGAGCCCGGACAGCGCAGTCGCAAGGAGTTGGTCCGCGTCGATGGCACTCGCCAGATATTGCCGTCCAAATGTGATCGTGTGCACGTGAAGGCGGGCGATCTGCTGCATTTTGATACTTGGGGTGCCGGCGGCTGGGGTGACCCGCTGCAACGCGATCCGGCCAAAGTGCTGCTGGATGTCCGTCGTAGCCTGGTCAGCGTGCACGGTGCACGCCGCTATGGGGTGGTAGTGGACAGGGATGCCGTTGACCTGCCGGCCACAATCGCACTGCGCGCCGAAATGGCGGCAACGCGTCCGCCGATCGGGTTGTTCAATCGCGGCGGCACGTTGGCCGAGCTGAAGGCACGTTGCCAGGCCGAGACCGGCCTGCCGGCGCCGGTTACGCCGGTATGGAATTGACTTGGAGATTCGCGCATGGCCCTTGAAGCAAGAGCCCTGAAACCGGCGCGTCGCTATGGGTTGATCCTGGTCGATCTCTCGATTGGCTTCACCGACCCGGTGCGCAGCAAGCTTGGTTTCGACTGCCCGGAGGTTATCGCCGCGAACCAGCGGTTGCTCGCCAATTTCCGTGCGCGGGGTGCACCCGTGTTTTACACGACCGTGGCGTACGACGATCCCGCGCAGGCACGGGTGTTTCGCGAAAAGCTTCCGGCGCTCGACAGTCTGGTTGCCGGGTCGGCGCTGGTGGGCATTGATCCGCGCGTGGAACCGGCGCGCGGCGAAGTCATCATCGTCAAGCACGGTGCCAGTGGATTCTTTGGTACCGATTTGGGTGAACGATTGCGCGCTGCCGGTGTGGATGGGGTGGTGGTCACCGGGTTGACCACCAGCGGATGCGTTCGCGCCACCGCGCTTGACGCACTGCAAAGTGATTTCCGGGTGCTCATTCCGCGCCAGGCCGTGGGTGACCGGGATCCAGCGGCGCACGAATCAAACTTGCGGGACTTGAATCTCAAATATGCCGACGTAGGAGAGCTCGATGAATGTCTGGAAATACTCAGCGCTTAGCGTGGCGCTCACGCTGCTGGTTGCGTGTGCTGGGGCGCCGGTGTCACATGATGTGGCACCTGCAGAGCCTGTGGCGGGTGCAGTGTGCCAGGCTTACGTGCAGGCTTGGGTAACCCACTTTCGGGCGCATGTATCCGGCAGCAGGCTCGACGTCGCCCAATCCAGACTGCAGCAAGCGCAGGCACGGTTGGTGACCGATGGGATTGGCGAAGATGAGTGCGACCGGCCTGATTGCATGGTGGTGCCACTCGCCGGCGGGCGGCTGGACAGCTATTGCGGCTATCGTCGACCAGATCCAACAGGTCGCGAGTTGTATCGCTGGGTTTCGTACCGGTAACGCAATGAACGCGCAGACGCTCTACGACAAGTTGTGGCACAGCCATCACGTGGCGGATCTGGCTGATGGCGCAAGCCTGCTCTATATCGATCTGCACCTGCTGCACGAGGTCACCTCCCCGCAGGGGTTTTCCAACCTGCGTCGCGCAGACCGCAAGCCATGGCGTAGCGGCTCGATCATGGCCACGCCTGACCACAACGTGCCGACAACTGGCCGCGAATCGAGCGTCACGAAGTTTTCTGATCCGCTGGCGCGCAAGCAGGTCGAGGCGCTGACCGACAACTGTGCAGACTTCAAGGTCCCGATGTTTCCGCTGGGCGACCTGCGCCAGGGCATCGTGCACATCATTGGCCCGGAGCAGGGGCTGACGCTGCCCGGGATGACCGTGGTTTGCGGCGATTCGCACACGGCCACGAACGGGGCGTTGGCCACTCTTGCATATGGCGTGGGCAGCAGCGAAGTCGAGCATGTGCTGGCGACGCAGACGCTGCGCAGCCGCAAGCTCAAGAACCTGGCCGTCGAGGTAACCGGGACGTTGGGACCCGGCGTCAGTGCGAAGGACCTGGCGCTCCATGTCATCGGCGTGATCGGCACGGCGGGTGGCCTCGGCCACGCGCTGGAGTATCGCGGCAGCACGATTGCCGCGCTGTCGATGGAAGCGCGCATGACGTTGTGCAACATGAGTGTCGAGGCCGGGGCGCGCACGGGTCTGATCGCCTATGACGCAACAACTGAAGCCTATGTGCACGGCCGGCCGTATGCTCCGGTGGGCGCGATGTGGGAGCGGGCCACGACATATTGGGCCACCCTGCACTCGGACTCGGGCGCGCGCTTCGACCGACAGGTGGACGTCGCGGCGGCGGAGGTGGCGCCATGTGTCACCTGGGGCACATCGCCGGAGATGGTCACGGCCATTGATGGGCATATTCCCTTGCTGGAAAGCGCCGCCAGTGAAAGCCAGCGCAACGGCTGGCGGCGGGCGCTGGCCTATATGGGCCTCGAAGCCGGCCAGCCGGTCGCGGGCACGCCGCTGGACAAGGTCTTCATCGGTTCGTGCACCAATGCGCGCATCGAGGACCTGCGCCAAGCCGCCAGCGTGTTGCGCGGTCGCCACGTTCACTCTCGGATCAAGCAGGCTTTGGTTGTACCCGGTTCGGGTCTGGTCAAGCAGCAGGCCGAACGCGAGGGCCTCGACAAGTTGTTTCTCGCCGCGGGTTTCGAATGGCGCGCACCGGGTTGCTCGATGTGCCTGGGCATGAATCCGGACCGACTGCAGCCGGGAGAGCGTTGCGCCTCGACGTCGAATCGCAACTTTGAAGGACGTCAGGGGTTGGGTGGGCGCACCCATCTGATGTCGCCAGCGATGGCGGCCGCAGCGGCGATTGCCGGTGCACTGGTCGACGTGCGGAGCATGTGACATGGAGCCATTGATTCAACATGAAGGCGTTGTTGTTCCGCTGGATCGTTCCAACATCGACACCGACGCGTTGCTGCCCAAGCAATATCTCAAGAGCCTTGAAGCGCGGGGTTTCGGCGGGTTCCTGCTCGACAACGAGCGTTATCTGGATCCCGGTGAACTCGACACCCCGCTGACCACCCGACGCGAAAATCCGGACTGCATCCTCAACGTGCCGCCGTACCGCCACGCCTCGGTAGTTCTGGCACAGGCCAACTTCGGTTGCGGTTCCAGTCGCGAACATGCGGTCTGGGCGCTGCGCGATTTTGGTGTGCGCGTGTTGCTCGCGCCAAGTTTCGGCGACATTTTCTACAACAACTGCTTTGGCAACGGGCTGCTGCCCATCCGCCTGGAGCAAGCGGTGGTGGATCATCTGTTTGCCCAGTGTTGGCACAGTCCTGGTCTGCGTGCCAGCGTGGATGTCGCGCGCAGGGAACTGGTAGTGGGCGACACACGGTTGGTGTTCGAACTCGATCCCGGACGACAGCAAAACTTGCTGCAGGGCCTGGATGACATTGGTCAGACCCTGGCGTTGGCCCCGGCAATCCGCGCCTACGAAGCCGAGCGAAAACTCAGCGAACCCTGGGTCTTCAGATAGAGGTCAAGCAACTGGC
>CAJDVT010000072.1_pt1 | contig 22646 bp, 18 predicted proteins | sample 7391411 | NCBI WGS metagenome assembly CAJDVT01 (sample SAMEA7055698, study PRJEB34461) | soil metagenome | biome: terrestrial ecosystem; feature: Peninsula; material: soil | place: Antarctica | collected 2016 | reverse complement strand
CCGCCAGGGATTGACCTCACGAGGTCGCGCTGAACGCCGTTTCCGGCGTCGGTCGCTCGCGCGAATTTGACCTGTCGTCCCTCGTGAGCGAGCGAGCGGGAGCCCACGACGGGTCGCTTGACCAACCCGCCCGAAAATTCACCACCGGAGAAGTGCCCCATAGCGAGCCAGACTGGCGCTGGCACCCATGGCTGGTTTCACCAACAAGGACTGAGGGTGATCAATGCCAAGGGTCGATCAGGGTGACGCCGCAGTCCTCAAAATCTCGCACATTGCGCGTGGCCAGCACCGCCTTGCGCGAGCGCGCGATGCCGGCAATCATCGCGTCCGGCAGGGCCAGCTGTCGACCTTGCGCACGCCGTGCCGCCGCAAATTCCGCATGCGCATCGGCCGCCTTGCTGTCGTAGGGCAGCACCCGTCCCACCATGTCGGTCGACTACAACAACGAGATCCCGCACGACAGCCTCGACGGACCCACGCCCGCCGAGTGCCGAGTTCAGAGCGACCCGGCGACCTCTAATTCAGCTTGGCACTGATTTATGGGAGTCGACGGACAGAGCTATTTTTAAAGCACCAGTCGTGTAAAGCACCAGTCGTGCCAGACCTGGCGCTCGAAGGCTCTAACCGTCGCCTTGACGTCGGCGTCGAGTTCGCAAAGTGTTCGTGCCATTGGCAGGTACGAGACCCATTTGCCCAACAACGATATCCCCGATTACGGCTGCGGGCGCAAGCCGCACGGACTGGCTAAGTGCCGGTCGAAAGTGGGGCGGCGCCGGGTGCGGGGCTGTGCTCCGTCGCAGGTATACCGTTAAAACCATCTGACGCGGCCTGCTTCGTAAAAGCTGAACGAAAGCTGGGGCAGAACGCACGTTTTGCAACAATTTCACGCCGTCATGGGTTGCGCATGCTGATAGTTGAACTCGCAGATCGTCTGGCGGCAAATAGGCCGCGGGCTGCTGAATCGACTGCGAATATCTTTCTCACGAGGACACAACATGAAATCCAAATTGATTCTGGCGGTATCCGCAGCTCTGGCGCTTTCCTGCGGATTGGCAGTGGCGCAATCCACGGATGGCACCTATCAGCAGCAGAAGACCACCACCACAACCACCACCACAACCAACCACATCGATGGGGCGCACGAGGTTTGGTACAAGGAAGGCGGCGTAGTGCCGGAGAAGTTTCGGGCGCCGGACTATGTGCTGACCGATTGGCAAAGCGTGAAGCTCACCCAGCCTACCGCGGGCAACGAGTGGGTGCGCGGCGCCAACGGTGACTATCTGCTGGTAAACCAGTCCACTGGCGAGATCTCGAGCATTGTCCACGCTGGAAATTGATGGTGCGACCTGCGTGAACGCAAAACGACCCCGCTGCGGCGGGGTTTTTTTGCGCCTCAGGTCCGGGCCAACCGTTGGCGTCGGTCCAGACCCCGCGCGCGACGGCGCGCGCTCCAGGCTTCGCGGCGCGCGGCGAGGCAGGAGAAGATCACATACAGCGCGGGGGTGCTGAGCAGGGTCAGGCTTTGCGACACCAGCAGGCCTCCAATCAGCGCGATGCCGAGCGGACGACGCAGCTCGCTGCCTTCGCCAAGACCAATCGCGATCGGCAGTGCGGCCAGGATCGCAACCATGGTGGTCATCATGATCGGGCGGAAGCGCACGATACTGGCTTCGCGTACAGCGTCGAGTGGGTTCTTGTGATGCTCGCGTTCGGCGACCAGCGCGAAGTCGATCATCATGATCGCGTTTTTCTTGACGATGCCTATCAACAGCACCAGCGCGATTTGTGCCACCACGGACAGTTCGGTGTTGGTGATCCACAGCGCCAGCAACGCACCGGCACCGGCGGCCGGCAGCGTGGACAGAATGGTCACCGGGTGCAGCAGGCTTTCATACAGCATGCCGAGCACGATGTAGACGGTGAGTATGGCGGCCAGTACCAGCCAGCCCATGCCACTCTGGGATTGCTGGAAGCGGCGGAAACTGCTGCCCATGGCGAGCTTGATATCGCCAGGCATGCGCATGTTCTTGGCGGTGGCGCCAATGATCCCCATCGCCTCACCCATGCTGACGCCCGGCGCCAGGTTGAAGCTGAGACCCATGGTGGTGAACTGGTTTTCGTGGGTTATCTGCGAAGGCGCCAGACCGGGCTCCTGGTGCGCCAGCGCGGTCAACGGAACCATCTTGCCACCCGCGGAACGTACGTAAATCTTGTTGATTGCCTCGGGCGTGGCGGTCTGCGAAGGAAGGGCATTGACCACAACTTTGTACTGGTTGATATCCGAGTAGATGGTCGACACCTGGCGCTGACCGAAGGCATCGTACAGCGCGCCGTCAATGGCACCGATGGACACGCCAAGTTGGGCCGCGCGGTCGCGATCGATGACGATGTTCTGGCGCAGGCCACCTTCCTCGACATCGGTGCCGACGTCCATGAGCTTCGAATTGGATTTCAGCGCCGTCTGCAGTTTTGGCAACCACTCCTGCAACCCGGCCAGGTTGTTGCCTTGCAGCGACACTTCATATTGCGCACCTTGACTGGTACCGCCTCCGCCGCCGCTGGGCAGATCCTGTACCGGGCGCAGGCGCAGGTTGAGATCCGGGTACTTGGCCGCCTTGGTAGTGAGGCGGGCGAGCACGGCAAACGTGTCGTCATGGCGACCCTCGGCACGCGTTTTCAGATCGATATTGAACGCGCCACTGGTACCTTGCCTGCTGCTGCCCAGACGTGAGCCAACGGTAGCCACGTCCGGATCGGCCATCAGCATGGCGGTGAGGCGCTCCATGCGCTGTTTGCTTTCGGCGAACGACACAGTGGCGCTGGACGTGGCACGCCCCCAGATCAGACCGGTATCCTGTTGTGGAAACAACCCGGTTTGCACGACCTTGAGCAGAAAGTACGTAGCCACAATCAACAGCAGCGGCGTCAAAGCAAACGCCAGGGCGTGCCGCAGCGAGAAGTCCAGCGCGCGGGTATAGCCACGCAGCAAACCGGCATGGAAACGATCCAGCGCACGCGCCAGCCTGGATGGTCGCTGAGGCTCCCGCGCCCCGGTGTTGTGGCTACCGAGGAAGCGCCCGCAGAGTGCCGGCGTGAGTGTGAGCGAGACGGTCGCCGACACCACGATCGCGGCAACCAGGGTCACCGCAAACTCATGCATGAACATGCCGGTCACGCCGCCTGCAAACAACAGTGGGATGAACACGGCAATCAATGACGCGGTGATCGAGACGATGGTGAAGCCGATTTCGTGCGCGCCGGTCAGGGTGGCTTGCATGCGCGACATGCCCGCATCGATGTGGCGGATGATGTTTTCGATCACCACGATTGCGTCGTCCACCACGAAGCCGATGGCAATCACCAGCGCCAGCAGCGTGAGGTTGTTCAAGGTGTAACCGAGCACAAGCATCACCACAAACGCCCCGGCCAGAGACAGTGGCACGGCAATCATCACCATCGCCAGCGAGATCAGCAGCGTGACCTGCACCTCGTGCAGCGAGGCGCGGATGGTCGGGGTGCCGTCAAAAAATGGTGAGAGCTGCGTGCCCGGGTGCAGATAAGTGCGCAGCAGTGGTACCTGGCCCTTGACCAGATCCACGGTGGCGATGACGTTGGCGTCGGCTTTTTTGTAGACATACATCAGCACGGCCGGCTTGCCGTGGAACCACGCCGCCTGGTATGCGTGACCGCCATCGTGGTCTTGCCGTCGGACAGAAACCCCTCCGGCGAGGTGACGTTGGCCGCACTCAGGGCATTGCGCAGTTGATCGGGCGACAGGCCCATCGCGTTCAAGGCGCGCAGGTTCACATCGACGCGGATTGCCGGCGTCGCCGCGCCGGCAATCTCCACCGATGACACGCCCTTGAGCTGGCGCAGGCGCTGGGCCAGCAAGCTGTCGGCAACGTTGTACAAATCCGCCGCCGCCTGGGTGTCGGAAGTCAGTGCGAAGGCAATGATCGGGTCGTCGTTGGGGTCGGCCTTTTGATAACTCGGCGGCCCGTTGAGTCCGGTTGGCAGATCCGGTGCGGCGGCGTTGATCGCGGCCTGCACATCGCGCGCGGCCGAATCCAGATTGGTACCGCTGCGAAACAGCATGAACACAAACGATCTGCCCTCGGAGCTTGACGAACGCATGGTTTCGATGCCGGGCACCTGACCCAGGTGTCGCTCCAGCGGTGCAGCGACAGTGGATGCCATCGTGCTGGCATCGGCACCGGCCTGGCTGGCCTGCACGAAGATCGCCGGAAATTGCATCGTCGGCAACGCCGCCACGCCCAGCAGGAAATAGCTGATCATGCCGACGACGAACAGGCCCATGGCCAGCAGCGAAGTGCCGATCGGACGGCGGATGAAGGTGCCGGAGATGTTCATGTGCCGCGTTCAACCGTGCCGCTGGGAAAATGCCGGGATGCCAGTACTGAATGGATCATCCCACTCTCAACGTGCGTAGCGGCAAAAGGTTGAACCGCGTGGCAATGCCGGCCGTAGCGAGCATGCCGACTAAGTCCAGCCGGACTGTGCCGCCCGCAGGGCGCACACTGTCCGCCGCGGCGGGCCGCAAGGGAACGCCACCGCGGCCGGTCCGCGCGAAACGCGCGTAGTGCATTACACCACGCCGCGGTGAGCGTGACGCAGTGCGCGTTGCTCACGGCGCCGGTCGACCCACTCGGAGAAGCGCTCCATGTACAGGTAGATCACCGGCGTGGTGTACAGCGTTACCAGTTGCGACAACAACAGGCCGCCGACGATGGATACACCCAGCGGCCGGCGCAATTCGGCGCCGATGCCGTTGCCCAACGCCAGCGGCAGCGCGCCGAGCATGGCCGCGAACGTGGTCATCATGATTGGGCGGAAACGCAGCAGGCAGGCACGCCGGATCGCATCGTGCGCATTCATGCCACGGCGCCGCGCCTCGATCGCGAAGTCGATCATCATGATCGCGTTTTTCTTGACAATACCTATCAACAGCACAATGCCGACGATGCCATCCACCGACAGGCTCATGCCGAACATGAGCAACGCCAGCAACGCGCCCACCCCCGCTGGCGGCAAGGTCGAGATGATCGTCAGCGGATGGATGTAGCTCTCGTACAACACGCCGAGCACGATGTAGATCACCACGATGGCTGCCAGCAGCAGCAATACTTCATCGCCGATGGATGAGGCAAACTCCGCCGCCTTGCCGACAAATTCGCCGCGCACCTGTGGCGGGAAATCAAGCTGACCTTCCACCTGGTGGATGGCGTCCACCGCGTCGGACAGCGAATAGCCCGGCGCCACGTTGAACGCCAGGGTCACGGCCGGCAATTGCTGCTGATGACTGATCACCAGCGGCGCGCTGGTCACCTGGGCGCTCGCCAGCGAAGACAACGGGATGGTGCCGCCACCGCCGAGCTGGAAACCAACGTTGCCGGCATTGCCGATACCCGAAGGGGTGGCCGAGTTGCTGGATTTGAGCTGCCCAAAACTGGTGGCGTTGCTGCCAGTCAACGCGCCGCTGCCATTGCCACGCACGGTGAGCTTGTTCAGCAGGTCGGTGCTGCTGCGGAACTCCGGCGCCACTTCCAGCACCACCCGATACTGGTTCAACTGGGTGAAGATGGTGGAGATCTGGCGCTGACCGAACGCGTCGTACAACGTGTCGTCGATGGTCTGCACCGGCACGCCGAGGCGACTGGCCTTGTCGCGGTCAATCGTGAGCTTCAGCGCGTTGCCCTGGTCGGCCAGATTGTTGTCCACGTCGGCCAGTTCCTTGCGCTGGCGCAAGGCCTCGGTCATCCGGTTGGCATAGGTCGCCAGCTCGGCGGAGTTCACATCCGACAACGTGTACTGATACTCCGTGGCGGAAACACGACTGTCCAGCGTCACGTCCTGCACCGGTTTGAGATACAGCGCAACGCCGGGGATGTTGGCCACGGCCTTTTGCAGGCGCGGAAGCAGTGCATCAAGCCCGTCACGCTTGCCACGGTCCTTCAACACGATGCTGAGCTGGCCCTGATTGATTGTCGGATTGATCGTGCCGGCACCGATGAACGCAGCCACGCCGACCACCGCCGGATCGGCGCTCAGCGCATCGGCAACCGCCTTGGTGCGCAATTCCATCTGCGGAAACGCGATGTTTTGATCAGCCTGGACCACGCCGGTGATCAAGCCGGTGTCCTGCTCGGGCAGCAAACCCTTGGGGATGATGATGTACAGGAACACCGTGAGCACCACTGCCGCGCCGGCGACGAGCATGGTGAAGCGTTGATGATCGAGCACCCAGTCCAGCGTGCGCTCGTACAAGCTCACGCTGCGCATCCACAGGTCCGGCTTCTTGCCGGCGGCCGCCTGCAGCTCGTGCGTGTCGCTGCCCGCAGGTAACTGGTCGGGCTTGAGCAGATAGGCGCACATCATCGGCGTCAGCGTCAATGACACCAACATCGAGATTGACACCGCGATGGTGAGCACCCATGCGAATTCGTGGAACAGCCGACCGGTAACGCCGGGCATCAGCAGCAGCGGCAGGAACACGGCCACCAGCGACACGGTCAGCGACACCACCGTGAAGGCAATTTCCCTCGAACCGATCTCCGCCGCTTCGAGGCCACTCTTGCCCTTCTCGATGTAGCGCACGATGTTCTCGATCATCACGATCGCATCGTCCACGACAAAGCCGGTCGCCACGGTCAGCGCCATCAACGACAGGTTGTCCAGCGACATGCCGGTGAACGACATCACGCCGAAGGTACCCAGCAGCGACAACGGCACCGCCACGGACGGAATCACCGTCGCCCACAGCCGGCGCAGGAACACGAAGATCACGCCGATGACCAGGAAGATGGTGAGAATCAGGGTGAACTGCACATCGCGCACCGAGGCGCGGATGGTCACCGTGCGATCGGCCAGCACATCCAGATGCACGTCGGCAGGCAGCACACTGCGCAACTCCGGCAGCACCTGGCGAATCTGCTCCACCGTCTGCACGATGTTCGCGCCCGGCTGGCGGCGCACGTCCAGCAATACCGCCGGCTTGCCATTCGCCCACGCGGCAAGCTGGTCGTTCTCCACCCCGTCGATCACCTTGGCCACGTCGGACAGGCGCACCGGCGCGCCATCCTTGTAGCTGATGATGGTGTTCTTGTATTCCTCGGCGTCGCTCAACTGATCGTTGGTGCCGATCGAATAGCTCTGGGTCTTGCCATTCAGCGTGCCCTTGGGCGCGTTGACGTTGGCCTGCGTCAACGCGCTGCGCACGTCTTCCAGAGTCAGACCAAGGTTGGACAACTGTCCCGGATTGACCTGCACGCGCACGGCCGGGCGCACATTGCCGGCAATCGATACCAGGCCCACGCCCTGCACCTGCGACAGCTTCTGCGCCAGGATGGAATCAGCCAGATCATTGACGTCACGCAACTGGCGCGTGTCGGACGTGAGCATCAGCGTGAGGATCGGCGCGTCAGCCGGATTCACCCGGTTGTACACCGGCGGATAAGGCAAGTTGCCGGGCAACGTGCCACGGGCCTGGTTGATCGCTGCCTGCACATCCTGCGCAGCCACGTCGATGTCGCGGTCCATCGCGAACTGCAGAATGATCGTGGACAAGCCGGCGGACGAATCGGAGCTCATCATCGCCAACCCGGAAATCTGCCCGAGGTTGCGCTCCAGCGGAGTGGTGATCAGCGAGGCCATGGTGCTCGCGCTGGCACCCGGGTACTGCGTGGTCACCACCAGGCTCGGCGCCTCGATCTCGGGCAACGCCGACACCGGCAGTTCGCGATAGCCCAGGATGCCCAGCAGCAACACCGCCACCATCAGCAACGAGGTGGCGATTGGCCGGCGAATGAAGATTGTTGAAAATCCCATGACTATCCGTAACGTATTGGAGCGGCGTCAGCCGCAGGCTTGACCAGTACGCCAGATTCGCTGGCGCCCAGGGGGACCGCGGTACGTTGCAACCCGGCGCTGCTCAGCGCCCGCGCCGGCCACCCTTGGCCGCGTCCTGCTTGCCTTTTTGCAACTCTGCGGCGGTGGGTGCGGCCGGCACCTCGCCGGGCTTGAGCGCGTTGACCTTGGTGCCGGGCTTGAGCCGGAACTGCCCTTCCGTCACCACCCGCTCACCCACCTTCAGGCCACTGCCAATCATGACGTGGCTGTCGCCGACCTCACCGGCGATCACGACCGGCTGCATCTTGACCGTGTTGTCGGCCTGTACCTGATACACATAGTCGCCATCCGGCCCGCGGCCCACTGCCTGGGCGGGGATCACCAGGCCGCCGTCAACCGTCTTTACCAGCAGTTGCACGTTGACAAACTGTCCGGGCCACAACTCGTTGTCGGCATTGGGAAACTCCGACTTCAAGCGGAACGTGCCGGAGCTGACATCAATCTGGTTGTCGATGACCTTGAGCACGCCGCCGGTGGCAATCGGGTGTGAGTCGGTCTTGTCCAGCGCCGACACCTGCAGCGCAGCGGGATCGGCCTGCACGGCCTTGCGCACCACTTCCAGGCTCTGCTCGGGCAAGCTGAACATGATGTTGATCGGGTGCAACTGGGTCAGCGTGACCAGTGCCGTCGAGGTGCTGACGACATTGCCCGGGTCCACGGCTCGGATGCCGGCCAGGCCATCGATCGGGGAGCGTACCTGGGTGTAATCAAGCTGCACCTTGCTGTCACGCACACTGGCCGCATCGGCGGCGACCGTCGCCTGCAACTGGTTGGAGGTATTGCGCAAGGTGTCCAGATCCTGCTTGGAAATGTAGCCCTTGGCCGCCAGGTCGGCGCTACGCTTCAGGTTGCTGCGCGCCGTGGCCAACTGCGCCTCGTCCTGATGCTGACGCGACACCGCCTGGTCATACGCAGCCTGATAGGTGCGCGGATCGATGCGCGCCAGCACCTGACCCTTCGTGACGGGTTTGCCTTCGGCAAACTCCAGACTCAGCAACTGCCCTGCGACCTGCGGGCTCACGGTCACGGTGTTGAGCGCCTGCACGGTGCCCAGCGCGGTCAGGTAGACCGGCACGTTCTGCTTGACGACCGGCACCACGGTAACGGGCACCGGCGCAGTATCCGCGCCATCGCCGGTACGCTTGGCCGACGTGTCGGCGCTGCCGCCCGCGGTTTTGTGCAACATGCGGTAGCCCACCGCAGCCACCACGATCACGGCTACGACCACCAGCGCGATCTTCCAAAAACGCGACATGCACAGCTCCTTCAGACTCCAATGACACGGCTTCCCGGTACGCCGTCAGACGGCGCTGGGCATGACTTGCGAAGGTGGCCGCGCCAATGCCAACCGGCATCGGCGCAGGTTTCATCGCGAACAAAGCATAGGGGTAATGCAACGAGTTTGGACAATGCCGGTTGACACAGACGAGGCATGACCGATGGCACAGAACAGGTCTGCTCAATCCGCTCAATCGGCCACTGGCGCGCATCACGTACAGGGTTACTGAAACTTGTCCCGTGCTTCGTTTATAATTGGCAGCCGTTGTCTGCGCGCCGCTGTGCGGCCAAGCACTGCCGGGGCAACGCCAACGTGCGACCAGGGGTACAAGCCGGGCCGCCACGTCCTGCACCAGACGGCGATTTCAGGCAGGTCGGCCAGCCATTGGGGCTTTCCGCGTTGCCATTGACAGGAGTACGTGTGTGAGCCGTCCCACAAGCAAGGCAGACCAGACCACCGGACGCCAGTTCGCAATCATGATCGGCTTGCTGATTCTGGTGGCCTTTCTGCTGATCGTCATAGCGTCGGTCGTTTACAACCGCGCACCGAAGGAAACCAACCCGAACCAGCCCGCACGAGTCACTGCGCGCATTGCACCCGCCGGCGCGGTATATGCCGGGGACACCGGGCGCGCAGCCATGGCGGCAGCAGCCGCGGCCGCCACCAAGGCCGCAGCAGGCGAGGTGGCCTACGGCGGCACCACGGACGGCAAGGAAATCTACGACCACCTGTGCAGCAGTTGTCATGCCAGCGGCGTTGCCGGCGCGCCGAAGACCGGAGACAAGGGCAGATGGGCACCGCGCATTGCCGAAGGCATCGATACCTTGGTCAAGCACGCGATCGAGGGTTACCACGGTCCGGATGGCAACTTCATGCCGCCCAAAGGTGGCAACCCGGCGCTGAGCGACGAGCAAGTCACCAATGCCGTGCACTGGCTGGTGGACCAGGCCAAATAAACCGGCCACGCGGACATGACAGCAAAAACGCCGCCCACCAGGGTGGCGTTTTTTGTTTGTCACCGCCGCCAGCGCATAGCAGTCGCAGCGTAGACACTGCCCGCCACGCACCAGCCATCATCAGCGCGCTCCGGGGCAGAGACTGCTCGCGTCGACATCATGCACCGTCCCGACCGACACACAGGGTTCGCCAGCCGAGCCGTGCCCGCCGCGCAGCGCGACAAACAGCGGATATGACGTACGCGCAACGGCTTGTGGTGGGCGTCCGCAAAAGTCGGCGGGCAGTGCCCGCGCAACACAAGCGGCGGCTGCGTGCGAAGATCGCTGCCGTTGCCTTGCCTCGGAACCCCCATGCCGCCACGTCGCGTCCGGTTCGCCCTGCTTCTGTTCGCCGCCGCCACGCTCGGTGCGTGCGCCAATGCACCGCGCAAGGTCGACTTGCCCGACGGTGCCCGTGCGAGCGTGGCAATTCTGGAAACTACCGACCTTCATTCCAACATCCTCAGCTACGACTACTACAAGCTCAAGGCGGACCCCTCGCTGGGCTACGAGCGCACTGCGACGCTGATCCGCCGCGCCCGCGACGAATTTCCCGACAGCTTCCTGTTTGACAGCGGCGATACCATTCAAGGCACCGTGCTGGCGGATTACCAGGCACAGGTGAAGCCAGTCGCCTGTGCACAGGAACTGGCCATCTACAAGGCAATGGACGCGCTCGGCTACGACGGGGGCACGGCCGGCAACCACGAGTTCAATTACGGTCTGGGCTTCCTCTCGCAGGTGACCGGCACGCCGATGAATGTCGATGGCGGTCACACGAACCGCTGTGCTGGTCCGCACTTTCCGCTGGTGCTGGCCAACGTGTTCAGCGCGCGCGACGGCAAGCCGATCTTCCCGCCGTGGACCATCGTCAGCAAAACCATCGAGGCGTACACCGCCGATGGCAGCAAGCTCGAGGTGCCATTGAGGATCGGCATCATCGGCTTCACCCCGCCGCCGATCATGCAATGGGACAAACAGAACCTTGCCGGCAAGGTGACGGTCGTTGTTGCTCGGTCATTCACACACTGCATTTCCCGGTCCGCGCTATGCGGGCATGAAGAACGTCGATGCCACGCGCGGCTTCGTGCGCACCAAACCGGCCGTCATGGGCGGCTTCTTCGGCAAGGATCTGGGCGTAATCCAGTTGGTATTGAACCGCGAGCACGGGCGCTGGCTGATCGACTACAACGAAACGCACAGTGAAGTGCGCCCGATCTGCCCGCCACAGGAGCATTGCGTACCGGCCGACCCGGCCATTGCGCCGCTGGTGCGGGAAGTCCACGAAGCCGCCATCGCCTACGTCAACACACCGATCGGCAGCAGCACGCTGCGCATGAGCAGCTACTTTGCCGACGAAGGCAACATGACCGCATTGGCGCCCGTCAACGCCGCACAAGCGGACTACGTGCGCCGCGAATTGCCACGCCTGCACCCGGAATTGGCGGACGTGCCGGTGTTGTCCGCGGCGGCCGCGTTCCGCACGGGCTTTGGCGGCCCTGACGATTACACCGACGTTGCCGCCGGGCCGTTGACACTGCGCAGCGCTGCCGACCTGTACTTCTATCCCAACACGCTGGCCGCTGTAAAAATTGACGGTGCGGGTCTCAAGGCCTGGCTGGAGAAATCCGCTGGACGCTTCAACCAGATTCACCCGCACCTGACCGGCGAACAAAAGCTGATCAACTCACGCTACGTCGGCTACAACTTCGACCAGATCCAGGGCGGCATTCATTACGTCATTGATGTTTCCAGACCGCGCGGCCAGCGCATCACCACGCTGACTTATCGGGGCAAGGCGGTCACGCCCACGCAACCGTTCATCATTGCGACGAACAACTACCGCGCCAGCGGCGGCGGCCACTTCCCGGGCATGGATGGCAGCACCGTCGTGCTTGCCGCGCCCGACGGCAATCGCGAGATTCTCGCGCGATGGTTGCAGCGACAACACGCCATCGACAAGCAGGTGCTCGAACCGGCCTCGTGGCGATTTGCCGTGTTGAAGACTCGCGGGCCGGTCGTGTTCACTGCTGCCAGCGGCAAGCTGGACGTGGCGCGCGAAGCGGGCATGCGCAACATCCGTCAAGTGCGGGATCACGGCGACGGCACCGCAACGTACGCAATTGATTTGGCGCATTGACGCCGCCCGCTGGTGCAGTGTGGCAGCACGAGAGCGCTGCCCCTGTTCGTCGGACGTCGTGCTCCTGACGCATCCAGCCACACCCGGGCCGAATGGAAATATCTGTTGACCGCGAGTGACCAATCCCCCTAAGGTCGGAAACATGTCAACGCTTTTCACATCAGCCCACATGATTCATGGCCCGGTTTCGACCGCGCGCATGGCGCTTGTGCCTGACTGCGCCATACGTTCGTGCATGATTACGATTACCACCACGACTACCACGTCGGGGTGGGTGTCCGTGCGCGCATAGCTTTCCAACGCAACGGCCCCGCCCTCGACGAGGCGGGCCGGCGTACTTTCTCCACAACAGCCGAACTGCCAGCGAGCACGGGCCTTCATCCGGAGGTCATCGTGAACATCTGCGCCCTGCCAGTGGCTGTCGCCCCACCCGCACCCCACCCGTTTGCACTGGTCAGCCGCCAGCGCCGCGAACTGGCCGTGGGAGTTGTCGGCCCTGGCCGCGTCGGCACCGCCCTGTTGGCGCAGCTTCGCGCAGCTCAGCCTCGGCTGGCGCGCCAGACCGGACTGGAGTTGAAGCTGTGCGGCGTCGCCGCGAGTCGCAAAATGTGGCTCGATTGTGACGACCCGTTGTTGAATCACGGCGGCTGCAGTGCGCACATCCACCGCGCGCAGACTTGGCGCCCCGGCAATCTGGATGAATTCGCCGCACACGTACGCGGCAACGAAGGGCGTCACGCTCTGTTGATTGATTGCAGCGCCAGCGATGAGGTAGCCGACCACTATGCGGCTTGGCTCGCCAGCGGCATCCATGTGGTCACGCCGAACAAGCTGGCCGGTAGCGGAGCGCTGGCGCGTTGGCAGGCGATCCGCGAGGCATGCATGGGCGGCGCGCGCTTTCGCTACGAAGCCACGGTGGGTGCTGGCCTGCCAGTGGTGCAGACGCTGCGTGACCTGCTCGACACGGGCGATGAATTGCTGTCCGTTGAAGGCATGTTTTCCGGCACGCTGGCGTGGTTGTGCAATCGCTACAGCGGGCAGCAGTTGTTTTCCACACTGGTGCGCGAAGCTCATGCGCTGGGGTACACGGAGCCCGATCCACGCGACGATCTGTCCGGACTGGATGTGGCGCGCAAGCTGGTCATCCTGGCGCGCGAAGCGGGCTGGCCACTCGCGTTGGAAGACGTCGATCTGCACAGTCTGGTGCCGGATGAACTGGCCGCGTTGTCGCTGGATGATTTCCTGCTGCGCCTGCACGAACTGGACGTGCCGTTGGCCGCGCAACTGGCGTGCGCCGAAGCCGCAGGTGGCGTACTGCGCCACGTGGCGCATCTTGATCGTCATGGGCATGCCAGTGTGGGGTTGAGGATATTGCCGGCCACGCACGCGTTTGCGCATACCCGACTGACCGACAACGTCGTGCAGTTCAGCACCCGTCGCTACTGCGATAATCCCCTGTCGGTGCAAGGCCCCGGTGCCGGTCCGGACGTGACCGCCGCTGGGGTGTTTGCCGATGTGTTGCGCATTGCCGAAGCCTTGCCGGTGTGCGCGTGAATCCCCTGCTGCTGGAACCGGTCATGTCCTTGTCATCGCCCGCCGAAACCCTGCAAGTCGCCTGCGCCATGGCCCCGGCCAGCGTTGGCAACGTCGGCGTCGGCTTCGATGTGCTCGGGCACAGCGTGGCCGGACCTGGTGATCGCGCGCAAGTACGCCGCATTGATGAAGGCGTGGTGCGCATCGCCGGTATCCACGGCTGCGTCACCAACTTGCCCACCGACCCACAGCAAAATACGGCCGGCGTCGCCCTGCTGTCGATGCGCAAGGCACTCGGTCTGGCACACGGCTTTGAGCTGATCTTGCACAAAGGGATTGCGCTTGGCTCGGGCATGGGTGGCTCAGCCGCCTCCTGCATCGCTGCGTTGGTCGCCGCCAATGCACTGCTGGAACGGCCACTACCGTCCGCCGCGCTGTATCCGTTCGCGCTGGACGGCGAAGCGGTGGCCAGCGGCAGCCGGCACGGTGACAATCTGGGCTCGATGCTGCTGGGCGGCCTGGTGCTGGCCACGCATGATCGCTTGCTGCGCATTCCCGTGCCCGCAACATGGTATTGCGCGCTGGTCCATCCACATTTTGTGCTGGAAACACGCAAGGCGCGCGCCGCGCTGATCGGCAGTTACGCACTCGGCGATTTCGTCGCACAAAGCAGCAACCTTGCGCTGGTACTGGCCGGGTGCTATCGCAGCGATGCGGCGCTGGTGCGCACGGGCCTGCGCGACGTATTGGTGGAACCTCGCCGCGCGCCGCTGATCCCGAATTTTGCCCGCGTCAAACAAGCCGCGCTGGACCATCACGCGCTCGGCGCCAGTATCTCCGGCGCCGGACCGAGCGTGTTCGGCTGGTACGAAAACCGCACTGACGCGGACGCCGCAGTCCGCGCAATGCAGGCCGCCTTCGCCGAGACCGCGCTGGACAGCGATTCATGGGTGTCGCCGATCAACGGTCCGGCGGCCGCCTTGGTTGATTCACTCGACCTCTCCGGCCATGAGTAGGTCTGCCGGGCCGACACTGCCCGCCTGCCGTGGGCGTTGCGCCTTGCCCCCAGGCACAACAGCGGGTCGTGCCCGCGCTGCCCAAGCGCGACGGCCACGCGCGATCGACGCATGACTGCGCGCGCGCCGTTGCTCTACCACAGCACCCGTGGCACCAGCCCGCCGGTGCCAATCGGCCAGGCCATCGCTGCCGGGCTTGCGCCGGACGGCGGCTTGTATGTGCCCGGCGCGTTGCCACAGATCGATCCGGCCGTATTCAATACACACGGCACGCTGGCTGACACCGCCACCACTTTGTTGACACCGTTTTTCGCCGGTGATGCGCTGGCCGGCGAACTGGCCGCCATCTGCGCCGAGGCGTTCACCTTCGATGCACCGCTACGCCCACTGCCGGCCCATCCGCTTACGTCAATGCTCGAGCTGTACCACGGTCCAACGTCGGCGTTCAAGGATTTCGGCGCGCGCTTTCTGGCGGCGTGCGTGCAACGACTGCCGCGCCGGGACGGGCGACCGCTGACGATCCTGGTGGCCACCTCGGGCGATACCGGTGCTGCCGTGGGCGCCGCGTTTCATCGGCGAGCGGGCGTGCCGGTTCCTGGCGCAACCAAGGCAAGGGCAAGCACCCCAGACACCCGCGTCGTGATCCTGTATCCGGACGGCAGGGTGTCGCCGCGGCAGGCGCATCAGCTTGGCAGCTTTGGCGACAACGTCAGCGCGCTGCGCGTGGCCGGCCGCTTCGACGGTTGCCAGCGCATGGTCAAGGCCGCGTTGAATGATGCGGTGCTGCAGGAGCGCGTCCCGTTGTCTTCGGCCAACAGCATCAGCCTGGGCCGGCTGTTACCGCAAATGAGCTACTTCGCCCACGCCGCGCTCGGCTGGTGGCGCGAGCACCGCACGTCACTGAACTTCATCGTCCCAACCGGAAACCTTGGCAACGCCCTGGCCTGTCTGTGGGTACGCCAACTGGGCCTGCCAGTGGGCACTGTGCGGCTGGCGTGCAATGCCAATGCCACGCTCCCTGATTATTTTGCCGGCGGTGATTACGCACCGCGCGAAGCCATCACCACTCTGGCCAACGCCATGGACGTGGGTGCGCCGAGCAATTTTGAACGCTTGCGCTGGACCTTTCCTGACGAGACCGCGTTGCGCCATCTGGTGCAGGCAGGCAGCGTGGACGACGACCGGATCAGCCGCACCATCGTGCATCACGCGCAGGCACACGACGAAGTGTTCTGCCCCCACACGGCCACCGCCATGGCAGTGCTGGATGAGCTACGCGCCCGTGGCGACAGCGCCCCCTGGGCCGTCGTCGCCACAGCCCACCCGGCCAAGTTCGAAGCCGTGCTGGAACCTCGCCTGGGCCGTCGACTGGAGGTGCCTGCGGCGCTTGCGACGATGTTGGCTCGCGCCGCCACCGCCGAGCCACTGGCTGCTTCGGACGTTGCCTTGCACGACTGGCTGCTGGACCGAAGCGAACGCTGAGCGCACGCCTGCGGGGCATGACCATGCGCCTGCGAATGTTGAAAAAGGCGGCGTGCCGCATGTGGCAGGACGCTCGCAGAGCGTCTCAGGTCGAATTTTGCCCAAGCCCATTCAGACTTCTGGACGTCCAGACCCAAAATTGTCGTGCTCGGGAAAATACTTTCCGATGCAAGTATTGACAAGGCGATTTGCGTGCCGTACGGTCGGTTGCATGTCGCAGTGCAACACACCCCGTCAATCCATCGGCACCAACCGTCCAACGACGGTTGACCCCGCTCTGCGCATGCGCGGCACGCTCACCCTCGTCCTTGTACTCGTACTCCTCATTACCAACGGAGGTGCGGGCTGAGGGCATGTGTCCAGGTAAATAGAAAATAACCTGAAGACTCCCAAAGAACCCCGCACCTGGCAACAGATGCGGGGTTTTTTTGTGCCCTCGGCGCCGCCTCGCGGAGCCAGCAATGAACCCCACGACAGCAACCGGCAACACCAGTTCGAACGGCGCGACCGTTCCATCTGATCGCGTACTGATTTTCGACACCACGCTGCGCGATGGCGAGCAGGCACCGGGCTTTTCGATGGATCTGCGCGCCAAGCTGCAACTGGCGCACGCGCTGGAAGAGCTTGGCGTCGACATTATCGAGGCTGGCTTCCCGCAGGCCTCGTTAGACGATTTCGCGGCGGTGGCAGCGATTGCCGGTGCACTGCGCCAAACCACCGTATGCGCACTCGCGCGCTGTCAACCCGGCGACATCGACAATGCCGCTCGCGCACTGGAAGCGGCGCAGCGCGCACGCATCCACGTATTCCTGTCCACGAGCCCGCTGCATCGCGAACACAAGCTCGGCATGAGCAAGGCCCAGGTCATCGAAGCCACGGTGCGCTCGATCGAACGCGCCCGCACGTTGTGCGACGACGTCGAGTTTTCGGCCGAGGATGCGCTGCGCACCGAGCCCGAATTCCTGGTCGAAGTGTTCAGTGCCGCCGCTGCCGCCGGTGCCACCACCCTCAATGCACCGGACACCGTGGGCTATACCACGCCGGCCGAGATCATCGAGCTGTTCAGTTATTTGCGGCAGCATGTGCGCGGTGCGCACGACGTGATTTTTTCCAGCCATTGCCACGACGACCTGGGCATGGCGGTGGCGAACAGCCTCGCTGCGGTCAGCGCGGGCGCCCGGCAGCTGGAATGCACCATCAACGGTATTGGTGAGCGTGCCGGCAACGCCGCGCTGGAAGAAATCGTGATGGCGTTGAAGGTGCGCGCCGCGCACTTCGGGGCGGACACGCGCATCAACACACGCCAGTTGTACCCAGCCTCGCGCTTGCTTGCTCAGTTGACCGGACAAGCGGTGCCGCGCAACAAGGCCATCGTCGGACCGAACGCCTTCGCGCACGAAGCGGGCATCCATCAGCACGGCATGCTCAAGCATCGCGGCACCTACGAGATCATGCGCGCGGAGGACGTGGGCATTGCCCAGACCAGCCTGGTACTGGGCAAGCACTCTGGCCGGCACGCATTGCGCCAGCGCCTGCAAGCATTGGGACATGCACCGGACGAGGCTGCGCTGGACGACATTTTCGTGCGCTTCAAGGCGCTGGCCGACCGCGGCCGCGATATCCACGACGACGACTTGCTGGCGCTGACGCTGGGACAGGACCCAGACACCCCGGGCCCCTGGCGCATCGTGCGGTTGAACGCCAGCTCACACCTGGGCGCTGGCAGTGCCACCTCGGTCAAGCTCGCACACACAGACGGACGCGAAGTCGCCGAGGCGGCAATCGGCGACGGACCAGTCGACGCCGTGTTGCGGGCAATTCAACGCGCCACCGGTACGGCCATGGAGCTGACGCACTTCCAGATCCGCGCCGTCAGCGAGGGCGGTGATGCGCAAGGGCGTGCCGAACTGACCGCACGTCACGCTGGCCGCGACTGGCATGGGCAAGGCATCAGCACCGACATCGTCGAAGCGGCTGCATTGGCGGCGCTTGCGATCGTCAACCGCATCGAGCATGCAGCACCGCGCATCGCGCCGCGCACCGTGGCACACACCGCCGTGGGAACAAAAGCATGAACACGCCCTTCATCTGGCACAACGGTCAGCTCAAAGCCTGGGGCGAGGGCAACGTGCATGTCAGTGCCCACGCGCTGCATTACGGGTCGTCGGTATTCGAAGGCGAGCGCGTGTACGCCACGCAGCACGGACCGGTGTTTTTCCGGCTGGCCGATCACACCGAGCGCCTGTTCGAGTCGGCCCGGGTCTACGAAATTGCGATTGGCTACAGCCAGGCGCAGATCAACGCCGCCACCATCGAGCTGGTGCGCGCCAACCAGATGGACTCCGCCTATGTGCGCCCGATCGTGTTTCGCGGAGCCGGCGGCCTCGGGGTGCTGGCCAAGGCTGGCGACCCGGTCGAGGTGTCGATCCTGGCGCTGGATTGGGGTGCGTATCTGGGCGCCGCCGTCGAACGTGGGGCAGATGTCTGCGTGTCGTCGTGGAACCGTCCGGCGCCGAACACGATCCCGAGCTGGGCCAAGGCCGGCGGCAACTATCTGTCGAGCCAGTTGATCGGACTGGAGGCACGCCGCGGCGGCTACGACGAGGGGATTGCGCTGGGTCACAACGGCCTGCTCAGCGAAGGCGCCGGCGAAAACCTGTTTCTGGTCAAGCGCGGCAAGCTGCTGACGCCGCCCTCCAGCGCCGGGATCCTGGCGGGCATCACCCGCGACAGCGTGCTGACTCTGGCCGACGACCTTGGCCTGGTCGTGGAAGAACGTGACCTGCCGCGCGAAGCGCTGTACAGCGCCGACGAAGCATTCATGACCGGCACGGCGGCGGAGATCACGCCGATCCGGTCGGTCGATCGCAAGGCGGTCGGCAAGGGTGCGCCCGGGCCGATCACCAGGGCCTTGCAAGACGCGTTCTTCGGGCTCTTCGATGGCCGTACCGAGGACCGTTGGGGCTGGCTGACAACGGTGAACTCAATCACCACGCGCGGCCGCGCTACCCAACCAAGGCCGGCAGCGGAGAGCAACCCATGACCGCGCGCACGCTTTTCGACAAAGTTTGGGATGCGCATGTCGTGAGGGCCGAAACCGTGGCCAACCCGGCCGTACTGTATGTCGACCTGCACCTGGTGCACGAGGTCACCTCGCCCCAGGCGTTTACCGAACTGCGCGAACGCGGCCTGGCGCTGCGCCGTCCGGATCGCACGCTGGCCACCCTCGATCATTCCACCCCCACGCTGCCTACCGCTACCGATGGGTTGCGCCCGTACACGAACCCTGCCGCGCGCGCCCAAGTCGAACAGCTCGAAGCAAACTGCGTCGAGTTCGGTGTGCAGTTGCATGGCTGGGACAGCGAGCAGCGCGGCATCGTGCACGTGATCGGCCCGGAACTGGGAGCCACACAACCGGGCATGACCATCGTCTGCGGTGACAGTCACACCTCCACCCATGGCGCATTCGGCGCGCTCGCGTTCGGCATCGGTACCACCGAAGTCGGCCACGTACTGGCGACCCAGTGCCTGCTGCAGCGCAAGCCGAAAACGCTGGCGATCCGAGTGGACGGCAGCTTGGCACCCGGCGTGGGCGCCAAGGATCTGATCCTGCACATCATCGGCCACATCGGCATCGCCGGCGGCACCGGACACGTCATCGAGTATGGCGGCTCCACCATCGAGGGCTTGTCGATGGAAGAGCGCATGACGATCTGCAACATGTCGATCGAGGCAGGTGCGCGCGCCGGCATGATCGCGCCTGACGACACCACGTTCGCCTGGCTCAAAGGTCGTGCGCTGGCACCGCAAGGCGCGGCCTGGGACACCGCAGTCGCCCGCTGGCGCGCACTGCGCAGCGACGCTGATGCGCATTACGACCGCGCCGTGCAATTTGACGCCAGTGCCGTGCAGCCGACCATCACCTACGGCACCCATCCAGGCATGGCCTTGGCCATGGACGCCGCCTTGCCGGCACCGGGCACGGCACAAGAACGGCGCGCCGCCGCCTACATGCGCTACCAACCCGGGCAGTCGATGCTGGGGATGCCTGTCGACGTGGTGTTCATTGGCAGTTGCACCAATTCGCGCCTGCCGGACCTGCGTGAAGCTGCGCGCATCCTGCGCGGTCGGCGTGTCGCTGCGGGCGTGCGCATGCTGGTGGTGCCTGGTTCCGAAGCGGTGAGACGCGACGCCGAAGGTGAAGGCCTGCATCAGGTGTTTCTCGCTGCCGGTGCCGAATGGCGCGTGCCCGGTTGCTCCATGTGCATCGCCATGAACGGCGACATCGCGCAGCCGGGCCAACTCGTGGTGAGCACCTCCAATCGCAACTTCGAGGGTCGCCAGGGCCAGGGCGCACGCACCGTGCTGGCCAGCCCGGCTACTGCCGCCGCCTGCGCTGTCGCTGGCGTGATCGCCGACCCGCGTGGATACCTGGAGCACGTCGCATGAAACCCATCACCAGCATCCAGTCGCGCACCGCCGTGCTGGCGGACGAAAACATCGACACCGACCGCATCATGCCGGCGCGGTTCCTCACCACCACCACGCGCAGCGGGCTGGGCAAGCTGTGCTTCCACGACTGGCGCTATCGGCCCGACGGCAGCGACAACCCGGCATTTCCCTTGAATCAGCCAGCGGCGGCGGGCTGCGCGGTGCTGGTGGCCGGGCGCAATTTTGGTTGCGGTTCCTCGCGCGAGCACGCGCCGTGGGCACTGCTCGATTACGGCATCCAGGCCGTGCTGTGCAGTGAAATCGCGGACATTTTCCGCAACAACGCGTTGAAGAACGGCTTGCTCGCGATCGTGATCGACGCGACCGCACACCAGCGGCTGCTCGCCAATCCCGGCCTCAGTTTGTGCATCGACGTGCGCGAACAGCGCATCACGCTGCCGGACGGCAACCTGCTGGCCTTCGAGCTGGAACCATTCGCCCGCCACTGCTTGCTGCATGGCGTGGATCAACTCGGCTTCCTGCTGCAACAGCACGGCGCCATCACTCAGTACGAACAATTGGAGCAAACCGCATGAAGGCCCGCATCGTTACCCTCCCCGGCGATGGCGTCGGGCCCGAAGTCACGGCTGCCGCAGTGGCTGTGCTGCAAGCCATCGCCATGCACTACGACCACGACTTCACATTTGACGAACAACCGTTGGGCGGTTGCGCCATCGACGCCTGCGGCGAACCGTTGCCCGCGACGACCCTGGCCGCCTGCCAAGGTGCGGACGCGGTGTTGCTGGGCGCCGTGGGTGGACCGAAGTGGTCCGATCCTGACGCACCGGTGCGCCCGGAACAGGGCCTGCTTGGCTTGCGTTCGGCGTTGGGCGTGTATGCCAACTTGCGTCCGTTACGCGTGTATCCGGCGCTGGCCAAGCTCTCCCCGCTGAAGGACGAGCGACTGGCGAATACCGACGTCCTGTTTGTGCGGGAACTGACCGGTGGCGCCTACTTCGGCGCCAGGACGCGCACTGCCGACTGCGCTACCGACGAATGCAGATACACCGTGCCCGAGATCGAGCGCGTGGTACGCCGGGCGTTTGTGCTGGCGCGGCAGCGGCACAAGCGCCTGACTTCGGTAGACAAGGCAAACGTACTGGAAACCTCGCGCCTGTGGCGCAGCACCGTGCAGCGTCTTGCGGCGGACTATCCCGACGTTTACGTGGAGCACCAGTTGGTTGATTCCATGGCGATGCTGCTGCTGGCTCAGCCGTCGCGCTACGACGTGGTGGTCACGGAAAATCTGTTCGGCGACATCCTCACCGACGAGGCCGCCGCGCTGGCCGGATCGCTTGGTTTGCTGCCGTCTGCATCACTGGGCGACGGCCGGACAGGCCTGTACGAGCCGATCCACGGCTCGGCACCGGACATTGCCGGCCAGGACGTGGCCAACCCGATCGGCGCGATCCTTTCCGCCGCCATGCTGCTGCGCCACTCGTTGCACTTGGAGGCCGAAGCAGTGGCGATCGAAACTGCCGTCGAGCACGTCCTCAATCATGGTCCACGCAGCCGCGATCTCGGTGGCCAAGCCGGTACCTGCGAAGTACTCGATGCGGTGCTGACCGCGCTGGAGGATCAGGCCGGCAACTTGCACGCTTTTTTCAGCGGGATGCGCGCCTGTGGATGAAGCCATCCAGCACCACCGGCAACCCACCCCGGTTTTCCCGATTTGCGAGCCCGGCAGAAGCAACCGTTTCTGCCCTCCATCCACCCGGAACCATCATGCGTAGCGATGTCATGAAAAGCGGCCCCGACCGCGCCCCCGCCCGCGCCATGCTGCG
>CAJDVT010000029.1_pt1 | contig 23022 bp, 20 predicted proteins | sample 7391411 | NCBI WGS metagenome assembly CAJDVT01 (sample SAMEA7055698, study PRJEB34461) | soil metagenome | biome: terrestrial ecosystem; feature: Peninsula; material: soil | place: Antarctica | collected 2016 | reverse complement strand
CCTCCACTCGGGCATCGGGCAACCGCTCCTGCGTTGCCTCCACTCGGGCATCCATGCCCTCGCCATGCCCTCGCCATGCCGTCGTCATGCCCTCGCCGTGTGCGGCGAAAAGGAATCGGCATCGTGCCGCTCCCCGCTGCGCGGCGTGCCGACCCCAACTCACCGTTGCACAGGGGACCCGGGGTAGAGCGACGGGTCGTTCTGGCCCGCAATCAATGCGTCGCCGACGCAGGCCATGTGCGAGTCACGGTCGCTGGCCCTTGCTCCCTCTCCCCTGCCAGGGGGAGAGGGTAGGGGTGAGGGGGACGCTCTTGCTCTTTCGGGCGAGAGCATGGGCTTTCGGTCCGCTCCGCGGCGCAAGTCACATTCTCCTGCATGGGAGGGCAAGCAGAGAAAAGTGACTCGCGCGCCGCAGGCGCACGAAAGTCTTTGCTTTTCCCCACACAAGGAACAACGGAGCAGCGCGACTGGGTTACTCCCACCAGGCAGTGGAGTCTCGCGCCGCGACACCGCTCGGCGCCGTGTTCGCGCGGAGCACCACCCAAACCGGCAATAATCTGCCGATGACATCACTTCAATTCGATCTTGACGCCACCGATGGCGCCGCTCGTCGTGGCCGGCTCACGTTTGCGCGCGGCACCGTGGAAACGCCGGCGTTCATGCCGGTGGGCACGTACGGCACGGTCAAGGCGATGACGCCGCGTGATCTGGTCGAGGTGGGTGCCGAGATCATTCTCGGCAACACCTTCCACTTGTTCTTGCGGCCAGGACTGGAGGTCATCGAGAAATTCGGTGGGTTGCATCGGTTCATTGGCTGGAACAAACCGATCCTTACGGACTCCGGCGGCTTCCAGGTGTTCTCGCTGGCGCACAAGCGCAAGCTGGCTGAGGAAGGCGTGACGTTCGCGTCGCCAGTGGACGGCTCCAGGGTGTTCCTGTCGCCAGAAGTGTCGATGCAGATCCAGACCGCGCTGGATTCGGACATCGCGATGGTCTTTGACGAGTGCACGCCATATTTGCTGAATGGCGAACCGGTCAGCGAGCGCATCGCGCGCGAGTCCATGGAACTCAGCCTGCGCTGGGCAGCGCGTTCCCAACGTGCGTTTGATGACCTGCACAATCCCAACTCGCTGTTCGGCATCGTGCAGGGCGGGGTGCATGAGCACTTGCGCCAGCGCTCCGCAGCGGGTCTGGTCGAGATCGGGTTTGCCGGGTACGCAGTCGGCGGCCTGGCGGTGGGCGAGCCCGAAGCCGAGCGCAATCGGGCGCTCGACTTCACCGTGCCGCTGCTGCCGGCGAACCGCCCGCGATATCTGATGGGCGTCGGCCGGCCCGAGGACATCGTCGAGGCGGTATGCCGGGGAATCGACATGTTTGATTGCGTGATGCCCACGCGCAATGCCCGCAACGGGTTCCTGTTTACCGCCAGCGGCACGTTGCGTATTCGCAACGCGAAGTTTGCGACCGATACTCGGGTGATCGAGGAGGGGTGTGATTGCCACGCCTGTGCCGGCGGATTTTCACGGGCGTACCTGCGCCACCTTGATCGGTGCAACGAGATCCTCGCCAGTCAACTTGCCACCGCGCACAACCTGCGCTATTACCAACGCTTGATGAGCGGCTTGCGTGCGGCAATTGCCACGCACACGCTGGATGGATTTGTGCGCCGGTTCCGCTCTGAGCGAAAGCCACTGCAGGCGCAGGAGCCAGACGCAGTCTGAGCGGCGTCGATCGGGATGTGCCCCGGGCCGTAACAGTTGCCATGGTCGCAGCGCGGCGTCAGCGGCGCCGTGGGCGCTGTATGCGCCATCGGCGGACGCGTGGCATAATCGACAATCTTTTATCAGGCGTTCAGCCAATCCGTTCAGGCTGCGTCACAACCTGCGAGACGAATGATGAGTTTTCCGATATCTCCGATGCTGGCCCAGGCGGCACCAGCACAAGCCCAGGGCGGCGGCATGTCGTTGATGCTGATGATGGCCGTGTTGTTTGGCCTGATGTACTTCATGATGATTCGGCCGCAGCAGAAGCGGCAAAAAGAACACCGTGCGCTGGTGGCAGGTCTGGCCAAGGGCGACGAGGTGGTCACGATTGGGGGCATCGCCGGACGCGTGGATGAAGTAGGCGAGACCTTCATCACTGTCGAGATTGCGGCGAACGTGAAGGTCAAGGTGCAGAAGGGTTCCGTGCAGCAGGTGCTGCCGAAGGGCTCGCTCAAATCGGTTTGAATGCTGGTGCTGTGCAACCGTTGTCGGTTGGCGGCCGTCATCTGTTGACTGAGCCCTTTCCCTTGCTGGTTACCGCCGCGATTTCGCACCGCGGCCATTACAGGTTCAACGTATGAATGATTTTCCTCGCTGGCGTTATTGGCTGGTGGCTGCGGTCATGTTGTTCGGCGTCATCTATGCTCTGCCGAACGCGTACCTGGCCATCCCCGGCGTACAAGTCACGGCCAACCGTGGTGCGCCGCCGATCGATGCCACCGTGCGGCAGAAAGTGGTCGATGCGCTGGCTGCGGCCAAAGTGGTGCCCGGTGAGGTGGTGGTGGATGGCGAGCATTTGCTGGCGACGTTCAGCAACGCGGACACGCAAAAGCTTGGGTCCGACAAGATACAAGCCGCGCTGGGCGACGGTTACACGGTTGCGTTCAAGCCGCAGTCCACGGTGCCGAAGTGGCTGCAATTCATCGGCGCCAAGGCGATGCCGCTCGGCCTGGACCTGCAAGGTGGTGTGCATTTTCTGATGCAGGTCGATCAGAACGACGCGATCGAAAAACAGGAGAACAGTTACGCCGACGACGTGCGCACCATCCTGCGCGAAAAGAATGTGCGTTACGAATCGGTCAATCGCAAGAAGGTAGCCGGCAGCGGTTTCACGGTGATGCTGCGTTCGGCGGAAGATCGCAGCAAAGCCAGCGACATCATCGGCAACGAATATCCCGACCTCAACATGTCCAACGGCCCCAGTACGGGCGATCGCTTTGCCCTCAATGTAGTGATCAAGCCGGAAAAGTTGCGTGACATGTCGCTCAACGCGATCAAGCAGAACCTGGGCACGCTGCGCAATCGTATCAACGTGCTGGGTATTTCCGAGCCGTTGATCCAGCAGCAGGGCGACAGCCACATCGTGGTCGAGCTCGCTGGCGTACAGGATCCGGCCGAGGCGAAGAAAATGATTGGCGCCACGGCCACGTTGCAGTATCGCGCCGGTATCGGTCAGGCTGGCGATGCGCAGGCGCAGGAAGCGGCGCGCACCGGCAACATTCCGCCGGACGCCAATCTGTATTACATGCGCGACTCGGGCCAGCCGGTGCTGGTAAGCAAGCGCATCATCGTTACCGGCAATGAACTGGTTGATGCGTCGTCCGGCATCGACCAGCAAAGTGGTACCCCCAAGGTCGACGTGACGTTGAACGCTGCCGGTGCCAAGCGCATGGGTGACTTCACCAATGCGAATGTCGGCAAGCCGATGGCCGTGGTGTACGTCGAGCGGGTGGTTGAAACCAAGATGGTCAACGGCAAGGAAGTGCGTACGCCGAGAATCACCGAGTCGGTGATCAACGACGCGTCGATCGCCAGTCCGTTCAGCAAACAATTCCAGACCACGGGTCTGGGCAGTCCGAAGGAAGCCTCCGAGCTGGCGCTGCTGCTCAAGGGTGGATCGCTGGCCGCGCCGATGGACATTGTGGCCGAAGGCGTCATCGGCGCCAGCCTCGGTCAGGACAACATCAACAAGGGCTTCAAGGCGGTGATGCTCGGCCTGGCCCTGGTGCTGCTGGCGGCGGCGGTCTACTACAAGTTGTTTGGGCTGGTGGCGGATATCGCGCTGGTCTTCAACCTGATCATTCTGGTGGCGGTGATGTCGCTGATCGGCGTCACGCTGACCATGCCTGGCGTGGCGGGTATCGTGTTTACGCTGGGCATGGCAATTGACGCGAACGTGCTGATCTGCGAGCGCGTGCGTGAGGAGCTGCGCAACGGCTCCAGCCCGCATGCGGCGATCCGCGCCGGCTACGAAAAAGCCTGGTCGGTCATTCTGGATGCGAACGTGACCCACTTGATCGCTGCCCTGGCGTTGACCACGATGGGAACCGGTGCGATCAAGGGCTTCGGGGTAACGCTGATGATTGGTATCTTGACCTCGCTGTTTACGTCGGTGACGCTGACCCACGCGTTTACTGCGGCGATCCATGGTCATCGCAAACTCAAGACGCTGTCGGTCTAGGAACCCACCATGGAAATTTTCAATCACAACAGCAACATCAACTTCCTGGGCATGCGCAAGTACAGCATCGCCCTTGCCATCGTGTTGGTGATCGGTTCCGTGGCGTTGATCGTCGGGCGAGGATTGAATTACGGGCTGGATTTCACCGGCGGTGTCTCGCTGGTGGTCGATTACCAGCAGCCCGTGCAGGTGGCGGAAGTACGAGCAGCGCTGGCCAAGGGCGGCATTGATCGCGCCGTTGTGCAGGCCCTGGGCGGTACGCGGGAAGTGTCCATTCGCATGCAGCCCAAGGATGACCCGACGGCATTGCAGACAGTCGGCGGCAATATCAACCTGGACCGTATTGCAGGCGACATCGTCAGCAAACTGCAGGCAGTGCGCCCGGATGCCAAGCTGAAAAGTCGCGACTATGTGGGGTCGGAGGTGGGTGCCGAGCTGGCCAGTGACGGCATGGTAGCGGCGATCTTCGTGATCTTCGGCATCATGGCCTACTTGTGGATCCGCTTTGAGCGCCGCTTCGCGATCGCCGCAGTGGCCACGGAAATCCACGACACGCTGGTGACGCTTGGCGTCATTGCGCTGGTGCAACGCGAGTTTGACATGACAGTGCTGGCGTCGGTGCTGGCGGTGATCGGCTATTCGATCAACGACAAGGTCGTGGTGTTCGACCGTATTCGGGAACTGTTCCGTCTGGCGCGCAAGGCTGAGCCGGAAGAAATCCTCAACCGGGCGATCAACAACACGTTGTCGAGAACCATCATCACTTCGTTGTTCACCGGTATTGCCATGGGTGCGCTGTATTTCTTTGGTGGCCCGGTGGTGCATGGTTTTGCCATCACCATGTTGATCGGTATTGTCGTGGGTACCTTGTCCTCGATCTTTGTCGCCAGCCCGATCCTGTTGTGGCTGGGTGTATCCAAGCAGGACTTGATGCCCGTCACCAAGGAAAACCCGGAGCTCGCGCGGCGTCCGTAGGCACACGCGCCTGAGGTGAAATTGAACGGCTTGGTGGAAACCGGGCCGTTTTTCGGCGGGCGATGGCCCGTCAGGCGCGCAGCCGCCAGCTTCCGACCTGTGCGTCGGCAGCGCACGCAGGCCTGCGGTCCATTGACGGAATTTCCGCGCGGCACAACTTCAATTAAATTCTTGCCGAGGGCTGCCGATACAGCACTCAGACGGGGCATGCTGCCCTTTGCAGGCGCGCCCATGCTGGTTCTGGTTGGCTCATTGATAGTGTTGATATCCGTGTTTGGCGGATATGTGCTTTCGCACGGGCATTTGCTCGCGTTGTGGCAGCCTTATGAGCTGCTCATCATTGGCGGCGCTTCCGCGGGGGCGTTCGTTGTTGCCAACCCGCTCAAGGTGGTCAAGCAAGCCGGACGGGAGATCACCGGGTTGTTCAAACCGCCGCGCTACCAGCGGGCGGACTATGTTGATCTGCTATCCATGCTGTATGACATTTTCAGCGTGATGCGCAAGGAAGGCATCCTCGGGCTGGAGTCGCACATCGAGGACCCGCAATCCAGCCAGGTGTTTTCCGCCTATCCAAAGATATTGGCTGATCACCACCTGATCGAGTTCATCACCGATTGCCTGCGGCTGATTGTCGGCGGCAGCATGAACCCGATGGAGCTTGAACAACTGCTCGACCTGGAACTCGAAACCCACGAACAAAGCGCCGAGGCGCCTGCTGCAGCCATCACCAAGATGGCCGACGGATTGCCGGGCTTCGGCATTGTCGCCGCGGTGCTGGGCATCGTGACCACGATGTCGCAATTGGGCGGGGACACCTCGCTCATTGGCGAACACATTGCCGGTGCGTTGGTCGGGACGTTTCTGGGCATCCTGCTGTGCTATGGGTTCGTTGGCCCGCTGGGGGCGGCAATGGAGAGCCGAGCGCGGGAGGCCGGGCGCGCATTTGAATGCGTCAAGATCGGTCTGCTCGCCAACCTGCGGGGTTACAACCCCAAGGTTGCGGTCGAGTTTGCGCGCAAGGCCTTGGCGGCGGGAGCGCGCCCGAGCTTTCTGGATCTGGAGGAACACCTCAGCGGCGAGCGTGCCGGAGCCGCGAAATGAGCGAGCCGGACGCGCTTCCGCCGATCATCATTCGCCGTGGCAAGCGCGGCAAGCACCCCTATCACGGTGGCTCGTGGAAAGTGGCGTATGCCGATTTCGTCACTGCCATGATGGCGTTTTTTCTGGTGATGTGGCTGTTGGGGGTGGCCACGGCTGAGCAGCGCGCGGCGGTTTCCGAATACTTCAACAATCCCAGCATGACGCCCGGCAGCGCGACCATGGCGCCGCCGGGCAAGATGGGGCCAGGTGGTGCCAGCGACAGCGCGATCACGCTGGGCGGCGCCATGGATCGGTCACACGGGCCGGGCCGGGACAAGCATGGCGCCAACAAAGGGGAGGTCAACAAGGACAACCAGAGCAGGTTGGCCAGCGCCAACACCGAAGCTGCGGAGAAGGCCCTGCGTGAGCGCGAAATGGCCAAGCTCGAGGAGTTGAAAGACGAGCTGCATGCAGCGATCGAGCAAAGCCAGGCACTCGCGCCGTTCAAGGATCAGTTGCTGCTCGACATCACCCCGGAAGGGTTGCGTATCCAGATTGTCGACAAGTTGAATCGGCCGATGTTCGACGTGGGGCGCGCGCAACTCAAGTCATATTCCGTACAGATACTGCACGACCTGGGCAGCTTCATCAATCGCGTGCCAAACGAGATCAGTATTTCCGGGCACACGGATGACGCGCCTTACAGCACGGACAATGAATACAGCAACTGGGAGTTGTCGGCTGACCGCGCCAATGCCGCGCGGCGTGCGTTGCTAGCCGGCGGATTGCAGAGCGGCAAGATTGCACTTGTGGCGGGTCTTGCCGCTGCCGTGCCGTTCGACAAGGCGCACCCGGGCAACCCGGTGAATCGGCGTATCAGCATCCTGGTGATGACCAAGGAGGCCGAGAAGGCCGCCCTTGAGCGCAACCTGGCGGCAGGCAGCACGGATGCGGGCGGAAGCATTGGCAAGCCGCAGGTTGCGCACTCGGCGCCACCGTCTGCGGTGGCCGGGTATGGCGTAGCGCAAGGTCCACAGGCGGTCGCGCTGCTGGTGCCGGCGCTGCGGTGATTCAGTCGGGCGCGTAGCCTGCGGGGGCGTGCAGTAGTTTGTTGTTCAGCGCCTGCCACCGTGCCGGGGTGCCTACGTCCAGCCACACGCCGGTGTACTGCGCGCCAGTCACTGCACCGCGCGCCACTGCTGCGCGCAGCAGCGGCGCCAGCTTGAAGCGAGGCGGCTGCATTGGTGTAGCTGCGGCGGCGGCGATGACGCTGGCCCAGTCCTGCAGCACAGTATGCCGATAGATGCCGATGCCGCTGTACGTGAGTTTCCGCTTGCCCGCAGGGTGCAGCACGCCGTGAGGGTCCAGCGCAAAATCACCGTCAGGATGATGCGGCGGGTTGTCAACCAGCAGCAGATGCGCGACGCCTGGCAGGTCGGCAGGCAACACACTCAGATCGACGTTGCACCAGATGTCGCCATTGAGGGCGAGGAAGGGTTCGGCGCCCAGCAACGCCAACGCGTTGAGCATGCCGCCACCGGTTTCCAGCGGAATGTCGCCTTCATACAGGTAGTGAAGGTCCACGCCCCAGCGCGAGCCGGTGCCGAGCGTGGCCGGGAATTGTTCGGCAAGATACGAAGTGTTGATCACGACGTCCGTGTACCCGGCTGCCGCAAGCTTTTCCAGGTGCCATACGATCAAGGGTTTCCCGCCCACGCACAGCAGCGGTTTGGGTGTGTGATCGGTCAACGGCCGCATGCGCTCCCCGCGGCCGGCCGCAAAGATCAATGCGTGCTTCATGCGCTGACGGTTGCACGTAAATCACGTGCACCAACGTAATGCCTCAACAGCGCGGTAAACGCGTGCAGTTCGGGGTAACGCCCGGCCACATCGATGACATAGCGATACACGCGCGGCAGGTCATCGAGGTACCCCACCTTGCCGTCGCGATAATGCAGTCGGCAAAAAATGCCGAGCACCTTGATGTGGCGTTGCAGGCCGGTGAGGTCAAACCAGCGCAGGAAACGTGCACGACCGGGTATCTCGCTGCCCCAGCGTGTGCCCAGCAAGCGCTGGCGGTAGTTCTCCACCCACGCCTCGACGCGCTGCCGATCCCACACGATGTAGCAGTCACGCAACAGGGAGGCCAGATCGTAGGTAATGGGACCACGCAGTGCGCCCTGAAAATCGATGATGCCGGGATTCACCAGCAACGGATCTGGAGCATGCATCTCGGCGCCGCCCGGGGTGGGTGGGACAGCTGAAACTTCATCCACAATCAGCAGATTGCGGCTGTGGTAGTCGCGGTGAACGAAACAGCGTGGTTGCTCCAGCGCAGCGTGCAGCACGATGGTGAACGCCTCCTCCAGCGCATCCCATTCCTCACACGTCGGCGTACAACCAAGGTGCGTGCCCAGGAACCACTCGGGCATCAGTTCCAGTTCGCGACTCAGAAACGCACGATCGTAGGCCGGCAAATCATCGGCAGCGACGACGCATTGCATGCGCAGCAGCGCATCCAGTGCCGCGCCGTACAGCGCGTCTACTGTGTCATTGCGCAGTTCGGGCAGATACAGCCGCGAGCCGAGGTCTTCGATCAACAAAAAGCCGCGCTGCAGGTCATGCGCACGTACGGCCGGCACATGCAGGCCGGCTCCGGCCAAGCGTGCGCCGATGTCAAGCCAGGGTCGTGGGTCCTCCTGTGCTGGCGGCGAATCCATGACGATCCAGGACTGACCGGAGTTCTGCGTGCGCCAATAGCTGCGAAAGCTGGCGTCCGCCGAGGCCGGAGCAAGGGTCAGGTGGTTATCGCCAAGCACCTCGCGGGCCCAGGCGAGACGGGCGGATGCATGCGACAACACGGGAATCATGGCTGGCCGGCGTGGAAGATCCCCACCAGCTTAGCCGGCGACCTGCACGGTGGCGAGATGCTGCCTGGAGAAGTTGTCGTGCGTGCCACAGCATGCATTGACGCGAAATCGTGCACCGCGTTGCGCCACGTGTGCAGAGCACATGTTGTTGACTGTGGCACCCTTAATCAGTACCATTTTAGTCCCGATTAGTACCGCCGCCTCGAGCGCATTCATGCTACGCGTCAGTCGACTCACCGATTATGCCGCAGCCGTCATGACTTGCCTGGCCGAACACCAGGACGCTGTGCTCAGCACCGTACAGATTGCCGAGGCCACGCGCCTGGAATTGCCCACGGTAAGCAAACTGTTGAAGTTGCTCGGGCATGCGACATTGGTGGAGTCGTTTCGCGGCGTCAATGGCGGTTATCGTCTGGCGCGCGATGCCGCCGATATTTCGCTGGCCGAGATCGTCGTGGCACTGGAAGGTCCCATCGCAATCACCGAATGCAGCCTTGCCGTCGGCCAGTGTGATCGCGAGTCGCGGTGCAGCGTGCGCGGTAGCTGGCAACAAATCAGCACGATTCTGGACGAGGCGCTGCGCGCGGTGAGCCTGGCCGACATGTGCCGGCACAACCCACCGCGGGTTGCCGTGGCGGCCGCGGTGGCCGCAGGCGCGCAATGAACAATCCGTTGCTTCGACCGCCGGGCAACCGGCCGATGAATCCCGCAAGGACATAACAATGACCAGTGAAACAAGCAGTGCCGCCACCTTGCGTGACAACGCGGAAGTAGCCGAGGCTCTGGGCCGGACGTACTCGGCCGGCTTTGTCACCAAGCTGGAAACCGTCAGCCTGCCGCCGGGGCTGAACGAAGACACCATACGTCAGCTTTCCGCAATCAAGGAAGAGCCGCAGTGGATGACCGAGCGCCGGCTGGACGCTTATCGGCACTGGCTGACGATGAAGGCACCGGATTGGGCCAAGCTCAAGCTGGAGCCGATCGATTACCAGGCGATCAGCTATTACAGCGCACCGAAGGCCCAGCCGAAATCGCTGGCCGAGGTCGACCCGGCGATCCTGGAAGCCTACGAGAAGCTTGGCGTCCCGCTGCATGAGCGCGCGGCGCTTGCCGGTGTGGCGGTGGATGCGGTGTTCGATTCGGTTTCCGTGGGCACTACGTTTCGCAAGCAGCTTGCGGATGCAGGCGTGATCTTCTGTTCGATGAGCGAAGCGATTCGCGATCATGCGGACATCGTGCAGAAGTATCTGGGTAGTGTCGTGCCCATTGGCGACAATTTCTTCGCCGCGCTGAACTCGGCGGTGTTCTCCGATGGCAGCTTCGTGTTCATCCCCCGGGGTGTGCGTTGCCCGATGGAGTTGAGTACCTACTTTCGCATCAATGCGCAGAATACGGGTCAATTCGAGCGTACGTTGATCGTCGCCGAGGAAGGCAGCCACGTTTCCTATCTGGAAGGTTGCACCGCGCCCAAGCGTGACGAAAACCAGTTGCATGCTGCCGTGGTCGAACTGGTCGCTCTGGAGGGTGCGCAGATCAAGTATTCGACAGTGCAGAACTGGTATCCGGGTGACGAAAACGGCAAGGGTGGCGTGTACAACCTGGTGACCAAGCGCGGTGAATGTCGCGGCGATGACTCAAAGATTTGCTGGACCCAGGTCGAGACCGGCTCGGCAATCACCTGGAAATATCCCAGCGTCGTGCTGCGCGGAGATCGTACGGTTGGCGAGTTTTATTCCGTGGCGCTGACACACCATTTTCAGCAAGCCGACACCGGCACCAAGATGCTCCATCTGGGCAAGGACACCCGCTCCAAGATCGTTTCGCGCGGGATCAGCGCCGGACGCAGCAACAACAGTTATCGCGGGTTGGTCAAGGTGGAGCAGGGCGCGGACAACGCGCGCAACTACACCCAATGCGACTCATTGCTGATCGGCAAGAAGTGCGGCGCCCACACGTTCCCGTACATCGAGGTGAAAAACCCCACGGCGATTGTCGAGCACGAAGCCACCACCTCGAAAATCTCTGACGACCAGATGTTCTATTGCCGCTCGCGTGGCATTCGCGAGGAAGATGCCGTGTCGATGATCGTTGATGGTTTCTGCAAGACGGTGTTTCGCGAATTGCCGATGGAATTCGCAGTCGAGGCGAAGAAGCTGCTTGAGGTATCGCTGGAAGGCGCGGTTGGCTGAGTTACCGCGCATCGGCGTGCGCGTCCTGTCGGTCCGCTGGATCCTGTCGCGCACAACCTGCGCTCACGTAAATTGTATCGAGTTCAAAACATGCTGAAGATCGAGAATCTGCACGCCCGCGTCGCCGGCAAGGAAATCCTCAAGGGGATCAACCTGACGGTCAATGCCGGTGAAGTGCACGCCATCATGGGCCCGAACGGGGCCGGGAAGTCCACGCTGGGCAACGTGCTTGCCGGTCGTGACGGCTACGAAGTGACCGCCGGTACAGTGACGTTCAATGGCGTTGACCTGCTGGCCTTGCTGCCGGAGGCGCGTGCTGCGGCCGGAGTGTTCCTGGCGTTCCAGTACCCGGTGGAAATTCCCGGTGTCAACAACACGTATTTCCTGCGCACGGCGCTGAACGCACAGCGCAAGCAGCGTGGTGAAAATGATCTCGATTCCATGCAGTTTCTCAAGTTGGTGCGCGAACGACTCAAGGTCATGAACCTGCCGGCTGATCTGTTGCACCGGGCGGTCAACGAAGGTTTTTCCGGGGGTGAGAAAAAGCGCAACGAGATTTTCCAGATGGCATTGCTGGAGCCGCAGTTGGCAATACTTGATGAGACCGATTCCGGTCTGGATATCGACGCGCTCAAGCAGGTGGCGACCGGGGTCAACATGCTGCGTACGCCGGAGCGTGCATTCGTGATGATTACCCATTACCAGCGCTTGCTGGATTACGTGGTGCCCGATTTCGTGCATGTGCTGGCGGATGGTCGCATCGTCGAGAGTGGTGACAAATCGCTTGCGATACGCCTGGAACAGCACGGTTACGCCGGCCTTGGCGAGCCTGAGCCGACGGGGGCGAGCGCATGAACAGCCCGGCTTCGTCGCCACTGCTGACTTCACTGCTGGCTGCGCCGCTGCCGCAGCGCGGCATCAGTTGGCTGGATGCTGCGCGCCGCGAGAATCGCGCTGCATTCGCGGCTGACGGCTTGCCCGATACGCGCGTGGAAGCCTGGAAATACACGCCCCTGCGTGCCTTGTCCCAGCGTGATTTTGCCAGTGGCGACAGCGCGGCCGGTACGCGCGAGGTGGACCCGGCGTTATTCGCATTGCCCGGTGTCGCTGGACCGCGCCTGGTGTTTGTCAACGGCATGTTTCGTGCGGATCTGTCGGCGCTTGAGGCGTTGCCCGATGGGCTGGTCTTGCAACCGCTGTCTCGCGCGCTGGATGATGATGCGGAGGCCTTGCGCTTTGTGCTGTCGCGCCACTACCGCGACATTGGTGATGCCTTTGCGCGGATCAATGCGGCCAGCGCGCTTGATGGCGTTGTGTTGCGGGTTGGCGCCGGGGTGAAGCTCGCTGCGCCAGTGCACTTGGTGTTCGTCGGCGCGGTGGCCCCGGCCGCATTGGCGTGGCACGCACGCAACGTGATCGAGTTGGGAGAAGACAGCGAGCTGGCATTGGTCGAGCAGCACCTGGGTACCGGCGAACAGGCGCATCTGGGAACACTGGTCAGTGATATTGAATTGCGCGCTGGTGCGCGGCTGTCGCATACCTTGCTGCAGAATGCCAAGGGTGCGAATCTGATCCGTCGCAACAGTCTGCGGCTGCACGCACGGGCGCACGCCACCATGCATGTGCTGGAACTCGGTGGTGCGCTGGTGCGCCACGACTTGCAGGTGGAGCTGACTGGCGACGGCGCGCGCTTCGATGGCCGCGGGGTGTTCATGCCGCATGGCCGCCAGCATATTGATACGCAACTGGCCATTCGCCACCAGGGGTTGAACACGACGTCCGACGCGCATTGGCGCGGCGTGGCGAGTGACCGTGCGCGCGGGGTGTTTCGTGGTGCAGTCCTGGTTGCCCCCGGCGCCGATGGCAGCGACGCGAACCTCACCAACAAGAACCTTTTGTTGTCGCCCGGTGCCGAGATTGATACCAAGCCCGAGCTGGAAATCTATGCCGACGAAGTACAGGCGGCGCATGGTGCCACCGTGGGTCAGCTCGACGAGCAGGCGTTGTTCTACATGCGCTCGCGCGGCATGGGCCGGGACGAGGCGCGCGCGGTGCTCACCGGGGCGTTTTGCCGTGCCGTGCTCGGCGACATGGTCAACCAGCCACTGCGCGAGCATCTCGCTGAATCGATGATGGCGCATTTGCCGGCGTAGCTTTTTTTTCCCACCGCGTACGGCAAGCCGGACGCGACGGGCTCGCGAGCGCATCACTTGCGGCGATCCTGCGCTGGGGTGACGGCTCGAAAACAGGACTCTTGAATGACCGTATCAGCTCCAGCGAGCGTGTCGCCAACCCCGTTTGACGTGCAGCGTATTCGTGCGGATTTTCCGCTGCTCGCGCGCACCGTGCACGACAAACCTCTGGTGTATTTCGACAACGCCAACACCAGCCAGAAGCCGGCGTCGGTCATCGACGCCATGGCCCGGCATTATCGTGAGCACAATGCCAACGTGTCGCGGGCCGTGCATCAATTGGGCGAAGAGGCAACCGAGGCGTATGAAGGCACGCGCGACAAGCTGGCGGCGTTCATCCATGCGCGATCCCGCGACGAGGTGATTCTGCTCTCGGGTGCCACGCAGGCGATCAACCTGGTGGCTTACAGCTATGCGCTGCCACGACTCAAACCCGGCGACAGCATCCTCACCACGGTGATGGAGCATCACGCCAATATCGTGCCGTGGCAGTTGGTGGCGGCGCGCAGTGGGGCGATAGTGAAGGCGGCCCCGATCGATGCGCGCGGTGAGCTGATCATCGAGAAATACCTCGACTTGCTCACCCCCGAGGTCAAGCTGGCCTGTGTCGGCCACGTCTCCAATGTGCTGGGTACGGTCAATCCGGTGCGCGAACTGGCGCGCGAGTGCAAGCGTCGCGGTATCCCGCTGTTGGTGGATGGCTCGCAAGCCGCGCCGCATCGCCCGATCGACGTGCAAGCCCTGGGTTGCGACTTTTACGCAATTACCGGGCACAAGATGCTGGGGCCGACCGGTACCGGCGCGTTGTGGGCCAGGCGCGAGCATCTGGAGGCCATGCCACCGTTCTTCGGTGGCGGCGACATGATTCGCGAAGTGCGCTTCAGCGGCACGACGTTCGCCGCTGTGCCACACAAATTCGAGGCGGGCACGCCCAACATTGCCGGCTTCGTCGGCCTCAGCGCAGCCATCGATTACTACAACGCGCTGGGCTTTCCGGCCATCCAGGCATGGGAGCAGGAACTGCTTGCCTACGCCACAGCACGCTTGCAGGAAGTGCCCGGCGTGCGCATTTTCGGTACAGCGCGGGAGAAGGAGCCAGTGATCTCGTTTCTCCTGGAGCATGCGCAAGCCACTGATCTGGCCACATTGCTCGACCTGCAAGGCGTGGCCGTGCGTTCGGGACATCACTGTGCGCACCCGCTGATGCAGTTCTTCGGGGTGCCGGCGACGCTGCGTGCGTCGCTGGCGTTCTACAACACGCGCGAGGAAGTGGATGCGTTCATCGCCGCCCTGCTCAAGGTGCGCAAATTGCTGATGTAGTCGCCTGGCCGATGGCTTGCGCGTGACCGGCCGCGGCAGTGCATGCGCTTACGCGTCGTGCTGTGGCACGCTACCCTGACAGCCCCCGAATCTGGATACTCCCGATGTTTGCTTCGCTGCCTGGCGTGATGCGCATACCGCTGGCCATGGTGTTCCTTGGGTTGAACATCGTCCTGCACGTGTTGCCATTGTTGGTCGTCACGCTGGTCAAGCTGGTCTTGCCGGTTCCTGCAGTGCGCCGCGTGCTGTCGCGTGTATTGGTGCTGATCGCGGAAAGCTGGATAGGCGTCAACAACGCGTTGTTCACCGCGTTTACGCGCATCGCCTGGGACGTCGAGGGCATGGCAGGCCTGAAGACGGATGGTCGCTATCTCGTACTGTGCAACCATCAGAGTTGGGTGGATATTCCCGTGCTGCAGAAGGTATTCAATCGCCGAATCCCGTTCCTGCGGTTTTTCCTGAAGAGTCAGCTCATCTGGGTGCCACTGTTGGGCGTAGCATGGTGGGCACTGGATTTTCCCTTCATGAAACGCTACTCGCGCCACACGTTGCTGCGTCACCCCGAACTGCAGGGAAAAGACATGGAGGCGACCCGACGCGCCTGCGAAAAGTTTCGCCACTTCCCGGTATCGGTAATGAACTTCGTCGAAGGCACGCGATTCACTCCCGCCAAGCATGACGCGCAATCCTCGCCGTTCCGGCATCTGCTGCGGCCCAAGGCCGGTGGTGTAGCGTTTGTCCTCGATGCGATGGGCGACGCCCTGCACTCGATCCTGGACGTCACCATCGTCTATCTCGATGGTCCGTGCACCATGCTGGATCTGCTCGCCGGCCGCGTGCGCAACGTGCGCGTGCAGGTGCGTGAGTTGCCGATCGACGACTCGCTGCGTGGTGATTGCGAACACGATCTGAAGTTCCGCGGTGGGGTCAAGGCCTGGTTGAATGCGTTGTGGTTCGAGAAGGACGCCCGCATCGAGCAATTTGGTGCGGCCTCACACAACGCCGCAAGCGTCAGCAGTTCGGGAGAGTAAGCATGCGAATATTGGTGGTGGGCGCAGGTGCGACTGGCGGATACTTTGGTGGGCGCCTGTTGCAGCACGGGCGTGACGTGACGTTCCTGGTGCGCGGCGCGCGTGCCGCTGCATTGGCGCGCGACGGTCTGATCGTGCACAGCCCGGCCGGCGACGTGACACTCACTGCGCCGCCGACCGTGCGCGCATTTGCGCTGAATGAACCTTATGACTTGATTCTGCTCAGTTGCAAAGCCTACGGTCTGGCTACGGCGATGACGGATTTTGCCGCAGCAGTAGGGCCGCAGACGGCGATCCTGCCCGTGCTCAACGGCATGGCCCATCTGGATGCACTTGACCAGCGGTTTGGCGGCGAACATGTGCTGGGTGGGCGCTGCATGATTGCAGCGACGCTGGATGAGCAGGGCGGGGTGCGGCATCTCAATCGCACGCATGCACTGACGTTTGGTGAGCGTGATGGTACGGCCACGCAACGCATGCAGGCGATCACCGCCGAGCTTGCCGACGCCGGTTTCGATGCGCGTGCCAGCGGCACGATCGTGCAGGACATGTGGGACAAGTGGGTCTTTCTGGCCACCCTTGCCGGAATCACCTGCTTGCTGCGCGCCTCGGTCGGCGAGATTGTTGCCGCTCCAGGTGGCACCAACGCGACGTTGGCGCTGTTTGCCGAATGTTGTGCTGTGGCAGCGCGTGCGGGAAGTGCGGTCAGTGCGGGCACGCAGCAGCGCGCACGGGCCATTCTGACCGAAGCCAACTCCACCTTGACCGCATCGATGATGCGCGATCTGCAGGAAGGCCATCTGATCGAGGCCGACCAGATCATCGGTGACATGCTTGCCCGCGCCGCTCCTGCGTCGGCTTCACGCGGGACAGATGCGCAAGCAGCGACTCCCTCCATGTTGAGTCTGGTTTATGCCTGTCTGAAAGCGTATGAGGCCGGGCGCAACAACGGCCGGTCAACCACCTCCGAAGCAATCGTGCAGTTGTAGCGGGTACGTTTCGCCGGCGCGGGCTTTGCATCAGAGTTGCAACGCGCGTTGGTTGCCCTGCGCTTGAGCAAAGCCTGATCCAACCCGGCGTCCGTGAAAAAAAAGCCGCGGCGCCCGGGCCGCGGCTGCAGGAGTTACCTGGTACGTAACGGTTACCAGATTCTCACTTGTCGCTCACCGTCGCGCACCATGGCGTCGCCAGGCTTGCACTGGAACGCCGCGGCGAACTCGGGCATGTTCGACGGTGCCCCGATCGCGCGGAACCGTGCCGGCGCATGCGGGTCGGTGTGGAGCAAGGTGAGCTGGGCCTCGGGACGAATGCTGCCGCGCCACACCCGTGCCCAGTTGAGGAAGAAGCGCTGGTCCTGGGTATACCCGTCGATCTTGCTGGTCGCTTCGGTCGGGTTCTTTGCCAGCGCCATCTGCAATGCGGTATAGGCCGCGTTCAAACCTCCCAGGTCACCGATGTTTTCACCCATGGTGAGAGCACCGTTGACGTATTTCCCGGGCAGCGCCTCGTAACCATCAAACTGGGCGCCCAACTTTGCCGTGCGTGCCTCGAACGCGGTGCGATCCGCGTCGGTCCACCAATTGACGTTGTTGCCGGCGGAGTCGAACTTGCTGCCCTGGTCGTCGTAACCGTGGCCCATTTCGTGGCCGATCACAGCGCCGATACCGCCGTAGTTGATCGCATCATCGGCGGTGGCGTCGAAGAACGGCGGTTGCAGGATTGCGGCAGGAAACACGATTTCGTTTTTCTGCGCACTGTAATACGCGTTTACCGTCTGCGGGCTCATGCCCCACTCGCTGCGATCCACCGGCTTGCCGATCTTGGCGATGCGGTAGGCGTAGTTGAACCTGTTGGCGGCCTGCACATTCGCAAAATAGTCGCCCGGAGTCAGAGTCAGGCCGGACCAGTTGCGCCACTTGTCCGGATAGCCAATCTTGGGCACGAACGTCGCCCATTTCTGCAGCGCTTTCTGCTTGGTGGCGGCACTCATCCAGGCAAGGTTTGCAATGCGTGTCCTGTATGCGGCGCGCAGATTGTTGACCAGTTCTTCGGCGCGTTGCTTGGACGAGGGCGAAAAGTTGTCGGTGACGTACAGCTCGCCCAGAGCCATGCCCATCGCATCGTTGGTCGTCCCGAGCACGCGCTTCCAGCGCGGCTGCATTTCCTTCTGGCCGTTCAAGGTCTGCGCACGGAAGGCAAAGTCTTCACGCTGAAATGGTGTGGACAGGTACGGTGCCGCGTTGGCGATGGCGTGGTAGCGGAAGTAAGCCTGCCATTGCTCGACGGGCACGTCGCCCAGCATCTTTTCCATTTCCGCAAAGAATTTCGGCTGCGACAGCGAGAATCCGCTGCTGACATTCGCGTTTTGCGCCTTGAAGAACGCGGCCCAGTCAAAGCTGGGAGTGACCTTGTCGGCATCAGCGACCGTGACGAAGTGGTAGCGATTTTCCGGCTTGCGCATCTGCACTGGCGGCAGGGAGACGCTGGCCAGACGGGTCTCGAAGGCGAGCACGGCGGTCGCCTGGGCTTGTGCGTCGGCGGCGCTGACGCCAGTCAGCTCGAGGAGCGTGGCGATGTGCGCCACGTAAGCTGTACGGATCTTGGCAAAGCCGGCGTCGCTGTAATAGTCGACCGTGGGTAAACCGAGGCCGCCTTGACTGGCGTAGGCAATTTCCTTGCTGGAATCCTTGAAGTCGGCGTTGCCACCGAAGCGAAACAACACCGGTTCGCCGCGGGCGTAACCGTCACGGATGTACGCGACCACGTCGGCCGTGTTCTGCAGCGCCGCGATGTCCGCCAGTTGCGGTTTGAGCGGATCGAAGCCGGCCTTGTCGATGGCTGCTTCGTCCATGCCTGAACCGTACAGGTAACCAATCTTCTGCCCGATGGAGCCGGCAGCGGCGGTGGCCGCATGCTTGGCGGCGCTCTCCACCAGCTTGCGTTGCACGTTCAGGCTGTCCTCGCGCAGGGCGTCAAATGAACCCCAGCGGGTACGGTCGTCGGGTATCGGATGCGCGGCGACCCATTTGGCGTTGACGAAGCCGTTGAAATCACTGCACGCGCGTATGTTGCCGTCAAGCTCATGGACGTCGAATGCGCTGGACGGCGCGGCGGCGACGCTGGTAAACAATCCCAGGCCGATGGCAATGGCCAGTGCTTGCAAAGGGCGGTGTGGCATGATTTTCCCCGATGGATGTGGTGTCGCGGGCGCCTGCAGTGCTCCAGGCACCCATGCACCGTAGGCAACAATGTGCGATGCGAGACAGTGTCGAAGGTCATGCTGCGCGCTGGGCTACCTGTTGCAGATCATGACAAGGCAGCCGGCGTCTGTTTATCATCCACGCATGAGCGATGAGCGCACATTGAGTTTTCGCCTGGCCAGCGCAGCGGATGTTGCTGCGGTGGTGGCACTGGTGGAGTCTGCCTATCGTGGCGATTCAGGACGGCGTGGCTGGACCACCGAGTCGGATTTGCTCGACGGTCACCGCACCGACATCGACGCCGTGGCTGCGCTGCTGCAACAACCAGACGATTGTGTGTTGCTCGCGGAAGTGGAAGGCCATCTGGTGGCCAGTTGCCACGTGCAACGGCAGGGTGAGTGCGGCTACTTCGGGATGTTTGCGGTTGATCCCGCGCATCAGAGTGCCGGGGTTGGCAAGCAGATGCTGGCGGAAGCCGAGCGCATCGTGCGTGAGCGCTGGCATTGCTGCGCCATGCGCATGACGGTGATCGAGCAGCGCGCTGAACTGCTGGCCTGGTATCAGCGCCGTGGCTACCGACGTACGGGTGAGTTCGAACCGTTTCCTTATGGCGATGAGCGCTTCGGGATTCCGCGTCGCGATGATTTGCGCTTTGCGGTACTGGCCAGGCAGTTCGAGGGAGAAGCAGCGTGCAAGGTTGGATAAAAGTGGGTAGCCGCAGCGAGTTCCTGCCGGGTGAGTTCAAGGTGGTCTGGGATGGCGACACCTCGATTGCGGTGTACAACATCGACGGCGCGCTGTATGCGATCGAAGATGTTTGCACGCACGATGGCGGCGACCTCGCCGGCGGTGAGGTGTTCGGCTTTGAAGTGGAATGCCCGCGCCACGGTGCGCGCTTCGATGTGCGCACCGGTGCGGTGACCCGGCCACCTGCGTACATTCCAATTGCCAGCTTCCCGGTGCGCGAGGAAGACGGCGCGATCTGGACGCAGGACAACCGATAACCTCGGGAAACCCGCCGGGGTGGTCGCCATCGACACCTGGTTCGGCCCGCAGAATGGCTCAGCCGTGGCGTCGAAGCCAGGGCAGACCGCCAGTGCGTGACTGGCCTGGCATCGTTCGTGATTCGGGTGATGGACGCGCATAAGCGGCGCACAAGCCATCAGCCGCATAATGGCCATCAGGTGCGACAGTGTGCCCGCACCTTGTCAAGCCACGGTCTGGTGCAGGAGTTGCGCGTGCATATCATCCTGGTGGAAGACGACCAGCCACTGGGCGCCGCCATCCAGCGGGCGCTGCAACGCAATGGCTACACCGTCACCTGGCTGCGCAACGGGCGTGAAGCCTTGATTGCCCTGCGCGACGAGACCGCCGAGCTGGTGTTGCTCGACCTTGGGCTGCCGGGCATGGACGGTCTGGACGTGCTGGTGGCGGCGCGCCGTGCCCGCATCAAGACACCGGTGATCGTGATGACCGCGCGCGACGGGCTGGAAGCGCGGGTGCACGGTCTGGATGCTGGCGCCGACGATTACCTGATCAAGCCATTTCATCTGGATGAGTTGCGCGCGCGGATTCGTTCGCTGGGCCGGCGCGCCCAGGGACTTGCCGCAAACCGCATCGAAGCGGGAGCGCTAAGCCTCGACCTGGGTACCTCGCAGGTGCTGTTCCGTGGTGAGCCGGTCGAGCTGACCCGGCGCGAGTTTTCGCTGTTGCAGATTCTGCTCGAGCGTGCAGGTCGGCTGGTGCGGCGGGAGAGCCTGATCAACTCGCTGTACGGACTGGATACGGTGGTTGGCAACGGCGCACTGGAAGTGCTGGTGCACACGTTGCGCGGAAAATTGAGCTTCGAGACAATCCATACCGTGCGCGGCTTCGGCTACATGATTCAGCGGGATCCCCAGTGATCCTTGGCAGCCTGCGCGCCAGGCTCCGTTGGTTGATCTTGCTGATGCTGGTGCTCGTATTGGTGCCGCTGAGCGTGTTGAGTTTTCATCGCACGCTCGTTGAGGTGGACGAGCTGCTGGATGGCCGCCTGGCGCAGTCCGCGCGCACGCTGCTGGTGCTGATCGAGCATGCCGATCTGGAAACCTTGCGTGCTGCCGCCGGGCAAGAGGTGTTGGTGCCGATTGCACCGGCGCGCTCGGCGCTGGCTGGGCCGGCTGAGCCGACGCATGAGTCCGAGGTCGGCTTTCAGATCCTCGATGGTTCCGGGCAGGTGGTACTGGCGACGGCCAACCTGAAGGGCCTGGCAGCGCCGTTACGAAGCACCACGCACTACCGGGATGTGCGAATGGGCGGCCATTCCTGGAGGATTTTCACCTTGGCGAGTCCCGTCGATGGCATGCTCATTCGTACTGGCGAGCGGTACGACAGCCGGCATGAAATCATGCAAGCGCTGTGGTTCGACATCGGCCTGCCCGTGCTGGTTGGCTTGCCGTTGCTGGCATTCCTGATCGGCTGGGCGCTGCAGCGCGGGTTGCGTCCACTGGAGCTGTTGACTCGTAGACTGGCCTTGCGTGAACTCGGCAGCCGTGCGCCGGTCACGCTGGAGCATCCACCGCGGGAATTGCAGCCGGTACTTGCGGCGCTCAATGATCAACTGCAACGCCTCGCTGATGCACTCGAACGTGAGCGGCGTTTCAGTGCCGACGTAGCCCATGAGCTACGCACCCCGCTCGCCTCGACCATGATCAACCTGGAAAGTGCCCTGGCTACGGCAGACCCGGCGGAAGCCGCGACCAGCCTTGGCAGTGCCCAGCACGTGTTGGCGGCACTCGCGCGCCGGGTCGAGCAGCTGCTGGTGCTGGCGCGGCTGGAGTCGGGCGCGGCAGCGCAGCAAGCTCCCGTTGATCTGGTCGCCGTCGCCAGCGACGTCATTGAGGAGCTGGCGCCAGCCTTTGCCGACGATGGCGTCGAACTCGGCTTTGTGCCTCCATCCGAACCGGTGATCCTGCACGGTTACGAAGCAGCACTGGCGGCCTTGCTGCGTAACTTGATTGAAAACGCGATGCGCCACGTCCCGGCCGGCGGACAGGTGCAGGTTTCGATTGCGCCGGGCAGTCGGGAAGTGGTGATCGACGTGATCGATGATGGTTCGGGCATTCCGGCCGAGCGCCGAGCGCAAGTTTTTGCGCGCTTTCATCGAGAAGACGGGGGCGGCGAGGGTTACGGGCTGGGGTTGTCCATCGTGCAGCGCGCTGCACAGTTGCATGGCGCGACGATCGAACTGCTTGACTCGCCATTCGGACGGGGACTACGCGTGCGCGTGACCATCCCGCGGGGTGCGTGACCCGGCCGATCAACTGTCACGGCACTGGCCCGCTGCGGGTCCGCCGACCAACGCCGATGGCAGGCGGTCGGTAATTGCGTTCGTAAGGAGAATGAAAGCTGCGACGCCGAAAATACGGTACTGAAACTCCGGTCAGCATCCGCGAGGGAGGATCAACATGCGTAGCTTCAGCGCGTGGGCCACATTGATTGTTGTCGCCCTCATGACGGCAATGCCCGTACAGACCGCGTTGGCCGGTGGCGGCCCGCTGGGCATCGACCATCGACTGCATTACGACAACAGCGGGATCTGGAAACGCAGCAACCAGAAGGTTCTGCTCTACGGTGGCTTGGCTACAGTCGCGGCCGGCGCTCTGGCCTTTGGCGATGACAACAAGCTGGGCGATACGTTCTGGCGGTCAGTCGACGCGGTGGTAGTGACCTCCGCAACCACGACCGTCATGAAATTTGCCTTTCAACGTGAACGCCCGTCGGATACCAGTGACCCGAACCAGTTTTTCCAGGGTATACACAACAAGAGTTTTCCCAGCGGTGAGGTTGGCGCGCTGTCGGCGGCGGTGACGCCGTTCATCGTCAACTACGGTGACGAACACCCGGCCGTCTACGCGCTCGCCTTGATCCCCATGTATGACGCCGTCGCGAGACTGAAGACC
>CAJDVT010000065.1_pt1 | contig 23204 bp, 21 predicted proteins | sample 7391411 | NCBI WGS metagenome assembly CAJDVT01 (sample SAMEA7055698, study PRJEB34461) | soil metagenome | biome: terrestrial ecosystem; feature: Peninsula; material: soil | place: Antarctica | collected 2016 | reverse complement strand
AGCGGGTATACGTCGCTGTTGCGCGTGGTACCCGGCTCCAGCGCGATAGCGATGCCGTCGTTTTGCGCGAGCGTCGCGACGATGCTCGACTTGCCCTTGTTGGGGTGGCCGACGACGGCGAATCGCGGCACGTCGTTCATGGTGCGCCACCCTCGTTCGGTATGTTGGCAATCACGACGTTCGGTTGTTGCAGGCGCTCGATGAAGCGCCGCCACGGCGCGAGCGCGGGTGCAGCGGGCAACATCAGCGGTAGCTCCGGTGCGAGGGGCAGCAACTGGATCGGCACGAGGTCCAGCCGCCGGCGCGCATGGGTGATGAAGTCGGCGAGTTCGCCAGTGGGTGGCTCCCAACCGCGCGCGAGGATGATCACCGGGCCTCCCATGGCGCGCGCCTGTTCCAGGGTCGGCATCCAGACTGGCCGAGCCGCCGGCCTCCAGGCTCAGCGCAGCGGCACCGAGCCACTGCCGTGCCAGGCCCGGGTCTCCCGCGTCAGCCCAACGGATCAACACGCGCCCCGGTGTCGCTGGTGCTGGCGCAAGCGTGCCGCTATCTGTTGGCGGCAGCGTGCCGGTACCGACGCCTCCGCCGCTGTCAATCCACGGCGTAGTGCAACGCTCGCGCAAGGCGGCGCGCCCCGGATGGACAGCAAGCTGCTGGCGCACGCGCCACGCCAGGTGCGCGCGGGCCAGCGCCAGCAACATGACGCGCGGCACTATCACGTAAAACAACCACAGCATGGCAATGAATCGCCACCAGATGCCCAGTAGTTCCGGGTTGGTCGCGACCGTGGCGCCGACGCGGAAATAGCGCGACTGCTCGACGAGCGCCAGTGATGGGACCGCACTCGGCATCCAGCCACGCCACGGCCGCGCAAGCGCATTCGTCAGATCATGGTAGGCGGGCGCCGACGCCTGCAGTGTCGTACTCCAACCGAAGGCGAGGTCGTGGATCACCACCTGGCTCAACAACACGATCAATGCGGCGATACCGAACGCGAGCCCCCCGCTTTGCGCAATGCGTGCAGCCAGCGGCGCCGCCAGTGTACGCAGCACCGGTTGCGGTTCCGCATGTTCTGGCAACCAGCGCCCGCCAAGGCTCCGGAACACACCGTGCCATGGCTGCCAACCGATCCACGCCTGCGCCGTCGTGAGCAGAGCCAGCAGAAGCTGCAGCAGCGCCACGCCGATGATCAGGGTGACGTTGATTCGTCGACCGCCGTCGTAATACAGCAGGCCCAGCATGGTGGCCGCACCCAGCACGCTGCCTCCCACCACGAACAGCACGCGCATCCAGCGCCAGCCCCGCAGACGCTCACCGGCGTGTGCAGGGTCGCGATCATGTCCGCATACCGCATCCAGCCAGTTGGCCAGCGAGCCACGGCTACCGTCAATGTCCTGGCTCGTGGCGAGGTGGCGATCACGACGATGGAGGAATCGACGATCCTGTTGCCGATCGCGACGGTACTGCTCGTCAAAGTCCAGCAGCAGGCTGAGGTTGCGCAAGGGACTGTTTCATTGCCGGGTTGGGCCACAAGTGTAGCCAACCCGGCACGCGGGCCGCAGCTCCGGCCGAAGGCGGCGCCCAGATTGGTTCTTGTCGCGTGTTGGAGGGGCGCATCGACGCTCTCTGGGGCATGCCGGTGCTGAAGTCGAAAAAGCGGTGGAACCTTCCCCTGCCCCTCGCTCCTGGACACCGCTGAAGCGTCGAGAGGTCTGATCGGCCGATACTTGGCCATGAATCGCAACAGTGCCGTCAGCGCCGGCCGATGGCGTGCGGCCGAGGGCGCAGCGACGAGCGCCCCGCAATCCAGCATGGATGTGTCGGGAAACGTTACCCTTTTTGGCTTTCGTCGGGACGCCAAGTGCAGTAAGGGCTGCAAGCACGATAGCCACCGTTTTACGCTGTGAGCTGTCGGAAACCTTTACAGTGATCGGTGACTGAATAAAAATCGAATAAGATAACTCGTTGATCAATATTACATTTTGTAACTGGTATGAATAATGCATGTATTTTTACTACGATGAGGATCGTCATGCCGCTTTCGGAGCGCACGACCTCTTACCGAGCGATCCGCTGCCAGAAGGGTCTAGACCATGAAATTCATCAAGAAAATTATCAACCTGCGCGCTTCAAGCTTACTCATAGTGGCAAGCTTGCTTGTGGGCGGCGGGTTAGTGTTGCCAGTAGTTGCCAGTGCCAGTCCGATTTCGTTCTACAACAACGCCAGCGCGCCGTCCCCCATAGCGCGGTTTACGGTCGGCTGCGGCAGCGCGAATGGAGATTGCTCCGGCCTGCTTGTGGCGCTGTACTCGGATAGCCCTCTGACATGGAGCTCCTCAACTGGCCAAATGTATGGTGGTCCGTCCAACGCCAACCCCACGTCAGAAACGACCTTCGTCAACGGATTGCTTGGTACTGCTCTCGTGGCCAGCAGCGGGAACATCGATCCGGACCTTAGCAACCCGTTCCAGTTTCAACTGGATGCGGATTATTTTCTCATCAAGGTCGGTGGTGGTCGCACACATCAGGCCTATGCCGTGCTGCGCAACCTTGGAGGTAGTCTTGATCTATGGTTTACGGCAACCGGTCAAGCGGGCGGCCTTAGCCACTACATCACGTTCGGAGGCGGTTCTACACCAGTACCGGAACCTGCGGCGCTCGGCATGTTTGGCTTGGGCGCACTGCTGACTGGCCTGTTCGTGGGGTTACGCCGGCGCTTCGCTTGACGCCTGCTGGACTACAAGCAAGCCGCGGTTTCAGCAACCCCCGGAAACGGGGGTTGCTTTTTGGGGCGGGCCGAGCCACGTCGCGAGTGGTGCGCTTGCGAGCGGCTGGTCCGTGAATCCCGGCTTCCAGGCCTGTCACGACGCGAGGACGAACGCTCGCAAAGGTGCGCCGCGCGCCCAACGCTGACGAACAATGCACCTCCAGCCCGTCACTCGCCTGTTGCAACCAGCTCGGCCACCACCGGGAAGTGATCGGAGGGATAGCGGGCGCCCTGGTGGGTAGTGATGGTGCGTACGCTGCGTACGGTGAAGCCGCGGGTGAGTATCCAGTCGATGCGTTGATCGGGGTTGCCGGTGAAGTCATGGAAGGTCTTCGCCGGCCCGGAACGCGAGGCCGCTTGCAACCACGCATCGTGCAAGTCTCTGGTCAGTTTCGCGTGGACTTGTGTGTCCGGCGCGCAATTGAAATCCCCCGCCAGGATGACATTCATGCTCGATGGCAGCTTGTCGATGCGCTGCAAGAGTTCGCCTGCGCTCAGCATGCGCGGACGGACGTCCTTTGGCAGGTAGGGGAAGTGCGTATTGAAATAGTCGAATGTGCCGTTCCCGGCACGCAGGCGAAAGCGTGCCCAGGTGACCATGCGCGGATACGGCTGGCCCCAGGTTTTGCTGCCGGGAACGTCAGGCGTATCGGACAGCCAGAAGTCGCCCGAACGCAGTACTTCCAGACGATCCGTGCGATAGAACACACCCATGTGTTCGCCCTTGGTGCCACCGTCCCTGCCCTGCCCGAACCACGCGTAGCCGGGAAGATGCGCGGCAAGATATTCGCCCTGCTCTTCGGTCAGTTCCTGGGTGCCGAGCACGTCCGGATGCTCGTCCTTGATCACCTGCACCATCAGATCGCGACGGTTCGCCCAAGCGTTCATGCCCGTGTCCACCGGCACGCGAACGTTGAACGTCATCACGCGCAGCGGTGCGGCGGCCGCGGCCACCGGGCCGGCCAATGCCAACCCGACTACGCAGCCAAACATTGAAATCCAGCGGCGCAGCGTCATCGCGCCCCTCCGGGCAGAACAACATGGAGACGAGAACCTGGAACTGACATCAGTCTACTTCCGTGCCGCAATAATCTGGCTGAGGTGATCGGGCGTACCGTCGATCCGGATTAGATGCGGATACTGCAGCCCGCCGTGGTAATCCACCGGCACGGTTCGGAAATCGCCCTGGTACTTCAGCAGCAACTGGATCGGTGCCTGGTCGCCCTTTGCTGCAGTGATTGCATCCTTCAACACATCCTGGGTATAGGCGCTGCCGTTGACCGAGACGAGCGTCGCACCGGTGCTGATGCCCGCCTTGAAGGCGGCGCTGTCCCAGCGCACGTCGTTGATGTGGTCCTGCTTGTCCACGGTCAGACCGATTGACCAGGTGAAATTGAACAGGTGCCGCGGTGATTCCTTGCGGCTGTTGTACTGCTTTTCGTACGGGCTCTCCTGGTCGGTGTAGACCAGCTTCCAGCCGGACGCAGCCAAGCCACTCAGCAGCGGGGGATCGAGCGTGTCCACGCGGGCGCGCAGGAACCCCGCCCAGTCAGTCTCCACCACGCTATTCAATGCGGCCAGCACATCGTCGAGCGCGTAAGTCCTGGTGACGAAGCTGCCGTCGTCCATGCCGAAAAACGCGCGTGCAAAGTCATCCAGCGATTTGCGGTCGTGGGTCAGCGTGCGAATTTTGGCATCCACCGCCAGCCACACCATCTGACCACCGCTGTAGTACTCCTCGCTCATCTGCCAGCTACGGTATGGCAGCCCCGAGCGCCTCGCTGCGGTCGGATCGTTGGTGGTGTCTTCGAGCGTACGCCAGCCGAAACCTGGCCGGTTGCGGTCGTAATTGGCCGCAACCATGGCCAGCGCATCACGAAACTGCTCTGGCGTCCACATGCCTGATCGGGCAGTCAGCACGAACCCCCAATACTGGGTCTGGCCTTCGTATACCCACAGCAGCGAATCGCCCATCGGCACATTGAAATTGGGTGTCCACAAGTCGGCCGGGCGCCGGAACTTGCCGTTCCAGGAATGGGTGTACTCGTGCGCCAGCAGGTCGCGGTTCGGTGCGTTGTCGGACCAAGCCGTGAAGTAATCCGCACCCATGCCGTCTTCGCTGGACCGGTGGTGCTCAGTACCGTTGCCGGCCAGCACGTCCGACAACGAGAACAGGAAGTCGTAGTGGTCGTAGTGCTGCGAGTCGAACAACTTTACCGCCTGCGTCACCAGCGCGCGATGCACCTTCAGTTGCCCGGGCGTCATCTCCAGGTACTTCGGTGCGTCGGCGACGATATCCAGATGCACGGGTACCTTCGCGCCGGGATTCAGGTCCACGCGTTTGAAGTAACGCCCGGCATAGATCGGCGAATCGACCAGCGTGTTCAACGCTACCGGCTTGAAGGTGATGGTATCGCCCGATTGTGAGGCGGTCTCCAGCGCGGTCCCGAACTGCCAGCCGTGGGCCAATGTCGCGCTCGGCGCAAACATGATCCCACGCGAGTAATGCCCTGCCGGATATAGCGCCAGCTTGCTCCAGTCCATGTCCATCATGCGATCGGTGATCTCGAATCCACCGGTACGCGGGGACAGATACTGGAAGCTGGCGTCAACCGTGGCAACGCCCGCTGGTACCTCGAGATGAAAGGCGTACACGTTGTACTTGTCCCGCTGCCACTTGATCGGCTTGCCGTTGGCGCTGAGCTTGAGACCGGCCAGCATGTCAATCGGCCCGACGGGCGAGTGGGCGCCGGGAATCCATTGCGGATACAGCAGCGTCATCGCGCCGGCCGTAACCGGAATCGTCTCGTGCACGCGAACGATGCCCTGCGCGGTGTCGCTGGCATCCACATGGAGCGCGATCGTGCCCGGATAGGGCGTGTCCTGCGGCGCCGGCACCTGATCGCTGTGCACCGCCTGCGCAGCGGCGACACCCGTCGCCAGTGCAAACGACAAGGTCAGTAGCACCAGCACGATGACGCGGCGTGTCCGCGCAACCAACTCAACAAGAGAGACGAAGGGCATGACAAAGGTCCATGGCACGATGCACAAGCCATGCAACTTAGCACCGCTACACCAGCGCCGAGCGGATGGATATCCCGGATCAGCCCCCTGCGCCAGGCGCGAATGGACACCAACAGCCACGTGGCTGGTCCCTGATCGCGCAGCGGTAGAAGCAAGCGGACGAGCTGTATGGCTCGCAATTAGCTGAACTTTTCAAAGTATCGCGCAGTGGCAGCATTCAGCCCTTGATCTGGATGATAACGACGCGCGATCAGCACGGTTCGGTTCGATGGGTAGCTGACGGTCAAAAAACGTCACAAACGAACGCATAAAACCCCGTGTGACGACAAAGATCGCGCCGGCGTGGTTTTGTCCGCGGTACCAAGGACGGCATCACCTCCGAAACGTGCCGCTGCGGTCGAAAATTCGTCAGGACGGCGCTGTACAGGGATTTTGCATTCTGCAAGCCACGTTTCGGGTGTGCGTGGTTTTGCCGTCGCGCGTCAATTTCCCGGCCTTCAGACCCATCTTTATGTGAACTGGCACACATTCTGCTTTGTCTGCCCCTGCAAGCCCCTCACACGACCGACCAAGGACCCCACTCATGAATTTCTTTGCCAGGAAAACTCAGAAATCAGCGCTGGAAGCGACGTTCGGCGACCGGCTGGCAGCGGATCAGGTAGCGCCCGGTACGCAGCTCCACTTCGACGGCAAGCTCATCGTGCGCTTGCGGAGCCACCATCAAGCCTTGCTGAGCCTGTCGAGGAAAGCTCGGGAGGCCGCACAGGCGTCGAAATTCGACGATGCAAGGAAATGTCTGCACTTGCTCAGACTTCTGCTGAATGAGCACATGCTGGAAAAAAACCTGCGGTTGTACACCTACTTGAGTTGCTGCCTGAAGGCCGACGCCGCGGGGCTGGAGCTGACGCGCGACATACGCCGCGAAACCGGCGGCATCTCGCGCAAGGCGGCGGTGTTCACCACGCATTACAACGATGGCGGCATCAACGCGGAAAACCGGACAGCCTTTCTGGAGGAGCTGGCGCAGATCACGGACGGCCTGAATGATTGTTTCGGACGTGAGGAGCGCACGTTGTACACCATGTACCAGCCGCCGCAGGCCTTTACGGAAAACGCGACGAAGCCGGCACTCGCCGATGAAGACAGCGACGCTTCGCGGAACGCTGCGACCGAGGCCTCGCCGCAGCGCGCGGAATTTGCAACTCTGGACGAGGCGGTGCCGATGTCACCGCGGGAATTCGCTCCGATACGTCGCGCCGTGGCGTGAACCGATCACGGAGGCCCATGGTGATCTCCCCGCGAGTGCACCCCGACTGCTTTCTCCGCACCACTTGCATCATGTTCCGCACACGGACGCAACTTTAGCTACCGCTCCAGGCCACCGCAGCGCGGGCCAGGAAACTGAGCTGTCCAGGACCGGGAACGGGAGAGCGGAAACGCCGAGAGTGTACGATCGCGCCTGATATGCACTCGCTTGCGGAGCCGTCGTGGATCGTCGTGATTTTCTGAAAGCCACCAGTCTCGCCGCACTCACGGCTGGTGTTCCACTCCGCGCGGCCACGCTCGACGCCGATATCTCCGGCCCTCAAGCGCCGACAAAACTTCGCGCCGATGCCCTCACCCAAGCCGACTACAGCTTGCACATTGCCAGCGGCGTGCTGGAACTTGGCCCACGGCGCTTCGTCTCGACCACGCTCTACAACGGCGACTTTCCCGGTCCGCTGTTGCGCTTCAGGCGTGGCCAGCAAGCAATCATCGACATCTTCAACGACACGGATATGCCCGAGCAGGTGCACTGGCATGGCCAGCGCCTGCCCGACGACATCGACGGCGCGGTGGAAGAGCGCACTCCGCAGATACCCGCGCACGGTCACCGCCGCGAAACATTCATGCCGACGCCCGCAGGCTTGCGCTTCTACCACACCCACGTTCGCGCCGGCATCGACCTCACGCGCGGTCTTTACTCCGGCCAGGCCGGCCCGGTGTACATCGAACCTGCGCAGGACGCTGGCGCATATGACCGCGAGGTCTTCCTGACGCTCAAGGAATTTCAGCCGTATCTCAATCGAGTGGACGCCGACACGCCGTTCCTGGCACCAACCGGCATGGATGTTGCGCTGGTCGGCATTGCCGCTGCTGCCGACCCCGCTGCCGGTAGCGTTCCGCCCGGCTACGAACTCGCCTACGGAGCGTTCGCGATCAACGGCAAGATGCTCGGCCACGGCGAGCCGATCCGGGTCAAGCGTGGCGAGCGCGTGCTGCTGCACGTGATCAATGCCAGTGCCACCGAAAACCGCAGCCTCGCCCTGCCCGGCCACAGTTTCCGCGTGATCGCACTGGACGGTAATCCGGTGCCGCGTCCGGCAGAGGTGCCGGTGCTGTGGCTGGGTACCGCCGAGCGCGTATCCGCCATCGTCAGCATGGATCACCCGGGCATCTGGATACTTGGCGATACGGCAGACGCCGACCGCGAAGGCGGCATGGGGATTGTCGTCGAATACGCCAATGCGAGCGGCAAGCCGCAGTGGCAGGCGCCGCCTGCCGCATTCAAGTGGGACTACCGACGCTTCGCCGATCCGCAACGCAAGGTGCCGACGCCCGACGAAACCATCGACATGCTGATCACCGCACGTCAAAGCGCGGCAAGCGGTTTCGACCTGTGGTCGATCAATGGTGCCCCCTACGACTGGAAGACCATGCCGGTAACGCGCCAGCTCAGCCTTGGCAAGCGCTACCGCCTGCGCTTGCGTAACGCCAGCGACGACATCCATCCACTGCACCTGCATCGTCACACCTTCGAGATCACCAGCGTCATGGGACAGGCGACGGCCGGGATCATGAAAGACGTCGTGTTGGTGCCAGCGTTCCAGACCACCGAAGTCGATTTCACCGCTGACATGCCCGGCCTGTCGTTGTTCCACTGCCACATGCAGAGTCACATGGACGCGGGGTTCATGGCGCTGTTCGAGACCCGATGAACGCAGCACGACAGACCCCTCGGGTCAAAGCGATCGTGACTACCGAAGCAGCACGAGGGCGCCTGACGCGGAGCCGGCGTAACGATTCCGCGGAAGGTGATCGTGTGTTCGGCTTGATGCCGGGAACCACTGGGCCTGCCCTGCCCGATTCGCTCCGGCGCGACGGGCGGCCTATCCTGTCCACCTCACCACAGCACTGGAAAGCACCATGCACTTGGATCATCTGCGCGTTGCGATAACTGGCGGGTTCGGCGCACTGGGCGCCGCGACTGTGCGTGCGGCGACAGACGCAGGTGCGCAAGTGGTGGCCATTGACCGCGCCGAGGCGCCAGCAGGCGGAATAGCGCACGCTACCTGCCTTGGCGGCGTGGACCTTGCCGATCCGCAGTCGGCAAAAAGCGCACTGGCCGCAGCAGCCAAGGCACTTGGTGGCCTCGACGCTCTGGTCAACATTGCCGGTACGTTCCGCTACGAAACCCTGGCTGACGGCACGCTGGACACGTGGGACTTGCTGTACCGGGTCAACCTGCGCACTGCGGTGGCGGCCAGCCAGGCCGCACTGGAGCACCTGCACGCAGGCGGGCGGATCATCAACATCGGCGCGAATTCCGCGCTGAAGGCGGGCGCCGGCGTGGGTGCCTATACCGCGTCCAAATCCGGCGTGATGCGTTTTACCGAGGCGCTGGCAGAGGAGCTCAAGGAGCGCGACATCACGGTCAACGCCGTGCTGCCCAGCATCCTGGACACGCCACCGAATCGCGCGGATATGCCCAAGGCTGACTTTGCCCGCTGGGTCAAACCCGAACAACTCGCCGATGTCATCGTGTTTCTGTTGTCGGCGCAAGCATCGGTGATCACCGGCGCCCTGATCCCGGTAACCGGGCGCGTCTAGGCGTGGTGAATTGCGCCCCCGACGGCACAGAAAGACGAGTGCACCAGCGTCGCCGCAGGCGTGCCGAACGCAAGGTGCCACTTGTTGCAAACGTCGGGTTGCCTGGCTGGATCATTGCGTGGCACTCGTGGCACTCGTGGCAGCGCGTGTGGTCGGCGGAATCTGACCAACCAGTCGGGTGCGGATATCGCGCAACTTGGCCTTGATCCTGACCGCGTTCGTCGGCCCCACGCGCAACAGCAGTTTCTGGCCAGTCGACAGGGATTCCAGCGCGGGATCGGCGTAGGTGTAATAGCCCTGCTTGACGTGCAACGCCGCCGGATGCGCGGGATCGGGCGCAGCCAGCAAATCATCGATCACCACCAGCAACCGGTCGTTGAAATAGCCGTGCGGATAGCCCAACTGCTGGTACGCCGCCTGGAACAGTGGATAGGCACGGACGTACCAGGCCACCAGCGCCCGCGGATCGGTGTGTTCCAGCAGCGCCATGTACGGTGCATAGCGCGCGGCATTCTGCGTCGATATCGTCGGCGTACCGTCCACGATCGTAGTGGTGAACGCGCCCTTCGGGGTTTGTACCGGCAGCATGAAGACGCCCAGTCCGTCGTGGCGCGGCAACGCATCAAGCGTTGCCACCATGCGAGCGATGATCTGGCGCGGCACCAAGACGGCGTGCAGACGATCACCGCCTGCGAGCTCGACGAGTGCCGCCGCGACGTCGCCATCGCTCGCAGGCAACGCCGGCAAAGCAACTGTAGTCGCGGAGGCTGGACCGGCTTGCGCCATCTCGATGGGATGCTGAATCGGCTGCCGTGACGTACTGCTCGCGCCCTGCGCCGGGGCATTCCGCACCGTCGCTGTCGTCGCGGACGGCGCATCACGATGCATCGCGCGGCGCGCCAGAAACATCCCCACAGCCACCACCGCCAAGACCACTACGGCGGCCACGATCCAGCTTGTCGCTGTTGTCTGTCTACTCATGCAAGTTCTCCCGCAAGCTGTTGGTCTCCCAGAGGTGCGACTTGCCGTGACCTCATTCGTTCCGACCCGCACCCCCTCAGACGCTCCGGCGAAGGGCATCGACCACGCGCGGCAAGGCAATTTACGCAGCAGTTGCCGCACCTGCGAGACCCTCCATCGTACCCACCGAGCGCACCCCGGCGGGCATGCAACCATCCGCTCCCGCTCGAGTTTTCCGGGCATCTCACCAGTACTGGCATAATCCGGGCATTGCTCGTCAAGATTCGCTGCGTATGTCCAAGCGTGCGCCCGTGTGGCGACTGTATGTCCCCAAGCTCTTCACGATCCTCCGCCACGGTTACGGCCTGGGGGATTTGCGGCGCGATCTGATTGCCGGTTTGACCGTCGCCATTGTGGCTCTGCCGTTGTCGATGGCGCTGGCCATTGCATCTGGAGCGCCACCTGCTGTCGGCTTGCACACAGCGATTGTTGCGGGCTTCCTGATTTCACTGCTGGGCGGTTCCCGCGTGCAGATTGGCGGCCCCACTGCGGCCTTCATCCCGGTCGTATTCGGAGTCATCGCCAAGTATGGCTACGACGGACTGGTCGTGGCTACGCTGATGGCCGGGGCCATGTTGATCCTCGCCGGCTTGCTGCGCCTCGGCACGCTGGTCAGGTACATGCCGCAACCAGTCATTACCGGCTTCACCGCGGGCATCGCCGTGAGCATCTTCAGCAGCCAGATCAAGGATCTGCTGGGTTTGGACATTGCCACGCTGCCGGGCGAGTTCTTCGCGCGCTGGCAGAGTTACCTGGCGCACGCGGGCAGCATCAGCGTGGCCGCCACCGGCGTCGCCCTGGGCACCCTCGCGCTATTGATTATCCTGCGTCGTTACCGACCAGGCTGGCCGGGATTCCTGATTGCGGTCGTCGTCGCGTCGCTGGCAACCATGTTGTTCAAGCTGCCGGTGGAGACCATCGTTTCGCACTTCGGCCCCATCCCGCGTGAGTTGCCGCTGCCGCATCTGCCCACATTTGAGCTGACGCGCTTGCACGAGCTGCTGCCCAGCGCGTTCACCATTGCGTTTCTCGGTGCCGTGGAATCGCTGCTGTCGGCGGTCGTTTCCGACGGCATGATCGAAGGTCGGCACCGCTCCAATTGCGAACTGGTCGCGCAGGGCGTGGCCAACGGGGCGTCCGCGCTCATTGGCGGTCTGCCCGCCACCGGGGCGATCGTGCGCACCGCCGCCAGTGTCCGCGCTGGGGCGCGCTCTCCAGTCGCGGGCATGGCGCACGCGGTGTTCATCCTGATTTTCATCCTCGTCGCCGCACCGCTGGCCAATCAAGTCCCGCTGCCGGCCATGGCTGCGCTGCTGCTGATCGTGGCCTGGGACATGAGCGAGATCGAACGCATCCGCCAGTTGCTGCGCTCACCGCTCGGTGATCGCCTGGTGTTGCTGGTGACATTTGTCTTGACCGTCACGGTTGACCTGACCGTTGCCGTGCAGGTCGGCGTGGTATTGGCGGCATTCCTGTTCATGCACCGCATGAGCGAGATCGTCGCGCCAATCGCATTGATGATGTGTTGCGCGCGTTTGGGCGCAAGCCGCGCGTGTTCATTCTGCGTCTGAGTCGGGTACCGTTGATAGACGCCTCCGGCGCCACCGCCATCATCAACCTGCTGGCACGCTGTCGCCGCGAAGGTATCGCCCTGATCTTCACCGGCTTGCAACCGCAACCAGCCCGCATCCTTCAGGATATGGGCGTTGTGGCCGACGGCAGCACACTGCGGTATGCGCACGATTTCGCGCAGGCGTTGACCATGCTGTCGGAGCCGGACCCGAAACCAAAGCTGAAACCCCAGCCGCAACCGAGCTGAGCGTGACCGCTTGGTATATTCCGCACTCTTTCTGCGCGAGCGCGCCGAGCCGCACGTTCCCTGGGCGCGAGACCCATGCCCTGCTGACCGCGCAGCGTCAATGCGCTGTCAGGAGAGGCCTTCAGGCCGAGCCTGTATGCAATTTCTGCACGTCGTCGCGCAGGATGCGCATTTCCGCGTCCCCGGGCACCTGCGTGAGATAAGCATCGTACGCCGCGATGACCTCGTCGTTGCGCCCGAGTGTGGCCAGGATCCACGCCACCATGCGCGTGGGCAAGGACAGTTTCGGATCGATCGCCAGGGCCGCCCGATAGTGCACGATTGCCTGCTCGTAGAGCTCTTCCATGCGGTCGGCATCGGCCAGGCCGATCTCCACCACGACGGCGTAACCCGACACCGGCCGCAAGGCAAGGTATTGCGCTCGAGCCTCCGCCGGGCGGTTGTCCTTGAGCAGCACCTCGGCCAACCATGCACGCGCTGCGTGCAGGTCAGGTTGCAGGCGTAGAGCGTTGTTCAAAGCAGCTTCGGCGAACGCAAGCGCGCCGTGCTTGCTGAACGCCTGTCCAAGCAGGAATTGGATCACCGCATAATCGGGGACCAGTTCCGCGGCGCGGGTCAGATAGCTCACGGCCGTATCGATGTCGCCGCGCGCGAGCATGATCGTGCCCAGTCCTGCGAGCGCGTGGCCATCCTCACCAGCGCGCAAGGCCGTGCGGAAGTGCCGTTCCGCCGTCTTGGCATCGCCGCGATCGAGCGCCAACTGGCCAAGACCCACATGGGCACCGCCCAGATTCGGATCCAGCGCCAGCGCCTGGAAAAAAGCCAGACCGGCTGCTGCCGGATCGCCGGTGTAGCGCAACAGGGTGCCATGGGCGACGGCGAGGTTCGGGTTGTCTGGCTGCAAGTCGTAGGCTTTGGCAATCAGCTGCAGCGCGTCCGCATCGTCGCCCCGCTCGTGGCGCAGCATGCCGAGCAGATGCAGGGCATCGGCATCATCGGGATGCTGCGACAACCAGCCACGATAGCCGCGTTCGGCTTCGTCGAGGCGGCCTGCCTGGTGCAGGTTGTAGGCATCCTGGGAGGTCATCATGAGATTCACGCAATCGAGGGAAAGTCGCCGAATGACCATGTTGTCGCGGCACCATCATCAGCAGACTGGAAAGTATGCCGTATCGGGCGCCGCCGGGTCGAGGACGACTCCGCGCGAGGTAGCGCACAAGAAATAACGTCAACGCCCAGCGGCAAGCACTTGCGATGGCGCCCGAGCCGTGTCCCGCGCAGCGCCGGCCGGTCGCTCCGGAACGGCACTGTCACTGCCGAAAGAATTGGAAACCTCGCTGCCGTGTTCGGTGCCGACAAGCGGCGCAGGTTCCCGAACCGTCCGAACCGCTTCAGTCATCCGCAAACCGCAGCAACTCCGGGACGAACTGCGCATAGCCACGCCAGCGCCCGATGGCCCGCGTGTACACCGGCTGGCGGGCCTGCCAGACGCTGGCGGTGCCGATCACGCTGCGCGTTGGATTCGGCGCGCCGCAATCAAACGGAGGCAGATCCAGTGCGATGGCAAGAGCGCCGATGACGGCCGCCGGGTTGCGGGCCAGTTCCTCGTAACGTACTTCAACCAGGCGCGAATCCCGGGCGGCTTTGGCCATCAGCCGCTTGCAGCCGTTCAGGACCGCGGCAATATCGGTGAAATCGTAGGCAAAACGATATTCGGTGGAATCGAAATGCTGGCTCCAGATAGATAGTGCCGTATCCCTTGCGCCGCGTCGGCAGTAGACGATGCGTGCCTGCGGGAACAGCGCCAGGATCAAATCCACATGCAGGAAATTCAGTGGCTGCTTGTCGACAAACCAGCGCAGGTGCGCTTCACCTTGTTGCAGCCGTGCGAGATAAGCGGTGGCAATCGACTCGAGCAACTCCAGGTCCGGTCTGGCGCAACGCGCAACCTGTTCGGCGAAATGGGGCAACCAATCCAGTTCGCCGCGGTTGCACACCTCGGGCGAGCGCCCCAGCAATTCGGCCACCAGCGTCGTGCCCGAGCGGGGTGGGCCGACGATGAACACTGGAGTGCATTCTGCTGCGGTCGGCTTGCGTTGGGGCAAGTGCGTACCTGCCAGTCTGGCTTCAATCATGCGGCGCCAGTTCTTGCGCGACCAGCTTCGATGATCGACCAGGCCGTTCGCCTCGCGCAGATACGCCGCAGCGCATGCGTAATCGCCGAGATCATCACTCGCCTTGCCGAGCGCAAACAGCACGGAAGCCTGCGCCGGCGGGGAAAGCTCTGACCGCTGCAGCAGAGCCTTGAAGCGCACCAGATCCGAATCGGTGGGATCGCTGTAGCGTTTGATCGACGCCAGACCGTAGGCAGCGCCAAAATCCAGTGCCTTCGAGTCATGCTCAAGCGCTGAAACATAGTGGCCGCGGGCGCGCTCGAAGTCCCCAAGCTGACTCTGCAGCGCCGCGACATAAACGCGCAGAAGCGGAGCATCCGAGCCCGCCGTGAGTGCAGCCTCGCACAGGTCGGCAGCACCCTGCTTGCACCCGCCACCGGCGAGCATCTTCGCCGCGCGCAAGACCAGATCGGGCGGCTGGCTGGATCGTTCGAACAGCGCACCCAGCACGGTCGCGGCCGCCTGCATGCAACCGCGTTCAATATGCAACCGGGCCAGCGTGAACGCTGCCGCTGCGTGCTCCGGCTGGCGCGCGAGCAAATCTTCCAGCAAGACCTGTGCGCCGGCGTGATCGCGCATTTGCCAGCGGACTCCGGCCAGTGCCAGGGACAGCTCACTGTCGCCGGCGTGGCGCCCGAGCGCCGCCTGCAACACGACCGATGCCCCCGCAAGATCCTGGCTCAGCGCAAGCTTGCGCCCCGCCTCAAGCCACTGGTCGACCGGTCTGTCAGCCAGCTCCATGAGCAGCGTCTGCACCGTCATCAAGCTGCCCTCCTCCTTCTGCCAAACGTCGCGCGTCGGGCCGACGCTCGCTCCAAAACCGCGTTTGCGGCAGGCTCAACAAGCGTCATGGCAGTGCGTTGTGGCCGGAGCGGAGCATGGTAACGCACGCGACTGGTACTGAACGGGCCGCCACATCGGGTTCTGTGCAAAAGCGGCAATGCGCGTCTCGACAGAACCTGCACCGGAACGGCGCTATCTTGATGGCTGGCCGGACCGCACGACCAGTGCAGGATCCGTTCGCCACTGGGGCGGGGCACCATGCCGCCGCCACACCCATCGCACTCTGGACTTGCATGTCATTCAAATTCGTTGCCCTTGGCACGCTCACCTGGTGTTCGCGCCGCTCACGGCAAACGCGATGAGCTTTGACCCCGCCGAAGTGAGCCAACGGCTGACGCAGGAGCTCTACAGCCTGGCCGCAGCCGTACCCTTTCTGCTGCTCTCGCTATTGGTCATCTGGATCGCGTGGCTGCTCGGCGGCTGGCTGTCGCGTCGGGCGTTGCTGGACCGCGTTGCCCAGCGCAATCCGTTCCTGCGCGAACTGGCCAGCACCACGGTGCGCTGGCTGATCGTGTTGCTGGGCGTGTTGATTGCCCTGGAGATCATGCAGGCAACTGCGCTGGTCGGCGCCGTCCTCGGCAGCGCGGGCGTGCTTGGCGTGGCGCTTGGCTTCGCGTTCAAGGACATCCTCGAAAATTATCTGGCCGGGATCCTGATGAGCCTGCGCCAGCCATTCGCGCCGCGCGACCACGTAGTCATCAACGGCAACGAAGGTGTTGTGATCGCGCTGACGTCGCGCGCCACGATCCTGATGACGCTCGACGGCAACCATTTACGCCTTCCGAACGCAATGGTGTTCCGCAGCGTCACGCTCAATTACACGCGAAATCCAAGCCGACGTTTCGAATTTGACGTCGGGGTTGGCGTTGGCGAGGACTTGGTGCAGGCGCAGCAGATCGGAGTCGCGGAGCTGGAAGAAATCGACGGCGTGATGGACACGCCTCCACCGCGCGCATACATCATCAGCCTGGGTGACTCCAGCGTCCAGTTGCGCTTCCATGGTTGGGTGGATCAGCGCAGCCACGACTTCCTGCTGGTCAAGAGCGAGGCCATCCGTCGGGTCAAGCTGGCGCTCGAAGCAGCCGACATGGATCTGCCTGAACCGATCTATCGTGTGCAACTGTCCGAACACGCACCCACTCAGCAAACGACTGCAACCCGGAAAACCGCGCACCGCGAACCCACGATCGACACCCGCGTACAGACCGACCTCGAACCGCAGATTGAACATGACCAGCGTATTCGCGGCGAAGTCGATCTGCTGGATCCTGCAGCGCCGCAGGAATAAGCCTGCCGTTCGAAGCGTGCAAGCAACCGGCAACGTTCGCACCAATCAGCGCAACGCGAAGTTCCAACCTCGTGCCGAATCGAGCATGAGCCCGTTCGTTGGAGTGGCATCCTCGAAGCGGCCAATCAGCCTGGTCCGGCACGGTCAGCGCGCTACTGATGGCCCGCAGATCAGCGCTCCGGCTGGTCCATGAACGCACGCGCAGCGCATCACGCACGTCGCGGCCGTCAGGTTCCGGGTATCGCAAAAAAAGACCGGCCCATTGAGCCGGTCCCTTTTATCGAACGGTCGTGGAAGTGGTTTGCTCAACGCTCCTTCTTGGCATCGGACCGTGCTTTGTCCGCACCCTTGCCGATCTCTTTCTGCACCTTGCCCACGTTCTTCTCGATGTTGCCGCTGACTTGCTTGGTCTTGTTGCCGGTTACTTTGCCGACCCCTTCCTTTATGGCACCTTTGACTTCGTGCTTGGTGCCTTCAGTTCGATTCTTGTCCACGAATGGTCTCCGTCTTGTGCGCCGCGCCGGTGCGGCGTTGCATGTATAGGCAGGCGACCGTCACCACGCCGTGAACCCGGTGCCGGGACGAGAGACGGCTACCGAGTGTCAAGTCCCGGCTGACCGCAATGTTGCCCATGTTCCCACCACCCCAAGTTTTCAGACAGCCGCGACTCACCTCAGCTTTGTCCAAAGCCCGCGGATTATTCGGGCCGGTGGTGACGCGGCGCTCAGGTCCAGCAAGGTTGCGAGGTTTCCGCCAGATCCGGCGCCATCTCAGCGAAATCGTTGTGAGACGGGAGCGGCCAGCCAGCCACATCCGCTCGGCCATGGGCAGCGATGTCAGCACAAAACTGCTCAGCCGCATTACCGGTTCATGAGCCAGCAGGAACTGCGCGAAGTTCATCGCCGCGACCTCTTGGCCCGCACATTCGCGCGGCGAGGACGGTGCGCGCAAGTCAGGGCAATACGGGCGCGGTTTGCTGCATCCAGCGCAACAGCGCGCACTGGGCTGGCGTGGGATCCGCGAGTGCCTCCAGCGCCAGTTGCGCCACAGGTAGGTCCTCTGCGTGATCGACATCCGTTAGCACGCCCAAGACCTGCCACTGACCGAGACCGCGCATCGCATGGCGCAAGTCGCGCGCAGCGTGCGGTTGGCTGTATTGCACCGCGCTCCACGTAGCGACCGCAACCGGCCGATTGGCGCCGAACAACCAGAAGCCGCCATCGGCGGCTGGACCGAGCGCAAATCGAGCCGATGGCTTCGATGTCTTCCCCGCTGCCGCCGGCTCGCCCCCGATCCAGCGCGCCGCAGCGACCAACGCGTCAGGGCGCACTTGTGGCGTGTCGGCGCCAATCAGCAGGCCACAGCCGTGGCGCGCGACCAACTGCGCATGCACCCGCGCCATGCGCTGGCCCAGGGTGCCCTCACCCTGGCTGACGGTCGGCAGTTCGGGCCACTGTGCTTCGGCTCCGGCCTCGGCCACCGCCCAGTACCCGACCATGCCGGTGTCTGCACACACACGCAGCGCGACTGACGCCACCGCGGACGCAGCGAGTCGGTACCACTGTTCCGCCCACGCCTGACCGCACGCTGCGGCGAGGCGGGTCTTCAGCGCGGAGCGTCCTGGCGTTTTGACGAAAATGGCGACCGCCCCAATCATGGCTGTCGCCCGCCACGGGAATAGCGCCAAGCCTGACGCAACGTCGCGCCGAGGTGCTCGCGCGTGGTGGCGCCCCAGCCGCATGCGGTATACCGGCGGGCACTGGTGTAAAGCGACCCACCAACTGGCAGCACCGGCAGCCCGGCATGCCGTACACGCCACACCAATTGATGGTCCTCGCCGCGCAATGTGGTTGGATCGAAACCGCCGAGTGAAGTGAACACACTATGCGGCACAACGAACCCCTGGTCGCCGAACGGCAACCCCAGCCAGTGACTGCGCAGCCATGCGCCCATTGCGTTCAAGCGCATGAGCGCGGGGCCGTCAGCAAGAAAACGCAGATCGAAATAACCGAGCGCTTTGACGTCCGCCGCGATAAAGCGTGCCAGCGCGGGCAAGGTGTCGTCGGTGAGGCGTGCATCGGCATGCAGGAACCACAACCAGCCCCCGCTCGCTGCAGTTGCACCGGCGTTCTGCTGCAAGGCCCGCCCCGCCGGCGCGCTCATGCGCAACCATCGCGGCCCGTCAACATTCGCGCTGCTGCTCCCCCTATCTGCACGGTCTGACGCGATATCCGGCGACGCCACCACGCAAACCCGTACACCAGTTGGCAATTGCTCAAGCTGTGCGCGAAGGCACGGGTCGAGTTGATCGCCTGGCCCGACAGGCACCACCACCGTCAACCGCCCCGGCGCTGCCCACGCCTGTCGCGCACTGGCAGCATTGCCGACGCTGCCGTGTGCGCGCGCGTCGGCACCAGGACGGAGCGCGCTCTCCACCGCGATGTTCATCAGCGCACGCTCCGCTGCCGCTGGTATGGATCCATAAGCAGTCGCTCTTTCCGACATCTGAGCCCTGCCGCGCACCACAGCAACCGCTGTGGCGCATGTGCTCGCTTCGAGTTTGCTGCCACGTACTTGTCGTCCTCACGCAGTGTGGGATAAATCAGCATGGTACCGAGCAGCTTCTTCAGCGCGATACCGGGTTTCCTCGCCAGCACGCATTCGCCGAGCAACTCGGGCGCATGGGCGCCGACGATTGTCCCGCCCAGGACGCAGTCCTTGCCCGGTGCATTGAGTACCTTGACGAAACCGCGGGCAACACCGTGGGCGATGGCATGATCCAGGTCGGCCAAGTCACAAACGGTGACCAGCGCGAGCCATCTCCAACCGAGTGTGAGTTTGTGCCTGCCCATCAGTCTCCCTAACGTGGCCGCATTGATTGTCAGCTTCCGCCGACCCGTCCAGCGCCAGTATGGCGGGAACAGTACGTGTTGTTTGCCGACATGTTCACCACGATATCTGTATAGGACAGTCTTGATCTGGCACCTGAGTGCACGCGCGGCGGTCACGACCGGTGCACTGCATCCACTACCGTACGCCGTACGTATAGCCTGTGCGGGAGTGGCGACGACGGGTCGCCGCCAGTGCCCCGCAAGCGCCCGCAGCCAACACTGAACTATCGAGATGGCCGGAGAAATCAATGACGAACCGACGCGATGTAATCAAATATCTCGGCATGGCGGCCACCGTGCCATGGTTGTCGGCGTGTGCCCGCGCCAATCCACCAGCGGGTAGCGCCGCAACAGCGGGGACTGTCGCACTTGCGCTGCCACCCGACTACTGGCGCGACAAGGTCAGTCCCGCGGCATTCAAGGTGCTGTTCGAGAGCGCTACCGAACGCTCGGGCAGTAGCCCACTGAATGCAGAACATCGCGATGGTACGTTCGTGTGCGCGGCCTGCCACCTGCCGTTGTTTGCCAGCGAGCACAAGTTTGCAAGCGGCACCGGGTGGCCGAGTTTCACCCAGGGCATTCCGGGCAACACGCGCACCAAACGCGATTTCGTCATGTTGATACCGCGCACCGAATATCATTGCGCGCGTTGTGGCGGGCACCAGGGTCATATCTTCAAGGACGGTCCGCCGCCGCTGGGCACGCGTTGGTGCAACAACGGGCTGGCGTTGCGCTTCGTAGCTGAAGGCGAGCCGATGCCAGCGCTGCGCGGTGCGGCATGAATCGTCAGCACGCGCCGTGGCGCCTGCATCGATGGATTGGTTGGCTGTCGCTGATGCTGGTGCTTGCGGGCTGTGATCAGTCCGGCATGAGTGCCGACATCAATGCTGCGAGTCCAGCGCCAACCGCCTCGAGCACGACAGCAGCGACAAGGGCAGCGCACACCGCTTCGGCAAAGTCCGTATCCGGGGCCCATACCACGGCTCCCGCCAGTGCCGCCAGCGCAGCGGCGGTTTTTGCCGGTGGCTGCTTCTGGTGCATGCAGCCACCTTACGACAAGCTGGCCGGGGTGATTTCCACGACTGCCGGCTACACCGGCGGGCACACCGTCAACCCCACTTACCGGCAGGTCTCCGCCGGTGGCAGCGGTCACGCCGAAGCCGTCCGCGTCGTCTACGACCCACGCCAGGTGAGTTATCCCAAGCTGCTCGAGGTGTTCTGGCACAACGTCGATCCGCTCGCGCAAGATCGCCAGTTCTGCGATGTGGGCGACCAGTACCGCAGCGCGATCTTCCCGATTGGCGCTGAGCAGGAACGCGCGGCGCAGGCGAGCAAACGAGCGTTGCAGGCTGATCCACGCTTTGCCGGGGCAGTCGCCACGCAGATCGAACCGGCAGCAACGTTTTACCCTGCCGAAACCTACCACCAGAATTATTACAAGAAAAATCCGCTCCGCTACAGTTACTATCGTAACGGTTGTGGTCGCGATCAGCGCTTGCGGGAGATCTGGGGAGCACGCGGCTGAGGGTGAGAGAATCTTCAGTCCGGGGCCGTGGCTGGCGCATGATTCGACCAACTGACCACGCTGCGCGGTACGTTGCCGCCACCTACCGGAGTCCCTCATGAACGTTTCCCGTTTTGCTCTCGTCCTGGCGGTTATTGCTGCGCTCATGTTGCTTGCAGCCGGCGTTGGCACGCGCCTCTCGCTGTGGGACTTCGGCACTGGTTTCGGCGTGATGCGCTGGGCTGTGTTCGTCGGCCTGGCCGCGTCCGTCTGCGCCGTCGTCATGCTGCTGGTGCCGCGCGTGCGTCACGGCCACGGCGTGACGCTGGTCGTCGCCCTGCTGCTTGGCCTGGGTACAGCGTTCATACCGTGGAACAACCTGCGCATGGCGAAGACCGTGCCGCCGATCCACGACATCAGCACCGACACCGTGCACCCGCCCGCATTCGTGGCGATCCTGCCGCTGCGCGCGGGCGCGTCCAACCCGGCCGACTACGGCGGCCCGGAGATCGCGAGTCAGCAGCTCGCCGCCTACCCCGACGTGCGCCCGCTGCAGATGACACTGAAGCCCGGCCCGGCGTTCGACCGCGCCTTGCAGGCCGCAAAGGCGATGGGTTGGGAGATCGTCGCCAGTGATCCAGCAGCCGGACGCATCGAAGCCACCGCTACCACCCTGTGGTTTGGCTTCAAGGACGACGTGGTCATCCGGGTGCAGGCAGCGGGCGACGGCAGTCGCGTCGACGTCCGCTCGGTATCGCGCGTCGGCAAGAGCGACGTGGGCACGAATGCACGGCGCATCCGCGCGTATCTGGCCAAGCTCGCGCAGTAGGCAAGCGCGGACACGTCGCGCACTTCCATCCTGTCGGCATCTGCGTCGATCAGACCGACAAGGTGTTTCACGAGTGGCGAGCGTCCCCGCAAGGCGGGCGCCAACGAGTTCTCATGGCCCCACGGCGAGGTGCCCGCCCGCCTGTTCGCTCACTCGGGATTGGGCAAAGCCGACATGCCAGCGCGCGGCACGATCTCACGAACGGGCACGGCAAAGGTCACATCCAGCTCGGCCAAAGCTTGCATGATCGCAAAATTCACGCGCTGCTGGATATCGCGGTACAGCGTGAAATCCGGCGACAGCACGTAGTACACGAATTCGAAATCGAAACCGAATTCGCCGAATGACGTGAGATGCCCGCGATCGAATTTGGCCTGGGTCTGTGCCTCGATAGCTGCGCGCGTACGCTCCACAATGTTCTGGACGTCCGTGCGGTCCGTTGTATATGGCAGCCGGAAGCCGAACACAACGCGACGCTGGCGCATGCGGCTGTAGTTGTGGATCAGTTCCTTGAGCAAATCGGAATTGGCAATGACCAGCTCCTCCCCGGACAGTGACGCGATGCGCGTGCTCTTGACCCCCACACGGATGACCGTACCGATTTGATTGCCGAAAGCGATGACATTGCCGACTTCGAACGGTTTGTCCAAACCGATCGCGACCGATGAAAACAGGTCGCCGAGAATATTCTGCAAGGCCAGCGCCACGGCAATGCCGCCGACACCGAGACTGGCCACAAACGCCGTGATGTTGACGCCGACATTCGCGAACAGCGCCAGCAGCAGCGTCGACCACACCAATACTTGTGCCGCGAGAATGATCACGTTCAGGAACACCGGATTGATCACCGGGTCGACATCACTCGCCCGCTTGCGGTGTACCCAGTAGCCGATCAATGCGTTGGCCCACAAGGCCATCTGCAACCCAACCAGCGCGAACAGCAGGTGCGCCAGCAGTTTGTCGATCCGCTCGGTCAATTGCAGGAAGCCGGCCGCGATGACCAGCGCGAGCAGCAGCACCAGCCACCGGTGCGTCCGCTCCAGCAGAACCTGCACTGTGGCGCGCACCGGCCGCGGCGAACGCAATTGCCGTGACCGCACCCGCAACGTGCCGATGTGCAGCGCGCCAGCCACGAGCAGGAAGCCAAGCACTGCTCCGGTGAGCGCGACCAGCCA
>CAJDVT010000028.1_pt1 | contig 23459 bp, 23 predicted proteins | sample 7391411 | NCBI WGS metagenome assembly CAJDVT01 (sample SAMEA7055698, study PRJEB34461) | soil metagenome | biome: terrestrial ecosystem; feature: Peninsula; material: soil | place: Antarctica | collected 2016 | reverse complement strand
GCGACAAGGGAACTCTGATGGCACAGCGTCTTTGCCTGTAAAATCGTACGCTGGTGGGCCGCCTGACATGGCCCTGTTCACTCATTGGAGGACGTCGCCCCATGGCCATCAAGGTCGCTATCAACGGTTACGGTCGTATTGGTCGCAATATTCTGCGTGCGCTGTACGAATCCGGGCGCACCAGCGAAATCCAGATCGTTGCGATCAACGACCTCGGCGATGCCGAGACCAACGCCCATCTGACCCAGTACGACAGCGCGCATGGCAAGTTTCCCGGCAGCGTAACTGCCGAGGGCGGCTTCATCATCGTCAATGGCGACAAGATCAAGGTGTGCGCGGAGCGCGACCCGTCCAGATTGCCGTGGGCCGAGCTGGGCGTCGACGTGGTTCTGGAATGCACCGGTCTGTTCCGCAGCAAGGCCAAGGCCGGCGCGCACCTTGCCGCTGGCGCCAAAAAGGTGATCATTTCGGCACCCGGCGCCGACGACATTGATGGAACGTTCGTTTTCGGCGTCAACACCGACAAGCTCAATTCCAGGCTGCAGGTGATTTCCAACGCGAGCTGCACCACCAACTGCCTGGCACCGCTGGCGAAGGTCCTCAATGCAAAGCTCGGCATCGTGCACGGTTTGATGACGACGATTCATGCCTACACCAACGACCAGGTGCTCAGTGACGTCTACCATGCCGACCTGCGACGCGCTCGCTCGGCCACGATGAGCCAGATTCCCACCAAGACCGGCGCCGCAGCCGCAGTGGGCCTGGTGCTGCCAGAGTTGAACGGCAAGCTGGATGGATTTTCCATGCGCGTACCGACCATCAACGTGTCCGTCGTTGATCTGACCTTTGTCGCCAAGCGCGCCACGACCAAAGAAGAGATCGACGCAATCATCAACGAGGCGGCTCACGGCGCCATGCAAGGCATTATCGAGGTCAACACCAAGCCGCTGGTGTCCATCGACTTCAATCACAACCCGGCGTCGTCCATCTATGACGCAACCCAGACCCGGGTGATGGAAGGCACGCTGGTAAAGGTCCTGAGCTGGTACGACAACGAGTGGGGCTTCTCCAACCGCATGCTGGACATTACGGTCGCGCTGATGGCAGCGAAGTAACTCGGCCGACGCAGGCTTGCATCTGTACGGATGAGCCGAATCGATCGCGATCGCCGACAGCATCGCGATTGATGTGTGCAGAAAAAAAGCCGGGCATTGCCCGGTTTTTTTCATGGCGCGATGGCGCTACCCGCGACTCCGTGCCGGGTCAGTTCGATGTTGCAGAACTGCGGCAGGCACTGCCCACCGGCTGTCCCAAGCCGCGACGTGCCATCGCCTGCTGCTGGCAATGACAGCGCATGGCAGCACCCGTTACACCTCGCGCTTGAGCAGCGGGAGCTTGTTTGGCACGCCATCCCACTTGGCCGCATCTTCCAGTGAGGGGATCTTGCTCGTGAGTACCGGCCACTGCGGTGCCAGCTCCGCATTGATGGACAGGAAAATTTCCTGGCCTGCGGGTACGTCAAGCTCGGCGAAAATTGCACCTACTGGACACTCTTCGACACACAAGGTGCAATCGATGCATTCATCGGGATCGATTACCAGGAAGTTCGGGCCGGCATGGAAGCAATCGACCGGACACACTTCCACGCAGTCAGTGTGTTTGCAGTTGATGCAGTTATCAGTGACAACGTGGGTCATCAGGCCTCCTCAGGCACGAATCGTCATGTACATGCAGTGTTGATCAGGTCGACGCGCGCAGCGCTGATCCACATCAGTCCAGCTCACGCCAACGTGCGCGCTTGATCCGCCGCACGCTGTGCAAACCCGGTCTTGCTGCGTCAACACGCCGCAGTCGCAGCTGATGCAGGTCAGGGACACTTTCCCGGCCGCACTGCAATATGAGACTTCATTTTACTCACGCTGTTTCGTCAGGAGTACCACCTACATGATGCGCAAATTGATCGCCATTGCCCTGCTCGGCCTGTTGTCCACTCCGTTGCTGGCTGCCGAGTGCTCGACCACGGTCGAGGGCAACGATGCCATGCAGTTCAACAAGAAGACGATCACGGTGCCAAGCACCTGCAAGACCTTTGCGGTGACGCTCAAGCACGTGGGCAAGCTGCCGAAGGCGGCGATGGGTCACAACTGGGTGCTCGCCCACAGTGCGGACGAAGCCGGCGTGGTGGCCGACGGAATGAAAGCCGGCGCGGCCAACAGCTACGAAAAACCGGGCGACGCGCGCATCATCGCGCACACCAAGTTGATCGGTGGCGGCGAGTCGGACACCGCGACGTTCAATGTTTCCAAACTCAAGGCCGGCGAAACCTACGCCTGGTTCTGTACGTTCCCGGGCCACGCGTCGCTGATGAAGGGTACCCTCAGCATCGGCAAGTAGATCGGCCATAACGCGGTCGTACCTGCACCCGGCCGGCAACTGCCGGGTGTTGCCTTGCCACCACTCACTGGCTATCTCAGCTCATCACCGTGACCAGCACCCGGCCCGCATTGGATGTTTCAACCATCGCTACGCTGGTTGACCATTTCTACGAGAAAGTCCGCGCGGATGCAGACATCGGCCCGGTGTTCAACGCTACCGTGCACGACTGGGAGGCGCACAAGCGCCTGCTTACCTCGTTCTGGTCATCCATTGCCCTGCGCGCCGGCACCTATCGCGGCAATCCGATGGCCGCGCATCGACCCCTGCCGATCCACGCCGGGCATTTCGATCGCTGGCTGGCGCTATGGCGGGAAACCTGTGCCGAGGAACTCGACGCGGCGCACGCGATGCAAATGGCCGATTACGCTGAGCGCATCGGCCGCAGTCTCAAATTCGGCCTGGGCATCCATCCGCAAGGACGCACACTGGGTATGTCGCTGGTTGGCGAGAGCGGCTGAGATCGCTCTCACACCCGCAAACTGCCAACGAGCGGGCAGCGCAATGGCGCGCCCACTCGCCAAATGCCAGCCCGGTCAGTCCAGTACTTGCAACGCTGCATCGTAGTTCGGTTCGTGACCGATCTCGCTGACCAGCTCGGCATGCAGCACCTTGTCGTGCTCATCCAGTACCAGCACGGCACGCGCCGCCAGACCGGCGAGCGGACCACTGGCCAGCGCCACGCCATAATCATTGAGAAATTGCCGGCCACGCATCAACGACAACATGGACACCTTGTCCAGCCCCTCAGCGCCGCAGAACCGACCCTGCGCAAACGGCAGGTCAGCGGAAATGCACAGCACCACCGTATTTTGCAGTTTGCCTGCCAGTTCATTGAAGCGGCGTACCGAGGCCGCACACACGCCAGTGTCAACACTCGGAAAAATATTCAACACCTTGCGTTTGCCCGCAAACGCCGTCAAGGCGACATCAGCCAGATCAGATCCGACCAGATGGAAGGCCGGCACGGTGGAACCGACTGCAGGAAACTGGCCATCGACGTTGACTGGCTGACCCTTGAATGTGACGTTGGACATGCTGCACCTCGACAATGAAAGGATGGCTACAAGTAGAACATGGTCTTGGCCAGAAACACGATGCCGATCATCAAGCCAAGCACTACTCGGTGAGTGTAGCGAAACCGGCAGACATCCATCTTGCCACGGCGCATCGCCCACATGGCATTCGCAAACACGCCAAGCACCCCGAACGCCAGCACCACCTTCAACAGGAGCCAGTTGCCAAAGCGCGAGCCAACGCACTGGAAGCCGTCGCAGCGAATATCGAACACCGCAAAGCCGCTCAAGAACAGCAAGACGACCACCACCGGCATGAATTGCCGTACGCGCGCCATCACCGCTTGTTCAATGCGCTGCATGATGACGATGTCGAAATGCTTCTTCAGCGACTCGATCACCACCACTTCAAACACCACCGCGCCCACAAAGATGATGGCGCACGAAAGGTGCAGCAACAGAATCCACGGATACCAGACAGCCACGCGCGCTCTCCCATCGGTTCACCACGGGATTCTGCGCGCGGCCCACTGCGGTCGCGCTGATATGGATCAAGCGCGTCCAGCCGCACTGGCTCCCGTCGACATTACGACGCATACGCTGTCTGCTGCGCCGGCGCTCAGCCGGTCTTGCCGTCAGCACGCGGCGTCAGGTAAATCCACGCCGAACGCAACACCCACGGCGTGAATGCCAGCAACCAGCCATACGCCGCGATCACCAGCCACAGATACGGGTTGTAGTCCGCGCCGCCGCCAAACTCGGCGCGCAAGCGCAGCAGCACGACAACCTGCAGCAGGCCGAAGCAGAGCCATGCGACTCCGCCCATCTGCAGCGGGCGCCCCGAGTGGCCTTGCGTCACGCGCGTGACCATCGCCACCAACATCGAGCCAAAATAACCAATGCCCAGCGCGTGCAGCGGCGCGCGCAGAAACAGCAAATCACCGCTTGTGGCGTAGATCACGTCCTGCACCGCGTACAACGCAAACGCCACCGGCAGCCACGCAAACGCCAGATGCAACGCGCCCAGCACGCCTGGGCGCAGCGCCTTCCACGGCTGCCAGGTCAACGCATGCCAGGCAAATACGAGTGCCAGCGGAATATCGACCAGCCACAACCAGCCGAGCGCACCGCGCCAGTCGAGCAGCAGATGCGCCAGCAGCAGTACCCACACCACCGGCAAGCTCCAGCGCGGACGGATCGCCTTGTATCCCGGCACCACGTTGGCGCTGAAGAACGGCATCATGCGATGGGTCACGGTAAAAAAGATCGGCAGGAGCAGGCCGAAGGTGCCGATGCGTACGGCCAACTGCACGCACTCCTCGGGGCCACCAAACAGGTAAATCAGAAACAGGACCAGACCCAGCGCACCCAGACTCAGCGCCAACAGGCACGACTTGGCGTGATCAATCCGATTGGTCGCTGCGCGCAGGACTCCTGCCAGCGTGTAGATGCCAAACAGATAGCCCACCAGCATCAGCACAAAGCCGAGCTTGAGCAGCCACGGCAAGTTCAGCAAGCCGAAATTGGCCAGTACATAGCCAATGAAAAGGCAACCGGCGACCGGCAAATAATGCCCGCGAGTCAAAGCGGGCTGGTTCATCCAGCGTGGAAATACGGTCAGCAGAAAGCCGAACATGAACAGCGGGAAGGTGCCGTACTGGATCAGCATGCCGTGCGCATAGGCCGCCGGAATCGTCGGCTGCGGCCACGCACTGTGCACCAGACCAAACATCCAGGACAGTTCGACTGCCCACCACGCCATGCTCAGCAAGATCGCGATCGCACCCGCCAGAAACAATACCCGATGTGGTGCGGACGCCAGCAACGCCGGCAATTCAGCAAAGGTGGCGGGCTTTTTCTCGCCGCTGGAAGTTGCCGCCATGTCTCGTGACCTGAATGCGAATGACTCTCCATCATGCCACGTCGGTCGACTCCGCGCCGATGACTTGCATCAGACCCGCAGCGCTTTGCATACCCATGCGCAGCCGTCCAACTCACCGCCATGTCTTGATGCGCCAACCGGCGCGCGAGGATGCGGCTACGCGGCTGGCGGTGCACCGTCCCAGAGCGCGCAGCGAGCGGGCAGGTCCATCGCGTAACACCTTGCTCAAGCGGGCAACAGCGCGTGGCCGAGTTCACGCAGTCTGGTCGAGTCGAGCAATTGCAATTCGCGACCTTCGATCTGGATCAGGCCCTGACTGCGAAAACGACTGAGCACCCGACTGACCGTCTCCGCGGCAAGGCGCAGGTAATTGGCAATGTCGCCGCGTGACATGCTCAGGCGGAAGCGCGTGGCGGAGAACCCGCGCGCCGCGTAGCGTGCGGCCAGATCCATCAGGAAGGCCGCCACACGCTCGTCCGCGCTGTGGTCGCCGGCGAGCAAGGATGCCGTGCCCAACTCCTTGCTCAGCATGCGGAACAAATGTTGTTGCACGGCTGGAATGCGTGAAGCCAATGCGCTCATTGCCGGGAACGAGAAACGGCAGAAGTACGCGGTATCCAGCGCCACGGCATCACACGGAAAATGCTCGGGATAGATCGCGTTGAGGCCCACCACTTCGCCGGGCAGGTAGAAGCCGAGCACCTGCTCGCGACCCTCCTTGTCCACCATGCGCGTTTTCACGGTGCCACTGCGCACCGCAAAGATCGCGCGAAACGGATCACCCGTGCGAAAGACGTGCTCGCCGGCGCGGAACGGCCCGACGTGTTCCACCAGGCACTGCAGCTCGGCCAACTCCGGCTTGTCGTAACCCGCAGCGACGCATGCGCTGGAAAACGCGCACGTGCCACAGAAGCGGGTTTCATCACCGTCGTCGGCAATCGGGCTGGGCGGCTCGGGCAGGCGACCTGCTGCGGGATTGGATTGCATGGTGGAAACAATAGCGGGAAATGGGGGTGTCCGTGCGCAACGCGTCAGATGACCCGCGAATAACGTGCGACCTGGCTATCTTCTTGCAGATACGCGTCGAAGCACATGGCGATGATACGCAGCAACAGCCGGCCCCGCGCGGTGACGCGGATGGCACGCGCATCCTCTTCCACCAGGCCGTCCGCCACCAGGGGTTGCAATCGCTGCCGCTCACGCACGAAATATTCGTCAAAGCGCAATCGATGGCGCGCGCCGAAAGTTGCCTTGTCGATCACTCCCTGGCACATGAGTACGCCGATCAACGCGCGCCGGATCAAATCATCCTCATCCAGTTCCAGACCAGCGACCACCGGCAAGCGGCCGTTGTCCAGCGCCGCGTAATAGCCGATCAAATCTCGCGCATTCTGGTTGTAGCTGTCGCCGATGCGGCCAATGGCGCTGACGCCCAGACCCACGATGTCGCACTCACCATGCGTTGAATAGCCCTGGAAATTGCGCTGCAAGGTGCCGGCAGCTTGCGCCAGCGCCAACTCGTCATCGGCACGCGCAAAGTGATCCATGCCGATATACACATAGCCGGCTGCAGTCAGCCGCTCCAGCGCACACCCGAACAGCGCCAGTCGGCTCGCCGGATCGGGCACTTCGTGTTTGACAATCTGGCGCTGGGCCTTGAACAGCTCCGGCAGGTGGGCGTAGCCGTACACCGCGATGCGATCGGGCTGCAACGCTACAACGGTATCGAGAGTGCCGCTGAACTGCGCGACATTCTGCAGTGGCAGACCGTAGATCAGGTCGACGTTGACCGAACGAAACTGCGCTGCGCGGGCCGCCTCGATCACCGCGCGTGTCTCCTCGACACTCTGGATGCGGTTGACGGCCTTTTGCACGGCGGGGTCGAAGTCCTGCACGCCCACTGAGATGCGATTGAAGCCCAGTTCGCCCAATTCCTGGATATACGCGGCGTCGGCGAACCGCGGGTCCACTTCGATACCGTATTCGCGCTCAGGATGGCGCCCGAAGCTGAAATGCCGCGCGAGTGACTCGATCAGCTCGCGCATGCTCGCCATGTCAAAAAAATTCGGCGTGCCGCCACCAAGATGCAATTGCTGCACTGGCCGATCGCGGTCGAACAGCGGCGCAAGCATTTCAATCTCGCGGTACAGGCGCTCCAGATACCGGCCAGCCTGTGCCTTGTCACTGGTGATCACGCGATTGCAGCCGCAATAGAAACACGGGCTGGTGCAGAACGGCACATGCACATACAGCGACAGCGGCCGCGGAATCGGTTCGTCGTTCGAGGTACGGATCACCCGGCGCAGCGCTGGTTCATCGAAATCCGCACGAAACTGCGGCACCGGCGGATAGCTGGTGTAACGCGGACCGGCCACGTCGTAGCGCGCAATCAGCGCCGGATCAAACTCTGGGGCGACAATGGAAATGGCCATGGCCGCAGTGTGTCGACGCCCCGAGGCGGCCGCATTGATCCGCGTCAAGTAGCGCTCAGTGCGCGCCAATGACATCGCATCGCGATCGCCTCAACGATCAGCCTTGATACTGCACGATCTGCTGCTCGATCGAACCAAAGATCGACGCGCCCGCGGCATCGGTGATATCGATGCGCAAGCGATCACCAAATTTCAGGAATGGCGTACTCGGCTGGCCATCGCGCAACTTTTCCACAGTGCGCTGCTCGGCCAGGCACGACGCGCCCTTGCTGGTGTCCTGATTGGCGATGGTGCCGGAGCCGACAAGCGTGCCGGCCGTCAGCGGTCGGGTCTTTGCCACGTGCGCCACCAATTGCGCAAAGCTGAACTGCATGTCGACGCCGCACTCCGCTGCGCCAAACCACTTGTCGTTCAACCATGTGCGCATCGGCAGGTGCAACTTGTCACCGCGCCAGGCGGCGCCCAGTTCATCGGGCGTCACCAGCACCGGCGAGAGCGCCGAACGCGGTTTGGATTGCAAAAAGCCGAAGCCCTTGGCCAGCTCGCCGGGGATCAAGCCGCGCAGGCTCACATCGTTGATCAGGCCAATCAACTGGATGTGTGCCGCGGCCTCTTCCGGCGTGACTGCCATCGGCACGTCATCCGTCACCACGACGACTTCGGCCTCCAGGTCGATGCCGAACTCCTCGCTCGACACCAGCACCGGATCGCGCGGGCCAAGAAAACCGGCGCTGGTCGCCTGATACATCAGTGGATCGCTGTAGAAGCTTTCCGGCACCGTGGCACCGCGCGCCTTGCGCACGCGTTCCACGTGCGGCAGATAAGCGCTGCCATCGACGAATTCATAGGCCCGCGGCAACGGCGCGGCCAGTGCGGTCATGTCCAGCGCAAACGTGCCCGCGGCGTTGCCCGCCTCGAGTTCAGCAAACAACGTGTTCAGGCGCGGCGCTGTGTTCGACCAATCATCCAGCGCTGCCTGCAACGTCGGCGCAATGGCGCCGGCGGGCACCGCACGTGTCAGGTCGCGACTGACCACCACCAGCGTGCCGTCACGCCCCCCTGCCTTGAGACTACCCAGTTTCATGCCTGCACTCCGTTGGCCGCGCTCACGAGCAGCCTTCCACGTAATCGACTTGCGGCGGCACACCCACGCGCCACCGCGTGACCTCGCCATGCTCATCGGTTTCGAACAACAACACCCCGTCGCCCGCTGGCGCCGCAATACGCAAGTAGTTTGCACCGTCCACGTAAACGTGCGGCTGCACCACGATGCGCGCACCGTACAATGCGCGAATCCGCGCTTCGTTCATCCCGACCTTGCCGCCGCCGGGTGCCGTTTCCTTTGCGCTGCGTACGTCGTAGCGCGCGAACTGGCCATTCTCGAACATGAAACCGAGATCACCTGCCGCCGTCGCCGCTGCGGGTGATTTGTAGAAGCAACTCGAATCCGGGCCGGCCTCGCCGTTCAACTTGCCGACCCAGGCGTTGTCGAACGCGGTCTCGTCCATGCCGAAGCGCAAGTCGCCATAACCGTCATAGCGGGCCATTCCTTCGACAACAGGCGATGCCTGCGCGCTCCTGGCCGACGCAGGCGCATCGCTGGGCGCTGCGGAGGCATCCGCAGATAATGGCGCCGATGGAGGCGCCGGACGGCTGCACGCAGCCAGGACCAGCACGCCGGCCATGCTCAGCCAGCCGCTCCTCATGCCTCGTTGCCGGGATCGAAGTGCTTGGCTATACCCTGCCAGCAATCGGCATAATCGCGCTGCAACTGCGGCGATTCCAGCGCTTGCCGCGTCGGCCGGATCACCTTGCGCGTTTCGAACATGATCGCCATGGTGTCGGTGATCACATCGGGCTTGCTCAAGTCCGCAGCCGAAGCCTTCTCGAAGGTCGCCGCGTCCGGGCCATGCGCGCTCATGCAGTTATGCAGCGACGCACCACCGGGCAGGAAACCTTCGGCCTTGGCATCGTACGCGCCGGTAATCAGGCCCATGAATTCGCTGGCGACATTGCGATGAAACCATGGCGGCCGAAACGTGTGCTGCGCCACCAACCAGCGCGGCGGGAAGATCGCAAAATCCAGGTTCGCCGTTCCCGGCGTGTCACTGGCGGAGGTAAGCACGGTGAAGATGCACGGATCGGGATGGTCGTAGCTGATCGAGCCGATCGGACTGAAGCGGCGCAGATCGTATTTGTACGGCGCGTAATTGCCGTGCCATGCCACCACGTCCAGGGGCGAATGATTCATCTGTGCAGTCCACAACGCTCCTTGAAACTTGCCGATCAACTCGAACGCGCCATCGACGTCCTCGTAGGCTGCGACGGGCGTGAGAAAGTCACGGGCGTTGGCCAGGCCGTTGGAACCAATTGGTCCGAGCTCCGGCAAGCGCAACAGGGCACCGAAGTTCTCACAGACATAGCCTCGGGCGTTGTCATCGAGCAGTTCGACGCGGAAACGGATGCCACGCGGAATGACGGCAATTTCCTGTGGCTCGAGGTCCATTGCGCCCAACTCGGTTGCCACCCGCAGGCGGCCTTGTTGCGGCACGAGGAGCAGTTCCGCATCGGCGTCGTAGAAAAACCGCCCCTGCATCGAGCGGTTGGCCGAATACATGTGGATACCGATACCGGCCTGCTCAGCCGGACCACCGTTGCCGGCCAGCGTCACCAGCCCGTCGACGAAATCCGTCGGTGCACTGGGTAACGGCGAGGGGTCCCAGCGCAACTGATTCGGGGTTGCCGGCGCTTCGTCGAAGCGGTTATGCAACGTCGCGTGGGCGTGCGGCTGAAACGGCTGATGCACGGCGGCCGGGCGGATCCGGTACAGCCAGCTACGTCGACCCAGATGGCGCGGGGCGGTGAACGCGGTACCGGACAACTGCTCGGCATACAAACCGTGGGCCACGCGTTGCGGCGAGTTTTGCCCCACCGGCAGAGCGCCGGGAACTGCCTCGCTGGCAAACTCATTGCCGAAACCGGACTGGTAGTTCGACAGGCTCATGGCCGCGCTCCTTACAACACGCCGCGTTTCATTTGATCGCGCTCGATGCTCTCGAACAGCGCCTGGAAATTGCCTTCGCCGAAACCTTCGTTGCCCTTGCGCTGGATGATCTCGAAAAAGATCGGCCCGATCACGTTCAAGGTGAAAATCTGCAGCAGCTTGCGCTTGTGGGTCTCCGGATCAGCGTCGATCAGGATCCTGTTCTTGCGCAGGCGCGGCACGTCTTCGCCATGGTTCGGGATGCGCTGGTCAATGACATCGAAATAGCTGTCGGGCGTATCGAGAAACTCGACGCCGGCCGCACGCATGCCTTCCACGGTGGCGTAGATATCGTCAGTAAAGCAGGCGATGTGCTGGATACCTTCACCGCGATACGCGTCGAGGTACTCATTGATCTGCGATTTCGGGTTGTCCGACTCGTTCAGCGGGATGCGCACAATACCGTCGGGCGCAGTCATCGCCTTGGAGACCAGCCCGGTCTTCATGCCCTTGATATCGAAATAGCGGATTTCGCGGAAGTTGAACAACTTCTCGTAGTACTCGGACCACTTCTGCATGTTGCCGAAATACAGGTTGTGCGTGAGGTGATCGATGAACGTCAGACCGAAGCCCTTCGGGTTCTGATCTGCGCCAGCGACGGCCACGTAATCGGTGTCGTAGATGCTGCCGTTGGCACCGTAGCGATCGACCAGATACAGCATGCAGTCGCCAATGCCCTTGATCACCGGCGCAGCGACCGCCTTGGTCGCGGCCTTGTCGGTCACCACTTCCCCGCCGTTACCCAGCACGGACTTCAATACTTCAGCGGCCGGCTTGTTGAAGCGAATGGCAAAACCGCAGGCGCAAGGGCCATGCTTCTCGGCGAAATCCGCGGCGAACGAATGCGGATCCTCGTTGAGCAGAAAATTCACGCCGTTCTGGCGAAACACGGTGATCGGCCGCGATTTGTGTTTCAGCACGGCACTGAAACCCAACTTTTCGAACAAGCTGCGCAACTCGGCGGCGCGACCCGCCGGGGCGGCAAATTCGACAAACTCGAAGCCCTCAATCCCCATGGGGTTTTCGAAGGTGGTGACCTGCATGCCGAGGTTGGGTTGGGCAGCGCTCATGGCTTGGCTCCTGACAACGCGAATCGTGGAAAGAATGGCCTGAATCCGCAGAGTGGGTTACTATAGTTACAAATGCAACTATCTGCAAGGAGTCTCGCAACATGGGCAACCACGGCAAACCCCGATGTGACCCGAAGGTGACAGTGACGTCAACGCAGGGGGCGCGCGAACGGGCGCCGCTGCAACTGGAAAATTTCCTGCCGTATCGGCTGTCGATCCTGTCCAACACCGTCAGCCAAGGCATTGCCAGCGACTACCAGCAACGCTTTGCGCTGAGTGTCACCGAATGGCGGGTAATGGCGGTGCTGGCGCGTTTCGATGGCCTGTCGGCACGCGAAGTAGCCGAGCGCACGGCGATGGACAAGGTTGCGGTAAGTCGTGCACTGGCGCGACTGGTGGCGGCAGGTCGCGTTGACCGCGCGGTTCACGACGATGACAAACGGCGCTCCGTGCTGCGACTGAGCGCAGGCGGCTGGCTGATCCACGACGAAATTGCGCCAATGGCACGCCTGCGCGAGCGTGCGCTGCTGCACAAGCTGACCCCCAACGAACGGGCATGGCTGAAGCGGATTCTCGACAAACTGCAGGACGGCGCCCCCGAGCACCGGTAGGAGCGTCGCAAAGGGCGCCCCGGCAAACTCATCCAGGGCAAACCAGGTCACATGGACGCGCGGCTCAACGCACCCCGTGCATCAGCTTGTTGATCAACGGCGCAATCAGGAACAGCAACACGCCGCCGCCCAGCAGGATCCAGAACCCCATCGTGTATCCGGACAATGCCGAGGCAACCGTCATGCCCTCCTCGCCACTGACGCTGGCCGCGAACAGGCCGGCCAGGTTGTTGCCGATCGCGGTGGACAGGAACCAGCCGCCCATCCCCAGGCCAACGAGACGCACCGGCGCCAGTTTGGTCACCATCGACAGGCCGATTGGCGACAGACACAACTCCCCGGCGGTCTGCAGCACGTAGCACAACACCAGCGTCCACAATGGAATCAAGCCACCGTCGCCAACCAGGCTGGACAGGGCATACCACAGCACCGCGAAGCCCAGAGCATTGCCGATCAGGCCCATGCCGAACTTGCGCGGAATCGATGGCTCCATGCGGTGCTTGTCCAACCAGCCCCAGAGCAGAGCTACCAGTGGCGCCAGGATCACGATGGCAATCGGATTGACCGACTGGAACCAGCCAATCGGGAACTCCCAGCCACTGAGGTTGCGGTCGACGATGTGCTGAGCGAGGAAGTTGAACGAACTGCCCGCCTGTTCGAAAAACATCCAGAACAGTACGTTGAAGGTAAAGATGATCAACATCGCGATCACCCGTTGGGTCTGCACCCGCCCCGTGCGGACCGCCTCGATCACCAACATCAGACCCACGCCGATGAACAGCGCCGTAAGCAACCATTGCAGCATCACCGCGCCGGCGCGATCCATCAACAGATAGACCAACGGGATCGCCACCAGCACGCCGATGGCCACGTACACCACGCGCATCGGGCTGGCGATTTCCGGCGCCGGCTTGCCCACCGGACCAAGCTGGCGACGACCGAACCAGAACCACACCAGGCTGATCAGCATGCCGACGCCTGAGGCGGCAAACACCACGTGGTAATTGTCCTGCTGCGGCGTGCCGAACACCTGCTCGGCAAGGTAGCTGGTCAGGATCGGCGCGATCAATGCGCCGCCATTGATGCCCATGTAGAACAAGGTGAAACCACGGTCGCGGCGCGAATCACCCGGCGCATACAACTGGCCCACCATCGAGGAAATATTCGGTTTGAACAGGCCGTTGCCGACGATGATCGTGGCCAGGCCGAGCATGAATATCTCGTGCTGCGGCACCATCACCATGAACAAGCCGGCGGCCATCACCACGGCGCCCAGCAGGATCGAGCGCTGGTAACCGATGATCTTGTCCGCCACGTAACCGCCAAACACCGCGGTGGCATACACCAGCGCCAGGTACGCGCCGTAGGTGCGGCTGGCCGAAGCCTGACCCGCTTCATCGCCACCAAAGAATTGCGCCACGATGTACAGCGTGAGCGCCCAGCGCATGCCGTAGAACGCGAAACGTTCCCAGAACTCGGACATGAACAACATCCACAACGGACGTGGATGGCCCAGCAGTTGCGGGTAATCGGGTACCGGAGTCGCGGCGCTGCTGGTGTTGGCCTGGCTCATGCTGTCCCCTTGGATGGGCTGGTCGCAAGGTATTGCGAGCGGCTAGATGTAACGGAGCCGCGCGGCCACGTCAACCGCGACGCGAGCTCAGCCGAGTGTGCTCAAGTCCCGAGCACAGTCCGCACGTCCAGCAACTCGGGGAAAAACTCCAGATCGAGCGCCCTCTTCAGGAAATCCACGCCCGACGATCCGCCCGTACCACGTCGATGCCCGATGATTCGCTCCACCGTCTTCATGTGCCGGAAGCGCCACAACTGGAAGCTCTCTTCCACGTCCACCAGTTGTTCGCACATGTGGTACTCGGACCAGAACTCGCTGCGCCCCTCGTAAATGCGCTTGAACACCGGCAACAACCCGTTATGCCGGTGGTGCGGCTGGGTCCAGTCACGCTGCAGCAAGTCAGCCGGCACGGCGTGGCCCCGACGGGCCAGATAGGCGAGAAATTCGTCGTACAGGCTCGGCGCCTGCAGTACCGCATCGAGCTCGGCCTGCGCGGCGGGGTCGTGGGCAAATACCTTGAGCATGGCGGCGTTCTTGTTGCCCAGGGTGAACTCGATCTTGCGGTACTGCAGCGACTGGAATCCGGACGATGGCCCCAGCACCTGGCGAAACTCCAGGTACTCGGACGGGGTCAGTGTTTCCAGTACTGACCACTGCTCGAACAACTGGCTCTGGATCTTCTTCACCCGCGCAAGGATCTTCAGGCAGGCGTCAATATCGTCCTGCTGCAGATGCGCGACCGCCGCAGTCAACTCATGCAGCAGCAGCTTCATCCACAGTTCGGCGACATGATGCTGCACGATGAACAGCATCTCGTCGTGGTGCGGCGGATCGCTCAGCGGCTGCTGCGCGGCGAGCAGCAGGTCCAGATGCAAATACCCGCCGTAGGTGATCCGACCCTCCAGATCGGTCTGCACTCCAGCTTCAATCTCGCGCTGATTCTCACTCATGGATTTGCACACGCAATTTGAGAAAACGTTGATGGTAGCGGCACAATACGCACTGATCCTTGACTGGCGACAAGGCGGGAAGTGCGACGCACGGTAAAAAGAATAGACGCATGCGGTTTTGCCATACGCCGGAATTCACGCGAAAAACGGCCGTACGACGCCATCCACGACCCCATCCACGCCCGCTGATCGCCCCTGTTCATGCTGCACCGTACCTTGCGATGCAGCATGAGTGCCTGCTATCAAGCGCGGTCTTGTTCGACATGTTTTGCGCACTCGAGGCTGCTGTCGCGCACACCAAAACCCACCCTCAACTCCGGAGCGAGTCGTGACCATCGCCGCCAAGTTTGAAATCGAATACCTGCAATACCTCGATGCCGATGGCAAGGAAGTCCGCAAGGATCTGCCAAAGTTTGCCAAAGATCTCGAGTACATGGTCAAGCTGTACAAGCTGATGGTGTCCACGCGCGTGTTCGACACCAAGTCCATCGCCTTGCAGCGCACCGGCAAGCTCGGCACCTATGCCAGTTGCCTGGGTCACGAAGCCGCGCATGTCGGCATCGGCAGCGCCATGCGACCGGAAGACGTGCTGGCGCCGAGTTATCGCGAATACGGCGCGCAGTTGTATCGCGGGGTGCAGCCGCGCGAGGTTTACATGTACTGGGGCGGCGACGAGCGCGGCAATGACTACCAGCAGGAGCCCGCGCGCCACGACTTCGCCTGGTCGGTGCCGATCGGCACGCAGTGTCTGCACGCTGCCGGCTCGGCGCTGGCATTCAAGATTCGCGGCGACAAGCGCGTAGCGGTCTGCACCATTGGCGACGGCGGTTCGTCCAAGGGCGACTTCATGGGCGCCATCAATATTGCTGGTGCGCGTGACCTGCCGCTGGTGGCGGTGATCGTCAACAACCAGTGGGCGATCTCGGTACCACGCAAGATCCAGTCCGGTGCACCCACGCTGGCGCAAAAGGGCATTGCTGCCGGTCTGTTCTGCATCCAGGTGGATGGCAACGACATCATCGCCGTGCGCAAGGCGATGGAAGATGCGCTCGATCGCGCGCGCAGCGGCAAGGGCGCCAGTGTGATTGAAGCGGTCACCTATCGTCTCGGCGATCACACCACGGCCGACGACGCGCGGCGCTACCGTGGCGCGCAGGAAGTGAAAGACGCGTGGGCCAGGGAACCGATGATCCGTACGCGCAAATGGCTCGAGGCCCAGGGTGCCTGGGACGACGCCAGGGAAGAAGCGTGGAAGGCCGAGTGCGACGAGTGGATGGACAAGGAGGTGGACGCCTACCTTGAAACCAAGACCCAACCCGTCAGCGCGATATTCGACTACACCTTCGCCGAAGTTCCGGCGGACCTGGCCAAACAGCGCGACTTCTTCCTCTCGCTTGAAAACAAGGCGAACTGAGCCATGGCACAAATCACCCTCATTGAAGCAGTTACCCAGGCGCTGGCGTGGGAAATGGCGCACGACGAAAGCGTGGTCGTGCTCGGCGAAGACGTTGGCGTCAACGGCGGCGTGTTTCGCGCTACCCAGGGGCTGAGCGAAAAATTCGGCGAGTGGCGCGTGTTCGACACGCCGCTGGACGAGACCACCATTGCCGGCGTCACGGTCGGTATGGCCGTGCAAGGCATGAAGCCCATCGCCGAAGCGCAGTTTGAAGGCTTCATCTACCCGATGATGGAACAGATTGCCTGCCACGCCGCGCGCATGCGCAACCGCACCCGCGGTCGCCTCAGCGTGCCGGCGGTGTTCCGTGCACCGTGGGGCGGCGGCATTCGCGCGCCGGAGCATCACTCCGAAGCGAACGAACATCTGTTCACCAACATCCCCGGCTTGCGCGTGGTCTTGCCCTCATCGCCCGCTCGCGCTTACGGCTTGCTGCTGGCGGCCATCCGCGACCCCGATCCAGTGATGTTCTTTGAACCCAAGCGTATCTATCGCCAGTACAAGGAAGAGGTGCCCGACGACGGCGAGGCGTTGCCGCTGGACGTGTGCTTCGTGTTGCGCGATGGCACCGATGTCACCCTGGTGACCTGGGGCGCGCAGGTGAAGGAATGTCTGGAAGCCGCCGACGCGCTGGCCGCCGAAGGCATCAGCGCCGAGGTGATCGACGTTGCCACGCTGACCCCGCTGGATTTCGACACCATCGCCGAATCGGTCCAGAAAACCGGTCGCTGCGTGATCGTGCACGAAGCGCCGAAGACCGCTGGGTTCGGCGCCGAAATTGCCGCCCGGCTGGCCGAGGAATGCCTCTACGACCTGCTCGCGCCGGTCGAGCGCGTCACTGGTCCGGACACGCACATTCCATTGTTCCGCCTGGAAATGAAGTACCTGCCAAGCGTGCAGCGCATCACCGCAGCGGTGAAGCGTACGCTGGCAGCGTCATAATCGTCGCCGAATGCTTCGCACAGGGCGGGCACCGCCCCGCCACGTGCACCACAGCAAACCGCGCAAAACCAGAACGAAAGCCGGCGGGCAGTGCCCGCCCCAACATTTGGAAACCGACCCATGGCTGATATCAAGACATTCCATCTGCCCGACCTTGGCGAAGGCCTGCCCGACGCAACCGTCGTCGAATGGCATGTGAAGGTGGGTGACTACATCAAGCTCGATGCCCCGTTGTGTGCCATGGAAACCGCGAAGGCGATCGTCGACGTGCCCTCGCCGTACACGGGCAAGATCGTCAAGCTGCACGGTGCGCCCGGCGACGTTATCGTTACCGGCGCTGAACTGGTCGATTTCGCGCCGGACCCGAACGCCAAGCAGCGCGCCGAAGCCACGCCCAGTGGCCATGAGCACGGGCCGAAAAAGCCGACTGCCGGCGCGGGTGCACCCACGCCAAACCCGGATGATTCTCCCCGCGCGGTCATCGCGTCGGACGATGGCGGCACCATCGAGGAATCGGGCAAGACCGAGCGCGCGGACGAGGGCACCGTCGTCGGCGCCATGGTCAGCAGCAACGCCGTCCACGTCGAACAGGCGGCCAACATCGGCGGCGTGAAGGCAGTACCCGCCGTGCGCGCGCTGGCGAAGAAGCTCAAGATCGACCTCAGTCGCGTACATCCCAGCGGTGCCGGCGGCGTAGTGACATTGAAAGACGTCAAGCAGGCGGCGGCCGACGGCTCCGCAACGCTTGGCAGCGCGCCGGCACGCACAGCCGCCACTTCCGCTGTAGCGAATCAGCCAGCCCCCGCGCCGACTGCGCGAACTGCAGTCTCTGCAGCCGGCAAACCGATGCGTACCGCATCGCCGAGCGTGCACGCCAGCGGCCAACCCGAGCAACTCAAGGGCGTGCGCCGCAACATGGCACGCGTCATGGCCGACGCCCACGCGCGGGTGGTGAACACCACGATCGTGGATGACGCCGACCTGCACGCCTGGATCGGCAAGCAGGACATCACTGCACGATTGATTCGATCGATCGTTGCCGCATGCAAGATCGTGCCGGCGCTGAACGCGTGGTTTGACGACAAAAACCTCAGTCGCACGCAGCATCCACATGTTGACATCGGTATCGCGGTCGACACCGACGAGGGCCTGTTCGTGCCTGCGCTACGCAACGCCGACGTGCTTGACGCCGTGGGCATTCGCGCCGCGATCAAGCGTCTGCGAGCACAGACTGAGGACCGCACGATCCCGGCGTCCGAGTTGTCCGGCTACACCATCAGCCTGTCCAACTTCGGCATGTTCGCCGGACGCTACGCCACGCCTATCGTGGTGCCGCCAACGGTTGCCATTGTCGGCGCCGGCAAGCTCAGCCACGATGTGGTGGCAGTGATGGGCGGTATCGAAGTGCATCGGCGCATGCCGATCAGTCTGACCTTTGATCACCGTGCGGCCACCGGCGGCGAGGCAGCGCGCTTTCTCAAGGCGTTGCTCGACGACCTGGGCTTGCCAAACTGATCTGGCAAGCGGGGTCACGCAGCCAGTAACAGAACGGGCGCCAAGGGCGCCCGTTCTGTTACTGGAAACTGGTGCTGCCGAAGCCGACGCGCTGGCTCAATAATCGCGCACGTCCAGCACCACAAAACAACGCGCGGTGTAGTCGCGTTCGTGCGTGGGCCACGCAATATTGGCCAGCGCTGCAGTTGCCACTGGCCACGGTTCATTGTCGAGCAGGGCCTCGCTGCGGGTGCTGCCATCGGCACGAAAACCGTGCACCAATCGTGCCCAGTGCAGTTGCGGCGTCAGCATCTCACGCTTGAACGCCTCTTCCATCACGGCCATGGCACTGGCCGGAATCACCAGCGCATCGTCCTCATCACCACGCAGCGTGAACGGACCAATGAAAACATCCCAGGTCCGGATGCCGATGACCCACGTCGCAATGCGCACATTGCGATCGTCGGTGACATACCAGCACGCTGCCAGCAATACGTGAAAAATGTTGCGTTCAAATGCCTGCAGCGCATCACGCCAACCGGTCTCGCCCGCACCAACGCCGGAAAAACTCTCCTCGATCCGCCGGTCCTCATCGAGTACCACGTCGATATCCAACCGTCCTGGCGCACCGGATGCGCTCTCGTGCCAGCTCGCCCGGATGGCGGGGTACTCCTCATCGGTAATCAACCAACCGTCCTCGCCAACCGCAAGCTTGACGTCGTGACGTGCAAACAACCGCAGCAAGTACTTCTGTAGCGCCGAGCTATCCATTAGTCCCCCCCTCCAAAGTACCAAGGACATTCGCCCGGCCGCCGCCACGATGGCACGGCCATGGACCCGTTTCGCTGGTGCGGACGAAGCGCGCTTCCGACCCGATTCCCCTGCGTCGTTGACGCCATTGTTCACAAAGCTGCGGATGGCATTGATTGCGCAATCCACGCGCCAGCGAGTGCATCATGTCACGCGCCGCCTGGCAAGTCTCGCCAGGTCAAATACACCCGAAGATCAAACTCCCGCTGGTGATAATCAGGCAGCATGTACTGGCACAACTGATAAAACGCCTTGTTGTGGTCGAGCTCCTTGAGATGCGCGAGCTCGTGCACCACGATCATCTGCAGAAACTCCGGCGCCGCCGCCTTGAACAAGGTGGCTACGCGAATCTCCTTTTTCGCCTTGAGCCGACTGCCCTGCACGCGCGAGATCGCGGTGTGCAGGCCGAGCGCGTGGCGTACCACGTCAAGTTTGCTGTCATACAGCACCTTGTCGATGCCGGGGGCGTTCTTCAAATATTCCTGCTTCAACCCCATCGTGTACGCGTACAGCGCCCTGTCGCTTTGCACGGCATGCTGCCCGGGATAGCGTTGCGCCAGATGCTCGCCAAGGCGCTGCTGCACAATGAGCGCGCGCACCTGATCCTGCAATGCAGCAGGGTAGCCCTGGAGATAGCGCAGCGGGATCATGCCATCGGGTCTCTTGCAACTCGCACCGGGGCCCTCGTCGCGGACCCTGGATTGCGACTCAAGTATGCCACTGGAGCAGACCGCGCTACTGCCGTGCGCCACCAAAAAAAATGACTGCGGGACACCTGCAGCCGTGCGCTCTTGGCCTGAACGTCGTCTGGTTCCGAGTCAGCGAAGATTCCGCTGGCAGCCCGTCTTGCGCAGCAGATGCCTTGGACAACTCCAGCGGATCAGCAAGCGCTGCGCAACGGCAGGACCCCCGGACGCGCACCATTCATGGGTTGCACCGATACTCAGCGCTGAGCATCACTGCCTCCGGCGAGCTCGTCCAACGCCGTGCGCAATACTTCCAACGCGGCGTCGCGCGCCTGCTCATCTGGATAGTCCGGTGTAGTGGCAACGGCCTTTCCATCCAGCTCCAGGGTCATGCTCGATGGCTGCATCACTACGACGGCAGCGGATGCACCGAGCGCCTTGAGCCGCTTCTGCAGGCGGCCGGCCGCCTGCGGGTCGGCAAACGCGACCGACAGCAGCAGCTCCTCACCTTGCGCTGAAAACAGGCGAAAGCGGAACTGGCCATCGGCATCGCGGAAGCTGGCAAAGCGCGCCAGCTTGTCGGCCTTCGGGACCTGCGATCGACTGGCGGTTGCGCTGACGGCGCCAAACGGGCGCAGCCCGAGCACGGCGCGCAATGCTGCCACTTTGGGCGCGGCAATGGCGCGCGCCTTGCGTGCGCCGTCGAGCAGAATGCGCTCAATCGAAGCCGGATCACGCATGAATGACGCATACCGCTCACGCATCGGCGCAATATCCAGTTCGACCCGCTCGTACAGTGCCTGCTTGGCCTCCCCCCAGCCCATGCCATCAAGCAAGGTTTGACGAAATGCGGTGCTTTCCGCCTCGTTGGCGAATGCGCGGTAGATGGTAAACAGCGAGCTGGCGTCCGCATCCTTCGGCTCGCCCGGTGCCCGCGAATCAGTGACGATACGCATGATCGCCTCGCGCAACGCCTTCGGCCCGCCGGCAAACAGCGGAATGGTGTTGTCGTAGCTCTTGGACATCTTGCGTCCGTCCAGGCCCGGCAGCGTGGCCACCTTCTCCTCGATCAACGCTTCGGGCAGGACAAAGAACTCGCCCTCGTGCAGATGATTGAAACGCTGCGCCAGATCGCGCGCCATCTCGATGTGCTGAATCTGATCGCGACCGACCGGCACCTGGTTCGCGTCGAAGGCCAGAATGTCCGCAGCCATCAACACCGGATACAGGTACAGGCCCGCGGTGATGCCGGCGTCGGCATCCTCGCCAGCTTCCGTGTTGCGATCCACTGCCGCCTTGTAGGCATGGGCGCGGTTGAGCATGCCCTTGGACGCGATACAAGTGAGGAACCAGGTCAGTTCGGGAATCTCCGGAATATCCGACTGGCGATAGAACGTGACCCGCTCGGGGTCCAGCCCGGCCGCCAGCCACGTGGCAGCGATCTCCAACCGTGAACGCTCGATCCGTGCCGCATCACCGCTCTTGATCAGCGCGTGATAGTCAGCCATGAAATAGAACGCATCAACGTTTTCGCGGCGGCTGGCGGCAAGCGCGGGGCGGATGGCGCCGACGTAATTGCCAAGATGTGGCGTGCCGGTGGTGGTGATGCCGGTCAGTACCCGTGTATGCATGATGTTCGCTTGAGTTGGGTGCGGCATGAAGCGGTCAGCGCAAGAGGGTGGACTTGCCGAACAACGATTCGATCAGATCCACTGCCACTTTCGCCGTGGCATTGTGCTGGTCGAACGCCGGGTTCAGTTCGACGAGGTCCAGCGAGCGCATCCGCCCGGTATCGGCGATCATCTCCATGCACAGTTGCGCTTCGCGATAAGTCGGGCCGCCACACACTGTGGTACCAACGCCCGGAGCAATCGGCGGGTCGAGAAAGTCCACGTCGAAACTCACATGCAGATGGGTGTTTTCATCCACCCCGGCCAACGCCTCGGCCATCACCCCGTGCATGCCGATTTCGTCGATGTGACGCATGTCATACACCAGCATCTCCGCTTCGCGCACCAGTCGCTTCTCGCCTTCGTCCACTGAGCGAATCCCAATATAGCGAACAACGTCCGGATGGATGGCCGGGATCTGCCCACCGATCTCGATCAAGCCTTGCGGGCCGTTGCCGCACAGGCAAGCCACCGGCATGCCATGAATGTTGCCCGAAGGTGTCTGTTCCGCCGTGTTGAAATCCGTGTGCGCGTCCAGCCACAACACGCGCAACTTCTTGCCCGTGACACGACAATGCTTCGCCACCGCGGAAATCGATCCAATGCCGAGGCAGTGGTCACCGCCGAGCATGATTGGCAGATAACCCGCTGCCAGTTCCCGATACACGGCAGCATGCGTCGCCACGTTCCACGCAATCACTTCGGGCAGATGGCGATAGCCGTGATCTGGCGGCAACCACGGGTTGAGCGGTCCAACCACGTTGCCGCGGTCAACGACCGTCAGCCCACGCTGGCCCAGTCGCGCCGCCAAGTCTGCCACGCGCATCGCTTCGGGCCCCATGGACGCGCCGCGAGCGCCTGCGCCTATGTCAGTTGGTACGCCGATCAGTGCAACGGTTTGCTTGTCCCATGATCTTCTGCCTGCTGTCCTGTCTGGTGTACCGGACGTCGACCCAGCCTTCGGCAGAAGCTGCACCAAAGGCGCGACCGCCTCACCATCACTCGCGATGACTAGATGCGGTGCACCTCATGCTGTCGCCCGACGAGGCGTCAAGACGTCACGACACCGGTACTGAATGGCATCAGTCTAGCGGATGGAAAGTCGCATCGCAGCGCGAGCAGACAGCGCGGCGCGCACCACACATGGCGAGTGCCGAAGAACTCGCACGCGCACGACCACCAGTTGTGCGGTCCCACCACCGCGTGGCCGCGTCTAGCGCGGCTGCGGCCCAGCGGGCTGCTCGCGCGCCGCTTCATCGGCGCGACGCGAATGGCTACCCGAGGACCAGAATACCAATGCACGGTCCCCACCCACCGGCAGCGGCGATTCCCGCGCAAGATCAACACGGCGCAGCAAACCCCCCAGCATCAACAGCATTCCCCTCGCGAAT
>CAJDVT010000071.1_pt1 | contig 23821 bp, 19 predicted proteins | sample 7391411 | NCBI WGS metagenome assembly CAJDVT01 (sample SAMEA7055698, study PRJEB34461) | soil metagenome | biome: terrestrial ecosystem; feature: Peninsula; material: soil | place: Antarctica | collected 2016 | reverse complement strand
GCGATGTGTTGTACTTCGTGCTCAGCACACTTGGCTGGTTATTCGCCGGCACGCTGCTGCTCGATCTGAAGCGGACGCGCTGAGTCATGCCCGGACCACCTCTGCAGCGTCTTTGGGACAGCCTGCGCCATCCGCGACGCAGTACATTGTTGGTGGCGATGCTGGTGTTGCTGGTATGCGTGTTCGTGCCGTTGATCGTGGCCAGCAGTCGGTGGCTGCACGCCTCGCGCGTCGATCTGACGTCTGACCGGCTGTACACATTGACGCCAGGTACGTTGCGCATTGTTGATTCGCTGCAGCGTCCGCTGCGCCTGGTGCTGTACTTCTCTGCCCATGCGGCCCGCGATCTGCCGCAGTTGCGCAGCTACGACCAGCGCGTGCGTGAAATGTTGCAGGAAATGGTCGCGCGCGCGCATGGGCACATCCGCCTGCAATTGATCGACCCGGTTCCGTACTCAGACGACGAGGCCAGTGCCCAGGCCAGCGGCTTGACTGCGGTCAATGGCGGCAGCAATGGCGAGCGGGTGTTTTTCGGTCTGGCGGGCACCGCCATGTCCGGCCCACTGGACGCTGACAGTGACGAGGAGTCTGTGCCGGAAACCGCGCTTGCCATCAGCTTCTTTGATCCTGCGCGCGAAGCGTTCCTCGAATACGACATCGCCAGGCTGCTGTACGAATTGAACCAGACGCGGAAGCCGGTGATCGGCGTCATCAGCACGCTGCCGATCGACGGCAATGCGGCGCTTGGAGAGCCACCGTGGGCGACCTTGCAGCAGCTTGATCAGCTATTCGCGGTGAAGAAGCTGGACGCGGGGCAATTGCAGCGTGTTGATCCGGCGATCAAGGTCTTGCTCCTGATTCATCCCGGCGCAATGCCGGAGGCAGCGCAATACGCGCTGGATCAGTATGTGCTGGGCGGGGGAAAGCTGGTGGTGTTTGTCGATCCGGACGCGGAGCAGGTGGGGCCTGACTTCGGACGCACGGACGTGCCCGCGGTGGACGACGATTCAGGCATGCACCGATTGTTCGCGGCGTGGGGAGTGATTTACGACCCGCAGAAGGTGGTGCTGGACCGTGCGCGCGCGTTGCAGATCGAGTTCGCTGGCAGCAGTCTCAATCACCCGGCCATGCTTGACCTGGGGGCGGCTGAACTCAACCACGACGACGTGATTACCGCCAGTCTGCAACGCATCAACGTCTCTACCGCGGGGTATTTCGATCTGGCACCGCATACGACCTCGCGCCTGTTGCCGCTGCTGCAAAGCAGCGCCGAGGCCAAAGTGGTATCCAGACAACGGGTGCTGGCGGCAGCCGGTGACCCGTCACAATTGCTGATCGGTTACACGCCGGACAACACCCATTACGTCCTGGCGGCGCGCCTGCGTGGAACGTTCTCCAGCGCCTTTCCCGAGCGCGCCGATGAGCCGGGACATCTTGCCCACTCGGCGGCGGGCGCGGAGGTGCTTCTGGTGGCGGATACTGACTTGCTCAGTGACCGTTTGTGGGTGGAGCCGCAAACCATTCTCGGCCAGACGATGATGCGGGTATTTGCCGACAATGGTGACTTTGTCACCAACATGGTGGACAACCTCAGTGGCTCGTCCGCGTTGTTGTCGATCCGGGCGCGTTCAACTTCGCAGCGGCCGTTCACCCGGGTGCAGGCGTTGCGCAATGTCGCGGACCAGAAATTTCTGCAGAAGGAATACGAGCTGGAGCAGGAGCTGGCCGACACCCGTCGTCGCCTGGATGAGCTGCAGCCGGCGAAGGGTGGCGGCGCCGCGGCCAGCACAAGCACCAGCGTGGAACAGCGCCATGAGATTGAGCAGTTTCGCCAACGCCAACTGGCGATCAACAAGGAACTGCGCGACGTGCAACATCAACTCAATGCCGAGATCGATGCGCTCGGCGTGCGGGTGAAAGTGGCCAACATTACGGCGGTTCCCGGGCTGTTGATCGTTTTCGGTCTGCTGTATGGATGGCGTCGCACGCGCGGTAGCCGGCGCCGGCGATGAGCCGGCAGAGCGCCTGCAATGCTTGTCGACGGCTGCGACAAAAGCGCGCATGCGCCGGCACCTGATGCGTGCCACGCGCGATCGGGCGGCACGGTGTGCCGTTGTGCCATGGTGACTGCTCAGCGCGTGGCGGACGAGGTCGCGACATCTGCGGCGCTCGACATTATGCTTGGTCGATTGATGCGGGCAAATGCGGTGCAGTGAAGTGATGGCAGGCGTGTTGAAATGGATTGAGCCGTGGGAGTTTTCGTGGGTGTTCCTTGCCACGTTTGTGCTCGCGTGCGTGTTGTACGTGCGCGGTTGCCGCCGGCTGCATGTGAGTTTCGCTCGCCAGTTGGTGTTCTGGACTGGCATGGCGATCATCTACGTATCGCTGCACACGTATCTTGACTACTTCGCCGAGCATGAATTTTTCATGCATCGCACTCAGCAATTGTTGCTGCACCATCTGGCGCCGTTGCTGATTTGTGCGACGTACCCGATGAGCGTGCTGCGGGCCGGCGTGCCACTGGCGTGGCGCTGCGCACTGGTGAGGCCGCTGCAGCGCTCATGGCCATGGCGGGCAATCAGCGGCGTGCTGTTCAATCCGGTCGTGGCCACCGTGCTATTTGTGCTGTTTGTGCTGATCTGGCTTTGGCCGCCTTTGCAGACACTGGCGATGCTGGACTGGCGCGTGTATCGCTTCATGAACTGGACGATGCTGATCAGCGGATTTGTGTACTGGTCGCTGGTGCTGGAGCATCGTCCGCACCCACCGGCCCGGATGACGGCCGGCATGCGGGTGCTGTCACCGGCCATCACCATGACGCCGCAGATCGTGGCGGGCGCGATCATCACCTTTTCGCGCACCGATCTGTATCCCATCTTTGAAGTGTGTGGTCGCGCGTTCACGTTCAATGTGCTGACCGGGCAGATGATTGGTGGTTTGATTACCTGGGTGCCGGCAGCGTTCATTGAGTCGCTGGGCGCGCTGTTGGCGTTGCGCGTGTGGCTACGGCTGTCGCGCGCCGGGCGATTGCCGCAGCGGACGGCGCGCTCCGTGGTGGCGCCTTCACCGACCGGCGTCGTGTTGCGCTGAAGTGCACTGTCAGTCTTGGTCCTGGGCAGCGCCGTGGGTGCCGGGCAGCGCAGCATTCGCCGTGGTGCCGGTGGCGGGAGGCGTAACGCTGTCCGGTCCGGCATCCACGGCATTGGCGGGACGCGCAATGAACGTCGTGTTCAGCGTGCTGCCATCGTCAAAGCTGAGCGTCAGCAGCACGTGGTCACCGGGGATGACCGGATGCAGGGCGCGGGTCAGCATCAGGTGATAGCTGCCCGGAGCCAAGTGCGCCATGCCGTGGGCGGGAATCGGCATGCCGTCGACCATGCGCATGCGGCTGGTACCGCCGGCGACCGAACTGAGGTGCAACATCACGTCGCCGTAGATGGTGCTGCGTGCACCAGTCAACACGATCGGATGGCTGCCAGTGTTCTGCACAACGGCGTAACCGGCGGCAGGCAGGGCACCGGGCAGGATACGCAGCCAGGCTTGGCTGACGCGGACGTCTTGCGCGCTGGTCGCATACACCGTGCCGGGCAGCAAGGCGGCACAGAGCAGCATGCCGAAGCCGAGCGCTTTCATGAATTGGCCTGCGTGTTCAGCAGCAGCCGCACGTCGTGCACCAGGTCGTCCTGGGTCGCGCTTGGAGTGGCCAGCACGCGGGCGCGCCCGGCACGATCAAACACATAGATCGCGGAGCTGTGGCTTACCTCGTAACTGCCGTCACTTGTGGCCGGTTCGCGGGTGTAGGCAGAGCGATAGCGTTTGCTCAACGCTTCCACCGCGCGCGGCGTGCCGGTCAGGCCGACTGCCCGTGGGTCGAACGCGTTGACGTAGTTCTTGAGTATCGCCGGCGTGTCGCGTGCCGGGTCCACGCTGACGAACAGGATTCGCGTGCCATCGGCGAGCGCGCCCAGACGCTGCATGCTGACGTGCAGTTGCGCCAGGGTCAGCGGACACACGTCGGGACAATGCGTGTAGCCAAAGTACAGCAGTACAACCTTGCCCCGATAATCGGCGCCGGTAACGGCCTTGCCGGTGTCGTCGGTCAACGCGAAGTCGAGATTGGGCATGTGTCCGGTGATGTTGGTCAGGCGCAACGGCAGCGGTGCCGTGCGCTGACACCCGCCGAGCGCCACCGCGCCGAACAATGCGATGCCGGCCAGCAGTAACCATGTCGCAAGCTGCGGATGGAATGAATTTCTGTGCCACTTCAAGTGCCTCATCGCGCAAGCATACCCCGACCATGCTGAGCGGACGGTGGTGGCAAGTTCGGCGCGAAGCGTTACCGCAGGTAATGACGTGTTGCCCCAGTGATGGTGAAATCGCGCGAGCATGGGTAGGCTTGTCTTCTTTTCCGGAGTTGCCCGATGCATTTTGACCTGCCACCGGTGACGCGCAATCTGCTGATCGCCAATGTCGTGGTGTTTGCTCTCCAGCAAGTGTTTGGCGACACCCTGCTGCAATACTTCGCATTGTGGCCGTGGGGGCCCGATCACGTATTGCAGGGTGCGCAAGGGTTGTTGTCGGTCGGTTTTCGCCCGTGGCAAGTAGTGACCTACGCGTTCATGCATGGTGGCTTCACGCATATCGCGTTCAACATGTTCGCGTTGTTCATGTTTGGCGGCGTCATCGAGCGCACGTTCGGGGCCCGCAACTTCGTCGTTTACTATTTTGTCTGCGCTGTCGCCGCGGCGCTCGCGCAACTGCTGGTGCTGTACTTCTTTTCGCCCGACAAGTTCTTTCCCACGATTGGCGCGTCGGGCGCTATTTTCGGCGTGCTGTTGGCATTCGGCATGCTGTTTCCGCACGAGAAGATGTTCCTGATCTTTCTGCCGATACCGATCCCGGCGTGGCTGTTCGTGAGTGGCTATGCGGCGGTGGAACTGTGGATGGGTGTCACTGGCACCCAGGCCGGTGTGGCGCATTTTGCCCATCTGGGCGGGATGGTCGCCGGCATCGTGTTGATCGAATACTGGCGCGGCAAGTTTCCGCTCAAGCCAAAGCGGCGTTTGATGCGCTGAAAAAGGTCCTGCGTGTTCCCGCGGCACCGCGGGCCGCCGCGGCGGGCGCTATCCTGGCCCGGGACGGCCAATGCGCGGGAGCGGGCTGCGCTCAGCGTAACGACAGGAAATCCGCGCTGACCACGAAGCGCACGGAGTCCAGGCGCAGGCGGGATGCAGGCAATGCGCCCAGGACGGCGGCGCTTTCGGCGGTGACAGCGGCAATCTCCGTAGCGCTGATCGATGGGTTCACCGCGTGTAATGCCGACAGGCGGGACAGCTCGGCGTCCAGTGTCATTGTTGCCATCGCCACGGCGGCGCTGATCGCCGCTTGCGCGTGGACCGTGGCCAGCGTCTGCGCGCGTTCCAGCATGGGTGGTACCAGACGTCCCAGCACCTTGCGATAGCGCGCTATGTCGATGGAGCGTCCAGCCGCACGCTGCAACGCGATGGCGCTGGGCTGAAATTCCAGGCGCTCGGTCAGGCGCGTGTCAACCGTCACGATTATCGGCTGCACCGGCAGAAAGCGTTCGATATCCAGGCGCTGGTCGGCCACACATTCGAGCAGATACACCGCCTGCAGCAGCGCGGTGTGTGCTGGCAGTTGGTCATCCACCATGAACGCGGCATTGCCCAGCTCACTGGACAAGGCAAGATCCAGCGCGCCCAGCACCAGCGGATGATCGAGGCGCAGCAGTGGCAGGTCGTCGCGGGCCAGTGCCACCTCGCGCGCGAACGTGATCGACAGCGGGCCTTCGGCGAAACCCGGCAACGCATCGGTGGACAGGTATTGCGGGTCGAGCACGGTGATCTGTCCGCCGAGTTCTTCGCCATGGACGCCGAACGCTTCCAGCAGTTGCTGCACGAACGTGTCGCGACCCGGGTCGATATCGTCGCGGACAAACGCCTGTTGCAATTCGTCGGCGTGCAGGTCCCGGCTGGCGGCCAGCTCCAGCAGATGGTCGCGCCCGCGCCGGATCAACTCGGCAGCTTCCTCGTGGCTGGCGCGGGTGTCGATCAGCAGCGCATCCAGTTCCTGGTCACGGCTGTCGTCGCCGCGTGCATGCTCGTCGGCCAGCCGGGTCAGCGGCGCGGCATACCGACGCAGCAGCTCGCGACCGTCGGCCGGGCTGTACCGAAACGCATCGATGCCCTCGTCGTACCAGCGCGCCAGCACGTGTTGCGCGCTGTTGGCCACAACCAGAACGTGGATATCGATCGCGTGGGTCTGGCCGATGCGATCCAGACGACCAATGCGCTGTTCGAGCAAATCGGGGTCCAGTGGCAAGTCCCACAGAATCAGCCGATGGGCAAACTGGAAGTTGCGCCCTTCGGCGCCAATCTCGGCGCAAATCAGCAAGCGTGCACCATCGGGTTGCGCGAAGTAGGCGGCGTTGCGGTCGCGTTGGATCAACCCAAGGCCTTCATGGAACCGGGCCACGCGCACGCCACTCTTTGTGCGCAGCGCCTCTTCCAGAGCCAGCACCTTGGCCTGGCTGCGACAGATCAGCAGAAATTTGTCTTGCGGATATTGGTCGAGCAGCGCGACCAGCGTGTCGATGCGTGGATCGCTGCTGTAGTCGCTGTCAATCGCTGTGGGCGGTTGCTGGATGTCGGCATGGAACTCGGCCAACAGCGCTTGGCGGGCACTTTCTTCCAGTGGCTCGGCGTCGACAATGTGCCAATGCGGAACACGTTGCGGAAAGCCACCGACTCCGGCGCGGTTGTTGCGGAACATCGCCCGTCCGGTGCCGTGGCGATCGATCAATGCCGCCAGCAGTTCGCGCGCGTTGTCGGGATCGATGGTGTCGGTGAGGCGTGCGCTCAGATCCGGGTCGGCATGAAACGCTTCGCTCAGCAACGTACGTTGCGCGTCGTCCAGTGCGGTGCCAGCCAGGAGCTGGTCGGCAATGGTTGACAGGGTCTGCCACGTTTCGGCTTCGGCCAGATAGCCATCCAGATCGCTGTAACGCTGGGGGTCGAGCAGACGCAGTCGCGCGAAGTGACCGCTCCGACCAAGTTGTTCGGGCGTGGCAGTCAGCAGGATGACGCCGGGGATGCGCGCAGCAAGTTCCTCAACCAGTGCATAACGCGGGCTGGTGACTTCCGGCGACCACGCCAGATGGTGCGCCTCATCTACCACGAGCAGATCCCACGGCGCATCCAGCAACAGCCGTGCGTGTTTTGGTGAGCTTTGCAGGAAGCCGAAATCGGCAATCACCAATTGCTCGTCTTCGAACGGATTGGATACCGGTGCGTCGCTGCCATCGGTGGCCTCCAGCGCGTCGCAACGCTCCTTGTCGTAAATCGCAAAGCTCAGGTTGAAGCGCCGCAGCAGCTCCACGAACCATTGGTACACGAGTGCGTCGGGCAGCAGCAGCAGAACGCGCGAGGCGCGACCGGTGGCGAGCTGGCGGGCAATGATCATGCCCGCCTCGATAGTCTTGCCCAGGCCGACTTCATCGGCCAGCAGTACGCGTGGGGGACGCCGCGCGGAGGCGATGCCGGCCACACGCAACTGATGCGGTATCAGTCCGATACGCGCACTGGACAGGCCCCATGTGGGGGAGCGTCGCGCTGCGGCACGGCGCTGCAAGGCCTGGATGCGCAGCTCGAACTGGGCCACCGTGTCGGTACGTCCCCCGATCAATCGGTCGTCAGCCTGGCTCACACTTTGTTCGTCGTCGAGTTGGCCTTCTTCCAGTTCGCGACCTTCGCCGCGGTAAATCAGGATCCCCTCGCGGATTTCCACCCGCTCGACCAGGAACGCAATGCCCTTGCCCGCCACGCGCTGCCCGGCGCGAAACTCCGCGCGCAGCAGTGGTGCCGAGTCGATTGCATACGGCCGCAGGATGCCCGCCTTGGCGAACAGCACTTGCACCCCACGGCCCTCCACGCGCAAGACCGTGCCGAGCCCCAGCTCGGGTTCGGCGGAGGATATCCAGCGTTGACCAGGAACGAACATTGCGCGGCTACTTGTAACTGTGGGGCGACGATTATCCGCTGTGTCGCGCGTGGTGGGAACCGCTGGTGTATGGGGCGCCGTGCTGGCCAGCGGCCAAGCGCGCGCGACAGCGATCCCTGGGGGTGCGTCGTCCATCTGTAATCGAGCGAGGTCAACCCTTGTCCTTGCCCGGTCGCTTCAGCGCAACTCGCACTGATGGGGAAGAGCGGGCGGGCAGTGCCGGCGCTACGGGATCATCGAGCTTGTGCGGAAGAGTGGGTCAAGGAGGGCGCACGGCGGGCACTGCACGCCGGCGCTGCGCATGCTGATGCCGCGTGTTGGTGGTGTTGCTGCCAACCAGCACCGAGGTTGCCTCTCAGGTCTCGCTCCACTGCCGCAGCAGGTTGTGATACACGCCGGTCAGTTGCAACACCGCCGCCGCGTCCGCGCCGGAGTGGGTGAGCGCCTGGATCGACCCATCGAGTTCGAACAGCATTCGCCGCTGGCCGTCGTCGCGGATCAGGCTTTGCACCCAGAAGAACGACGCCAGGCGCGCGCCGCGAGTCACTGCCGCGACCCGATGCAGACTGCTGGACGGATACACGATCAGATCTCCGGCCGGCAGCTTCACCTCGTGCTCGCCGTAGGTATCACACACGATCAGCTCGCCGCCGTCGTAGTCGTCTGGATCACTCAGGAACAGCGTGCAGGAGATGTCGCTGCGCAGTTGGCCGCCAGCGTCGGGCAAGGCCATCACTGCGCCGTCGACGTGGAAACCGTACTGGCCGCCATCTGCGTATCGATTGAACCGCGGCGGCAACATGCGCAACGGCAGCGTCGCCGCGTGGTACAGCGGATGCCGCGCCAGCGCAGCTTGAACCTGTTGGCCCAGTTGCTGGCGCAGTGGCGAGCTGTCGGCCAGTTGCTGGTTGCGCTTGACCTGCGCACCCTGCGCGCCAACCGTTGCGCGACCGTCGGTCCAGTCCGCCACCTCGAGCGCGGCGCGCATCTGCGCCACGTGCCCGGCGGTGAGGACATCGGGAATGTGCAACAGCATGGATCACCTGCTACGCGGATAACGGATTGAAGCCGTCAGAAGCGGAAGTTGGCGGTCAGCATCGCCGAGCGTGCCACGCCCGGAATGTAACGGTAACCGCTCTTGTTGATCGAGGCGACGTAGTCCTTGTCGAACAGGTTGTACACGTTCAACTGCAGCGCAAGGTGCTGGTTGACCGGATAGCTGGCCATCGCATCCACTACCCAATAGGACTCGGTGTAGGTCGGGGTGCCGACCGCACCATCGGTACCGCGATGCAGTTTGCCCGAGTAGCGCGCACCACCGCCAACGGTAAGTTTCAATGGCAGCCGGTACGTGGTCCATGCGGTGAACGCGCTCCTGGGCGTGTACGCCAGCGCGCTGGAGCCGTCGGACGTGACCGGGCTGCCATCGAGCACCTTGCTGTTCATCACCGTATAGCCGGTACTGATCGCCCAGTTTGGGCTGATCCTGCCGACGGCGTTTAGCTCTATCCCCTGGACGCGCTTCTTGCCGACCTGGAAGTACGCGGTGGGGTCGGTCGGGTCTTGCACCAGTTGGTTGTTGACTGTGGTGCGATACAGCGCGCCAGTGAGCAGCAGCCTGTCGTCGAGCAGGTTCCACTTGGTGCCGAACTCGACGGTACGTGCCTGCTGTGGGTCAAGGTCGGGCCGGTCCTGGTTGTTGGTTGAACTGCTGAAGACGAGGGTGTTGCCCCCGGGCGGGTCCTGCGCCAGCGCGAAGTTCGCGTAGATGCTGCCGTTTGCGCCGGGCTTGTACAGCACGCCGAGCTTGTAGTTGGGCAGGTTGTCAGACACTCGGGTATTGATACCCGGTACGGTGCTGCCGGCAGGGAGGGTGCCGCACGTGGGTGTGTTGCGGGCGCCACAGACCACGGTACTGGCGTAATCGGTACGGTAATGATCCAGTCGCGCGCCGGCGTTGACCTGCCAGTGCTCACCGAACTTCAGCGTGTCGAAGACGTAGGCCGCGACGGTATCGGTCTTGCCATCGGTGAAGGCGCCGGTGGGTCCGTAGACCAGACCGCCGACGTTGGCGTCCGGGTCATACAGATTGGCCGCCGGCCAGGCGCTGCCATCGAGTGGGGCAAGCTGTCGAGTGCGGGCCTTTTCCTGGCTCAGTTCGATGCCGGCGCTGAGGCTGTGCGTGACCGCACCGGTGGCGAAGTTGGCAGTCAGATTGGTCTGATTGGTGATGATGCGGTTGGTCTGGTTCTTGAAGGTTGGCCGATCGCGCTCGAGCGTCCACGTCAACGGATCGCCTGGATCCGGCGTGAGCAGGTTTGCCGCGTTTGCGGTAAATGATGTCAGCAGATAATCCTGCCGGGTGCGGCCCCAACGCAGCGTATCGTGCAGCGCCAGACTGTCGGAAAAGTCGTGCTGGACAATGGCCGTGAACATGTCCGAGCGCACCCGGTCGTGATCCTGTCCGGTGCCGTAGAAATTCTCCGGATCCACCATCGCGGCATCGGCAATGAATGGCCGCGTCGGGTCGGGGCTGCTGTAGCCGGGCAGGCCGATCGTCACGACGCCGCCTTCGGGTGTGTTGTCCTGCTTCACATGCAGGAAGTCCAGATAAACGCGCGTGGGCGTTCCCAGCCCGAACGCCAGCGATGGTGCCACGCCCCAGCGGTTGTTCTCGACCCGGTCGCGGCCGGCTACCCCACTGTCCTGGCCCATCACGTTGAGGCGGAATGCGGAGGTGTCGCTGATCGCCTGATTCCAGTCGGCAGTGGCGCGCTTGTGCTGTGCACTGCCATAGGCAAGCGAAGCGGAGACATGGTGACCGGGCAGCGGCTGCTTGCTGACCATGTTGATCGCGCCGGTGGGCGCGGTGCGCCCGTACTCGGTGCCATCCGGACCCTTGGTAATTTCGATCTGCTCGATGTTGAAAACGTCGCGCGAGATCGAGCCGAGATCGCGCACACCGTCTACAAAGATGCTGCCGGAGCTGTCGAAGCCACGCATGTAGACCGCGTCGCCGGTGCTGGTGACACCGTTTTCGCCGGCATAGAAAGTGCCCACGCCCGGGCTGTTGCGCAGCGCCTCAGTCAGCGTGGTGGCGCCTTGTTGCTGGATCAGCTCGCGGCCGATGATGCTTACGGTCTGCGGGGTATCCAGCAGTGGCTGGGTGAATTTCGGGGAGGACAGTTCGTCAATGCGATAGTCCGGTCCGGCTTGGCCATTCACCTGGACGCGGGGCAGGCTCTTCGCTTGCGCAATCTGCGCGTCGGTAGCTGGCGCAGGATCGGCGGCGGCGTGTGCGTGCGGTGACAATGAGAGGCCACTGAGCAGAGCCGTCGCCAGCAACCCGGGGGCAAGCGACGACGTGATGCGGCGAACCGGACGTTTTCTGCTCTTGATCATGCTCACGAAGGTTGGAAGTCACGTCGCGTCACAGCGGCCGGGATGGCGCACACAATATTGCGAATGCGAATGATTTGCAATTGCGCCGATGCGGTTCATGCGGCTGTTTGATGCGTCAGCGCCACGCAAAGCAAAGCGGCCCCGCGCTTCTGCGCGGGGCCGCTTTGCTTTGTGCCGGCGATGCCGCGTACGCCTCACCCAGACGGGGTGGCGTACGCGATGGGTTGCCCGAGCGCTACCAGATCTTCACCTGTTGGTCGGCGGCGCGAATCATCGCGTCGCCGGGCTTGCACTGGAACGCCTGAGCAAACGTTGCCATGTTCGACGGTGCGCCGATGGCGCGAAACTTCATTGGGGCGTGCGGATCGGCGTTCAGGCTGACCATTTGCGCCTTGTCACGGATGCTGCCGCGCCAGACACGCGCCCAGTTGAGGAAGAAGCGCTGGTCCTGGGTGTAGCCGTCAATTTTTTCCCCGGCCTCGGCCGGGTGCTGCTTCAGCGCGGTCTGCAGCGCGTCGTAGGCGATGTTGAGGCCACCGAGGTCGGCAATGTTCTCGCCCAGGGTCAGTTTGCCGTTGACGTGCAGATCGGGGTGATCCGGCAGTGGCGCGTAGTTGGCGAACTGATCGACCAGTTTCTGCGCGCGTGCGTCGAACTGTTTCTTGTCATCAGCAGTCCACCAGTTGTCCAGGTTGCCGTTGCCGTCGAATTGGCTGCCCTGGTCATCAAAGCCGTGGCTGGCTTCGTGCCCGATCACCGCACCGATGCCGCCGTAGTTGATCGCATCATCGCCGTGCGCATAGAAGAACGGCGGCTGCAGGATCGCGGCAGGAAAGTTGATGGTGTTGTCAGTGGGGTTGTAATACGCGTTGACGGTTTGTGGCGTCATGAACCATTCCTTGCGGTCCGTCGGCTGGCCGATCTTGGCGATGTCATAGTCGTGATCGAATTTCTGCGCCGCTTCCATGTTGGCGAAATAGTTGTCCGGGGTGATCTTCAGACCATCCCAGCTACGCCATTTGTCGGGGTAGCCAATCTTGGGCAGGAATTTGTTCCACTTGTCGATCGCCTTGGCCTTGGTCTCGGCGCTCATCCAGTCCAGGTTTTCGATGCGGCTCTTCAACGCCTCGCGGATATTGTGGACGAGTTCCTCCGCGCGTTGTTTGGCTTCCGGCGGGAAATACCTGGCCACGTAAAGCTGGCCCAGCGCCTGGCCCATGGCGTCGTTGACCGAGCCGAGCGAGCGCTTCCACTGCGGTTTCTGCTCCGGCTGGCCGCGCAGGGTCTTGTCGTAGAAATTGAAGCGCGTGTCGACGAACGGCTCGGATAGCGCATCGGCCGCGTCGGAAATCGTGTGCGCAGCAAGATATGCCTTCCATTCGGCCAGCGGTGCGGTGGCCAACAGCTTGTCCATCTCGGCGAAGAACTTCGGTTGCGACAGCGAGAAACCCTTGTCGACGGTAATACCCTGGGCCTCGAAGAACGCGTTCCAGTCGAAATGCGGGGTGACCTTGTCCGCTTCGTCCACGCTCACAAAGTGATACTGGTTCTCCGGCTTGCGCATTTCCACGCGTGGAATGGAGTGTGTGGCCAGTTGGGTTTCCAGTTTCATCGCCAGGGCGGCCTTGTTCGCGGCCTCCGTAGCCGGTGTGCCAGTCAATTCGAACAGCCTGGCCAGATACTTCACGTAGTCGGCGCGGACGTCCTTGTACTTGGCGTCGGTGTAGTAGTCCGGCGTGGGCAGGCCCAGACCGCCCTGGTTGGCGGAGGCGATCTGCATACTGGCGTTCTTGTAATCCGCGCGCGCTCCAAAGCGAAAGACGGCGCTGTCGCCAGGTAGGGTTTGAGCGGCTCGAAGCCGGCCGCATTGCGTGCGGCCATGTTCATGCTGGAGCGGTACAGCCAGCCAATCTTCTGTTCGATCGAGCCAGCGGCGGCGTTGTCGGCGTTCTTCTCGGCCGCGTCAACCAGCGTGTGCTGATCCTTCAGGCTCTTCTCGCGCAGGATGTTGAACGAGCCCCAGCGGGTCTCGTCGGCCGGGATCGGGTTGGCGGCGATCCACTTGGCGTTGACGAACTGGTCGAAATCGCGGCACGCTTCCCCGGCTGCGCCCAGCTCGCTGACATCGAATACGTTGGGTGCTGCCACGACAGGGGCGCTTGCCGCGCTCGATGCGCTGGCCGTGCTGGCGCTACCGGCTGGAGCCGCGAGCGCGTTGGCGAACGCGGGCTTGGCGAAGGCGGTGAGTGCCAATGTCACGCTCGCCGCAAGCACCAGCGGTCGCAGATAGTTCTTGGTCATGGGTCATACCTCCAAGTGTGGGTTTGTGGACAAAAACGTCGCGTTGGTGGATCGGCTCGGCCACGGCGTGGCGACGTGCCGAAAACCGTGGGAAAGCCGGCTCACGCCAGCCGCGACGGGCTGGACCCGGCGATGTCAGGGTTCCGGTGGCAGCGACTGTCGCCCCGGACCATGGACACAACCGGTGCAGTGGAGCACAAGAGATGTTTTGCGCGTGCGAACGCGCGCAGTGGCGTGCTGCAGCGGAAATAATAGGTCCGGCACTTGCGTGCGGGATCTCCATGCTTTTCAGCGACTCGCAACCCGCCTGCTCACCAGATCTTCACCTGTTTGTCGGCCGGACGCACCATCGCCTCACCGGACTTGCACTGGAACGCGGTCGCGAACGCCGGCATGTTCGACGGCGCGCCCATCGCGCGCAACGGGTCTGGTGCGTGCGGGTCGGTGTTCAGGCGCAGCAGTGCCTGCTTTTCGCGAATGCTGCCGCGCCACACGCGGGCCCAATTGAGGAAGAAGCGCTGGTCTTGGGTATATCCGTCGATCTTCCTGCCGACCTCCTCCGGGTGCTGCTTCAGTGCCGTTTGCAGCGCGTCGTAGGCGACGTTGAGGCCGCCCAGATCGGCGATGTTTTCACCCAGGGTCAGCTTGCCATTGACGTGCGCGTCCGGCTTGTCCTTGATCGGCGTGTAGTCGTTGAACTGCTGCACCAGCTTGGCGGTGCGGGCGTCGAACTTTGCGCGGTCGTCCTTGCTCCACCAGTTGACGTTGTTGCCCGCGCCATCGAACTGGCTACCCTCATCGTCGAAGCCGTGACTGGCCTCGTGGCCGATCACCGCGCCGATGCCGCCATAGTTGATCGCGTCATCGGCGTTGGCGTCGAAGAACGGTGGCTGCAGGATCGCGGCCGGGAAGTTGATCGTGTTGTCGGTCGGGTTGTAGTACGCGTTGACCGTCTGCGGAGTCATGCCCCAGTCTTTGCGATCGGTCGGCTGGCCGATCTTGGCGATGTCGAAGTCATAGTTGAACTTCGCTGCCGCCTCGAGGTTGGCGTAAAAGTTGTCTGGCGTAATCGTCAGGTCGTTCCAACTGCGCCATTTGTCGGGATAGCCGATCTTGGGCAGGAACGTGTCCCACTTGGCGAGCGCCTTGGCCTTGGTCTCGGGGCTCATCCAGTCAAGATTCTCGATGCGTGCCTTCAGCGCATTACGTACATTGGTCACCAGCTCTTCGGCACGCTGCTTGGCTTGCGGAGTGAACTCCTGCTTTACGTACAGTTCGCCCAGCGCCATGCCCATCGAACCGTTGACCGCGCCCAACACCTGCTTCCAGCGCGGCTTCTGCTCGGGCTGACCTGCCAGCGTCTTGCCGTAGAACGCAAACTTGTTGTCGCGAAAATTCTTGCTCAGCGCAGCGGCGGCATCGTCGATGGTGTGGAAGCGCAGGTAGGCCTGCCACTGGCTGATCGGCGCGTCGGCCAGCAGCTTGTCGAATTCGGCGAAGAATCTCGGCTGTGACAGCGAGAAGCCCTTGTCGATAGTGACGCCCTGGGCCTTGAAGAAATTCTCCCAACTGAAATGCGGAGTGATCTTGTCGGCTTCCTGGACGCTGACGAAGTGGTACTGGTTTTCCGGGGTGCGCAGCTCCACCGGTGCCAGGGATGCGGCGGCCAGCCTGGTCTCCAACGCCATGACCTGATCGGCCTGCTTTTTTGCATCGGCGGGCGCGACGCTCGCAAGTTCCAGGGTCTTGACGATGTAGTCAAGGTAGGCCTTGCGCAGGTCCGCGTGCTTGGGGTCGGTGTAGTAATCCCTGGTCGGCAGGCCCAACCCGCTCTGGAATGTGTAACCGATCTGCGTTGCGGCGTGTTTGAAATCGGCACCCGCGCCAAACTGGAACACCTGCATGTCACCGCTGGCGAAGCTCTTGTCCAGATAGGCAGCCACGTCCTGGCCATTCTTGAGGTCGTTGATCTGGGCAAGTTTGGGCTTGATTGGATCGATCCCGGCCTTTTCGATGGCCGCCTCGTCCATCCCCGACTTGTACAAATTACCGATTTTCTGCTCGATCGAGCCGGCCGCCGCCTGGTCGGCGCCTTTTGCTGCGTTGTCGACGATCGTGTGCTGTGTCTTGAGACTGGCTTCGGCGAGCTGATCGAACGCGCCCCAGCGCGTTCGATCGCTCGGAATCGGATTGGCAGCGACCCATTTGGCGTTGACGAAGCCGTTGAAGTCGGTGCATGCCTCGTTGATCGCGCCCAGCTCACTGACATCAAAGATGCTCTTGCTCACGTCGACCGCGCTTGCCGTCGTGCTGCTGGCGGCCGGTACCGCGGTGCTAGCCGGTGCAGCGCTGGTGGCTGATGGTGGCGCGACGGTGGCCGCTGGCGCTTCGTGTTTGCCGCAGGCGCTGAGCGCCAGGGTAATGCTGGCAGCCAGTGCGAGTGATTGCAGGTAGTGATTACTCATGGGTGTTCCGGTGGGTGACTGGTCAGGCGCACAGGCAGGAATTGCCCGTGCGCAGGGTGATCGATGATGGCGTGCAAGCACGTCGGCCGACGCTAGGCCAAACGTTCGGCGTTACCCAGTGTAAAAGGTCAGGGGTGGCGTCAGTTGGAGCACTGGAGTTCGGCTCAGGTTTGCGTGGCGCGGCGGCGTTGACGAGCCCTGGCCGGACACGCGTCGAAGTGCTGTGCCGCACTTCGCGGCACCCGGGCTGCAAAGATCGCGTCGAGGGAACGCCAATGTCACGCCGCAGCATCAGCTGGTCCTTGCTGGCGATGTAGCCGGACGTGAAGCTGCCCTTATAACAGCGGGTCATCGATGGATCGTTGGCGCGAGGCGGGCAAGATGTCGGGCGCCATCGCCCCGCCGGAAATGATGAACGCCATCGCCTGGTCCATGGTCCAGTCGGTCGGCGTGAGGTCGTCCACCGGTACCACTTCCAGATAGCCGCCGGTGGGGTTGGGCGTGGTCGGGATGAACACCGCCGCCATCTCGCGCCCGGTGCCTTCCTCAAGCATGATGCGCGTAACGAAGCCCACCACCTTCATGCCGCGGCGCGGGAACTCCACCAAGACCACGCGCTGCACGCCGGCCGGCTTGTGCTGCAATACCGCCATCAACTTTTTCGTGCCGCCATAGATCGTCTGCACCAGCGGGATGCGCGCGAGCAGACCGTCGAACGCGGTGAGGAAACGTTGGCCGATCACCCGCGTCGCGACGAAACCCAGCGCATAAAGCGCGCCGAGCGTGATCAGCAAGGCGATGATGAACGTGAGCCACTGCATGTTGAGCGTATCGGCCGTGTTTGGCGCCACGAGGGTGAGCACGCCGATCAGCGCCTCGACGAGGGGCGCGCCGATGCCGGCGAGCAGGCTCAGTACAAATTTGAACACCAGCCAGGTGACCCATAGCGGGATGAACGTGAGCAGGCCGGTGATCAGGTAGCGTTTGAAGTGCAGGGAAGCCATGGGGTCGTTCGCATTTTTGAGCATGTGTAGTGTAAGGGGTGCCGATGAGGACGTCGTTTGCCAAGCACAAGATCGCGTGTGCAGCCCACCGCGTCGCTCTGGCCCGGGCGACATCGACCGCGTGGCCGGCCTTCGCCGGTCAGTGAGTGTCGGTCGGGCAGTGTCGGTGCGAACCGGTAACGATGGTGGTCAGTGCTTTTTGCCGCCGCGTCCGTGGCCGAATCCATTGAGCGGATCGCTCGTTGTCGGCCGCACCTTGTAGCCGTCGTGGAAGTGCCGGCGGCGTGATGATTCGCGTGCCTCATGCAGGCGCTGCGCGTGCGCAGCCAGCACATCGCCGCGGGTCAGGATGCCGACTAGCTGGCGCGGGTCGTCCTTGCTGACCACGACCAGGCGCCCGATTTTCTGCTCGACCATGTGGTCGGCGGCCTCGCGCAGGGAGTGGGCTTCAGTTACCGCAACCGGAGGGCGGGTCGCCAGCTCGCCCAGCGTCAGCGTGTAATGCCACTGCGGGTCCAGCAGCGTGCGCCGGGTCAGGACGCTGTGCACGTGGCCACGTTCGTCCACCACCGGAAAACCCTGATGACGCATCGCCACACTGCCTTGCGTTAGCCATGGCCGCACCTCCGCCAGGGTCTGGGTGGTCTTGAGCGTCACTACATCGCGGGAGCACACAGCGCCGACCGACACCTGTTCCAGGTAATCGGCGGCGTAGCCGGTAGGCACGCGCACGCCGCGGCGCGCGATCTTCTCGGTCATGATCGTGTTGCGCATGAGCAGCGCCGAGATGAGGTAAGCCGCAGTACAGCCGCCTAGCAGGGGCAGCAGCGTCGCCGCCTGGCGCGTGGTTTCACGCGGCAATGCGCACGTCCACATGGGCCGCCGGCACCAGAGCGTTGATGCCGATACCGATGACTGCGCCGAGCGAACCGCCAATCATGAACAGGGGCGCCAGGGTGCCGCCGGACGTACCACTGCCGAGTGCGATCACCCAGGCGAGGAACTTCAAGGCGCCGAAAGTCAGCAGCATGGTCAGGCCGAATTCACCCTGTACCAGCGCATCGATGTTGTCGTAGCCGACCCCCAGTGTGCGCGGTTCGATCCAGCCAATGAAACCGGCGACGGCGGCCCCAAGCGCCGGCCACCACATCCAGTGGATCGGGAGTTTGGCGAACATGTCCTCGACGAAATACACCGCGCGACTGACCCAGATCGACGCGTAGCCGACGAAGCTGCCCACCAGCACCAGGCAGACCAGCGCCAGGCTCCCCGGCTGCAGCACGTCGGGCATCAGGAACACCGGGCCGGCGCCATAACTGCCGTAACGCACGCTCACCGCCGCGACCGTGGCCAACGCGACTGGAATGAGCGAACGCGGGCGCAGCTCGAACAGCAGCAGTTCGATCGCCAGCACCAGCGCGGATACCGGCGCGCCAAACACTTCGGCCATGCCGGCGGCGGCGCCGGCCGCCAGCAGCACCTTGCGCTCGTCCGCGGTAACGCGCAGCAATTGGCCGAGCAGCGAGCCGAGCGCGCCACCGGTCGAAATGATCGGACCTTCGGCGCCGAACGGACCGCCGGTACCGATGGTGAACGCCGACGACACGGGCTTCAGCCAGGTCATCCGCGCGGGAATGTTCGATTCGTTGGTGAGGATCTGTTCCATGGCCTCGGGGATGCCGTGGCCCTGGATCGCGCGCGATCCCCAGCGCGCCATGATGCCGGCGATCAGGCCGCCGATGACCGGCATCACGATCACCCATGCGCCCAACTGCGTGTTGGCGGCCGACAACACCGATCCGGGCTTGTGCTCCGGTCCAAGCACGTCGGAAACGCGGCCGTAAAAGGTCACGTCGGTAATCAGGTTGATGAGCAGCATCAGCAATTGCGCAATCCACGCCGACACCAGACCAACCACGATCGCCAGCAGGCTGATCCACAGGATGCGCCGCGTTACCAGCGTCGATTTGCGCGGCATGTTGGCCGCGTCAAGTGACAGTCCGAGTTCCGGTGCGATCGGCAACGCATCGGTAGTTCCGGCGGTGCGGACATGGACTGGGCGATCAGGTGGCGTGTTCGGTGGAGTCATGAAATCAGCATTTGCGCGGTAAACCCGCTTACTTTACAGGTTGCGCTGCAGCATCGCAGTTTGTCGGGAGTTGCATTCGGCGAAATGCGTGTCCTGTTGTCCTGGCGCGACGTCCACGCGGGCGGTCATGGTCGGCGTCTATGGGGTCTTGAGTGGAAACCTGGTCGAAGCCAGCCACCGGCGACACGCCAGCCGAACGCTGACGTCGGCAACGTTGTGCCATCCGACCGGCCCGGCGCGGTGTCAGCGAAGCCCCGCGGGTAACGTCATGCGGCGTTTGCGATAAAGATGGCGTACGCCGACTGAAGCGACCAGCAGCCACGCGATCAAGCTCACGTACACGCCGATGGCGGGGATGGCCAGCAGGAAATCAGCCGGTAGCGCATGCGCGAGCTCGAACGTGCCGACCGTGTACATGCCAATCGGAAACACGATGTCCCAGTCTTCGGTTTCGTAGCGGAAACGCACGTGGTGACTCAGGTGACGCCACGCTTCGAGGATGACCAGCAGCGGTATCCACCAAGTCGCTGTCGCCCAGAAAAATACCGTGAAACCTTTCACGAACGGCAGCAGTTCGACGAGCGGGCCGCTTGCCGGTGCACGCGTAATGAGCAGGCTGCCGGCGAGTGTGGTGATGGCGAGCGCCCCCATGTTGATCCAGTACGGGGGAGTGAACTGCTTGGCGCGCAGCGGGAAAAACACCATGCGATACACCACCATGGTGATGATCAGCAGGTAAAGCGCGGCGCCGAGCATGTAGAGGCCGAGCGCGATGAACGGCAGGTGATCCGCATCGGTGGGACTGCTGGCAAGCAGCGTGATCAGCGCCGACAGCGCCTGGGTGGCGACCACGGCTATCAGCCAGCCGCCGTTGATGCTGCGGGTAAAGCCCGGCTTGAACCGGGCGGTGATGGTGGCGGCGAAGAAGAGATAGATCAGTGCGGTCCATGCCAGCGCACCGAGCACCGCGAACGCGCTTGCGAGCGTCGGCAGCGATACCACTTGCACACACTGACTGCCGAGCACGCAGGTGCCGGCGGCAAACGTGAGGAAACTGGCACCCCGCGACGGGTTTGCAAAATCGGCGATCAGCTCGTGACGGAAGCGCAGCAGACGCAACAGCGTGAGTCCGAGCAGCCAGACGTAGGCTGCGACGTTGAATGCAAACAACGCGCGGGCAATGCCCGGCATACCGTGCTGGCTGGCGTCGATCGAGACGATGCCGGTTGCCATGACCAGCGCGAAGCAGCCCGGGTCCAGTCGGCGTACGCGCACAAGCAGGTTTTCGGCCAACGTCATCCCGACGTCCCGCAGGAGTGGTACCTGATTATGCAAGTGAAAGCCGTCGTTGTCGGGTGCCGGTGTGATTTTTCCTCGGGTCTGGCGAATCATGGGTGGAATCGACAGGAAAACCATTGTTCATGGAGACCAGGGAACGGCAGCAGTACGTTGCGGGGCTGCTGCATGCACATTGCCGGATCGCGTTCAAGATCGCCGACGTGGGCCGGCAGTGACCGCCCTGCAGAACAGGGCTGCTTCGCCGCGTAAAGTACCTGCCGAGCGCGACTACCTGGACCCGGGTTTCAAGCGCACGTAGAGCTGCTTGCGCACCACGGCGATGACCTCGCCCGACGCGGTGGTGACGTCCGTCTCGAACCAGCGCAACACTTTCCCACCGCCCGCTGCGGCCGCGCGGAGTTCTTCGACCACCGCGGGCTCCAGCTTGAAATGGGCGTAGACGTCTTCGTAACCTGGTGCCACAAAGTCGATGGCGCCGGCCTTGTCCCACACGTAATAGTCGTTGCCGAGCTGATGCATCATCAGCAGCATCCAGAACGGATCGGTCATGGCAAACAGGTTGCCGCCAAACTGTGAGCGTACGTAGTTGCGGTTCCACGGTCGCAGTCGCAACACCACCTTCACCTCGGTCCAGTCGGCGGTCACCGATTGCACGCGGATGGAGTTGCACAGAAACGGTGGCCACAAGTTCATCAGGTGGCGGAAGGTTGCGGAACGCACAGGTGGTGGAATCCCTTTTTTGGAAATTTCGGGAAGCAACGGCAGTGGCGGTGATCTTCCCCGGCGGCGGGAAAGCATCAGGGCCGCAGCGATCCACAGGTATCACAATGGCTTCGCGCCAGCCTGTCGCTTCGATCAGAACAACATGGACGCCATCTTGCGCCGGTAGCGCGCGACCAACTCTGTGTCTTCAAGTGTGGCAAAGGCTGCCAGCAGACGCTTCTTGCCCTGACCGTCATTCCAGTCACGGGCCTTCTGCAGGATCAGCAGAAATTGCTCCAGGCCCGCTTCGGCGTCACCTTCGAGCAGCAAGCGTACGCCGAGCAGGTCCCGGGCGGCCCAGTCGGCACCGTCAGCCTGGACGCGTTGCTGCAAATCGGCCAGCGATGGCGCGTCCGCCAGCGTGTGGGCCAGGTCAAGCTCGGTGCGCAGACGCACAACGCGGGCGTCTGTCGCCAGGTTGATCGGCAGCGAGGCGATTGCGGCTTCCGCGGCGTCGATCTGCCCGGCATGCAAGTGGGATTGCGCGAGATAAACCTTGAGTTCGCCATTGTCCGGACTGTTGGCAAGCTCCTGTTGCAGACGCGCAACAGCTTCTTCAGGCGTTTCCGGAACGGCATCGGCAACGGCAACGGCCTCCTCGGCTGTCGGCGGGGCGCCCAGCGGCTGCACGTGGCGCTGCAGGAACTCGCGTACCTGGCCTTCCGTCAGCGCACCGGTAAAACCATCCACCGGCTGGCCGCCTTTGAGCAGCATCACGGTGGGTATGTTGCGGATGCCGAACATGCCGGCCAGTTCGCGCTGCGCCTCGACGTCGACCTTGCCCAGGCGAAACGCACCGTGGTATTCGTTGGCGAGCTTTTCCAGGATCGGCCCGACGGTCTTGCACGGTTCGCACCAGGCGGCCCAGAAATCCAGCAGTACCGGCGTAGTCATGGATTCTTGCATGACTTCGGTTTCGAACGTCTGGTCAGTGACGTCAAATATGGGCGACACGGCGGCAGCTTCAGTCACGGATGACTCCTTGGGCGGGCCCGATGCGGTTCACTATGGTGCCCAGCATATCAAGCTGGTCGCATGCAGTTCAGCGCCGCCAGGGCAGATTTGCGAGAATCACCTGCATCGCCTCATGGCGAATGGGTACTGATGGCATGGATACCGGCGCGCCGGAACAGCTGGTGGTTTGCAAGTATTGCGACACGGTTTACCGTCGCTGCCCCCTGGCGCGCGGTGAAGTGGCCGAGTGCCCGCGCTGTCGCTGTGAGCTTGAGCGCTACCAATGGTTGAATCCCGCGGTATTGCTGGCGCTGATCCTGACGGCGCTGCTGGTATTCGTGCAGGCCAACGTCTGGCCGATTGTCACGCTTGGCCTGAATGGTCACTACAACGGTGTGACCTTGTGGGGCATGATCATCGCCATGTGGCGTGAGAACGCTGCGGTAGTGGCGGTGATCACCGCCGCCACGCTGTTCTTTTTCCCGCTGATCAAGATGCTGCTGCTCGGCTGGCTGCTGTGGTTTGCACGCCTCGGGGTGCGTGCGCCGGGATTTGCGCGATTGATGGTGCTGTTGCACTACGTCAACCCGTGGACGATGAGCGAAGTCTTCGTGCTGGGCGCGCTGGTGTCGATCGTCAAGGCGCATGTCTACTTTGATGTCGTGGCGGACCCGGGTATTTACGCCTACGCTGTCTTGACCGTGTTGATCACGCTGTTCTCCGGGGTGGATTTGCGTGATCTGTGGGACATGCCTGAGCTGGACGCAGCGTGAGCGCGCTGCCGCGAGCGGTCGATCTGGGCCTGATCGCCTGTCGTGTGTGCGGGCTGGTGTGCCGCAATGTGGCGGATGATCACCGGCTCGATGGCGACGGCGTGGACGATGACATGGCCTGCCCGCGCTGCGGCTCGGCGCTGCGCCGACGCAAAAGCGCGAGCTTTTCCCGCACGTGGGCGTTGTTGATTGCCGCATTTCTTCTGTATATCCCGGCCAACGTGTTGCCGATCATGCGCACGGCCAGCTTGAACGACGTCGACGACAACACCATCATCAGCGGCGTGGTCCAATTGTGGACGGAGGGCTCGCCGGGGCTGGCGGTGATCGTGTTCTGCGCCAGCATCGTCGTGCCGATGCTGAAATTCACTGTACTGGCGCTACTGCTCACCAGTAGTCAGCGACGTAGTGGCTGGGCCTTGGTGCAGCGCGCGAAACTGTACCGGTTTGTGGAATTGATCGGCTACTGGTCGATGCTGGACGTCTTCGTGGTAGCGCTGCTGAGCGGCCTGGTGCGCTTCAATGTGTTGAGTCGGGTCGAGCCATTGCCCGGGGTGATCTTTTTTGGCCTGACGGTGGTGCTGACCATGCTTGCTTCAATGAGTTTTGACCCCCGACTGATTTGGGATGGCAGGGCTGGCGATGAGTGACGAACGCCCGGACGCCGCGCCTGAGCACGATTTGCCGCGGCCGGTGGTCGTGCGCCGGCGTTCGCACGCATCGCTGATCTGGCTGGTGCCGGCCCTGGCCGCC
>CAJDVT010000037.1_pt1 | contig 24345 bp, 20 predicted proteins | sample 7391411 | NCBI WGS metagenome assembly CAJDVT01 (sample SAMEA7055698, study PRJEB34461) | soil metagenome | biome: terrestrial ecosystem; feature: Peninsula; material: soil | place: Antarctica | collected 2016 | reverse complement strand
ATCGGCCGAGAGCGCTGGCATGAGCGCTGTTGTCATCGATGCGTTGCAGCAGGCAACGCGTGACCTGGCCTCCTTGCGCTTGCACCGGCTGGATCAGAACCCACACGCCTGGACCGTCGCCGCCGGCTTGCCGATGTACGTTGCGCTGTTTGGCCGTGACACGCTGACCGCCGCGTGGGAAGCGGCGTTGCTGGGCCCGGAAGTCATGCGCGGTACGCTGCCAGTCCTGTCCCAGTTGCAAGGCACGAAAGTCAACGACTGGCGTGATGAGCAGCCCGGCCGCATGGTGCACGAAGTGCATACCGGTCCGTTGAAAGTACTCAGATTCAATCCCAAGGAACGCTATTACGGTACGGTTACCGCGCCGGGCTTCTACCCATTCGTGCTGGCGCAACTGTGGCACTGGACGGGGGACAAGGCGGCCGTCGCGCCGTTCATCGAGCCGGCCTTGAAGGCCTTGCACTGGTTCGACCAGACTGCCGATGGCAGCGCGTTTCGTCACTACCAGACGCGCTCATCGCAAGGCGTCGCCAACCAGGCGTGGAAAGATTCGCCCGACGCCATCGTGTATGCGGATGGCAGCCAGGTGAAGGCACCGATCGCCACCTGCGAGGAACAAGGGATTGTGTATGCGGCCAAGCTCAATCTGGCCGAGGTGCTGTGGTGGTTCGACCGCAGGGACGAAGCCAAACAGCTTTACCACGAAGCCGAAGAATTCAAGCGTCAATTCAACGAGGCGTTCTGGATGGAGGACGCCGGCTGCTTCGCCATGGCACTGGACGGCCAGCAAAGGCAGGTGACGTCGATCGGCTCGAACGCCCTCCACTGCGTGGCCACCGGCATTGCCGACAAGAACCTGGTGGAGCGCACGATGGCCCGGCTGTTCGAGCCAGACATGTTCAGTGGCTGGGGTGTACGCACCCTGTCCTCCAGCCACCCTGCATACAACCCGTATTCGTATCATCGCGGTACCGTGTGGCCGGTTGAACACGGGCCGTTTGCGGTCGGCGCGTATCGCTACGGGTGCCACGAGGATGTCGAGCGCATTTGTCGCGCCCAGTTTGATCTGGCTACCTTGTTTGATTTTCGCCGCCTGCCCGAGTGCATCAGCGGACATGCGCGCGACCATGACCACCCGTTTCCGGCGCTTTATCCGGCCGCCAACATACCGCAGGCATGGTCGGCGACCACGACCTTCGCGCTGCTGCAGGCCATGCTCGGCTTGCAGCCGTTTGCCCCGTTGCGGATGCTGTTTGTCGATCCGCAACTGCCGCCATGGCTGCCGGAAATCACGTTGCGGCAACTGCGGGTGAGCGATGCGATCGTCGATTTGCGTTTTTTCCGCAAGGAAAACGGAGATAGCGACTACACCGTGCTGGATCAGCGCGGCGGCAGCCTGCACGTCATCCGGCAACCCAGCCCGTGGTCACTGACCGCCAATTTCGGCGAGCGCCTGAAGGACCTGGCAGCAAGCGTGCTACCCGGTGGATAGCGCTTTGCTTGTCTCGTGGCCGCGCAATTTTCGCGCTCGCAACCACGCCAACGCCGGTCGGCTGGATGCGCCGACGCGAGGCGCTGGACACGTTACGCCCCGGAAGGGCGACTGCGCCGGAACCTGGTGAGGGTCGGGAGCGCCATGCGGCGTCACGCTACACCAACGCGCGGGTGAGCGTTACAACTCGCGCGCCACGCGAAAGCCCACCCGCGCACTGCGCACGCTGCCGTCCGCACCTTGCCGATAGGCTGAATCGACCTGCTCCGGCGAACTGCCCCACGAGCCGCCACGTATGACGTGCGCGACGCAGCCTGGATTCAACCATGCGCTGCCATCGTCTGGCGCACGTACGTAATTGTCATGCCAGCAATCGGCAACCCACTCCGAAACATTGCCGTTGATGTCGTACAAGCCGAACGGGTTTGCCGCAAAGCTCATCGCCGGCGCCGGTCCCCAGTAACCATCGCTGTAGCCACGAAATGCGTGACTCCAACGCCGTCCGTTCGGCGAACGATCGCCGGAACCGGTGAGGTTCTCCACTTTTTTGTCCGGCGTCCCGTCACCCCACCAGTAACGAGTGGTGGTGCCGGCACGCAATGCATACTCAAATTCCGCCTCACTCGGCAAACGATAGGTTTTTCCGGTGCGCGCGCTGAGCCATTGCGCGTACGCAGCACCGTCATTCCAGGACACGTTGACCACGGGCAGATCGTCACCCGCCTTGCCACCGGCGTAATCACTTTGCCAACTCGCATTCTTGTCATCGCGCAGCGCACCGGTGCGTTCGTCGTACACGCTGGCACCGCCAAGCTTGATCGAGTCCGGCACATAGTTGCTGGCACGCACGAACTGTCGAAATTCGCCTACCGTGACGGCGCTGCGGGCCAGCGCAAAGCCCTTGGTAATCGTCACCGTGTGCTGGGGAACCTGCGCGCTGCGCCCGTCATCGCCGTCCGCCGCCCCCATGCGGAAATTGCCTGTCGGGATCACCACCATGGTGGGGGCGCGACCGGCCAAATCGACAAACCGATCAGTGAAGGACTGCCCCGGGCGGAAAGTGGCATACAAACGAGCATCCGTCAGGCGCGCGTCAAACTCCTCCAGGCCCGCCACCTCCGGACTGATCCCACGCGCCTGATTGGCGAGGTCGTGCGCCAGCGTGACGTTACCCGCGTCGAGCGCGGAGCGGGCCTGGGCCAGCAGCCCCACGGCTCGCTGCTCACGCATGTCGTCGACGCGTTTGCGCGTATCCAGCATCTGCTGCGAACCGGGACGAATTGCCTGTGCCTGCGCCAGAGCGTGATCGGCATCGGTGAAATTGTTTTGCGCCACAGCCGCCAGCGCACGATCCAGCACGACGCGCTGCACCTCGAACAAGCCTTGCTCGGCCACGGCATTGGTTGGGTCCAGCGTGTGCACCTGGCGATACAAATCCAGTGCGCTACCTTTTGCCGGTTGATCGGCCTTGCCTTGCTGCAGCAGCGCGGCTGCCTTCGCCAACATCGGTCGCACCTTGAGCATGGTCTGCAGGTTGGCTTCGAGCTGCTTGATCTCCGCCGCAGCGTTCGGCAACGTGCGCAGGGCGTCCAGCATCTCCCCGGCGGCGCGTTCATCGCCACTCTCGATATCCTGATCGGCTGTTGCCACCAGACGCGCACGCACATTGCGCAAACCCTGCGTCGCACGACGGCTGTCCGGCTGTTCCTGCAACGCCTGCATGAACAGCGCGGTCGCACTGTCGTCGGCCCCCACCAAACGCCCAGCATGCAGCGCCTTGTCGGCACGCTCCAGCAGCGCGCGTACGGCTGGCGCATCCGCGGCAAGCTGCTCGGGCAGGTCTGCCGCACCGCGCTTGCGCGCGACGATCACGGCCGTCGGAGCCAGCGTCAGCGGTGGCCCGGCGTTGACTTCATCAGCTACTGAAGCGGGCCGGACAGCGGCACTGGTACCCGGCGGCGCCGCTCCCAGATAAGTGAGCGCAAACGCCAGCACCAGCACGCCGAATACACCACCGGCGGCGCGTTGACGGCGCAGCGTTGCATTTTTCGGCATGAATGCGCGTCCTCGGGCCAGCCTGCTATCGTGGTCGGTTTACCATAGGCATAAATTGCCGGCAGGGCAATGCACGCCCTTCCCTCGCACAGGAACCCGCATGTCACTACCCGCACCCGCCAGTGCCGACTGGATTGATCAACCGCAAGCCCTGCAACGCTGGCTTGCCGAAGTACCTGCGGACGCCGTGATCGGCGTGGATACCGAGTTCATGCGCACCAGCACGTTCTACGCACGGCTGGCCTTGCTGCAACTGGGGTGGAATGGTCAGCACGCGCTGGTCGATCCGCTGGCATTCGACATCGGCGACACCTTGCGACGGACGCTGGGCGCGGGCATGGTCACGGTGATGCACAGCGCGAGCGAGGATCTCGACACGCTGGCGCCGCTGTTGCCGGCCGGCCCGCACACCTTGTTCGACACGCAGATAGCCGCCGCATTCGTTGGCATGGGGCTGGGCATCAGCTACCGCGCGCTGGTGATCGAGCTGACTGGCGCGGAGCTGGACAAGGGCGAGACCCGCTCCGACTGGCTGCAGCGTCCGCTCACCGACTCCCAGCGCAGTTACGCAGCGCTCGACGTGGTGTATCTGCAAACCATCCACGAGCAACTGAGTGCGCGTTTGCAGCAACGCGACCGCAGTGCATGGCATGCCGAGGATTGCACACGGCTCAAGCAGCGCGCAACGCAACGCCATGGTGATCCACAGCCGCAGCGCATGCTGCACGCTGCCGCCGAATGGCCCACACCGCAGCAGGCGCTGCTGCGGCGCTTGCTGCTGTGGCGCGACGTCAGCGCACGGGCGTTGAACGTGCCGCGGCCATGGCTGATTGACGACGCGTTGGCGCTCAGCCTGGCGCATCAGCCACCGACGAGCCTGACCGAACTGGAACAACGCAGCCGCGGCCAGCGTGCGCTACGCAGCGCACCGCGCAAGGAACTGTTCGCGTTGTTTGCGACGCCTGTGAGCGCCGAGGAACTGGCGGCGACCGCACCGATCGTCGGGCACGCCCAGGGCGAGAGCAAAAAATCCCTGGGCGCGATGAAACAGTCGGTGGACGCGCTGGCGATGGACTTGGACCTGCCGTCCGGCTTGCTGTGTTCACGCAAGGTGCTGGAAGAATATGCCGTCACTGCGGTCTGGCCCGAGTTTCTCGACGGTTGGCGCCACGAGGTGCTGCATGATCGCCTGACCAACTTGCTGGCGGGCTGAGCGCCTGTTCCGGCGAAAACTGTTGGCGAACGCTTGCCGCACTGCTAATATTCGCGGCTCACGTGGGGCGGTAGCTCAGCTGGGAGAGCGCTGCGTTCGCAATGCAGAGGTCGAGGGTTCGATCCCCTTCCGCTCCACCAAGTATCAGCAATAACAGAAGCCGGCCGTGTGCCGGCTTTTTGTCACCCGAGCGCCGGCAACCACCCCCTGAGTCCTCAGTGCTCGGCGCCACCGTCGAGCACACACAGCTTGCGCAGCAACTCCGTCTGCACGTCCACGGCAACTGCACCGGGCTCCGGAAACAGCCGCAGGTATTGGCCATCTGCCTGCAGCACGGACGCACTGCTGTTGTCGTCCAGGTAAAGCTGCAGCGCATCGCGTACGCGTGCCTGCAACTTCTTGCTGGTAATGGGAAACGCGGTTTCTATCCGTCGATCCAGATTACGCTCCATCAAGTCCGCACTGGACAAATACAGCTTCGGATCGCCGGCGTTGGCAAACCAGTAGGCGCGGCTGTGCTCGAGAAAGCGTCCCACGACCGAGCGCACGCGGATATTCTCCGACACGCCGGGAACCCCCGGACGCAGGCAACAGATGCCGCGTACGATCAGATCGACCTGCACGCCGGCGCCACTGGCCTTGAACAGCGCCCGCATGAGCTCGGGCTCGTTCAATGAATTCACCTTGATGATGATGTGCGCCGGCGCACCTGTCAGTGCATGCGCCGTCTCCTCGTCGATCAACCCCAACAGTCCCGACTTCAGCGTGAACGGTGCATGCAACAACTTCTTCATCTGCAGCACCTTGCCCATGCCGGTGAGCTGGCTGAACAGCCTGTGCACGTCCTCGCACAGCGTCTCGTCGGCGGTAAGCAGGCTGTAATCGGTGTACAGGCGGGCATTGCCGGTGTGGTAATTGCCGGTGCCCAGATGCGCATAGCGCACCAGGGCGCCACCCTCGCGACGCTGGATCAGCAGCAATTTGGCGTGCGTCTTGATGCCCACCACCCCGTAGATCACCATCGCACCTGCCTGCTGCAAGCGCGAGGCAAGCGACAGGTTGGACTCTTCGTCAAAGCGTGCACGCAGCTCGACCACGGCGGTCACTTCCTTGCCGGCGAGTGCGGCGTCGACCAGCGCGTCGACAATTTCCGATTTGGCATTGGTGCGGTACAACGTTTGCTTGATTGCCAGCACTTGCGGGTCGGCTGCCGCTTGGCGCAACAGGTCGATGACCGGCGCAAACGACTCAAACGGATGCAACAGCAAGACGTCCTGCTTGCTGATCGCCTGGAACAAATCCTCGGCGTGCATGAGCGCCCTGGGCAACGCCGGCGTGAAGGCGGGATATTGCAGCGCGGGATAATTGTCGGCGTTGCGTGCAATGCGGAACAGTCGCGACAAGTTCACCGGGCCCTTCACCTCATACAGCTCGGACTCGGCCAGACCAAACTGCTTGAGCAGGTAATCGGTGAGGTCCCGTGGGCAGTTGTCGGCTACTTCCAGACGCACGGCATCTCCAAAACGCGATGCATACAACTCCCCGCGCAATGCCAGGGCAAGATCTTCCATGTCATCCGTATCCACCGACAGGTCGGCGTTGCGGGTCAGGCGGAACTGATAACAGCCAAGCACCTGCATGCCCGGAAACAACTCATCGACATGGGCATGAATGATCGAGGACAGCAGCACATAATTGTCGCCGCCCTCGCACACGTCAGCCGGCAGCGGGCTCAAGCGCGGCAGCACGCGCGGTGCCGGCACGATTGCCAGCCCGGAATTGCGGCCAAATGCGTCCACACCATCCAACTGCACGATGAAGTTCAGGCTCTTGTTGACCAGCAACGGAAACGGATGCGTCGGATCCAAACCGATCGGCGTCACCAGCGGTGCAACTTCCTGGTGAAAGTAACGGCGCACCCACACCTTCTGCTTGTGCGTCCACTGCGTGCGCCGCACGATGCGAATGCCATGCTCCGCAAGCTGCGGCAGGATGCGCTCGTTGAGTATGAGGTACTGCCGCTCGATCTCCCGATGTGCAATCGTGCTGATGTCGGCCAGCGCCCGCCGCGGCAACACACCGTCAGGGCCGACGAATTCATGATCCAGCGCAATCTGGCCTTTCAACCCGGCCACGCGGATCTCGAAAAACTCATCCATGTTGCTGGAAAACACCAGCAGGAACTTCAACCGCTCGAGTAGCGGCGTACGTTCGTCCAGCGCCTGATTCAGCACGCGAATGTTGAACTGCAACTGTGACAACTCACGGTGCAGGTACAGCGCGTGATCAGCAAATTCCGGCGCCTCATCCACAATCATCGATGCAGCCTCGAGCTCGCAATAATGCAGGTGCCATCGTAACGCGCGGCTGTGTCGCGAACACGCATGCAGTACCCGGTATGAGCATTGTTTGAGCCGCTGTCCCGTCATGGCGAGCTGGGAACGGCAAACTTGTCAATCGCAAAGGCGCGGGGGTTTCTGTCGGCCCCTGCGTCGACCGCGTGGGGTGGCACATTTGCTACGTGCACAGTGCGGGACGTTGCAGCCGCGCACAACGTGCGTATATGCAACTGCAGCGGTCGCACGTCCCCGGGTGCGAGGCGCCGCGAACGCAGGGCGAGGTCCGGGGCCAGGCGCACTTTTCGCGACCCAGGGTCGGCAGACCTCCACGACGCGCTACCATCGCCTATCGCCTGTCGCCACGCGGTGGCGCAGCAAACCCGAGGAGAACAACGATGCTCGTGGTGACAACGGAAAACGTGCACGGGCGTGAGGTGCGCGAGGTGAAGGGGCAGGTATTTGGCGTAGTCGTGCGCAGTCGCGGCATCGGTGGCAACTTGATGGCCGGGCTGCGCTCAATCGTGGGTGGTGAGATTTACGAATACACGCAAATGCTGGAAGAGGCGCGACGCCATGCACTCGACCGCATGGTGAAGAATGCCACGGCAATGGGCGCCAATGCCGTCGTGATGATGCGCTTCGACTCGAGCGAGATCGGCCAGTCGATGAGCGAAATTGTCGCGTACGGCACCGCCGTGGTGCTTGAACCAGCGGTCTGACCTGTGCTTCCGCTCACGCTCTACGTGCTTGGCGCGTTCATGCTGCTCGGCGCGGTCCTCGCGATGGCGGGCGTGTGGGCCGTGGCTTTCCTGCCGCAGCTGCTGCTGGGCGGCTTGTTCCTGGTGATCGGCCTGGCGATCGAGCGCTGGCGCTACAAACCGCTGCAACAGCGCGCACCCGATCCGCGCTGGATCGACACTGGCGAGCGCTTCACCGATCCGCAAAGTGGTGTGCTGGTGGCCGTGTATTTCGATCCGGCCAACGGGGAAAGGCATTATCTGCAGTGGTAAAGGTTCGCGACGAAGCCGACGGACGTCGCTGCCGCTGGCACACGCGCCATCAGCCGCCGATCACTACCGGTTCGGGCTCCAGGCGAAGGCCGAAGCGTGCCTGGACGCTGTCCATGACATGTCTCGCGAACGTCCACAATTGCGGGCCGCTGGCGTGGCCGTGATTGACCAGTACCAGGGCATGGCGATTTGACATGCCGGCGTCGCCTTCACGCGCACCCTTTAAACCTGCTGCTTCGATCAGCCAGGCAGCCGAAAGCTTCCAGCGGCCGTCGTTGACCGGCCACGCCACGAGCTGCGGGTATTCCCGTTGCAGTGTCTCAGCGAGCTCAGCGCTGACGATGGGATTCTTGAAAAAACTTCCCGCATTGCCTATCACCGATGGGTCGGGCAGCTTGCGTGTGCGCAAATGCACCACCGCTTCGGCGACGTGGAACGGCGCCGGGTGCTCCACGCCCATGCGCGTCAACTGCTCGCCGATGCCGGCGTAATCAGTGCGCAATGGTCGGTCGCGTGGCAGCACAAAACGCACAGCCGTGATGATGTAACGCCCAGGTTCCCGCTTGAACTGGGAGTCGCGATAGCCAAACGCACACGCTGCGTGATCCAGCGTGACCAGGCGCCTGTCGTGTACATCCCACGCTTCAACCGCGGCGACAAACTCCGCCACTTCGCAGCCGTAGGCGCCGATGTTCTGGATCGGAGCGGCGCCGACGGTGCCTGGAATCATGATCAGGTTTTCCAGCCCGGCATAACCGTGACCCAGCGACCAGCGCACAAAATCGTCCCAGCGCTCACCGGCCGCCACGTCGATGCGCTCGCCGTTGCCATCGCTTTCCACGTGCACGCCATGGGTTGCCATGATCAACACAGTGCCGGCGAAATCCTCGGTGAACAGCACGTTGCTGCCCTCACCCAGCACCAACACCCGACCCTTGCGCACCGCGGGAAAATCGAGCAGCTCGGGCAGCTTGCTGGTGTCGCGCACTTCAGCCAGCAGCGTCGCGCGCGCGCTCACGCGCAGCGTATTGCGAGTTGCCAGCGACGCGTGTTCGATCAGCGTATAGCCACCCATGTCAATGCGATCCGCCGGCAGCGCCGCGCGCGGAGTGGGCGCATTGTCCAGTTCATTGGACATACTGGACTCCGTCGACAGCGTCGGCACGCTGGCGGCGAATTTCATCGACGCATTCATTCACCAATGGCGGGCCGCGATAGATCAACCCTGAGTAAAGCTGCACCAGCACTGCACCCGCCTCGAGCTTCTCGACGGCATCGCTGCCGTCCAGTATGCCGCCGACACCGACGAGCGGAATACGCCCCTGCAAGCGCTTGTGCATGCCGCTGAGTACGGCCGTGGAGCGCTCGAACAGCGGCTTGCCGGACAGTCCGCCGACTTCGCTGCCATGGCGATCGGTACTCACTTGCGCATGATTGATCGTGGTGTTGGTGCAGATCACGCCGTCGATACCCGTGCGCAGCAGCACTTCGGCCATCGCATCAAGTTCGCCCTCGGAGAGATCCGGCGCAATCTTCAGCAACATCGGCTTGCGCCCGCCGTGCTGCGAACCAAGACGCTCCTGCGCCTCACGCAGGATCGCGATGAACCGGCGCAACGTGGCCTCCTGCTGCAGGTCGCGCAAGCCTTGCGTGTTAGGTGATGAGATGTTGATGGTGATGTAGCTGGCACGCTCGTACACCCGACCGAGGCACAGCAAATAATCGTTGACCGCCTTCTCGTTCGGCGTGTCCTTGTTCTTGCCGATGTTGATGCCAAGGATGCCGTGGAAGGCCGACTTGCGCACGTTGCTCATCAGTGCGTCGACGCCAACATTGTTGAAACCCATGCGGTTGATGATCGCCTCGTGCTGCGGCAGCCGAAACATGCGCGGTTTGACATTGCCGACCTGTGGCTTGGGCGTCACCGTGCCCACTTCAATGAAGCCGAAGCCCAGTGTGTCCAGCGCATCGAGATGCTCGCCGTTCTTGTCCAGACCGGCGGCAAGACCGACCGGGTTCGGGAAGCGGATGCCGAACACCGTCACCGGCACGTCGGCCGGCGGCCTGGCGATCCAGTGCGCGAAACCGCTGCGCTGTGCCACGCCGAGCGCATACAACGTCCCTCGATGCGCGATTTCCGCATCGAGCTTGAACAGCAACGGACGCAGGTAGTCGTACATCGTCAAACTCGTTGTCCCACGAAGATGCGGGTGTCGTAATCAAAGCTTATCTTGCCGTCCACAGCGCTGCTGTCGAACAGTTGGCGCAGTGCTCTCAGCATCGGCGCGTGGCGCGGGTCGCCGGCCCGTGGTGCGTAGGAGGACGACATCAGGCGCCCGCGCAGCGCCGCGAAATCCAGTAGCTGGCAGTGTGCAAGATGCGCGCTGCCGCGGAAGCTTGCGCCGAACCATTCATGCATCTGCGCGTCATCGGCGTAGCATGCAGCCACGCGGGCATAGTCGGTACCGAATAACCTCAGCAGCGCCTCGTAGCCTTCGAGGAAATGCGTGCCGGTGAGTCGGCGCGAATTCCACCAGATGGCGATCAGCCCGTGCGGACGCACGACGCGGGTGAATTCGCGACGCGCGGCCACAGCGTCAAACCAGTGGAACGCCTGCGCCACGGTAACCAGATCCACGCTGGCGTCGGCCAGCCCGGTGGTGTCCGCGGTGCCATCGAGCGCGCGGAAATCCGGATAGGCTTGCAGCCAGCGTTCGGCAGCGCAGCGCATTGCCATGTTCGGCTCCACTGCAGTCACACGATACCCGGCGTCGAGAAACATTTTTGACGAGATGCCGGTGCCCGCACCGATGTCGGCGACATGCCAGCTCGGTGCGACGCCGTGTTCGCGCTGCAGCCAATCCAGCAGGGCTGGTGGATAGTCGGGGCGATAGCGCACGTAGTCGTCAACGCGGTCGCTGAAACGCTCGGTGGCTTGCACGGACCTGCGCTCGTCAACCATGACCCGTGCCGTTGTTGAAAAACGCATCGGCGCCGCCCACTGTCGCGGCAGCGTTCTGGACCTGCCCCGCAACAACAACGGCATGGGCGCGTTCGCGACACCCCGCATGGACAGCGGCGCCGTACGCAACCGGCACCATGCGGATTTCCTTCCGCGCCTTGGCACTGGGCACGCAAATCGACACAGCCACGCCAAGGCGTGCAAACACCATCGCCATGCTGCGACCAATGCCGCGACTGCCACCTGTGACGGCAACGGAGTAGCCGTGAAAATCAAACGGTGGCGACGGTAACCCGGGCATGTCGGTCAGAACCAGTGCAGCAGACCGGCGCCCAGGAACAGCACACCCAGCAACACCATCACCGCAATCACGCACAACAACAAATGCACATAACCCAGCACAAGCCCGGCGACAGCCATGCCATCACCTTCTTGTGGCGACTCTGGCGGCGCGCGACGGATCTCGCTGCGCGCAAGATGGCCGCAGACAACGGCCACGAGCGCGCCGATGAACGGCAGCAAACACCAGGTGAGAATGCCGAATACCAGGCTGACGACCGCCAGTGAGCTGGTCCGCGTCGCGGGTCGGTAGGCTGGTTGATAACTCATCGTCGCGGCACTCGTGGTGGGAATCCGGGGCTGTGGTATCGCGTTGCCGACACTCCCGGATCGTACGCCGTTCGTGATTCTGCCAGCTTTCTAGAAATCGAACTTGATACCCTGCGCCAGCGGCAATGCATCGGAGTAGTTGATGGTATTGGTTTGTCGGCGCATGTATATCTTCCACGCATCGGAGCCGGATTCGCGACCACCGCCGGTTTCCTTTTCGCCGCCAAACGCGCCGCCAATCTCCGCGCCACTGGTGCCGATATTGACGTTGGCGATGCCGCAATCGGAACCTGCCGCCGACAGATAGGTTTCCGCCGATTGCAGATTCTGCGTGAAGATGGCTGCTGACAAGCCTTGCGGCACGCTGTTCTGCAGCTCGATTGCCTCGTCCAGCGTCTTGAACGGCATCACGTACAGGATCGGCGCAAACGTTTCGGTCTGTACCACTTCATCGGAGTTCTTCAGCCCGGTGATGATGGTCGGCAGCACGAAGTTGCCCTTGCGCTCGCTCAACGCCTTGCCGCCGGTGCGCACCGTGCCACCCGCGGCCTTGGCCTTCTCGATTGCCGCGACATAACCCTTCACCGCGTCCTGGCTGTTGAGTGGGCCCATCAAGGTGGTGGCCAGCGTCGGATCGCCGATCTTGCTTTCCACCTGCCCGTACGCCTTGACCAGGGTGGCCACCACGTCGTCGTGAATCGACTCGTGCACAAACAGACGGCGCGTGGTCGTGCAGCGCTGACCGGCGGTGCCGACTGCGCCAAACACGATGGCCGGTATGGCCAACTTCAACTCCGCGCTTTCGTCCACGATGATGGCATTGTTGCCGCCCATCTCCAGCAACGAGCGCCCCAGACGCTTGGCCACGCGCTCGCCAACCGCCCGACCCACCTTGGTCGAGCCGGTGAAGCTGATCAGTGCAATGCGTCGGTCATCGACAAACGCTTGCGCCAAATCGCTGCCAGCGTCGTTGAACAGGAAAAACAGGTCGGGAAAACCGCCATCCTTCAACGCTTCATTGCAGATCTTGAGCGTGGCAATGGCCGACAACGGCGTCTTCGGTGACGGCTTCCAGATGCAAATGTCACCGCAGACCGTCGCCAACATCGCATTCCACGCCCACACCGCGACGGGAAAGTTGAACGCACTGATGATGCCGACCAGACCCAGCGGGTGGTACTGGTCGTACATGCGATGCCCCGGCCGCTCCGAATGCATGGTGTAGCCATACAACATGCGGCTCTGGCCTACGGCAAAGTCGGCGATGTCGATCATCTCCTGCACTTCGCCGTCACCCTCGGGCTTGATCTTGCCCATCTCCAGCGCGACCAGCGAGCCGAGTGCATCCTTGTGCTTGCGCAGTGCTTCACCACACAACCGTACCGCCTCGCCGCGGCGTGGTGCAGGCGTGGCACGCCACAGCTTGAATGCGGCTTGCGCGCGCTCGACGATCCTGGCGTAATCGGCGGCACTTGATGCGTGCACCGTGGCAATCACCTCTCCGGTGGCCGGGTTCATCGGCTGCAGTGTGCCGGCGTCGGTGGTTTTCGACCACTCGCCCTGGCCAAGGTAAGTGCCCGATTGTTCGGCCTCAAGGCCGAGTGCGGAAAGGATAGCGTGCGACATTGTCACTCCTGAACAGCCGGTGGTGCCCACAGGCACCGGATTGGGTAACGCTCAAGAGGGTCATTCTAACAGGCCGCCCTGCCAGGCCACATTGCGCCTGCTCAGAGGGCGTCGGGAATCGCGTGGTTGGTGCGCAACCCGCTTGGATGGCGCGCTGCGACAAACCCGTCCCGCGCCATCGACACCGCACGCGATGGCCAAGAGTCCGATGGTGTCCGGACGATAACGCTACTCGCAGGGTGCGTTGGCACCGACACCGTCCTGCACGGCTTGCCTAACTGCGCATGAGCAGCGCCCTGACGACGCGGCTTCGCGCATTCAATCCGGCAGCGTGGCGAGCACTTCGTTCAACCGCAGATGCTCGGGCAGGCTCAACAGGAATTCGCGCTCAAGCACCTGCCGAATCTGCGCTGCGTCGGCCAGCGTGCGCCGCTCCGGCTCGCGATCCATGCGGCGCACGGTGAACTCGTGATTGCGCAGGCTCAGCCGGCGCTGCGCATCCGTGCGTGACACCACCAGATTGGTGACGAAGGAAGATTCCGGCCAGGTCGAAACATAGTAATTCGCCACGGCGTAATCCACCGGCCAGGTGCGGCGCAAGTCGAACCGGTACAGCGACAACCACTGCCCGTGCACCAGCGACTGCATGCGCCAGTCGCCGTCGACCATCATCAAGCGGAACGGCTCGTGGGTCGTCGGCTGCTCGAGACCCGGGCGCAAGCGCAACGCGCCGGTCAGCGTCTGACCGCCAAAGCCGACGTCAGCCAGCCAAGTTTCGCCGCACAGCTCGATGCGCAACAGCATGTGCGTATGCGCCGTGATCGCGTCCTCGGGTCGCTTCCACAATACGCGCGCGATCAAGCCGGACACCTCGAAGCCCACAGCGCGCAGCGCTTCGGCAAACAGCAGGTTCTGCTCAAAGCAGTAGCCACCGCGATGCGCGCGCACCAGCTTGCGCTCCACCGCCTCGGGTGTCAGTTCCACCGCCTCGCCGAGCAACGGGCTGAGGTTCTCGAACGGAATCGCCGCGACATGCGCTACCGCCAGCGCGCGCAGCGTGGACACATCGGGCGCTACCGGGGCGTCGTAGCCGATGCGTTGCAAGTACGCTTTCAGGTCAATGGAATGAGGCATGCACGCCGCCCTGGAACATGCTGCAAAAGATACCACCGGGCTGCGTGCAATCGGGCGCGTGTCGCGGCTCGCCGGCAACGGCGCGCAGTGCCGCCGTATGGAGCCCCGGGCACGCATGCGCTTGCCTCGGCGCCATGTGGTCTCCATATCACCACTTCGCCGCTGCACGGTGCAGCGTCGCCCAAGGACCGCCGTGCCGCCGACTGCACCACCGCCATCCACTGAACCGATCGAACTGAAACGCAGTTTTCTTGGCGTCTTCCGCTTCAGTGGGCGAGCGCTGACCCTGGTGTGGAGCACAAGCCACGGTCTGACCATGGCGCTGGCGTTGCTCACGCTCACCGCCGGCCTGTTGCCTGCCGGCATCGCCTACATCGGTGCACAAATCGTCGACGCTGTCGTCGCCGCCAACCGCTTGTGGGAGAACAGCGGCTCTTCGGCGCTCAGGCCAGTCTTCGAATGGGTGGTCGCCGAAGGCGTCCTGGTGGCTGCCCTGGCCGGCGCGCAACGCGGCCTGTCGCTGTGCCAGTCGCTGCTCCGCGCACAACTGGGGCAGCGCGTCAACGTGATGATCCTGGAAAAGGCGCTGACGCTGGAACTGGCACAGTTCGAGGATTCGGAGTTCTACGACAAACTGACCCGCGCCCGCCGCGAAGCGTCCAGCCGACCGTTGTCGCTGGTCACACGCACCTTCGGGCTGGGCCAGAACGCGATCTCGCTGGTGAGCTACGGCACCTTGCTGTACCAGTTTTCGCCGTGGGCGGTGCTGGTGTTGCTGTTGGCCGGCGTGCCCGCGTTCATTGCGGAAACGAAATTCTCCGGCGATGCGTTCCGCCTGTTCCGCTGGCGGTCGCCCGAAACGCGCATGCAGATGTATCTGGAAACCGTGCTGGCGCGCGAGGACCACGCCAAGGAAGTGAAATTGTATGGGCTCGGGCCACTGTTGCTGCAGCGCTATCGAGACATCTTCAACAAACTCTACGGCGACGACCGTGACCTGACCATACGCCGCGATACCTGGGGTTTTGGCCTTGGCCTGCTCGGCACGCTGACGTTGTACGGCGCGTACGCGTGGATCGCCATGACGACCGTCGTCGGGCGCATCACCCTGGGCCAGATGACGATGTACCTGATGCTGTTTCGCCAGGGTCAGGCCGCCGTGTCCGCGATGCTGTCCGCCATTGGTGGCATGTACGAGGACAATTTGTATTTGTCCACCTTGTACGAATATCTGGAGACGCCGGTAGCCACCTCCACCGGTATCACAACGCACGGCGCGCAGCCGGGTGATGGCGTGCGCTTCGAGCATGTCACGTTCACCTACCCTGATGCCGGCACGCCAGCCTTGCACGACATCACCCTGCATATCCGCCCCGGCGAATCACTGGCGCTGGTCGGGCAAAACGGCTCGGGCAAGACCACGCTGATCAAGTTGCTGACCGAGTTGTACCGCCCTGACAGCGGCCGCATCCTGCTCGACGGCACGGATTTGCGCGAATGGGACCCGTCCACCTTGCGCCAGCGCGTCGGGGTGATCTTCCAGGACTTCGCCCGCTACCAGATGCGCGTGGGCGAGAACATCGGCGTCGGTGACGTCACCCACTTCGAAGATGCCGCACGCTGGCGCAGCGCCAGCGACATGGGCATGGCCAGCGAATTCATCGACACGTTGCCCGGTGGATTCGAAACGCAACTGGGCAAGTGGTTTCAGTCCGGGCGTGAGTTGTCCGGTGGCCAATGGCAGAAGATCGCGCTGGCGCGCGCGTTCATGCGCTCGGGTGCGGACATCCTGGTGCTGGACGAGCCCACCGCCGCCATGGATGCCGCAGCGGAAGCCACCATCTTCGAACACTTCCGCGAACTGGCCGGCGAGCGCATCGTGATCCTCATCTCGCACCGCTTTTCGACCGTGCGCATGGCCGATCAGATCGTGGTGATCCAGGACGGACGCATCATCGAACGTGGCAGCCACGACGCGTTGATGACGCTGAATGGTCACTACGCACACTTGTTCGCGTTGCAGGCGCAAGGCTACCGCTGAGTTCGTGCAGTCCAGCTTGACCGGGTGCGTCCGTGCAGCCCATGCTTTGCCGTCTTGCCTTGATCGAAACCCACGCATGAGCAGTCGTTACGACGCCGCCGATATTGAAGTCCTCTCTGGTCTGGACCCGGTCAAGCGCCGGCCCGGCATGTACACCGACACCACGCGGCCGAACCATCTGGTGCAGGAGGTGGTGGACAACTCGGTGGATGAGGCGCTGTCCGGCTATGCCAAGACCATCGACGTGGTGTTGCACACGGATGGCTCGATCGCAGTCAGCGACGACGGGCGCGGCATGCCGGTGGACATCCATCCGGAGGAACACGTTTCCGGCGTCGAACTGATCATGACCCGGCTGCACGCGGGCGGTAAATTCAGCGGCAAGAATTACAACTTCTCCGGCGGGCTGCATGGCGTAGGCGTGTCGGTGGTCAACGCGCTGTCCGAGCGCGCCGAAGTCACGGTGCGCCGCAACGGCACCGAATACCGCATGGTGTTCACCCACGGTGACCCGCAGGGCGAGCTGGAAACGCTGGGCAGCGTGCCGAAGAAACACAGCGGCACCACGCTGCAGTTCTGGCCGGAAGCGAAATACTTCGACTCGCCAAAGCTTTCCATACCCAGGCTCAAGCACCTGCTGCGCGCCAAGGCGGTGTTGTGCGCCGGCTTGACCATGACGCTCACCAACAACGCCGACGGTGAAACCTGCCAGTGGTATTACGAGGACGGCCTGCGGGATTACCTGCGTGGTGAACTGGACGGCATGGAAGCCCTGCCGAACGAATTGTTCGTGCACCAGACCGCCCGCGACAGCGAGGGGCTGGAAGTGGCGCTGGCCTGGCTGCCAGAGGGCGAGCTGGTGCAGGAAAGCTACGTCAACCTGATCCCGACCCTGCAAGGTGGTACCCACGTCAATGGGCTGCGCACCGGGCTGACAACCACCGTGCGCGAGTTCTGCGATATCCACAACCTGCTGCCACGCGGCGTGAAGCTGGCGCCCGAGGACGTGTGGGAGCGCATTTCGTTTGTGCTGTCCGCGCGCCTGCAGGACCCGCAGTTTGCCGGCCAGATCAAGGAGCGGCTGTCCTCACGCAACGCGGCGGGAATGGTGGAAAACATCATCCACGACGCATTCAGCATCTGGCTCAACCAGCACGTAGAGATCGGCGAGCGCATCGCGCAACTCGCTGTCGAGCACGCGACGCTGCGTTTGAAAGCTTCCAAACAAGTCGTACGCAAGAAGATCACCCAGGGGCCGGCTCTGCCGGGCAAACTGGCCGATTGCAGCGCCACTGATCTCAGCCGCACGGAACTGTTTCTGGTGGAAGGAGATTCTGCCGGCGGCAGCGCCAAGCAGGCGCGCGACCGCGAGTTCCAGGCGATCCTGCCGCTGCGCGGCAAGATCCTCAATACCTGGGAAGTGGAATCCAGCCAGGTGCTCGCCTCCGAGGAAGTGCACAACCTCTCCGTGGCGATTGGCTGCGATCCGGGCACCAACGATCTGTCCGGACTGCGCTACGGCAAGATCATCGTGCTCGCCGATGCCGATTCCGATGGTCTGCACATCGCCACGCTGCTGGCTGCATTGTTTCTCAAGCACTTCCCCAAGCTGGTAAGCGAAGGCCACGTGTTCATCGCCATGCCGCCGTTGTTCCGCGTCGACGTCGGCAAGCAGGTTTTCTACTGCCTGGATGAAAGCGAGAAGCAGGCCATGCTGCAACGGATCGAACGCGAAAAAATGAAGGGCGCGGTCAGCACCACCCGGTTCAAGGGCCTGGGCGAAATGAACCCGCCGCAGTTGCGCGAATCCACCATTCATCCCGACACGCGCCGTCTGGTGCAATTGACCATCAATGATGACACCGGCGACACCAGCACGACGAAACTGATGGACATGCTGTTGTCGAAGAAACGCGCTGGTGATCGCAAAGTGTGGCTGGAAGAAAAAGGCGATCTGGCGACGCTGGAAGTCTGAACACCGCTGGTGCTTGTCGCGCCACGACGCAGCGCGCATGCTGGCGTCATGCCAGTCGCGTGTCCCGCCTCTGCATCCCCGCAGTTCCGCGGTCAGTACCGGACATGGTGCAAACGTGAGCGCCAGCACACCAGCCGAACGCACCGAACTTACCCGACTGCTGGTACGCGTCGCGCGCAAGGATCAATCCGCGTTTGCCGGGCTGTACAAGCGCACTTCATCCAAACTGTTTGGCGTCTGTGTGCGCATGCTGCGCGACCGCAGTGACGCCGAAGAGGTGCTCCAGGAAACCAGGACGACGGTGTGGCGACGCGCTCCCAGCTTCGATGTCGACAAGGCCAGCGCCATCACCTGGCTGATCACGCTGGCGCGCAACAAGGCCATTGACCGGCTGCGCCAGCACCGTGAGCAGCAACTGGACGATCCGCTCCGGCTGGAAGAAGTCGCCGATGGCGCCGCCACCCCCGCCGCCGGTGCCGAAACCAGTCAGGAGTATCAACGCCTGCAGCGCTGCCTCGAAACCCTCGAGCCACAACAGCGTAACGCCGTGCGTGAAGCCTTTTTCACGGGAGCAACGTATAACGAATTGGCGACACGCTGCACGGTGCCGCTGGGAACGATGAAAAGCTGGATTCCTCACCTATCACGTGGTGCCGGGCAAGATGACCGCGCATGACCTCAGCCAGGCGGTAAACGCTGGTGGTGGCAAGGCGATGCTGAAGACCGTCGAAGGTGATTCGATTACGGTCAGCAAGGACGGCGATGCCTGGACCGTCACTGATGAGAAAGGCAACGTGGCTGACATCACCATTGCCGATGTCATGCAGTCCAACGGCGTCATCTTCGTGATCGACAAAGTGCTTATGCCATAACCGCTGCGCACACACCACGCTCAGCCGCCCCGACATGTTTGTCAGGGCGGCTGTTTTTGTCGTGACGGCGGCGCTAAGGTGGCGGTCAACATTCCTCGGGCACCGACCATGGCCTTGCTGCCGCCACTCAACCTGCAACGCTGGATCGACGAACACCGCCACTTGCTGAAGCCGCCGGTGGGCAACAAATGCATCGTTGATGGCGACTTCATCATCATGATCGTCGGCGGCCCGAACGTGCGCACCGACTACCACTACGACGAAGGTCCGGAGTTTTTCTACCAGATCGAAGGCGACATCACGCTGAAGGTGCAGGACGACGGCGTGGCCCGCGACATTCCGCTGCGTGCCGGCGAAATTTTCTATCTGCCGCCGCGCGTGCCGCACTCGCCGAACCGGCAGGCCGGATCGATCGGTCTGGTGATCGAGCGTCGCCGCATCGCCGGCGAGACCGACGGCCTGATGTGGTTCTGCGCGCAATGCAACCACAAGCTGTATGAGGAGTACTTCGTGCTGGACAGCATCGAGCACGACTTTCCTCCCGTATTCGAGCGCTTCTACCGCTCACTTGACGCGCGCACCTGCGGCGTTTGCGGACACGTGCACCCCGCTCCCGACAAATACCGGTAGGAGCCCGCTCGCGGGATCCTGAGTGGTCCGATCAAGATGAAATCGGGCCGTTCAATTCGAACAACGCAACTCGTTGCGATCATCACCGTGGTGCTGGTGCTGCTCACGCCGCGACATTTTCCCTCAGCCGATGACTCTGGACGGTCTGCGGCGGGTTCGACCGGACCCTCGACAACACCCTGGCGCAATACGATCGACTTAGTGGTCCGAGCCACCGCGCACCAGCCCAGTCACGCACTGCGTGCCAGCCACTTGCCGGCCATGCGGCGCAACGAACTGTCGAGCGTGACGTCGTTCGCAACGTCTCGCACCGGTCGCCACGCCAGCGCGCGCGATTCGTGATTGCGCGTGAAGTGCTCATCAGCACCAGCACGAACCACATGGCGCACGTCGTAGTGCCAGTGGTCTGCCTGCGTACCGCGCAGCGGGATGCGGTGCCGATCAATATCGAAAATGCCGCCCTCGATCCGCAATCCGGTCACCCCGGTTTCTTCACCCGCCTCGCGCAATGCCACCTGCGCCAGATCCGCATCGCCATCCGCATGCCCACCGGGCTGCAGCCAACGACCAAGCTTGCGATGGTGCAGCAACAACACACGCTGGCCATCGCCACTCACCAACCAGGCTGAACCGGTGAAGTGGCCGTGCGCGTGCCGGCGCTCGAATACACCTTCCGGCGTAGCCAGGAAATGTTCGAACTGCGCAACTGTTGCCGCTTCAGCAGGCCACACATCGCGGTAGCGTCGAAGCGCGTCAATCAGGCTGTCGATAATTTGTTGCACAGGCGTCCCAAGGTGCATGAAACATCATCGCGACTGACTCGTGATTGCGCGCTGATGAAGCTTGAACTCGTTTTACCGCTAGGATATGTTGGCACGCTATTGCTGCATGTGCATCGCACTCATTGCTGCCGAGCGGAAACTGGCCAGACCACATTAAGGGGAGCCTGATGCTACGAGACTTGTTTGCCACCCATGGCATTGAAGCGATGCCCCGCGTCGACGCCGGTGAACCGGTCGAGGGCGGGCCTCAGGGCGAAGTCACCCTCAAGCGGGCATTGACCGCCAAACACCTGGTGATGCTGGGAATCGGCGCAGTGATCGGCGCGGGGATCTTCGTGCTGACGGGTACGGCTGCCGCACAGTTTGCTGGACCGGCGTTGGTGCTCAGTTTCGTGCTGGCCGGGTTTGCCTGCGCCCTGGCGGGACTGTGCTATGCGGAGTTCGCGGCGATGCTGCCAGTATCCGGCAGCGCCTACTCGTATTCCTACGCGACACTCGGCGAGGTTGTCGCCTGGTTCGTCGGCTGGAATCTGGTGCTTGAGTACCTGTTTGCAGCATCGACCGTGGCCGTTGGCTGGTCCGGCTACTTCAACGAAATGCTGAGCATGCTCACAGCGGCAACCGGCATGAACTTCAACCTGCCGGCGGCGCTGGCGTCAGCACCTTTCACGTTTGATGCCACGCACCACCTGGTCACCACGGGCACATTGATCAACGTACCGGCGATTGCAATCGTCGCGGCCATCAGTTGGTTGTGCTACCTCGGCATCACCCAATCGGCGTCGGTCAACGCGATCATCGTGGCGATCAAGGTCATCGTGATTCTGCTGTTCCTCATTGTCACCTATCACTTCATCAACCCGGACCTCTGGCACCCGTTCATACCCGCCAACGAGGGTGGGTCAAAGTATGGCTGGAGTGGTGTGATTCGTGGCGCCACGCTGGTGTTCTTCGCATATATCGGGTTCGATGCGGTATCCACTGCCGCCGGCGAAGCGAAGAATCCGCAGCGCGACATGCCCATCGGCATTCTCGGCTCATTGCTGATTTGTACGGTGCTGTATATCGCCATGGCCGCAGCATTGACCGGTCTGGCGCCGTTCCGCGAACTCGACACGCCCGAACCGGTTGCCACTGCGCTGAACTATGTCCTGGGTACCGTCGCCGCGGGCAGCACGGCAAGCTTCGTGTTGAGCTCGATGAAGATCCTGGTGGTGTTTGCCGCACTGGCCGGCTTGAGTTCGGTCGTGCTGGTGATGCTGATGGGCCAACCGCGCATTTTCTACGCGATGTCGCACGACGGCCTGATGCCCAAGGTGTTTGGCAAATTGCACCCCACGCATCGCACGCCATACATCGGCACGATCATCGTCGGGCTGATTGCGGCGGTCCTGGCAGGCTTGTTTCCAGTGGGTGTGCTCGGTGACCTGGTGTCAATGGGTACGCTGCTGGCATTCACCACGGTGTGTATCGGCGTTTTTGTGCTGCGGCACACGCGCCCGGAAATTCCACGCGCGTTCCGCGTGCCCGTGTATTGGCTGGTCTGCCCACTCGGCGCCATCGTCTGCCTGTTCCTGTTCTGGCAGGCATTCGAAACGCTGTGGCCGCTGCTGATCGGATGGACCGCAATCGGCTTCTCGATCTACGGCGTCTACGGTTATCGGCACAGCAGGTTGCGCCGCAAGCCAGCCTGATCAACACCGGCCGGCATGCACCGCGCTGGCCGTTGCTTGTGCGGACGTGAGACACATTGTCCCCGGCTCCGGCCGCATCGCTCCAAGAAAGACTCAAACTCATGCTCAACCAGTTGCTCGCCCGCAAAACCGACTTCACCAGCGAAGACGACACGCAGGGCCCCACCCTGCGTCGCACGCTGGGGCCCTGGGGGCTGACCGCCATAGGCATTGGCGCAGTCATTGGCGGCGGCATATTCGTGATTTCGGGACACGCCGCCGCCGACTTTGCCGGACCAGCAGTGATCATGTCGTTTTTGCTGGCCGCCATCTGCAGCACGTTCACCGCCCTGTGCTACGCCGAATTCGCGACGCTGATCCCACTCTCCGGTAGCGCTTATTCCTATGCCTACGCCACCCTGGGCGAACTGATGGCATGGTTCATCGGCTGGAACCTGGTGCTCGAGTACGGGGTTTCCGCATCCGCCGTGGCGGTAAGCTGGACTGGCTATCTGCTCAGCCTGCTCGCACACATCGGCACAACCTTCAACATGGATTTGAGCCTGCCGGCGGCGCTGACGAACGCACCGCTGCAATTCACGGCCGACCATCAATTGGTCGCCACTGGCGCGCTGTTCAATTTGCCGGCGGTGGCGTTGATCCTGCTGCTGACCTGGATTTGTTACGTCGGCATCCGCGAGTCGAGTCTGGCCAACGCTGCCATGGTCGTGGTCAAGGTAGGCCTGGTCGTGCTGGTGATCGTGGTTGGTTGGCGCTATGTCGACCCATCCAACTGGACGCCATTCGTGCCCGAGTCGCAAGGGCACTACAAGTACGGCTGGAGCGGCGTCATGCGTGGTGCCGCGATGGTGTTCTTCGCCTACATCGGCTTCGAAGCCACGTCAGTCGCGGCCCAGGAGGCGCGCAATCCGCAGCGCGACTTGCCGATCGGCATTCTCGCCTCACTGGCAATCTGTACCGTGCTGTATATCGCCATGGCGGCGGTCATGACCGGCCTCACGTCATACAGTTTGCTGGGCACCGATCAACCGGTGGTGACTGCGCTGCAGGGACATCCGCAACTGAGCTGGTTGCGTTGGGTGGTTGAAGCCGGCGCCTTGCTCGGCCTGGCCTCGGTGGTGTTGGTGATGATCATCGCGCAGCCGCGCATCTTCATGATCATGGCGCGCGATGGCATGCTCCCGAAGATCTTCACGCGCATCCACCCTGTTCACCGCACGCCACACCTCAATACCCTCATCACCGGTGCCGCGATCGCGTTGCTCGCAGCGATTTTTCCGCTGGACGTACTCGCTGACCTGGTGTCGATGGGCACGCTGATCGCGTTCATCGCGGTATGCGCCGGGGTGTGGATCTTGCGCCACACGCACCCTGAATTGCCGCGCACGTTTCGCGTGCCATGGGCGCCAGTGATCTGCTCGCTCGGGATCCTGAGCTGCATGGCGTTGCTTTCGACCATGGCCTGGTACAACTGGACACTGATGATCGTGTGGACAATCGCCGGCTTGGCGATCTATTTCCTGTACGGATACCGGCACAGTCGCCTGCGGACGCTTCCACCAACAACGGAATAAATCCCGCAAGTTGGCGCAACGCCGGCGAAAGATCCGTAACGTCGGCGAAAGTGCCCGAATGATGCAAAGCGGGCAAAATGCCAATGCGCTCACGCTTTCGCATCGTAATTCTCGCGCAAGTTACTGTTTATGAAGCACTTAACGAGAATTTTGCAACAGAAATCCGGGGTGGACGCGCTCTTTCGGCAGGCGCGGGAGTATCATCCTTGGACCGCGGGATTTCACTTGGCAGTGGGCCCTCGGATCGCTGCCCGGCGCGTCAGGTGGATCAGCTCCTTAGCCTGTCGTGTTCCGGGCAGCACTTTGTCTGTTACCCGCATCTCCCGCGCCGCCCTCC